>Ga0306924_10003672_pt1 | contig 14798 bp, 15 predicted proteins | sample sta12Can44000111_FD_203756 | JGI IMG/M metagenome (GOLD analysis project Ga0306924, IMG submission 203756) | Lab enrichment of tropical soil microbial communities from Luquillo Experimental Forest, Puerto Rico - statanox.12C.anox.44.000.111 (v2)... | ecosystem: Environmental > Terrestrial >... | reverse complement strand
TATCTTTCGAGCAATCTGTACACCTACACGTATGGATCGCTCAGCGATTTCGGCGGCCCTGCTACGTTCGGGGCCACGAGTTTCGGTTATCCGGATCAATACGTCTACGGCGGCCAGCTCGGAGCGCCGCTCAACATCCCGTCTGGTCTAATCCAGTATTTTTACCCCGCAACGCCTGACGTCGCGCGTTCTTTTCAAAGCCAGATGAGCTTGAATCTGCGCGCCGTGGCCAACAACGGCTTTAGCCTGGAGAAGATCCAGTATCAGCACAACATCAGCCCAAGTTCGTATCTGCGGGTGCTTGGATACAGCACCTACTCGAACTGGTTCATCCAAGACCCTGTGCCGGTGCCGTCCACACTGCAATACATCTTGCCGGAGATCACGTTTGGCGGCACTGTCAGCTACGAGAACCAGCTCAGTGAGAAGAACTTGCTCAGTGTGACCGGATCGATCGAAAGCTCAAAGGAATACCGCTACACGACGGGCTTCACGTTCTTGCTTGGCGGCGGTTTCACGTCAGGGAACCTCATCGGCGGTAACTTCTTGCAGTTCGGCCCCGGTGTGCAAATCGGGAGCTTCACCGACGGCACGCATTGTTACAATCCGTCAAGCGGCGCGTATACGAGCTGCTACGACGCTGCTGGTCAAGCGTGGATGAACCCGACGAACGGTGGTTCGCTTTTGGATCCGACCGGCAGCCCGCTTGTGACCGCGGCGCCGCCAGGTACGCCGGCCGCGCTCAACGGTGCGCATTGGACGGCGACAGAAAATGGTTACGGCGGCCTCATCAATCAGGTGAGCCCCATCCTCACAGCGGGGTCCATCGCGGACAGCATCCGGCCCAATGACCGCCTCACGATTGACCTCGGTGCACGCGTCGAGCGGTACAACGACCGGCTCGTCAATGAAGCTGGCGGCTACCCGACCCGCCCATTCTGGTTCAATGCGGCAAATAATGAAGATTGTTTTACGGCGGCCAACTTGCCGTTCAATCCAATCGTGACACGCACTGTTGATCCTGCGACAGGGATTGCGGGTCCGTGTCCTGCGGGGTCGACGCCAATCCATTTGAATCTCAGCAACGATTCGAGCGAGTCGAACTCCGTGTTTGAGCCGCGCATCGCCACGACGTACCAGCTCTCCGCGGATACGACCCTGCGCGCATCCTACGGAACATACGCGCGCCCACCCAACGCGTCGTGGGTCCAGTACGGCACATTACAACAAGATCTCGCCACCCCGATGGCGCAGAAGTTCTGGGCATATGGATTCACGTCGCCGCAGCACGACCTGCTGCCGGATGTGTCGCACAACGTGGATCTCTCTTGGGAACAGCATATCCACGGTACCGACATGAGCTTCAAGATCACGCCGTATTATCGCGGCACGATGGGACAATTTGAGAACATCTTGCTCGATCAAAGCGGCAACGAATCGGGTGTGAATGTCGGGAGCGAACGCTCCAGCGGGGTGGAGGCTGATTTCCAAGCGGGGAACTTCAACCGCGACGGCTGGGCTGGACTCGTCGCCCTCACGTACAACAACAGCCATTTCTGGTACGCAAATTTCGCCAGCGGCCTCAACGTGCTGGGTTTCATCAATCATGCGATCCAGCGCTACAACGCATACACGCAAGCATGTGCGCCGGGTGGCAGCGCGTTCGGCCAAACGCAGTTCGGCTCGCCGGTGTGCGGCACCACAAGCATCGGCCTCGGTGCGGCAGCGTGCTTCACGCCGGGCGGCGCTCCCGATCCGGCGTGTGCGGCGGGCGACACGCCCAACCCGTATTGGAAGCAGACCGTGCAGCCTCTGCAAGACCCGAGCGCGCCATATCGTCCGTACGACGTGATCCCCGATCAGCCGCTGGCTGCGGGCAACGGCTTTGGACCGCCTGTCGTTGGCACGCTACTCTTGCAGTACAAACACGAGCGCTACGCGCTGACCCCTTCGGTGACGTACACATCCGGAACGTTCTATGGTGCGCCGCTATCGACCGTCGGCGGCGATCCGGCGTTGTGCCCGGTTGCGTCCGTCGCTCTTACCAGTTGTTCCAGTACGATCGTCGTGCCAGACGCATTCACGGGTCAATTCGACAAGATGGGCGCGTTTATGCAACCGTCGCGCTTGACCGGCAATCTGTCACTTGGGTATGAAGTCACGCCGCAAGCGCAGCTTACCGTGACCATGACGAGCTTGTTCGATAACTGCCACCAGCGCGGGTACGCATGGGATCGCGGACAGTTCTGCTCGTACACGACCTTGCCGTTCAGCCAGGCGCCGAACTCACCCACGCACACGTCGGCGCTCAACGATCCGAACTACATGTTCCCCTACACATATCAAAACGGGAACAACAACACGCAGTACCTGGGCACGACCGTGCCCTTCCAAGCTTACGTCACGCTCCAGTTCAAGGTCTAGGCGTTACTTCTCGTATCGAAAGCGGGCGAGCGCCGCACCGCGATCATCGTAGAGCGTGAGCTGCTCGCGCGAACGCACGAATGACGCGACCTTAGGGAGCATCGCGAAGTACGCGTCTTCACCGGCGATATTCGCGCACATCATCTTTGTAGAGGCAAGCGCACCGAACGTCAGGTTGTCGCCATTTTCGACGTAGGGGCCGCTATAGCGGTTACAACCGCCGGATCCGGAGACGCGCCCGCCGCCGGCATCGAATTGCATCGTCACCGCGTGCTGCTCTGCTGAGGCGAACGGCTTGCCGCCGAGCTCGACAAGCGTCCATCCCATTCCGGCAAGCGCCGGTACGGGCGCTTGTACTTGCGTCAGCGTGCTCTGCAGTTGCGAGGGCAGTGGATGACCTGCGGAGTCGAGCATGTGCAGCGTAGGGGTGAAGGTCACGCTGAACAGTTCCGGTGGCCCTTTGTCGGGCGTCAACGTGAGGAGCGCATGCGGCGCGTCATACGACCATTTTCCGTGCTCGTCAAGGGACGCCGTTCGTCCGAGATAGATTTGATGCATTACATAGCTGCCATCGGAGCCGAGCGTGATCGTCATCTTGATGCCCGGGCAATCTGCACACGGGGTAACGCCTTTAAAAGTACCTGCTCCCAGCGTATACGTGCTTGCCATGGTGGCGGCCGCAGACGATGCAGGCGATGGAGCAGCCGCTGCGCGCAACAAAAGACCGGCAGCCAACGCGATTCCGACCATTGCGGCGATGCAAAGAGAGCGCATGTCAGCCTTCCCATGTCGGGTGCAAGGCGTGCATTCGCAACACCCAACATGCGCCCTGCCATAAGCGTCACCGGGAACCCATAACTGCGAGCCGAAGCGGGGACCATGCGGGCAAGTGACGTGGTTGTCGTCGGCGCAGGACCAGCTGGGGCGGCTGCTGCGCACACGTTAGCCCGCGCTGGCGCCGACGTGCTCGTGCTGGAGCGAGCGCATTTCCCGCGCGACAAGAGCTGCGGTGACGGCGTCACCGCGCACGCAGTCGATCTGCTGGCCGAGATGGGCGTGACCTTCGACGATTTCATTGGGCGCGGTGTCAAGACGCTGGGGGGAGTCATCGGCGGTCCGAGCGGCGGACGATTTCGCGCAGACCCGCCGCCATCTGCAGACGGCAAGCCGATGGAATGTTGGGTCGTGCCACGCGTCGTGCTTGACGCCCGCGTCGCCCAGTCAGCCGTCGACGCCGGTGCACGACTAGCACAGGGTTGTACGGTCAGCGGTCTCGTGCGCGATAAGGACATCGTGATCGAGTACGCCGACGGTGGCGGCACGCAACGAGTCGTCGCGAAGATTGTGATCGGTGCAGACGGCGCGCACTCCGCAGTGGCACGCGCACTGCGTGTCAGAGAGGACGTCAAGCGCCACTGCGGGTTTGCGATCCGTGGCTACTACGATGACGTCGATGGCCTTAAGGACGATCTCGAGATTTACTATTACGATAAGCGCATCTTGCCGGGCTACGGATGGGTGTTTCCGGCGGGAGCGCGACGTGCCAACGTCGGCATCGGCATTTACACGGGTGAGCTCGACCGGTCGCCCAGGAAGTTGCGCGAGATCCTCGATGACTTCATCGCGAGCGGTCCGAGCGTCGCACAGCGCATGCGCAACGCACGGCCGCTCGGGCGTCCGATCGGCTGGCCGCTGCCCGTCTCGACGGCGCACCGGCGTACTGTCTTCGATGGGGCGATGCTGTGCGGCGATGCCGCGTCGCTCATCGACCCGCTCACGGGCGAGGGCATCTACACCGCGCTCGTGTCAGGACGCTCTGCGGCTCGCGCGGCTTTGCGTGCGCTCGCGTGCGGCGACACTTCCGCCGCTGCGCTGCGAGGCCACGAGCGCGAGTGGGTGTCGATTGCGGGCGGCTATCTGGCTTCGGGCCGTATCCTCAAGAACTTGGTCAAGAGCGCGACGCTCATGAATCTGATCGTCCGCCGTGCGGCGGAGAGTCCGTACTATGCCAGTCGAGCCATCGGGTACGGTCTTGGTACGCTCGACCGCCGGCGCGCCTTGAGTTCAATCGTGCTCAAGGCGATCTTCAACCCGTCGTTCTTCATCCGGCGATCGCTCGCCAACGCCTAGAGGAAGTATTTCGCACTCGGACACAGATCGAGCAGCACGCACTGCGCGCAGGCCGGCTTGCGCGCATGGCAGACCCTGCGGCCGTGGTAGATCAGCCAATGATGCGCGTGCGACCATTGCGACTGCGGTATGACGCGCTGGAGCGCCAGCTCCATTTTCGCCGCCGTCGCAGCGCGCGCGAGCCGCAAACGATTGGCGACGCGGAAGACGTGGGTGTCAACGGCGATGGCGGCTTGGCCATACACAACTGCCAAGATGACGTTTGCGGTCTTGCGGCCGACGCCCGGCAGCTCGAGCAGCTCGTCAATCGTCGAGGGCACCCGGCCACCGTGCCGCTCCACGAGCATCGCAGACGCAGCGATGAGGTTGCGCGTTTTTGTGCGGAAAAAGCCACAGCTTTTGATAAGCCGTTCCACCTCACGTCGCTTTGCCCCGGCCAACGCCTGCGGCGTGGGATAGCGCGCGAACAATTCCGGCGTGACCAGATTCACGCGCGCATCCGTGCACTGTGCGGATAAAATCACCGCTACCAATAGCTGAAATGGGTTCTTGTAGTGCAGCGCCGTCATGGCATTGGGATACGCGGCTGCCAGGCGCTCGAGGATAAGCGCCCGTCGCGCATGTTCGGTCAGGCCAGTCGCACGCGACCTCGATGGACGCGCACCAGTCCGTCGCGCTCGAGTCCGCGCAGTAGTTCGTGCAGCCACGTCACGTCGCTTATGGCAAAACCATCCTTCACCTTCCGCCCGAGCGCGCGCACGGTGAGGTGGTCATCGGTGCTTAGCACGCGGACGATGCGGCCACGATAGTAGCGATTCGAACCGGCGTAGCGTTGGCTGGTCGCGCGGTTGCGGCGGCTGTGCGCAGCCGAAGGGTACCGGCGTGTGTACATGCATACAGTCCGCACCGGGCACTCCCCGCAGCGCGGCTGTGCGCGGCAATATCGCGCGCCGAGATCCATGAGTGCCTGCGCCCACGCGCCGGCGGCCCGTGCCGGCATGGCTGCTTGCGCAAGCGCGCCCACGCGCGCCGTCGCAAGCTGGTCGCGGCCTTTGAAAACCCGCGAGAGAACACGACTGACGTTGACGTCGACGGCCGCGACAGGCGCACCAAACGCGATCGCCGCCACGGCTGACGCGGTATAGGGGCCGATTCCCGGCAAGCGACGCAGTTGTTGCGGGTCGCGCGGGAGGACGCCGTGATGATGGGTCTGCAGGTCGCGCGCGCACTGCCACAAGCGCACGGCGCGTCCATTGTACCCGAGCCCAAGCCATGCACGGACGACATCGGCAACACGTGCGCGGGCGAGCGAGTCGAGCGTTGGAAAACGCGCAAGAAATTCTTTGTACTTGGGAATGACGCGATCAACTTGCGTCTGCTGCAACATGATCTCGGAGACCAAAATGCGGTAGGGATCACGCGTGCGCCGCCACGGCAAATCGCGTTTATGGCGCCGGTAAAAACGGAACACTGCGGCACGGAAGGCCTTTCGCCGTGCGGTTAGCAACGCGGAGAGCGGCATGCCCACGAGCCGACCTGTACCGCTCGGGACGGCCGCCTCCTGCTACGGCGGGCTTAAGGATTGGGAAGCCTTGCGCGCGAAGCGGTAGGGTCATGCCTCTTAATGGTCTCACCGATCAAAAATATCCGGGGCGCCTGTTCTGCGTGGAGGGCATCGACGGTTCCGGCAAGAGCACGCAGATCGCGCTCTTGCACGAATGGCTTCGCGACGAAGGCTATGCGGTAAAGTTCTCCGAGTGGAACTCGTCGCCGCTGGTCAAAGCCACGACCTCGCGCGGCAAGAAAAAGCAGCTGTTGACCCCGACCACCTTCAGCCTCATCCACGCGACCGATTTCGCGGACCGCACCGAACATGAGATCATCCCCTACCTCAAGGCAGGTGCCATCGTGCTCTGCGACCGGTACGCCTTCACCGCGTTTGCGCGCGACGTCGCTCGCGGTGTCTCGCCGCGCTGGGTACGCCAGCTCTATCGGTTTGCGGCGGCGCCAACGGTCGCATTTTACTTCCGCGTGCCGCTCGATGTCGCCCTCGATCGCATTGTGATGGGGCGGCCGGATCTCAAATACTATGAGGCGGGCCTCGATATCGGCCTCTCGCCCGACCCGCTCGAATCGTTCAAGCTGTTTCAGGCGCGGATCGTCGATGAGTACGAGCGGATGGTCGATGAATTCGAGCTCACTGTCATGGACGCGACCAAGACGATCGAGGAGCAGCAGCGCCAGATGCGCAGCATCGTTAAGAAGTTCTTGCCGCGCCGCCGTCGCCTTGGCGCAGGCAAGACCGAGCCGAAGACAGAGATCCGCCACGAGCGGCAGGAGATCAAGTCCGAACAGAAGTCCGCATGAAACGGCTTCAGTTCTTCAGCGATCCTCCTGCGAATCTCGAGAATGTCGGCGAAATCCGTGGCAAGCTCATCGTGGTCGAGGGGCCGGATGGCGTCGGGCGCTCGACGCAGATCGCCGAGCTCAAGCGCTGGCTCGAGCGGCGCGGCAGCGCGGTCATCGAAACGGGCTTCACCAGGTCCACGCTTGCCGGTAAAGGCATCAAGCTCGCCAAACAGGGTCATACCCTGGGATCGATCACGCTCTTCCTTTATTATGCGACTGACTTCGCCGACATCGTCGAGGGTCAGATCATCCCCGGGCTGCGCTCAGGCTACATCATCCTCGCCGACCGCTACATCTACTCGGCCATCGCGCGTGCGGTCGTTCGCGGCGCCGATCCGGAATGGATACGCGAGGTGTACGGTTTCACGCCGGTGCCCGACGCCGTGCTGTACCTGAAGATCGGTTTGAACGGCCTCATCGAGCGGACCATCAACTCGGGCAAGGGGTTCAATTACTGGGAGTCGGGCATGGATCTGCGTTTGGGCAACGACATGTTCGATTCGTTCAAGGAATATCAAACGCGCGTGCTCGCCCAATTCGACCGTATGAGCGAGGAGTACGGGTTTCAGACGATCGACGCTGACCGGCCAGTTGACGAGGTCGCCGATGACCTGCGCGCGGCGATCGACCGAGTGCTCACCCTGGCTTGAGCGCCCGGCTCTGGTTCGGCACGTCCGGCTGGACCACGAAGGATTGGATCGGACCCTTTTACCCTTCCGGCACGAAAGCGGCCGATATGCTCGCGCGCTATGCGACCGTTTTCGCAACCGTTGAAGTGGATGCGACCTACTACGGAATCCCGCGCCAAGCCAGCGTCGATGCGTGGCGTTCGCGCAGCCCTGACGGCTTTCGTTTCTCGCTCAAGGTGCCGTCGACGGTCACGCACGAGCGGCGCTTCGTCAATGCTGACGGGTACTTCGCGGCTTTCCTCGATCGCATCCGGCCGCTAGGCGACAAGACGGGAGCGATTCTCATTCAGTGTCCGCCCGACTTCGCCCCGGCACGCGACAGCCGCGCCGCGCTGTTCGGATTTCTCGAAACGGAGTTGCGCGCCGACCTTTGCTTTGCGCTCGAACTGCGCGACCCGCGCTGGTATGACGATGCACTGTTCGCACACGCACGGGCCAACGGCTTCACGCTCGCCGTGACCGAAGGAAGCTACAGCGACCTGACGCTCGCGGCACGGATCATCGGGGAGCTTGTGCGCGATCCGCCTGCGCCGCATGCGTACATACGCTGGCTCGGCGACCAGACGCTGCCCGAATACAATCGGGTGCAACTCGATCGCAGCGGATCGCACGACGCCTGGGAACGCTTGATCAGATCGCTGCGGACCGTGTGTAGCGATGTCTACGCGTACGCGAGTAACGACTACGAAGGCTTTGCGCCGGCGACGTTGCGCACGATGCTCGCACGTTTGGGCGAGCCTGCGCCGCCCGAGACCGGTGAGATGAAGCTGCTGTGAGCAATACAGATGTAGTGGTCACTGGTGGTGGCATGGCGGGTATGTCGTGCGCGCTGTTTCTCGCGCGCGCTTCAGTGGGCGTGACGGTGTTCGATAGCGGCCGGTCGAGCTTGCGCCGAGTCTCGCGGGTCGCGAACTATCTCGGCTTTCCCGATGGCATCGGCGGCAACGAGCTGCTCGACCGCGGGCGCCAGCAAGCAGAGCGTTTCGGCGCTCGCTTCGTCGACGCGGACGTCACCGCGATCGAACGCCGCGGCGACCTTTTCCTCGTGCGCGCTGGGCAGGGAGAACTGACGAGCACATTTGTCGTGTTGGCGTCGAATAAGAGCACCGACCTGGCGCGAGCGATGGGACTTTCCCTGGGTGGTTTCGGCGACAAGTTCATCGGCGTCGACGCGCACGGCGAGACGACGATATCCGGACTCTACGCCGTCGGTCGCATCACCGGCATTCCAAGCCAAGCGGTCATTTCGGCGGGGGACGGCGCCAAGACGGCGATCGCGCTCATTCAGAAGATCCGCGGGCAGTACTATGTCGACCACGACACTTAGGCATGCCGGGCACATCCGTTCCTCGGCCCCAGCCGTACAAGCAGGTGAGAGCTATGCACAGCGAGGTTGCAAAGATGACACGACGGAGCCTCTTAGGTGCGGGTGCAGCCCTGGCGGCGGTACTTGTCGTCGAGAAGATGAGGTTTATTGTGAAAGCGAACGCGGCACAGCCCGCACACTATGAGTATACGCTCACCGATGAGCAGTGGCGCCAAAAACTTTCCCCGGAAGCCTACGCCGTCTTGCGCCATGCCGCGACCGAGCCACCCTTTAGCAGCCCGCTCGAAGACGAGCATCGCGCGGGCACATATGCATGCGCAGGATGCGAACTCCACCTGTTCTCCTCAGAGACGAAATTCGATAGCGGAACAGGCTGGCCGAGCTTTTGGGCTCCCTTACCGAATGCGGTGAAAACATCCAGTGACAATTCGTGGATCGAAACCAGAACCGAAGTGCACTGCCGCCGCTGCGGTGGGCACCTCGGCCATGTCTTCGACGATGGACCTAAGCCGACGGGACTGCGCTACTGCATGAATGGCGTTGCGCTCGACTTCATTCCCAAGGCCTCATAAGGGTCGAACGAGGTCGACGACGGTCGCGGCCCGGTCCGCGGAGCGGTCGCGCTCTTGCCATTCGACGGCGAAGCCCAAGCGGACAAGGCAGCGGTGCGTCGGTGAGTCACAGACAGCCTCCGCAGCGAGCAGCGCGGCGCCCAGTTGGCGCGCATGTGTTTCGACCGCCTGCACGAGCGCGCTGGCCAGCTCGCCTTCGCTTTTGGCCGCAACGGCGAAATACGCGAGGTGCAAGACCGGACCGTCCTGCATGCAAGCTGCAACGCCCTCGATCCCACCCTGGCGCAGTGCGCAAAAAAGCGAGGCGTTGCTGCGTTGGCACAACATTTCCACATCATCCACACGCGGTGCGGGTCGAACGTCCTGCCTGTGGAGAAATTCGGCGACCGCTGCTGCATCAGCGACGCCGGCATGAATGATTCGGATGTCGTCGGTCATCAAGACAAGGGCAGCGCCCTCAACGCGCGAAGCAGGCGGCAACGCGACGGCGCTCGTGCAGGGGTAGGAGGCCACGTGGGAAGACCATTGCGCATCGGCATTGCCCGTTTAAACAAGGCCATTGCCGAGTATTCTCTCGCCCGGCTTGAGTTCACCCTCCAGCATCCGGCGGACAATCCGCCTCCGTTGCTGCAGCGCGTGGGCACGCAGACGACCGATGAGCCGGTGATGCAGAACTGGGTGGACCTCATGAAGCGCATCGCCATCCTGCAAACTTTTATCGACGCAGCCAAGACCGCAAACACCCGGCTCGCACTCGAGCCGGTGTTCGAACGCCTCACCAAAGCCGCCAACCATGTGGCGGTGTTGGCGTGGAGCATGGAATCTATGCACCGCCGCCGCTTCGGAGGCGCGATCGGCTGAGTCAGCGCATCGTCTCGACTGCCGTCGTGGGCGCGGGCACGATGGGCAACGGTATCGCGCACAGTTTAGCCGCGGGCGGATTTGACGTTGTCCTGGTCGATGCGTTGCCTGCCGCGTGCGAGCGTGCGCTGGCGACGGTCGAGCAGAACCTCGCCGCAGGCGTCAGCCGTGGGAAGGTCACTGCGGCGGAGGCCGCTGCCGCGCGCGGTCGCATACGGGCGGCGACCGATCTGAGCGCAGCGGCCGGCGCGCAGCTTGTGATCGAAGCAGTGCCCGAACGTCTCGAGCTCAAACACGACGTCTTCAGGCGGCTCGAGCAGCTGTGCTCGCCTGACACCGTGTTAGCCACGAACACCTCCGCGCTCTCGATCACCGAGATCGCCGCAGCCGTGACCGATCCGTCTCGCGTGATCGGCATGCACTATTTCAATCCGGCGCACATGATGAAGCTCGTGGAGGTCGTGCGTGGCCTCGAAACGTCGGATGCCACCGTGGATACCGCTGTTGCGGTGGCGCGCGCGTGCGGCAAAGAGACCGTGCTCATCAACGAAGCGCCGGGTTTTGCGACGAGCCGCATCAACGCCATGATCGGCAACGAGGCGTTTTACATGCTCATGGAGGGGGTGGCCAGCGCCCGCGATATCGACAAGGCCCTCAAGCTCGGGCTCAACCACCCGATGGGACCGTTTGAGATGATCGACCTCGTCGGTTTGGATACGCGCTTGCGCGTCTTGGAGTACTTGCACGCGACGCTCGGCGAGAAATTTCGACCGTGTCCGCTGCTTGTGAAGTACGTGAACGCCGGGCGCCTCGGCCGCAAAGTCGGTCGCGGCGTGTACGACTACCCTGATGTGCCCGCTGCACAGGCGGAGAAAAAGCGCAGCGCGCCGTCCGTCAGCAAGGCGTGATAGGCTTCAAAAAGCTCGCGCGCTCTCGTTCCTGACCACGCTGTCGGCAAGAGCTGCTGCGGCAGATCCGGATCGATGAACGGGAATCTGCGAAAATCGTGCGTGAGCGCCAGACGGGTGCGAAAGGCCTCTGCGTCCTGAAGGCGTCGCTCGGCATGACGCCGGATGTCGCGAGCGTAGAGCGGTGCATAATGGCGCACAAATCGCTGGTACGCGCGAGCAATGCGCTGCAAGTCCCAGCACTCGCGCACGATGCGGGCATCATTGGTTGCGCCGCAACCGCGCGCCGTGAAGGTTTTGGCGAACGCGCCTGCGCCAAGGCGCTCGGCGAGTCGCAATACTTGCCGGCTGACGTCACGCGGCGCAAGATATGTACCTGATGCAAGCTGCCCGAAACCAAGCCACGCCAGCTGTTTGCGCATGCGATCGCGCAACGCGCGCTTGCTTTCGGGGATCGAATAGGAGAGCAAGCACCAAGTGCCGTTCCACGCACGACCATCGCCGTGATAAATACGCTGCGTGCCCTCCTCGATGAGCGCACGCCCTTTTGGTGCAAGCCGGTAGAACGAACGCTGTCCGTGCTTGCGCGCAGCGACCCACCGCTCGCGTGCGAGGCGGGCGACCGCAGATCGAACAGCGACCTCTGACATGCCAAGCGCCCGGCCGATCGCCACGAGGCTACCCAGCCAGATCTCTCCGCCGATCGGAAAGACGTAGTCGCCGAACAGCGTGAAGAGCATGGACCGAGGCCGCAGGTGCGCGAGCGCAGGACCCTGCCTGCGGCCGCTTCGTACTGGTTGGCTCGAGGCCGGGCTCATAGGAGAATGGTGTGGCGATTTTTTCACGAACGTGTGAAATATACCACACCTGTGCGGAGGCTCCTCGATGGCGCGCATCAAGACGTTTGACGACTGGATTGAGATCATGCGGATGTGGCAGAAAGACCTGGACATCGATCCGGAGATCTTCACACGCATCCTGGGGGGGTACACGCTGGAGGCCAAGTACGGAGACCTGCGCTCGGACGAAATCGAGTTCGGGGAATTTGCCGGCGACCGCAAGTGGGAGAAGGTGCTCGATATCCCCGACCAGCGCATGCGCGATGCCGTGCTCAACATGGTCATCTATCAGGGCGACACGGAGTTCGCCTCGAACGAACAGCAGCGTTTGCTATTGCGGAACGCGCCGAGCGAGTACGATCTCTATTCCATCGCACGCGTCTTCATCGAAGAGACGCGGCATGGGTACCAGATGTGCCATATCCTCATCAACCACTTCGGTAACGACGGCCGCATCGAGGCCGAGAAGATGCTCACCCGTCGCGCCGACCAAGGCACGCGCCTGCTAAACGCTTTCAACAATCCCGTCAAGCACTGGCTCGATCTCTTCGCGTATCAGAACTACATGGACCGCGACGGTAAATTCCAGCTGCAAATGCTCTCGCACTCGGGCTTCGCTCCGTTGTCGCGCAGCATGGGGCCGATGCTCAAAGAGGAATCATTCCATCTCGGCACAGGGCTCACAGGTCTCAAGCGTGTCGCCAAGGCCGACCTCATACCGGTGAAGGTGCAGCAGAAATACCATAACAGGTGGCTGTCCGGTTCGCTTGATCTCTTCGGCAACGATCACTCGTCGAGTGCGGTGTGGGCGTACATCTGGGGCATCAAAGGCCGCCCCGAAGAAGACAAAGAAGAAGCACAAGCCGACAAAGAGCGGCTGAACGACTACGCACGGCGCCAGTACTACGACGAGTGCGCCAAGCTCGTCCAACAGGTCAACGCCAGCATCCCCGGAGACGAGAAGCTGTACATGCCCGACATCCGGTTCAACAGGCAGATCGGGGAATTCGCCGGCAAACGCTACTCGGTGGAGGGCGTGGTCATGGACAGCGACCTCTACGAGCAGCATCTCAAAGAGGTGCTGCCCGGCGAAGAGGACGAGAAGCTGCTCGCCGAGTTGTTCAAGCAAGACTGGCTCGCGGCCAAGGCCGCCTAGGGAGACACGCATGGCCATTAAAGTAGACAACGAGACTGCCACCGACCGTCAGCAGCTGGTCAAGTACCGCAAAGAGGGGCACATCGCGGTCATCACCCTCGATGACCCGCCGGCCAACACGTACACGCACGAGATGATGCGCCAGCTGGACGACGCTGTGCTCACAGCCCGCTTCGACAATGACGTGCAGGTTATCGTCTTGACCGGAGAAGGGGAGAAGTTCTTCTGCGCAGGCGCTAATATCGGGATGTTGCAGCGCGTGGATCCTACATTTAAGTACTACTTCTGCTTGCACGCCAACGAGACGCTTACGCGGCTCGAGCAGACGCCCAAACTTGTCATCGCCGCGCTCAATGGCCATACGGTCGGCGGCGGCCTGGAGATCGCGATGGCCTGTGACATCCGCTTGGCACGCCGCAACGCAGGCAAGATCGGGTTGCCCGAAGTCGCGCTCGGCGTGCTCCCAGGCACGGGCGGCACCCAGCGTCTCACCCGGCTTTTAGGCCGCTCGAAAGCCATCGAGCTGATGGTCACGGGGCGCACTTTCTCCTTCGAGGAAGCGCAGGAGATCGGTCTCGTCAACGACATCTACGACGGCAACGTTGAGGCGTTCATGAACGAGGTGCTGAGCTACGCCAAGCAGTTCACGACGCCGAACAAGGCGGCGAAGGCGGTGGGCAACATCAAGCGCTCCGTCGTGTCTGGCGGTGAAGTGCCGTTCTCCGAGGCCCTGGCCATCGAGCGCGAGCTGCAGCAACTGCTCTTCCAGAGCAAGGACGCCAAAGAAGGCCTCGATGCCTACGTCAACAAGCGCATGGCGAAATTTACGGCTGAATAAGCAAAAGCTGCGTTCCATCCAAAGTCGAGGGGGTGACATGAGTCACCCCCTCACATTTTGACCACGCCGGCACGATACAGTATCGAGAGGTGACGCCATCGTGATGCATAGGTTTGCGCTTTTTCTGCTGCTCGTGTTGATGGTTTGGAGTGGGCCTGTGGTCGCGCGTGCGGATGGCACATGCGATAATGTCTACGCGCAGAACCTCGTCCGCCAGGGCTACGCCTACCTCGACCAACACCGCTGGCAAGACGCTCGCGTCGCTGCGGGTCAGCTCGCCATGTACGCGCGAGGCTGTGACGATCCGAAAGTCGGCTACCCGTCGGTCGTCTATAGCGCCTACATCGGTGGCGCAGCGTTCCACGGTCTTGGCGACGACGCGCGTGCAGAGCAAGCGTTGCGCGCCGGCATGGTCGTGCTGGGCATCCTCAAAAAAGACGGCGGCTACCCGAGTCTAGTGGATGCGATGGAGCCGAAGTTCGACTCGCTCGCGCGCGAACTCAAGCCGTCAACGGCACAGAGCGGAGCACAGACTCAGTAAGGCTTCCTAGGCAGGCGCCGTCGTAGCGCGGCGCGTCTTGCGCGCTTTTAGCAGGCGATAGACGGGCAGTGAGAGCGCGATGATCCCAAGGCCGAGCAGCGAGC
>Ga0306924_10003671_pt1 | contig 14798 bp, 14 predicted proteins | sample sta12Can44000111_FD_203756 | JGI IMG/M metagenome (GOLD analysis project Ga0306924, IMG submission 203756) | Lab enrichment of tropical soil microbial communities from Luquillo Experimental Forest, Puerto Rico - statanox.12C.anox.44.000.111 (v2)... | ecosystem: Environmental > Terrestrial >... | reverse complement strand
CATTCGAGCGCCCATTCGAGCTGTTACAACTTTCTCCACGGCTTCAAGGGCGCACCTCCGGCGCGCCACGCCTGACGGCCCCTGGCCGTGAACAGCGAGGACGGACGCGAGCAGCCGAGAGGGAAGAACGGTCAGGGTGACCCGCCCTAGGCGGCCGGGGTTCACCCGGGGTCCCGCCGTTGCGGGGCGGCAGTTTCGCCGCGTCCTTCGGACGCAAGCCCTACGGCGCGGCGACTGCCGCGCACCGCGGCCCGGTGACCGGCCGCCTGCGGTCCCCGCCGTATCCCGCTGCCGCGCCCGCCAGCACCATGGCCAGGCCGTCACGCTCGCGCCAGGTGCGCCAATCGCCGGGAAGATGTCACAGCCGCCGGGCCGGAACGCCGCGCATTGTCCGGGTCGGCCCCTCCAGCGTCAAGGGCACCCGAAGATCGTTTCTAACCGCTTCGCAGAAACGATCTTCAGGACCCGCCCTTGAGCGCCGGAGACCTCTGCCGACCCAGCGGGCCTGACGGCGAGGGCCAGGCCGGAGGCCAGGCCCGATAGCCGCGCGGCGAACCTTCGACACGGACAGGTACATCCCAGAGCACAGGTTGCTCCAGTTGTTTGCGGCCATCGCCAGCTGCGATCGTGCACTGCCCTCGCCCTGCCTGACCGATGTCCGCGCCGTGTTTCAGCGGGGCCCTGCCGGGCCGCGCATTATGAGAGGAATCGGCCGGTTCATCGAGGTCTAGGGGATGGCGCGAGTGTATCTCCATACGATTTCCACACCGTCTACACGCGGTCTCCATCCGGCCGCAGCTTGGTTGAGTGGTTCTTCGAGCGAATATGTCCAGTTACGGGCATCTTCTTAGAGGGGGGTTACCATGAGGCGATCCGTCATGGCGGGAGCAGTGTTGACCGTGGGGACCGTGTTGGGGGTGCTTACTCCCGTAGCTGGAAGCACGGCAGCGTGGGCCAACGGCCCGCAGCACGCCAAGAGCACCTCTTCATTTGACGTCGTGCTTCCGGCCGGCCAGTTCTGCGACTTCGACCAGCGCGTTGTGGGTACGGTCACTGACAACTCGATCATCGTCCCAGACAAGACGATCGATCAGATCGAGGCTCAGATCACGCACACGAATCAGGCCACCGGTTTCGCGCTGACTGAGACCGACAACTTCGTTGTGCAGTTCACCGCTGCAGACGGGCAGACCAAGGAGGTCGGAATTTTCTGGCACCTTCGGAATGCCGATGGAAAGATCGTTGTGGTCCAGGCCGGGCAGCTGGTGTTCTCAGCCTCAGGCGAAGTTCTGAAGTTTACCCCCAACATCAATCCAGACAATGCCGCTGTCATTTGCCCGGCCCTGGGGGGAAACCCGGCGAGCTAGTGCACGGAAGAGGTCAGCGCATCGACTGGCTCATCCCCCCCGGCGTGCCACATTCGTGCCATGACAGGGGGAGCACTACGGTCGTTGGCAGTCACTCAAAGGCGCTTCAAATGGCGTCTGACCTGGGAACACCGAGGTCAGCGTCAACCACGAAGTGAACTCCTAAGCAGCCGATCACGGGTGAGTTGCTATATGTCTGAGAAGAAGGCGTTATCAATGGTAACGTCCTCCACTGTTCTCGTCTTTGTCTGTACCCCGAGGTCGTATTTCTGCAGAAGTTCGCAGAGGCGGTCGCCGTCAATAAGATCGATGGGCGGGGCACCGTCCCGAGTGGCTTCCTTCTTGGCGTCTGCGGTAAACGTACCCGTGGTGATGAGTAGGCCCTTATCGCCACGACCGGCCATGGCACCGCGGAAGTCCCGGACAGCGCTAGGGCTTACGCTGCCACGGTAGCGCTTGCACTGGAAGAAGACGGGGAAGCTGACAAGCCCAAGCCGGTAGACGCCCAGGCCGTCGATCCCGCCGTCACCACTTTTACCCGTTACGTTCACGCTGTCGAAGTCGGCCTCGCGGAGGAGGCGTTTGGCGAGTCGTTCAAAGGCATCGGGGGCGATGGTCATGAGCTGTTCGAGCAGCTGCTCTTTCCAGGTTGGTTCTTCTGCCGGTTCGCCATCAAGCTGGCCATCATCTTGCGCAGGGCTGTTCTTGCGGACCTTGCGCAGGTCATTCAGGTACTGTGCCCGCAATTCAAGGATGCGCTCTCTGCGGTGAGTATCGGTCATGGACGGATCAGTCAGCAGAGAGGTGCCCTCCTCGGTCAGCGCCCACACACCCCGAGAACTATTGGTAAGCAGGCCCATGCCCTTGAGGTAGGTACGCGCCCAAGCCAGCCGGTATCCGATCTCGGTGCCTGGCCCATCGTGGTGCAGCACCGCCTGCTGGGCATCAGTGAATCCCTCGCGTTGGATGACGGTCTCAACAATCTCGCTGATCGACGCCGATCCACCCAGGGAGAACACTGCCTGAAGCGCGGGCTCTAGCAGTGCGTGGTAAGGCGGTACATCCGCAGCAGTCATGGTCTGCCAATCTCGCGTGGCTGAGGTCCGGGTCCATGATCCATCATCTCGATTAGCAGCTGCTCACGACACCGACTCGCGAGCAACCGAGTGAGTAACAATCGCCACCGACAGCTGTGGACGCCAGCGGACATCGGCGGACGGTGCTTCCCAGGTCAGACACGCGGCAGCGCTGGCAGTCCCCACCGGTACTGGGCTTCGGGACGAAGACGCGAAAGCAGGTGAAGAGCAGCTATCCCGGCGCGAGTCTGGCCAAGCTGCCCTGCGGCTTGCACGTCAACGTCGTACAGCAGGAAGTACAGCAACGGGGGCGCACAACGGCTCGCATGCACGACCGTGGAGAGCACAGGTTAGCTGCCGAGATCAGTAAGTCGTCGCAGGCGCCGGTAGTTCGCATCGAGAGGGTCACGCTGGTGCGGCTAATCGTCCGGGGTGGGTGATGTGTCTCGGGCCTGCGTGACCGACTCTGAACAGAACGAGGTTGCCCGCGCGCGGGCATGACCGGAGGACAGGGAGCAGGCGATGTTCGGAAGGGACAGGCGGCAAGAGCGCCGCGAGGAACGCCGCGAAGCCCGTACGGGCGGCCCGGCGGTCACGCACTACCAGATGCGCCAGCGGATGATCTCCATCGGCGATGACTACGTGATCGAGAACGATCGCGGCGAGGGCGTATTCAAGCTGGACGGCAAGGCGCTGCGGGTGCGCAAGACGATCGTGTTCGAGGACATCGACGGCCGCGAGTTGTGCAGGATCCAGGAGCGCATGCTGCGGGTCAAGGACAGCATGGAGATCGAGGACCCGGGCGGGCGCCGGATGGCCCTGGTACAGAAGGCCATGATCACCCCGGTGCGCGAGCGATGGACAGTCAAAGTCGACGGCCCGGACCTTCAGGTGCAGGGCAACATCGTGGACCACGAGTACACCATCGAGCGGGATGGGCAGCGGGTCGCCGAGGTGTCCAAGCGGTGGTTCCGGGTCCGTGACACCTATGGGGTAGAGGTAGCGTCGGGGGAGAATGACATCTTGATCCTGGCGACAACCGCGGTGATCGATACGATGGCCCATCCAGATCGATAGCACTACAGTCCCGGCACGGAAGATCCAGCGGATTTGAGGTTCGTAACGGATACTGCTCGGCTCGCGCTCCGGATTGCGGAATGGAATCAGTCCTGGTAGGAGTGCCGTGTGAGCATGCTCCGCGCTTCGGTGTCGGCTGGGGAATCCGGGCCGGTGATCACGCTGTCCGGTGAGACAGACGTGACTACCGTCGCGGAGCTGAGCGAGCTGGTCACCGCCCAGCTGTCCGGGGGGACGCTGCACCTGACGATCGATGCGTCAGGGTTGAGTTTCGCCGATTCGGCGTCGGCACGGGTGCTGGTGCTCGCCGCCAGGACCTTGCAGCAGCGCGGCGGCGGCTTGGTCCTGCTGCGCCCGCAGCGAGTGCTCATGCAGATGCTGGAAATCATGGGCGCCGACCAGATTTTGACGATCCGCGGACAAACCGAGAGCAGGCCTGAGCCCGAGCCGTGACCCTGCCCGCTGTGTGCTGCCAGTTCGAAGTTGGCGAGCCTGCGGACCAGACGTGGACCAGCGACCCATGGTGGACCAAGCAGCACAAAGTGATGCACATGGCGACCTCCTGGGCAGGTCGTGATGGTGGTGGAGGGATGATGCCAGCGGGGGCACAATGAGGGCACATCGCTACGGGAAGGGGCCGGATACGATGAGAAGTGCTGAGATGAGAAAACGCAGGTCAGAGACGTTGCCAAAGATCTGCCGCAGGGCAGAGGATGCCCTGCCTTATTCCACCCTGGACTGACATGACTAAGTTCGAGTACGCGCCGGCGCCGGAGTCGCGGTCCATCGTCTCGCTGCGCGAGTCCTACGGGCTCTTCATCAACGGCGAGTTCGGCCCAGGCGTGGACGGCCGCGCGTTCAAGACCATCTCGCCGGCCACCGAGGAGGTCCTGGCCGAGGTGACCGAGGCCGGTCCCGCCGACGTGGACCGGGCCGTGACCGCCGCCCGCAAGGCCTACGAGCAGACCTGGTCGGCCATGCCGGGCCGGGAGCGGGCCAAGTACCTGTTCCGCATCGCCCGGATCATCCAGGAGAGGGCGCGCGAGCTCGCCGTGCTCGAGTCGCTCGACAACGGCAAGCCGATCCGTGAGTCGCGCGACGTGGACATCCCGCTGGTCGCGGCGCACTTCTTCTACCACGCCGGGTGGGCCGACAAGCTGGAGTACGCAGGCTACGGCCCGGCGCCGCGCCCGCTCGGGGTGGCCGGCCAGGTCATACCGTGGAACTTCCCGCTGCTCATGCTCGCCTGGAAGATCGCTCCCGCGCTGGCCTGCGGCAACACCGTGGTGCTCAAGCCGGCCGAGACGACGCCGCTGACCGCGCTGGCGTTCGCCGAGATCTGCCAGCAGGCCGACCTGCCGCCGGGCGTGGTCAACATCGTGACCGGGGCCGGGGAGACCGGCCGGGCGCTGGTCGAGCACCCCGGCATCGACAAGGTGGCGTTCACCGGCTCCACCGAGGTCGGCAGGCAGATCGCCCGCGCCTGCGCCCCCACGCGCAAGAAAGTGACCCTCGAGCTGGGTGGCAAGGCCGCCAACATCGTGTTCGAGGACGCGCCGGTGGACCAGGCCGTCGAGGGCATCGTGAACGGAATTTTCTTCAACCAGGGCCACGTCTGCTGCGCCGGCTCGCGGCTGCTGGTGCAGGAGTCCGTGTACTCCGACGTGCTGGCGTCGCTGCGGCGGCGGCTGACGACGCTCAGGCTCGGTGACCCGCTGGACAAGAACACCGACGTCGGCGCCATCAACTCGGCCGCCCAGCTGGCCAAGATCCGCGAGCTGTCCGAGGTCGGCGAGGCCGAGGGCGCGCAGCGCTGGTCCCCTCCGTGCGAGCTGCCGGTGAAGGGCTTCTGGTTCCCACCCACGCTCTTCACCGGGGTGTCGCAGGCACACCGCATCGCGAGGGAGGAGATCTTCGGCCCGGTGCTCTCGGTCCTGACGTTCCGCACGCCGGCCGAGGCGCTGGAGAAGGCCAACAACACGCCGTACGGGCTGTCGGCCGGCGTCTGGACCGAGAAGGGATCGCTGATCTTGTGGATGGCCTCCCGGCTGCGGGCCGGAGTGGTGTGGGCGAACACGTTCAACAAGTTCGATCCCACCTCACCGTTCGGGGGCTACAAGGAATCGGGCTACGGCCGGGAAGGCGGCCGGCACGGGCTGGAGGCGTACCTCGATGTCTGACACCGCTACCCCCGCCCGCATCGCCGTGCGTAAGACGTACAAGCTGTACATCGGCGGGGCCTTTCCCCGCTCGGAGAGCGGCCGGTCCTACGTGGTGACCGACCACAAGGACAGGTTCCTGGCCAACGCGGCGCTGGCCTCGCGCAAGGACGCGCGCGACGCCGTGACTGCGGCGCGGAAGGCTTTCCCCGGCTGGTCCGGGGCCACCGCCTATAACCGCGGCCAGGTGCTGTACCGCGTCGCCGAACTGCTCGAGGGCCGCCGGGCCCAGTTCGCCGCCGAGGTGCGTGCGGCCGAGGGCCTCGGCGCCCGGCAGGCCGAGGCCGTGGTGGACGCGGCCGTCGACCGCTGGGTCTGGTACGCCGGCTGGTCGGACAAGCTCGCCCAGGTACGCGGGGCGGCCAACCCGGTGGCCGGGCCGTATTTCAACTTCTCGCTACCCGAGCCGACCGGCGTGGTGGCCGTGATCGCGCCGCAGGCCTCGAGCCTGCTCGGCTTCGTCTCGGTGGTGGCGCCCGCGGCGGTCAGCGGCAACACGGTGGTGGCGGTGGCCACCGAGCGCTCGCCGCTGCCCGCGGTATCGCTGTCCGAGGTGCTCGCCACCTCCGACGTGCCCGGCGGCGTGATCAACGTGCTGACCGGCCGCACGGCCGAGATCGCGCCCTGGCTGGCCTCGCACATGGACGTGAACGCGATCGACCTGTGCGGCGCGACCGGGCCGCTGGCCGACGACCTGGCCGCCGCGGCGGCGGAGAACCTCAAGCGGGTGGTCAAGCCCGGCGACGAGGACTGGACCCTGACGCCGAGCCTGGACCGCATGCGCGCCTACCTGGAGACCAAGACCGTCTGGCACCCGGCCGGCACCTGACCCCGGCTTCGCCAGGCCGCAATGACACGCCGAACTCGGCGTCGTGGCCGACGGGGATGCCGACGTCACCGCCCCGCAGCGGATCCTGCTCAACGTGAACGTCGCTGACCTGGGGGTCGGGGACGTGGAGGGCCTGCTCGAGCACGTCGAGGCCCTCGGCGGCCGGATCCTCGGCCCACCGAACGACATGCCCTGGGGGCAGCGCGTCGCTCACATCCAGGATCCCGACGGCAACACGGTCAACCTTACCGAGCCCATCTAGCCCGATATCCCCAACCCGCCCGCCCGCCCGCCCGCTCGCAAACCGGGTTTCGCGGCGCCCCAACGCACTGCCGTCTAGCTTCAGGTGATCGCGGGCGGCGAGGCGCGCCCAGGCCATGGCTATTGGTGCTGCTGGGTTGCTAACGCATTGTTGTGGCTCGTGATACGTGTAAGCCTTCCCCCTGATAAAGCGTGGATGTCCCAGCCATGTTGTTCCAGCAGCATGGATGTGGCATCCACGTCGTTAGGCCTCGTGAGGACCTGGTACGGGCGGTGCCGGAGTGACGGTAGGCCGCTCGCGTTCCCGTGCGGTAAAGCTCCGGGGGTTGTCCCCCTCCGCCCGGTGACATCCGTCATGCCGATATCAGGATCTGTCGCACTAGGGCGGGCGCGAATGCGTTCGTAACGTTGAGGGCATGACGAACGGCAACCAGCGCGGCGGCACCCGCGACCGCACCCGCGACCGCAACCGCCTCGTGGACCTCGCGATAATCGCGGTGTTCGACATCGCCGGGCCCCTGGTGGCCTACTCGCTGCTGCGCTCGGCCGGGCAGAGTGCGGTGACCGCACTGGTACTGAGCGGCGCCTTCCCGGCCCTGGGGGTCGCCGCCGGGCTGATCCGTCACCGGCGCGTGGACACCATCGGGGTCCTGGTCCTGGCCGGCATCGCGGTGGGCACCGTCCTCGGGCTGCTGAGCGGCGATCCCCGGCTGGTGCTGGTCGAGGGCTCGGTGCCCACCGCGGTGTTCGGCCTGCTGTGCCTCGGCTCGCTCTGGGCCCGCCGCCCGCTGATCTACCGGTTCGCCATCGAGTTCATCGGCGCAGACACCCCGAGAGGTCGCGACTTCGAGTCCCGCTGGGATTACCCGGGATTCCGCCACGCCTTCCGGCTCTTCACCGTGGTCTGGGGCATCACGTACCTGGCCGAGGCGGCGGCCAGGGTCATCATCGTCGAGACCACCTCGACCGCGACCGCACTGGCCGTCTCCAAGGTGATGCCCTACGTGGTGAGCGCGGCCCTCGTCGCCTGGATGATCGCCTACGGCCGCCACGCCCGGCGGGAAGGCGAGCGGATCGCCGCCGCTCAAGGCGCCGCTCAAGGCGCCGCTCAAGGCGCCGCTCAAGGCGCCGCAGAACCCGTCGCCCGGGAAGCCCGGGCCGCCACCTCCCTCAGGTAGTCGACGAGCTCGCGCGGCGAGTGCACCCCGAACTCGCAACCCAGGCCGAGCAGCCGGCTGGCCAGCCACGGCACCGTGTCGGGCGGCGAGATCAGCCGGCCATCCGGCTCACCGGGGTCCCACCCGGGGAGCAGCTCCCGGGCCAGGGCATCGGGCAGGTCCACCGTCACCACGGCCCGGAACACCGGAGCCGCCGAGTACAGCTTGTCCCGGGCGAACTCGGCCGGATCGGTACCCGCTGGCAGCCGCGGCGCGAACCGCTGGCCGGTCAGGAACGGCTCGGTGATCCGGTCGACGCGGAACGTCCGCCAGTCATCCTGGTCGTTGTCGTAGCCGACCAGATACCAGCGGCGGCCCGCGGTGACCAGCCGGCACGGCTCCACCAGCCGGCGGCTGGACACGTCGTCGGCCGAGACGTAGCCGAACCGCAGCCGCTGGCCCCAGGCCGACGCCGCGGCCACCGACGCCAGCACGGCCGGGTCGACGGTGCTCGGGTCTGGGACGGCGACGGGAGGAACGGTCGCGCTGCTCAGCGCCGCGACGCGCTGCCGTAGCCGCGACGGCAGCACCTGCTCCAGCTTGGCCAGAGCCCGGACGGAGGCGTCCTCCATCCCCTCGATGGCGTTCGCGGCAGCGGTGCGCAGCCCGGCCGCGATCGCCACCGCCTCCTCGTCGTCCAGCAGCAGCGGCGGCATGGCGGTCCCGGCCACCAGGCGGTAACCGCCGCCGGCGCCCATCGCCGTCTGTACCGGATAGCCCAGCTCGCGCAGCCGCTCCATGTCACGGCGGACCGTGCGGCGGCTGACGCCGAGCCGCCGGGCCAGGTCGTCGCCCGGCCAGGTTCGGGGCATCTGCAGCAGCGACAGCAGGCTCAGCAGCCGGCCCGGGGTACCGCTCATGAAATCCAGGATGGCGCACATGGCGGCCAGAAACTGGCCGCCATGGCCCCTAGCGTGAGGAGGAAACCGGCAAAGGAGGACCGCCATGCCCATTCCCGACGGCTACACCACGGTCACGCCCTGGCTCATTTCCCGGGATACGCCCCGGCTCATCGACTACGTGACCAGCGCGTTCGGCGCCGTCGAACTCGGTCGCGTCACCGCTGCCGACGGTCGTGTCGAGCACGCCGAAGTCCGCATTGGCGACGCCGTGGTCATGATGTTCGACGCCGCGCCCGACTGGCCGCCCACCCCCGGCTTCCTGCGTCTCTACGTGGAAGACGCGGACGAGACGCACCGCCGCGCGGTCGCCGCCGGCGGGACCTCGGTGACCGAGGTGACGCACGTGTTCTTCGGCGACCGCGTGGGACGGGTGCGCGATCCGCTGGGCAACCTCTGGTGGATCCAGGCCCGGGTCGAGGAGGTCAGCCCGGAGGAGATGCAGCGGCGCCTCGGCGATCCGGCCTTCGTCGCGGCCATGCGGTACGTCCAGGGCGCCGACCTCTTCGGGCCTGCCCCGAGCGGGCACCAAGCGCGCCAGGCACCCTAAGAGGGCCAGGCACCCTGAGAGTGGTGAGCCCGGTAGTGGGCCGCCAGCACATCGTCGCCGAAATCATCCGCCGGGTTCCGCCACGCCGAATGGATGTGGGTGCCGTTTCCCTGGGTGTTGTCGTGCTCGATGAGCAGCGTCGCCCCCTGGACCCGGTAGTAGTGCCGGTCCCCGGGTGAGGTGCCGCCCGCCCAGGCGAAGGTGAGGCTGTCCATGCCAGCCCGCTCCAGGTCGTGCAGCTGCGCCCCGGCCACCTCGTCGGGCAACCGCCGCACGAACGCCCCGACCAGTTCCGTGAGCGAGTCGAACTGCAATCGGCTCAGCGATGACCCCGGGATGCCCTTGGGGCTGGACCGGACGTAGCTGAGGATGTCGCGCTCGTCCTCGCCGATCACGTAGTCGGGCTCGGGCGCGAACACCGGGTCGGGCCGTTCGGTCTCGCCGATCTTCGGCACCATCCGGGTCGCCAGGTCCGGCGGTGGCCGGTGGTGGATGATGGCGGCACGCCGCTGGGCCGCGTCGAGCGAGTTTACCAGCCGGAAGCCGAGTTCCTCGTCGTCGGCCAGCGGCGCGAGCAGCCCGTAGGACGAGGGCTGGACGCCGAGCATGCACGGGGTGGGGGAGACGTACCGGCCGTCGACGACGGTGAAGTTGAGTGACACGTGATGCCCGGCGAACTGCCAGCCCCACGCCCGCTCGCCCGGCGACCCGAACACCTTGAAGCAGTACCGCTCCGGGTTGAACAGGTCGGTCAGCGACTCCGGCGCCAGCGCCCGGAGCACGTGCTCCATGGCTATCACCGACACGACCTTCGTGTACGCGGGCAGGCTCGTGCCGGTCACGATCAGTTCGTGCGCGAGCCGCCGCTGCCCCTCGTCGAGCGCGCCGATCGGCAGCCCGTCCCGGTCCCGCGCGGGCAAGAACGACCAGGAGCGCCGCTCGTTGCCGAACGAGTGACAGGCCTGCTCCCGTTGTCCCGCGGTCAGCGCTCCGAGGAACGCCGAGGCGGCATTCGCCATCCGTTCAGCCGTCAGCGGTGTGGTCAGCCTTTCCCCGTTCTTGTCCATGACCCGATTATCCGCCCCGGCCGGCGGGACCGTAGTTGCCAGCGGTTCGCAGCCGCATCCGGGTGGCTGATGTCGATGTGCTGCAACGGGTTTTCCGGGTCATGCTGGCAGGATGAGCGGCCATCAGCACGACCACCCGCACGAACACGGTCACCGGGGGCTCTGGGCGCGCCTGCGGCACGCGGTCGGGCCGCACTCCCACGCACACTCCCACGCGCGTGACCGCGCGGTCGACCCGGTGCTCGAATCCTCGGCCGAGGGCCTGCGGGCCCTGTGGATCTCGCTGGCCGGGCTGGCCGCGACCGCGCTGGCGCAGGCGGTGGTGGTCGCGCTGTCCGGCTCGGTCGCGCTGCTCGGCGACGCGCTGCACAACTCGGCCGACGCGCTGACCGCGGTGCCGCTCGGTTTCGCCTTCCTGCTCAGCCGGCGGCGTCCCACCCGCCGCTACACCTACGGCTACGGCCGGGCCGAGGACCTGGCCGGCATCGTCGTCGTGGCCGTGATCGTGTTCTCCTCGGCCGCGGCCGCCTACGCCGCCGTCGGCCGGCTGCTGCACCCGCACCCGGTCACGCACCTGCCCGCGGTCGCGATCGCGGCCGCGCTCGGCTTCGCCGGCAACGAGCTGGTCGCCCGCTACCGGATCAGGACCGGCCGCCGGATCGGCTCGGCCGCGCTGGTCGCCGACGGCCTGCACGCGCGGACCGACGGGTTCACCTCGCTGGCCGTGCTGGTCGGGGCGGGCGGGGTGGCGATCGGCTGGCGCTGGGCCGACCCGGTGGTGGGCCTGCTCATCACGATCGCCATCCTGGCGGTCGGCTGGCAGGCGGCCCGCGAGGTCGGCCGGCGGCTGATGGACAGCGTGGACCCGGCGCTGACCGACCAGGCGGAGGCGAGCCTGCGCGCCACCCCCGGCGTACTGGCCGTCGGCCGGGTCCGGCTGCGCTGGGTCGGCCGCGCCATCCGCGCCGAGTGCGAGATCTCGGTGGACCCGGCCTGTTCCGTGGTCCAGGCGCACGATATCGCGGTCGGCGCGGAGCACGCGCTGATCCACGCGATCCCCAGGCTCACGGCGGCCAGCGTGCACGCCGACCCGCTGGACGGCACCGACCATCACGCGGTCCTGCACCATCACGCCGGAGCAACCTAGACCCGGGGGAGGATCCCGGCCAGCAGGGAGCCCATCCGGCTGGCCGAGGCCCGGCCCACCTCGACCACCTCGGCGTGGCTGAGGCTCTGCCCGGCCAGGCCCGCCGCCAGGTTGGTGACCAGCGATATGCCGAGCACCTCGGCGCCCAGGTGGCGGGCCGCGATCGCCTCCAGGCCGGTCGACATCCCGACCAGGTCGGCGCCGAGCCGGCCGAGCATGGTGATCTCCGCCGGGGTCTCGTAGTGCGGGCCCGGCATCATCGCGTAGACGCCCTCGGTCAGGCTCGGGTCGGCCTCGCGGGCCAGCGCGCGCAGCCGCGGCGAGTACAGGTCGGTCAGGTCCACGAACCGCCCGCCCGGCGGTGGCGGCCCGGCCAGCGGGGACTTGCCGGTCAGGTTGAGGTGGTCGCTGATCAGCACCGGCTCGCCGGCGCTGAGGCCGGACCTGATGCCGCCGGCCGCGTTGGTCAGCACCACCGTGCGGCAGCCCGCCGTCACCGCGGTCCGCACCCCGTGTACCACCGCGGCCGGGGACAGCCCCTCGTACAGGTGCACGCGGCCGAGGAACACCAGGACGCGAACCGGTCCCGCGGCGACCGAACGGACCGTCGGCGTGTGCCCCGGCACCGTCGAGACGGGAAACCCGCCGAGTTCGGCCAGCGGGATCTCGGTATCTGCGGCGCCGATCGCGTCGGCGGCCGGGGTCCAGCCCGAGCCGAGGACCACGGCGGCGTCGTGCGGGCCGGCCAGGGCGGTGAGGCGGTCGGCGCTGGCCGCCGCGGCGGCGAAGGGATCGTCGGTCACGAGGATCATCATCGCCTAGGTCAGGATGGAATTACCCGCGATTCGTTGTAGCGTGTTTTGGTGGACGAGGAGGCTGTGGCGGACCCGGTGAAGGTAGCCGCCGACGGGGGCCAGCGGCGGCCGGCGGTTGACGACCCGCGGATACCGTGGTCCGGCAAGGCGAGGCGGGTCGACATCTTGTGCTGGGCCGGCATCACGCTCAGCGGCGTCTTCTACTGGGCCACCCTGCCGTTCCGCCCGCGCCTGGTCGGCACCCACCCGGTGGCGCTGGAACTGCTGAACGGGAGCACCGAGGCGATCGTCGCCGCGGCCGCGTTCGCCCGCGTCGGGCACGGGACGCTGATCGTGGTGCTGCTGGCCGCCCTCTTCGGGTTGATAAAGTTCGACCCGCTCTTCTGGTGGGCGGGCCGGCTGTGGGGCGAGCGCGTCATCGCGCTGGTGGGCGGCCGGCGCAACCGCGGGGCCAGGTACATGGCCCGCGTGCAGCGCTGGGGCCGGAAGTTCACCTGGCCCGCGGTGGTGATCTCCCCGTTCCTGCCCATCCCCAGCGCGATCATCTACGTCATCGTCGGCTGGGCCGGGATGCGGCTGCTCACGTTCATCATCCTGGACGCCATCGGCATCCTGCTGTGGGCGGGCATGCTGGCCGGCCTGGGCTACGCGCTCGGCCACCGCGCGGTCGTGGTGGCGCAGACGATCTCGCACTACGGGCTGTGGATCTCCCTCGCGCTGGTCGCGGTGATCATCGTCGCCCAGGTGCGCTCCCAGCGGCACATGCTGCGCACCGCCAACGAAGCCCGCGCCGCCGCCACCGCCAGCGAGGCCGGCACCGCCAGCGAGGCCACTACCGCCAGCGAGGCCGGCACCGCCAGTAAGGCCGGCACCGCCACGGACGAAGACGACGTGCCGGGCAGCTGAGGTCAGCGGCTGGACTGGCGTACCACCAGGCGGCAGGGCACGGTGCGGGTGCCGCGGGCGGGCTCCTCGGCGATCGCGGCCAGCAGCATGTCGGCGGCCGCCCGGCCGACCTCTTCCAGGCACATGTCGACGCTGCTCAGCGGGGGCTGGGCACCGAGCACCATCGGCTCCCAGTTGTCGAAGCCGACCAGCGCGACGTCCCCCGGTATGGCCCGGCCTGCCGCGCGGAGCGTGTCGGCCACGCCGCGGGCGATCTGGTCGCTGCCGCAGAAGATCGCGTCGGTGTCCGGCTGCTCGTCGAGCAGCCGCCGGGCCGTCTCCCGGCCCCAGCGCTCGCTCCACTCGCCGAACCGCGCGCCGCCGTGCGGCCGCAGGCCGGCCGCCGCCAGCGCGGCGCCGAACCCCTCCGCCCGCTTGCGCGCCGCCAGGAACCGCTCCGGCCCGGTGATGTGCCCGATCCGCCGCCGGCCCGCGCCGAGCAGGTGCTCGGCGGCGACCCGCCCGCCGCCCACGTCGTCCGGCAGCACCGCGGGCCCGGCCCCGCCCAGCGGCTGGGTCATCGCGTACACGACCGGGATGCCGGGCCCGGCCAGCACCGGCGGCCTCGGCTCGATCCGGCGGCCGGTGACGATCAGGCCGTCCACCCGGCGGGCCGCCAGCATCTCGATGTAGCGCTTCTCGCGCTCGGCGTCGTCCCTGCTGTCGCACATGAACACCGAGACCTGGCCGCTGCCGAGGGCGTCCTCCGCGCCGAGCATGACCGGGATGCTGAACCGGCCGAAGCTGTCCGTGGTGATCAGGCCCACCGTGAACGAGCGGCCCGCGAGCAGGGCCTGGGCCAGGGTGTTCGGCGCGAAGCCGAGCCGCTGGGCCACCTCGGCGACCCGCTCCCTGGTCTCGCTGCGCAGCTTGCCCTGCCCGTTGAGCGCCTTGGAGGCGGTGCCGATGGACACGCCAGCCTCGGCCGCCACGTCACGGATGGTCACCCGCCTCATCTGCACTCCTAAGGATCCGGCCGATGCTGCCCGGCACTGTTGACGCCTCGCGGGCCAGCCTCTAGCCTACGGTTCCGTGGGGATCTAGGAAAACCTATTCCTTGGACCATGGAGCCGCGTACGTGAACAGTGCCGACCAGCCATCTGCCGTAATGTCCACCAAGGCCAGGACCGCACGGGACCCGGCCGCTCCGGCGGGCCCTCCGGAAAGCGTAACCGGACCCGTCGCCCCGGGCCCCTGGTCTACTGCTTCGAGCAGGCCGACCAGCTCGACGGCGCCCGGCTGGACGACCTGGTCATGCCGCCGGGCGGAGTGCTCGGCGAGCGCTCCGTCACGCTGGACGGCATCGGCCAGACGATCGAGATCACCGCG
>Ga0306924_10003670_pt1 | contig 14799 bp, 13 predicted proteins | sample sta12Can44000111_FD_203756 | JGI IMG/M metagenome (GOLD analysis project Ga0306924, IMG submission 203756) | Lab enrichment of tropical soil microbial communities from Luquillo Experimental Forest, Puerto Rico - statanox.12C.anox.44.000.111 (v2)... | ecosystem: Environmental > Terrestrial >... | reverse complement strand
GCGGAAACCAGTCGGCTTAGGCGGGCGCGTACGGTGAACTCACGTTCGACGGCGTCCTGCCAGGTCTGAAAGAGCTGACCATCAATTTCGAGTGAAGGCACCAGGCGGTGCTCGGGTATCCGGCCTTCGGGAAGAATTGCGACGGGAGCGAGGAATTGCGCGACGTCGCGAGAAGCCAGATGCAGGAAGCGGAGTTGAACCTCGAGCATTGCGTTGGAATTGCCCTGGGCGAGGCATTCCACATGCAATGAGGAAGCCTCGCCGGTAGGCTGCGCTTCGCAGTAGTCGCGCGGGGCCAGGACACCAAAGTTGAAACGCCGGCGGTTTTTCGCCGCGGAAGGACGGTACGGATAGAGCATGTAGCCTTCATAGAGGACGGCTCTGGCGATGCGGTCAACGAGAGCGGCGCTCATGAGCGCACCGTTTCCCGGACGGAGGCCAGCGCGCGTTCGATTGCGTCTTCCCAGGTGGGGATGCCTTCGCGGGTCTTAAATTCGTAGAGGCGTTCGAAGGTGTCGCGCCGAAGCGCGAGCCAGGCGGAATTCGGATAATGCTCGTCCATGAGGTCTTTCCAGACCTTGAGGGGCAGGCGGAACTTTGCTTCTTTGTCCCAGGGAATCGGCGAGACCTGCAGCGCGCCATCTTTGTCCTCATAGAACACGGTGCCGCTGAATTGGAAACAGAGAGGGAGGTCGCCGGAAGAGAGGCCGTGAAAATATTTTGTGGCCGCCACGTTGAAATCGAAGGTGCAAGGGACGTACAGTTCGGCAATTGTGCGGCCAACGAAGCGAGGAACCATCAGGTTCGCGTGTGTCCAAAGGAGGCTGCGCAGCGTCTGACCCCAACGGTCCGGAGTGCCGAAAAGGTCGCGGAGGCGCCCCTGCTCCCCGGCGGAGTACGCGCGCCGCGCGACTTCGAGTTGAATCTGGGCGCGCAAGACCCCGGCATGAATGACTTCTTCGGCCGGCGCGTTGGAGATGCGCACCTTGAATGTGAGAAGGGGTGCGGCGGCGAACTTCACCGCTTCGGCACTTTCTACGCTGAGGTGCAGCTCAGGCATGGCTTACCCCGCACTGTCCGCCGGATTGTTTTTTCAGGTTCGAGAAAAAGGCGTTGATTTCGCGCCAGACCTTCGTCCCGCCGGAAAGCCCTCGCCAGTGGGCACGGATCAGACCGACCAGTTCGTAGCACTTGTCGATGGGAACCAGATAATACTCGTGGAGATTCGAACCGCGAACTGCGCCGACTCGATTCACAAGCAGCGCGACGACGTCGGCCGGCAGGTCTCGGAGCACGGGATTGACCTGTACGATGTCTTCCCAGGTGTCGAGCGATAGCAGGGATTCGATGGCGCCCGCCGGACTTGGATAAAGAACAATCATCCGGCCTCGCGGGCTGCTGTGGAAGAAGAAAGCCATTTCAATCGGAATGCGCAAGCTTTCCCACTGTGCGCCGGTTAGTTGAAAGTCCCCTAGAAAGCGCACGGAACGCGGGACACGCTTGTACTTGGCGTTGACCTGGGCGTCGAACAGGATGGCGCAGGCATCGCAGGCACAAAGGAGCTTGTGACTTTCGGGCTCGACCAGATGTGCGTGGCCCGGGAAAAGCTCGCGACTGCAAAGCTCGCAGCGCTCGGCGGGCGGGCGCTTGCGCGTGAACTGCCGCAGGCGAAGAAGTGCGTTATCGGGTTGCGGATAGAACGACGAATTCATGTCAGTCGCCGCTCCGCTGCGGGCTTCTGAGGGAAAGCGCCGCGCCGGCCCGGCCGGTCTCGAGATCGGCCAAGGCGACGAAGGCCAAGCCGCCGGCCGGCCGGCTGGTTTCCTTTATGACGATGGATGGCGCGTCGGGAGCGGCTTCCTCGACGGCGGATTTGAGCGAGGACTTGAGCGATGTGGCGGTCGAACCGCAGCCAGTGGATTGGGCATGAAATTCCAGGGTTACCGCGCCTTCGCCGTCGACGGACAGGAGCTCGGCGTCCGCGCCGTGCGATTTCAGAAGAACGCGGATGGTGTCAAGCGCTTCGAGGACACGGGTGCGCAGATCTTGAGGATGCAGGCCATATAAAAGGAGCACGCTGCGCACAAGTTCGTCCCGGCCGAGCCGGTCAATGATGGCGCGGCCGGGATCGCCCGCCTCTCTCACGATTTCGAGCAATCGCTCGAGACCGGTGCCGTGAAGCTCCATGAGCGACTGAACCAAGTCTCGAGCGGCGGTCCCGACCGCTGGATCGGCTGCATTCTCGAGTTTGTTGACCAGAGCCTCGATGGACTCGGCCCCTTGCCGAAAATCATCCTGCCTGGTCATGAGGCCGCTCCCTCGAATGGAACCAAAGCAATCTCACCGTTCGTGGCCGAACATCGGCGAATGGTGCGTTTCGAGAACCTTGCCGTTGCCAAGGTACATATGAACACCGCAAGGGAGGCAAGGGTCGAAACTGCGAACAGCGCGCATGATGTCGATGCCTTTGAACTTGTCGGGCCCGTTTTCTTCGAAGATCGGGGTATTCTGAACGGCATCTTCGTACGGACCAGGCGTCCCGTAGATGTCGCGCGGATTGGCGTTCCACGGTGTTGGCGGGTAAGGGTGGTAATTCGCGATCTTGCCATCGCGAATCACCACGTGGTGCGAGAGAACGCCTCGCACGGCTTCGTGGAAGCCGCAGCCGATGGCGTCTTGCGGCACGGTAAACTCACTCCAAGTTCTCGTTCGGCCGGCGTGCAGTTCGGCCATGGCCTGCTCGAGGAAATACAGGCCACAGCAGGCCGCGTAGACCTGGAAATAGGTGCGGGCGCGGTCCCGCTCGATGGCGTTGCTCCACTTCGGAACCTTCCATTCAAATTCGACTTCAGGGAGAGAAGTGGTTTTCGGGAGGTACATCTTGACGCTGCGGCCGGTGGCCTTGATGTATCCGATATCGACGAGACCGGCGAGCGCGGTAGCCCAAAGGCGAGCGATGGGTCCGCCGCCGGTGTCGAGCGCGAGATGGTCGTTGGTGCGCTTGTCGAGCCAGCGGGGAGACATGACCCAGGTGTACTTGCCACTGAAGTCGCGCTTCTGCGGGTGAGGGATGGTCGTCTGGTTCCAGGGATGGTTCTGGTCGACGGGATTGCCCAGGGGATCGGTACGAACGAATTTTTCCGATTGCTCCCAGCTATCGTAGAACGAACTGCCGAGGAGAATGCGAATATTGAGATTGATGTCCACGAGGTCGGTGGTGACAAGCTTATCGTCCACGACCACGCCCGGGGTGACGTACATCGCGCGGCCCCATTCGGTCATTTTCTGGTAGGTGTAATCACAAACGGCGGGATTGTTGAACGAACCCCAGCAGCCAAGGAGAACGCGGCGACGGCCGACTTCCTCGTAACCGGGCAGCGCTTCGTAGAAGAAATTGAAAAGATCGTCGTGGAGCGGCACGACCTTCTTCATGAACTCGACGTACTTCATCAGACGCACAAGATAGTCTGTGAAGAGCTGAATTGTCGGCACCGTGCCAACGCCGCCGGGATAGAGCGTGGAAGGATGCACGTGGCGGCCTTCCATCAGGCAAAACATTTCGCGGGTCATGCGGCTCATCTGGAGCGCTTCGCGATAGAAGGAGCCGGTGAACGGGTTCAGCGCTCGCATAATATCGGCGATGGTGCGGAAGCCGTGAAGGTTGGCCCCCGGAGCGGAAGTTTTTTCCGCTTTCGCGAAGACCGAGGGATTGGTTTCCTTGACCATCTGCTCGCAGAAGTCCACGCCGACGAGGTTGTCCTGGAAGATGTTGTGGTCGAACATGTACTCGGCGGCTTCACCAAGATTCACGATCCACTCGCCAAGAGCGGGAGGACGCACACCAAAGGCCATGTTCTGCGCGTAGGTGGCGCAAGTGGCGTGGTTGTCGCCACAGATTCCGCAAATACGGCTGGTGATGAAATGGGCGTCGCGCGGGTCCTTGCCCTTCATGAAAATGCTGTAGCCGCGGAAGATCGAAGAAGTGCTGTGGCATTCCGCGACCTGGCGATTTTCAAAGTCAATCTTGGTGAAAATTCCCAGGCTGCCGACGATGCGGGTGATGGGATCCCAGTTCATCTCCACCAATTTCCTCGAACCAGTCGGAGTACCTTTCGTCGGTGCAGTCGTAGTAGCCATGATTCGCGCTCCTTTTCGAATTAATACGCCCGGGGCCGATAGCCGGTGGTGAGTTCAGGCCGAGGATGGCGCCATTTCGGCTCCCGGTTGACGGTGGAGTTGGTGAAGGCACGGAGGGAACGAATCGCTTTTCCGTAGGCGCTGACGGTTCCAGCAGACAGCTTTGCGCCCGGCGGTTCGTCCATGAAAGGCATGAACTTGTCCGGGAAGCCGGGCATGGTGCAGCCGATGCAGATGCCGCCAACGTTGGGGCAGCCACCGACGCCGGCCATCCAGCCGCGTTTTGGCACATTGCAGTTGACGACCGGGCCCCAGCAGCCGAGCTTCACGATGCACTTTGGCGATCCGTAGACTTCGGCGAAGTCGCCTTCCTCGTAGTAGCCGGCGCGGTCGCAACCGTCGTGCACGGTTTTGCCGAACAGCCAAGTGGGACGACGCTGCTCGTCGAGCGGAATCATTGGCGCGAGTCCCGCGACTTGATAAAGAAGGTAAAGAACCGTTTCCATGAAGTTGTCGGGCTGCACCGGGCAACCGGGCACGTTCACGATGGGCAGACCCGCTTTCGAACGCCAGTCCCAGCCGAGATAGTCGGCGAGACCCATGCAGCCGGTGGGGTTACCGGACATGGCGTGGATGCCGCCGTAGGTGGCGCACGTTCCGCAAGCCACGACGGCGAGGGCTTTCGGAGCGAGACGGTCAATCCATTCGTTTGTTGTGATGGGCTGATGGGTTTTCGAATCGGTCCCGAGGGCGGCCCAATACCCCTCTTTCTTGATCTTTTCGTTCGGGATGGAGCCTTCGACCACGAGAACGAATGGGTCAAGCCTGCCGGCTTCGGCTTCGTACCAATACTTCAGAAAATCATCGCCCACCTCGTAGGCCAACACCGGGTTATGAAGGTGGACCTTGGGAAGCCCGGGAATGGCGCCGAGGAGGACATCTTCGATACTGGGCTGAGTGGCGGCGGTAACCGAGACCGAGTCTCCGTCGCAGCCGAGCCCGGCAGTAATCCAGAGGATATGGACTTCGGGAACTGGGGAAGGTCTTTGCGTCTTTCGGCCGTAAGGGACTGCATCGGGTGACATGAGTGTCCCTCCTTTCGCGAAGTGGCGATCCCTCGGAAAAGTGGACAGCAAACACGGGCAGAGTGTTGTCAGTGCCGTGAAAACAAGCCGCTATCCAAAATTTCGATGGCCAGAATGAAGCTGGTTGCACGGTGGTTCAATCGGGAACGGACGGAAATTCGTATCAGGGAAGATCCAGGGCATGGCATCAGGGAATCCCCGACGAAGAAAAGTCACAGAGGAGAGACGCAGGTGCCTGAGATTCTTGGCGCGCCTCACGACCGGGACAACGACCGAGGGTACGGCGGTAGTCAGTAACCGCCGCCGACGTTTACAGTGCGCTCAATCGCGTGCTGCACAAGTTCGCGTGCGTTGCGCAAGCCGAGTTTTTCTTTGATATGGGCCTGGTAAGACTCCACTGTTTTAATGCTGACATGCAACTCGTCGGCGATCTGCCGGGTGCCGTGCCCAGCTCCAATCAGGCGGAAAACCTCGAGTTCGCGATCGCTCAGCTTGGAGAGCGGATCGTTTTTCGAGGAAGGCGCGCCGTACACGTATTTCTCCAGCATGCGATTAGTCAGGTGTTCGCTCAGATACACCTTGCCCTGCAGGATGCGGCGGATCGCGACGAGCACCTTTTCCGTGGCTTCCTGCTTCATGATGTAGCCATTGGCGCCGGCACGAAGGGAGCGCTCGGCGTAACTCGATTCATCGTGCATGGAGAGAACCAGCACAGGCAGAACCGGATCCTTCGAGCGAATGGATTTGAGCAGATCGAGCCCGTCGGGGCCGTCGAGAGAAATGTCCACGACGACCACATCGGGTGAAGCGGCGGGAATGGATTGCAGAGCGGCCGGAGCGCTATCGGCCTCACCGCAAATGACCATGTCGGGTTCGCGGTTGATGAGCAGGGCAAGGCCCTGCCGGACGATGGGGTGATCGTCTACGAGGAAGACTTTTGACTTTCGGGAGTGCGGCTCGTGTGGCGTCTTCGAGAGCATGACGGTCAATCCTTTGTTCGAGTCTCGGCCGGGACGGGCAGGGGAAAGGTACAGGAAACGATGGTTCCGCCCGAGGCGTTGGCGCGAATCTCGAGCGAACCGCCGATCATTCTGGCGCGATAGTTCATGATATTCAATCCCATTCCACCGCGATTCGGGGCGGGGTCGGGGAAACCGGCGCCGTTGTCGCAGACCGAGAGAATGCCGTCCTTGCCGCGGACCTCGAGCGCGATGACCAGTTCCTTTGCTTTTCCATGTTTGAGGGCGTTGTTCAGGGCTTCGCGGGCGATGTGGTAAAGGTGAGTCGAAACGTTGACGTCGTCAATCAGAACGGGGACTTTGCACTCAAAATGACAATCGACGCGGAACAAGTCTTGCATTTCTTCGGCGCAGCCCTTCAATGCGGTCATGAGACCTTGCGATTCGGAAACGACCGGAAGGAGGCCGCGGGCCAGCTCTTTGGTTTTGCGGATGGCTTCATTGACGAGAACTACGATCTTTCCCGCTTCGGTTGACTCGACAAGTGAAGATTCCGAGAGCTTGCGCTCGAGCACTTTGCTCATGAAAGCGATGCCGGTCAGGTGCTGGCCCAACCCGTCGTGCAAATCCTGGGCGATGCGGTTGCGCTCGCGCTCACTGGTGACAAGGATGGCTTTCTCCAGGCGTTTGCGCTCGCTGATGTCGCGAATGGCGCTCGAGACGAGAACACCTTCCTCGGTATCGAGGGGGCTGAGGCTGATTTCAACGGGAAATTCGCGGCCGTCCTTGTGCAGTCCGTAGAGTTCGAGGTCGGCACCCATGGGGCGCACACGGGGCTCGGCGTGAAAGTGCTCGCGGTGGCCGGAATGCTTTCCGCGGAGACGTTCCGGGACAAGCTTTTCGATTTTTTCGCCAAGGAGTTCCTGGCGGCCGTAGCCGAAGAGCTTTTCGACCTGGGCATTAACGAGAACGATTTTGCCTTCCTGGTTGACGACGACGACGGCATCGGGTGCGGCTTCGAGCAACCCCTGAAACCGCTTCTGGGCGCGCTTTTGCTCCGTGACATCGATTCCGGAAGCGATGATGTAAGTCGGAAGTTGCTTGGCGCCCGGAAGGAAGGTGGCGGACCAGGCGATGATCCGCTGGGTGCCGTCGCGACGCACCCAGGAGCCTTCGAATTCCGTCCGCGACTGGTTTTCGAAAATCCGCGCGAAGAGTGTCTTGAAGGCTTCGACCTCTGCGGGAACGAGAAAAAGGTCCCAAACATGTCTGCCGCGGGCTTCCTCGGAAGAGAAGCCGGTCAATTGCTCGCAAGCGCGGTTAAAGCGGACGATTTTACCGGCGGTATCCAGAACGACGACGAGCGCAGTCGCCGTATCAAGGATGGCCGACAGCACGTTGCGTTCGTGGTGTAGTGCGCCTTCGGCCTCCTTCAGGTCCGTGATATCCACACCGACACCGTGGATAAACCAGGGACTGCCGTCTTCACGGCGAATCATCTTGGCGTCGCAGTGGAACCAACGAACGCGGCCATCGCGCGCGACGACCCGATAGGCCGACCGCAGCGGCTTCCCCGACAGAAACATTTCGGCGGCTTCGACACTCCATCTGGTTTTGTCGTCCGGATGGATGCGCTGATACCAGCGCACCGGATCTTCGAGCCATTCGCGTTGTGAGAATCCAAGCGCTTCTTCGATCTGCGGGCTGACGTAAGCTTCGCCGATACCTTGATCGAGATAGGCCATGAAAATGACGGCGGGGATCTGCTCGAGGAGCGCCCGGTATTTCGCTTCCATGTTAGCCAGCGGAGCTTCGGGCGAAGCAACCGCTCTGCGGGTTTCCGCCGGGTCCAGGGCTGGCTGGTTCGACAGAGACTGCTCGAGGAACACGTGAGCGAGTTCGTGAAGCGCCTTTTCGGCATCGGCGAGAGTGTCGGTTTCTGTTTTCTTGCCGAGGATCGGAGCCGGGAGGTCCGACCCAAGTTTCGCTTCGAAAGAAGATGCCAAACCGCACCTCCGGTCCCAGGAAAGGCCCCGAAAACTTAGAGGCTCAAACTCGCGAATAAGGGGGCTTTGCCTAGAGGCCTCCGCGCTAGCGGGAGCGACTACGCCACGGGGGTTCCTTATTCAACGAAGCTTGCGTGAAGCGGCGCAGGGCGTGGATCGCGCGGCCGTAAGTCATGACGGCGTTCGAAGAGAGCAACGAGCCCGGCGGCTGATTCATGAAAGGCATGAACTTGTCGGGAAAGCCGGGCATGGTGCAGCCGATGCAAATTCCGCCGACGTTCGGGCAGCCACCGACGCCGCCCATCCAACCTCGCTTGCCGACGTTACACTGAACGACGGGTCCCCAACAGCCAAGCTTGACGATGCAGGTGGGTGTGCCGTATTCAGCGGCAAACTGCGCCTGCTCATAGTAGCCGCCGCGATCACAGCCTTCGTGGACCGTCTGGCCAAAGAGCCATGTGGGTCGCAAGGCTGCGTCGAGGGGGATCATGGGCGCGCGCCCGGCGGCCATATTCAGAAGGTACAGAAGTACCTCCGTAAAGTTGTCAGGTTGCACCGGACACCCGGGAACGCAGACGATGGGAATCCCGGCTCGCGATTTCCATTCCCAACCGAGATAATCGGGCAGCCCCATGCAGCCCGTGGGATTTCCCTCCATGGCGTGGATGCCGCCGTAGGTCGAGCAAGTGCCAGCGGCCACGACGGCCCAGGCCTTCGGAGCCAGTTGGTCGATCCAGTCACAGGTCAAAATCGGCTGACCGGTTTTTTCGTCGGTGCCGAAGGTGGCCCAATATCCTTCGGGTTTGTTGTGCTCGTTGGGAATCGAGCCTTCGACAACAAATATGAAGGGAGTGAGTTTTCCCTCGGCTGCGTCGCGAAAGAAACGGACAAATTCGTCACCGTTCTCGTAGGCGAGAAACGGATTGTGAAAATGGACCTTGGGAATCCATGGGAATGCACCGAGGACGATCTCCTCGATGCTCGGTTGCGTCGCGCCGGTTACCGCGATGGTATCCCCGTCGCATCCGAGCCCGGCGGTGAGCCACACGACGTGCATTTCAGCCATTGGTTCTCGCCGGCCCGACGGATCACTCGGCAGAGGAGCAAATTGCGTCATCCGTTTCTCACGAGCGGTCGAACGCCAGAGGATTGAGGGCCAGGACCTCTCGAACGGGAGCAGGGCGCCGCGCAGGTTACAGCGCGCGTCCGGTGCGTATTCTACATGAAATTCAGCGGCCCGGCGGTGGCGGGACCTGAGCAGACTGCGGAAAGCACGGACCTCGACCGCACTGAGGCACTGCCGTTTCGGCATGGGGACCTAGGTGAGATTGCCGGACGGCACCGTTCGACAGCTCTTGTCAACTCGCTTTGTGATGCTGCGAGTGCGCATCGAATGGTTTACCGGTGTTCTCCGTGTAGCGAGCCGGCGATTTCCATTGCGTGATCTTCTGCGGTGCGACGTTCACGAATCGGTACAAATCTCGACGAGGGACAACATTCGCGACGAAGATGCATTCGGCGACCCACACGGATCCGTCCAGGCGCCTGATTTTGCATTTACCATGCCTCTCTTCCAGCCCGATGAAAGGCGAGCGATCTCGATCGAAGTCCAGGATTTGACGCTGGGAGAGGAAGGTGCCGATGGTGAAGTTGCTCATGTTTAATTCGGAGACTCCGAAAATATCCAGGGCTTGCGAATTCGCCGCAACCAGGCGGCGCTCACTGTTCGTGATAATGATGGCATCGGCAGAGCTTGCGAGCAGCGTTTGCAGATCATTTTCCCTGGCGAGCCGTGCCTCTTCGAGTCTTCGCGGCCGGTCCATGACACTCCTTGTCACTCTCACGAGCGCGCGATACGCCCTTTGAAAAGGGGCCGCCACTTGTTTGAGCGCGGCGAAGAGTTTCGATCCGCAGTTGGCGATTGCTCGTCGAACGGCAAAGATGGCATCGAGAAAACCCACGTATACCTTGCGCAAGGCATTCCGGATGGAGCGAAGCGCCTCGAGTAGCCCGTCGGCGATGCCCGTTCCCAGTCTCCCGAGCGCGCTCTGGGCGCTTTCGACCTGTGCGGCCGCCCGTTCCGATGCGCTAACCAGTTGCGGCCGGAGCTTCCCGATTTTCCCGTTCGTGAAAACGACGGCAGCGAGAAAGCTGGCCTGTAGCCTGCGCAAGGCATTCCGGATTGAGCGAAGCGCCTCGAGTAGCCCGCCCGCGATGCCCGTTCCGAGTTTCCCGAGCGCGCTCTGAGCGCTTTCGACCTGTGCGGCCGCCCGTTCCGATGCGATAGCCAGCTGCGGCCGGAGCTTCGTGATTTTCCCGTTCGTGAAAACGGCGGCAGCGAGAAAGCTGGCTTGTAGCCTCTGCAAGGCGTTCCGGATTGAGCGAAACGCCTCGAGTAGCCCGCCCGCGATGCCTGTTCCCATTCTCGCGAGCGCGCTCTGGGCGCTTTGCCTGTGTGCGGCCGCCCGTTCCGATGCAATCGCCAGTTGCGGCCTGAGCTTCGTCATTTTCCCGTTCGTGAAAACGACGGCAGCGAGAAGGCTGGCCTGTAGCTTCGGCAAGGCACTCTCGCTCGAGCGACGCACCTCCTGCAGCGTGTCGGCGACACCCGTTCCCAGTCTCCGGAGCGTGTGGCGCGCTCGTTCGAGACTTGGGGAAACCTGTTCCAACATGATGAAGAGTTGTGATCTGAGTTTGGTGATTTCCATGACCTGAGCCCTGACGACTTTCGACTCAATTCCTCCGCGCGGCCCTTGAGGCTTTCGCCAAAGGGTATCCACGCAAGCTAACTATCCTTAAATGCAGATCAGAGATGGGGAGCAAGGCGGGATCAGCTGATGTGCATGTCACCCATCTCGGGACTTTTGACAAGCGACCAAGGATAATCCGCAACAACGTTGACGCTACGCCCTCGCCTTCCTGGTGTCAACCCCTGAGCGCAACCCCGGAAGATATCTTTTGCTGGAACATTGCCTATTGAAGATGTAATATCCATCCTCCGCCCGCTCCTACGGTCAGCCGACCGCGAAAAGAAGTGTGCCTTGGGATGGTCCAAAAAATCTGAAGGTGGAAAACTATGAAGCGAACACTATTCGGTTTTAGCCTGGCTCTCACACTGGCACTTCCGCTCTTTGCGCAAGATAAAGAGACGGACCGTGTCGAAAACGCAGGGAAGGTCATGCAGGAAATATTGAAAGCGCCGGACGGCATTCCGCAGAGTGTTCTGGACAAGGCGGATTGCGTCGTCATTCTACCCTCTGTGCTCAAGTTCGCGATCGGGATTGGCGGCAGCTACGGGCGCGGCGTAATGACCTGCCGCGGGGGGAGCAACTTTCACGGCCCCTGGGGCGCGCCCAGCATGATCGCGCTCGAGGGCGGAAGTGCCGGGTTGCAACTTGGCGGAAACGCGACCGATTTCATTCTGCTGTTGATGTCACCGCGTTCCGCGGAAAACATCCTCAAGAGTAAGGTGAAACTGGGCGCAGACGCTTCGGCGGCTGCGGGACCGGTAGGCCGCGCGGCTTCGGCCGAGACCGACGCCACGTTGCGGGCTGAAATTCTCTCCTACTCGCGCTCACGCGGATTGTTCGCGGGAGTTTCTCTCGAAGGATCCACGCTGCGCCCTGACAATGGCGCCAACAAGAATCTGTACGGTAAGGAAGTGAGTGCGTCGGACATCGTGTTCAAGAAGGCGGTGCCGGTGCCCGCTAGCGCCAAGGAGTTGCTCGCGACGCTCCAGAAGGCTTCGCCGGTAAACAAGAGCAAGTAACGCTTGGCAAAAGGGCGCAGGGCGAGCAGGCAGGTGCTCTCGGTTCCTTGGGTCGAGTTGCGCCCGCGGACCCGCGAGTAAACCTTGCTCCGGTTGACCGCAGCGAAGCGGTTCCCAGCTTTTTGTGAAAGGAAAAATCATTATGACCACGAGGCCTGAGGCGAAAAAGGAACCTGATGCGATCAGCCGCGAGGCACTCGAGGCGTTCGACAATCTATTTGGATTGCACCCGGGATTTCGTCCCGTACACGCGAAGGGGATCCTTTTGTCCGGGACCTTCACGCCTTCGTCCAGCGTGAAAGCGCTGACGAGGGCGCCTCATGTGAACCGGCCCTCGATTCGCGTCGCGGTCCGATTCTCGGACTTCGCAGGCGTTCCCACGATACCGGACGCCGATCAGAACGCCAGCCCGCGCGGTTTGGCCCTCCGTTTCTATCTTGCCGAGCACCAGCATACCGACATCGTCGGCCACTCCTTCGACGGATTTCCGACGCGCACCGTGGAAGAGTTCCTCCAGTTCGTTCGCGCCGCCGGCGCCAGCGGACCCGGCGCCCCGAAACCGACAGCGATCGAGTCGTTTCTTGGTTCGCATCCAGCTGCTCTCGCATTCGTTCAAGCGCCGAAGCCCATACCCAGCAGTTTCGCAAGGGACTCGTTTTACTCGGTGAGCGCCTACAAATTCACAAACAGCGAGGGAGTCAGCCAATTCGGCCGCTACCGGATCGTGCCGCCGGACGACAATGATTTTCTCGAAGCATCGGCTGCCGCGAAAAAGGACCCGAATTTTCTCTTCGACGAGCTAAAGGACAGGCTTGCTCGCGGAGCGGTCAAAATGCGCATCCAGGTGCAAGTGGCTGCCGACGGAGACGTGGTGGACGACGCGACCGCGCACTGGCCCGAGGAGCGTCCTCTTGTGGAATTTGGAAACCTAGAGCTAAACGGCCTGGTCCCCGACGGGGAGGCGGCCCAGCGCCAAATCATTTTCGATCCGATCCCCCGCGTCGATGGCATTGAGTCATCGGGCGATCCGCTGCTCGAGCCGAGGGCCAACGTGTATCTGACGAGCGGGCGTCGTCGGCGGTCTGCCGTCGTGTAGCGGGGTGCTCCGTTCCTGGTTCTGCGGGCTATCGGGGAGGTGGCGGAGTGGGCGCTCCGCCCCGAAGCTAAGCCTGGGCCGAGAGGGCCTTGCCGTGGTCTTCCATGTGCGCCTTGGCCGCTTCCGCCGCGTGGTGCATGGCATGTTGCTGATGTCCGTTGGCTAGTTGCGCGTGATGCGCTGCCGTTTCGTGTCTGCCTGCTTCGTGATACCTCGCGGCTTCCTTGTGGTGCCGCGCCGCGTGCTCGTGATGTTCTGCTGCCTTGTGGTGATGTTCTGCCGCCTTCTTTGACATGAGGGTCCAATCGATTTCGAGAGCTTCGTGAAAGAATAATCGGTGTCAATGGAGGGACTGGGATTTCCACTGCGCTTTGCGGGTGGAAATTCAATGTGCACCTTGGCGCTCTCACTGCGCAATGCTGCCGCGTTTTTCGGGGAATGCGGCTTTTAAGTGGAACGCTCGATGATCTGCTTTTCGCCAGCGATAACGGCAAGACTGGCCATGTGGAGGAAAAGGCCGTGTTCCACGACTCCGACGATGGAATCGAGTTTACGGGCCATGGCGTCGGGGTCTTCGATGAGAAGGCCCGAGCAATCGAGAATGAAATTGCCTTCGTCGGTTATGTAGGGTTTGCCGTCGGGGGTAACTCGAAGCGTCGGTGTGAAGCCAAGATCGTGAAGCGAGTGGTTGACTAAGGGAGCGGCCATGGGAATGACTTCAACCGGCAGAGGGAAGCGGCCAAGCTTCTCGACTTGCTTCGATTCGTCGGCAACGACAACAAAGCGTTTCGAAGCGCTGGCGACAATTTTTTCGCGCAAAAGTTTGCCGCCGCCACCCTTGATGAGTGCAAGACCTGGTGCGATTTCGTCGGCCCCGTCGACGGTGAGGTCCAGACTGCGGCACTCCTCGAAAGTGAGGAACGGTATTCCATAGCTTCGGCCGAGGTGTTCGCTGTCTTCCGAACTGGCGATTGCGCGGATCTTCAACCCATGGTCGCGCACTTGTTCGCCGAGAAGCTTGATCCAGAGCGTTGCGGTGGATCCAGAACCGAGCCCAACGGTCATTCCCGGCTCAACGAGTTGGAGCGCGCGTTGAGCCGCGTGCAGCTTTAAACCGGCATGATCTTCGGCATGCTGTGTAGCCATGGCGTGTAGCGGGCCTTCACCCGCGTCCGGTAGAAATACCTCATTGCGTGTTCGACTACAAGGCCAGAGGCGTGTAGCGTAGCAAGGGTTGCGCTACTCGATACATGCGAAGTTGCTCGCAGACTCTGAATCGCCCTGGCCCTTGTAGCGGGCGTACTTCGGGTAGGCGCAGAGCGGCCGGCTGCGGCCAGGAAACGAACGGCCCGTCGCGACGACGGAATCCGGCGCGACACCTGTTTCCACCCAGTCAACGACGGCGCCGAGGAAGTCAAACTCGTCGAGCGCGGCCTGGCCTCCGCCGCAATGGCTCATTCCGGGCACGAGGAAGATGCGGCTCCAACCCTGGACCTTTTCGATACCGCCGTTGTCCCTCGTCATGCGTTGGTAGTAGCCAACCGTATCCAAGAAAGAGAACCAGGGGTCGCTCGTGCCGTGATAGAAGATCAGCTTCCCTCCGTGGCCGCTGAACGTTGAGAGATTCGTCCAGCTTGCTGTGTCAGTGAGGGTCTGGTTGGCGTCGGCGCGGACGTGCGCGACCTGCTGATCAACGGTAACGTCGGGCGGAAGCACGTTGCCAAGAATGCTGGGTCCTGGAGTCGGG
>Ga0306924_10003666_pt1 | contig 14816 bp, 11 predicted proteins | sample sta12Can44000111_FD_203756 | JGI IMG/M metagenome (GOLD analysis project Ga0306924, IMG submission 203756) | Lab enrichment of tropical soil microbial communities from Luquillo Experimental Forest, Puerto Rico - statanox.12C.anox.44.000.111 (v2)... | ecosystem: Environmental > Terrestrial >... | reverse complement strand
GTGCCGGGATGTCGTCCAGCGCGGTCTCAACGGGCAAAAGTGCGTCGGCGAGGCTGCCCTCGCCGGACGCGGCTCTATTGCATAAAGCTTCCAACTGTTCCAGCGGAATCATGTCGTTTTCGCCGAATGGTCCGACCAGGGTTCGCCGGAGCGCGCAAATATGGCCGAAACAACCGAGAATTCGGCCGATATCGCGGGCCAACGCTCGCACGTAAGTTCCCTTGCCGCACTCGGCGTCGAACACGGACAGATTGCCATCTATCTGCTCTACAAGCGTTAATTGATGAATCTCGACCGGCCGGGGAGCCAGCTCGATGATTTCCCCGTCGCGCGCGAGATCGTAGGCGCGCTCACCCTGCACCTTGATGGCCGAATAGCGCGGCGGGGTCTGTTCGATCAGCCCAGTGAACTGCGGCAGGAGCGCGCGAATTGCGTCAGCCGAAGGCCTGATGTCGCTGGTCTTCACCACGCGGCCTTCGGTGTCGTCGGTGTCGCGCTCCTCGCCCCAGCGCACTATGAAACGGTAGCGTTTGCGGCCGTCCATCACGAACGGGACCGTCTTGGTGGCTTCGCCCAGCGCGATCGGCAGGCCGCCGGAAGCAAGCGGATCAAGCGTACCGGCATGGCCCGCGCGTTTGGCGGAAAATAGCCGCTTCACGACGGCGACGGCCTGCGTCGACGTCATCCCTATCGGCTTGTCGAGCACGATCCAGCCGTGAATGTCGCGCTTGTCGCGCCGCGGCTGACTATTCTGGCGCTGCATGTTGCCGTCGCGCGGATCGTTGTTGACTCTAGCCCCGTCGCCCCGCGCACCCGAGAGATTATTTTTTTCTGAAGTCACCAAGTTCATATCGCTTTGCGTTGGGATCACGCCTTTTGCGGGTGTTGCAATCATCGGTCGTCGTCCGAATCTGCTGCGATGTCTCTTTGCACCGCAGGCGTTCGCAATAATTTCTCGATCCGTTCCGCTTCGTCGAATCGGTCGTCGACGCGAAAGCGGATATCGGGAGCAAATTTCAGGTTAACGCGTCGCGCGACCTCGCCGCGCAGGAACTTCTTGTTTCGCTCGAGCGCCGCGATCACGATGTCCGTATCGCGTCCGCCGAGCGGCATCACATAAATGGTTGCAAGTTTCAGGTCCGGCGACATCCGAACCTCCGGCACGGTGATAATATGGCCTTCGAGGTCGCTGTCGTGCGCACGACCGTGCGCGAGAATATCGGCAAGAGCGTGGCGCACCGCTTCGCCGACGCGCAATTGCCGCTGTGAGCCGCCCGGAGCGGAATTCTTCTTCTGGTGGTGGCGAGGCATGTCAAAATCCGATTGGTGTCATCGCCCGAGAAAGCAGGCGATCCAGTATTCCATCTTCGAAATCAGCGACCACTGGATGCCCCGCTTGCGCGGGGCATGGTGCTTGGTCAAGACAACCAGACACTTCGTAAGGTTTGGACTTACAACGAGCGCTGGATCGTCTCCACGCGGTAGCATTCGATCACGTCGCCGACGCGCATGTCGTGATAGCTCTCGAATGCCATGCCGCACTCCTGGCCGGCCTGCACTTCCTTCACTTCGTCCTTGAAGCGCTTCAGTGTCGAGAGCTTGCCTTCGTGCACGACGACATTGTCGCGGATCAACCGTACATTGGCGCCGCGTTCCACGGTGCCGTCGGTGACGCGACAGCCCGCAACCTTGCCGACCTTGGAAATGTTGAAGATTTCCAGAATCTGCGCGTTGCCCAGCATGGTCTCGCGCAAAGTGGGCGCGAGGAGGCCGCTCATCGCCTTCTTCACGTCATCCACGAGATCATAGATGATGTTGTAATAGCGGATCTCGATGCCGTTGCGCTTGGCGGAGGCCGCCGCCTCCTTGTTGGCGCGCACGGAGAAGCCGATGATCGCGGCGTTGAAACCTTCCGCCAGCGTGACGTCGGATTCGGAGATGCCGCCGACGCCGGCGTGCAGGATACGCGCTGCGACTTCGTCGGTGCCGAGCTTTTCCAGCGAGCCCAGGATTGCTTCGAGCGAACCCTGCACGTCGGCCTTGACGACGAGCGGAAATTCCTTGCGGCCCGACGTCTTGAGCTGCGACATCATCTGTTCGAGCGAGCCGCGCATGCCGGAGATCGAGGCCGCCGCGTTCTCGCGCTTCTGGTGGGCGCGGTAGCTCGTGATCTGGCGAGCGCGCGCCTCGTTCTCGACGACCGCGAGGCGGTCGCCGGCTTCCGGCGGTCCGTTGAAGCCGAGCACTTCAACCGGCACCGCGGGCCCGGCCTCCTCGACCGTATCTCCCTGATCGGAGATCAACGCGCGGACACGGCCCATCTCGGCGCCGGCCACAATGATGTCGCCGACCCGAAGCGTGCCGCGCTGAACCAGCACGGTCGCCACCGGACCGCGGCCGCGGTCGAGCTTTGCCTCGATCACGGTGCCTTCGGCTGGACGGTGCGAGTTGGTCTTGAGGTCGAGGATTTCGGCCTGCAGCACGATCATTTCCAGCAGGCGGTCAAGATTGGTCTTGTTCTTGGCGGAGACCTCGACGTCGACCACATCGCCGCCGAGCGATTCGACCTGGACCTCGTGTTGCAACAACTCGGTGCGCACACGCTCGGGCCTGGCGTCCGGCTTGTCGATCTTGTTGATCGCGACGATCATCGGCACCTTGGCCGCCTTCGCGTGGTTGATCGCCTCCACCGTCTGCGGCATCACGCCGTCGTCGGCGGCAACGACGAGCACGACAATGTCGGTCACCTTGGCGCCGCGCGCGCGCATCGCGGTGAACGCGGCGTGACCGGGCGTATCGATGAAGGTGATCTTCTTGCCGCTCTCGGGCGCCGTGACCTGGTAGGCGCCGATATGCTGGGTGATGCCGCCGGCTTCGCCCGACACCACGTTGGCATGGCGCAGCGCGTCGAGCAGCGAGGTCTTGCCGTGATCGACGTGGCCCATGACGGTCACGACCGGCGAGCGCGTCTCGGTATCGGTGGAATCGTCGACGACGTCGAACAGGCCTTCCTCGACGTCGGAGGCCGCCACGCGCTTGACCGTGTGGCCCATTTCTTCGGCGATGAGCTGCGCGGTGTCGGCGTCGATCACATCCGTGATCTTGTGCATCGCGCCCTGCTTCATCAGAAGGCGGATCACGTCCACCGCGCGCTCCGACATCCGGTTTGCGAGTTCCTGGATCGTGATCGCTTCCGGAATCGTCACTTCGCGGATGAGCTTTTCCTTCGGCTCGTTCGACGAGTGGCCCTTCAGGCGCTGGGTGCGGCGGCGAAACGACGCGATCGAGCGTTCGCGCACGTCATCGGCGTCGAGCGCAGTGACCAGCGTCAGTCGACCGCGCTGCTTCTGCGGCGACGGCCTGTGCGTGGTCTTTGGTGCGGCGGCAGGGCGCTGGGCGCCGCCGTGACCGCGACGAACCTGACGCGGACCCTCGTCCTCCTCCATTTCGGCGACGATGCTCGGCGCCCGGCTCTGCGCGGGCTGGCGAGCCGGTGCAGCCGGCGCGGGCTTGCTGGCGCTTGGGGCAGCGGGCGTCTCGCCCTCGCCAAAACGCTTCTTGGCTTCGAGTTCGGCCTTGCGCTTGGCCTCTTCATCGGCCCGATGGCGCTCTTCTTCCGCCTTGCGGCGGGCTTCGGCCGCCTCGCGCTCGGCCTGTTCGATGCTCTCGCGGCTGGCGCGCCGTTTGGCCTCTTCTTCGGCCTGCCGCCGTTCTTCCTGCTCGCGAACCCTGGCATCGGCCAGCGCGCTGACACGCGCAGCGTGCTCGTCCTCGGTCAGCGTCCGTAGCACCACACCGGAGGCGTTGCGGGCGGGTGCGACCTGCGGCGGGCTCGCAGCCGGACGTCCTGGTGCCACCGGCGCAACCTTGGCGGTTGCCGGTTCCGCCGCAGCGTGCTGGACCTCGGCCCCCGGTGCGTCACCGCCAATGCGGCGCTTGCCACGCTTTTCGACCACGACCTGCTTTGAGCGGCCATGCGGGAAACTCTGGCGTACTGTCCCCGTCTCGACGCGCGGCTTGAGCGTCAAGGTCTTGCCGGGGACACTCAGTTTCTTGTCGCCGGGAGTATTCTTATCGGCCATTCAGCAGTCCTAATCTTGTGGTGCGCAAGGCGCACCGTCGTTCGATGCAAGTTTCACTATTTCGCGTGCGAGTCCGAAATCCTGGCCGCAATTCCGGCAGTCTTGTCGTCATCGGCCGACCGGTATCGGACCAGGATCTGGCTGCGCGACAGGAATGTCTTGCTCGCCGGGCCCGCGAGCAGCGCAGCATGTACCACATTTAACCGGCCCAATGCCAAATCCAATTCTGCGGATGTCAACGCGCTGATGGTCGGAAATTGCGCGGATTCACCATGAATCCCGGCATTTTGTCGCGCCAGGGCATCCAGCTTGCGGATTCCGTCGGGCGCCCCGTCGGCGGCATGGATCAAGGCCCCGATCGCGTTCCCGCTCTGCCGGGCCCGGAGAGCCGCCTCGACCTTGCTGAAGCCGCAAATCACCTCACCGGCCTTGGCGGCAATCGCCAAAGCCTCAACCGCATTGCGTACCAACAGGACCTCGGTGTCGGCTGCGAGCGCCGCCGCCACGCGGACCTCGCGCTTGAAACCCCTGCTGAATTGGTGACGCCGCACCGCTTCCGCAACTGCTTGACGAGACGCAGAAATCCATAATCCCCGGCCGGGGAGCTTGCGCTTAACGTCGGCGATCACCTCGCCTTGGGGCGAGACCACGAAGCGGATCAGTTCGTCGATCGGCCGTACCGTGCGGCTGACCGCGCACATCCGCGCCGTCGCGGACTTTTCGGTCCGCGGTCCGTTGTCAAGATCAGGGCTCGTATCCGCGCTGGCCAGCATCCGTGCGGCATCTCCATCTGACCTTAGGCCGAAGGCTGTTCGGCGGGCTCGGCTTCCGTGCCCTCCTTGGCGAGATCGGCCTCGGTGATCCAGCCGGCCTTGACGCGGGCCTGCATGATCATGGCTTCGGCGTCGGCGCGTGAGATTTCGATCCCGTCGAGTACGCCGGCATGCCTGGTCGGCTCGCCGCCCTCCTTGCGCTCGGTCCAGCCGACCAGATCATCGGTGGCGCAGCCCGCGAGGTCCTCGACCGTCTTGATGTCGTTTTCACCGAACTTCACCAGCATCTTGGAGGTGACCCCTGGAACCGCCTTCATGTCGTCCTCGACGCCAAGTTCCCTTCGCTTCGCCTCAAGCTCGGCCTCCTGCTGGTCGAGATGTTCCTTGGCCCGGTTCTGCAGCTCGTTGGCGGTTTCCTCGTCGAAACCTTCGATGCCGGCAAGTTCCTTGACGTCAACCAGCGCCAGCTCCTCCACAGAGGTAAAGCCTTCCGACGCCAGGAGCTGGCCCACCACCTCGTCGACATTGAGCGCCTCCATGAACACGCGCGTGGAGTTCTCGAAGTCTGCCTGGCGGCGCTCCGATTCCTCCTGCTCGGTCAGGATGTCGATGTCCCAGCCGGTGAGCTGCGAGGCCAGCCGCACGTTCTGGCCGCGCCGGCCGATCGCAAGCGAAAGCTGGTTGTTGGTGTCGGGCACCACGACCTCGATCCGCTCGCGGTCTTCGTCGATCACGACCTTGGCGACTTCGGCGGGCGCCAGCGCGTTCACCACGAACGTCGCGATATCCGGCGACCAGGGAATGATGTCGATCTTCTCGCCCTGCAGCTCGTTGACGACCGCCTGCACGCGCGAACCGCGCATGCCGACGCAGGCGCCGACCGGGTCGACCGACGAATCCCTCGAGATCACGCCGATCTTGGCGCGCGAACCGGGATCGCGCGCCACTGCCTTGATCTCGACGATGCCGTCGTAGATCTCCGGCACTTCCTGCGCGAAAAGCTTTGCCATGAATTGCGGATGAGTGCGCGACAGGAAAATCTGGGGCCCGCGGGTCTCGCGCCGCACGTCGAAAATATAGGCGCGAACGCGGTCGCCGTTGCGGAACACCTCCCGCGGCAGCATTTCGTCGCGGCGGATGATGGCTTCGCCGCGGCCGAGATCGACGATGACGCTGCCATATTCGACGCGTTTGACGATGCCGTTGACGATGTCGCCGATACGGTCCTTGAATTCCTGGTACTGCCGGTCGCGCTCGGCCTCGCGCACCTTCTGCACGATCACCTGCTTGGCGGATTGCGCGGCGATGCGGCCGTATTCCAGCGGCGGCAGCGTATCGGCGATGGTGTCGCCGATCTGTGCGCCCGGATTGGCGCGGCGTGCGTCTTCCAGCGAAATCTGGTTGGCGGAATTTTCCACCTGCTCGACGACCAGCATGTGGCGCGACAGGCGAAGCTCGCCTTTCTTGGCGTCGATCTCGGCATGCACATCGGTCTCGCTGCCATAGCGGGCGCGCGCCGCCTTCGCGATGGCGTCTTCCATCGCCGAGATCACGATGGATCGGTCGATCGATTTCTCGCGCGCGACCGCATCCGCAATCTGCAGCAGTTCGAGTTTGTTGGCACTGACTGCCATGGCTAGTCTCCTCTATCAGGATCGAAGTCGCCTCGCTTCTCTCGCTCGGCGGCGAGGCGGTGTTGCTTGGTATTCTTCGGGGCCTCTCTCTTCGGCGGCCTCGATTTGGAATGGGCTTTGGCGTGCGACGGCGGCGGCGGCTCGAGCCCCAGATTGCGCTTCAGCTCGCGTTCGGCGGCCTTGCCACGCCGCATCGATTCGGCAATCAGCTCGTCGGTCAGAACCAGCTTCGCCTCGCCGATGTCTTCCAGCGCAAGCAGCACGTCAACGCCCTCGCCCTCGGGCGCGTCGTCGCGTGTCAGCCGCACTGCGTTGCCTTCGACGCCCCCAAGCGTGCCGCGAAATCGCTTGCGGCCGTGGTGGGCAACCGTCATCTCGATTTTCGCGAGATGACCTGTGTGACGTTCGAAATCGGAGCGGCGCACCAGCGGCCGGTCGATGCCGGGCGACGAAATTTCAAGGCGATAGGCGCGTTCGATCGGGTCGGCGATATCGAGTACCGGCGACAACGCCCGCGAAATCGCCTCGCAATCGTCAATCTGCATCGATCCGTCCGGCCGCTCCGCCATGATTTGCACGGTACACCCGGCCTCGCCCGAAATCCTCACCCGGACCAGCCGATAGCCCATCTGCTGCAGGACCGGGCTGGCGATCGCGGACACCCGTGCCGCCACGCCCGGCTCGACCACCAGGCGCGGTTCGGCCAGGAGTTCGGCGTCCATGGAACCCAGACTCGGATCGGTCATAGTCAGCGTCAAATTCGTCCTAGATTCTTGTTCGGCGCGATCTTTTCGGAAAGGCCCGTTGCCGCCTTTCCAAAATTGCGCCCGTATTGGGTTGCCGGCATCCTTTCCGTCGGCTCCGGCGGATCAGCCCAGCCATACCGTGCCAAGTCTTGGCAAGTCGGCCCAGGTAATAAAAAAGAGCGGGTCCCGAGGGGCCCACTCTCAATACGCGATCGTATGAGACTTAAGTTGCCGCCGATATAGCCCTTTTCGGAGGGTGCGGCAAGGCCGGCAGGCCTGTTCGAGGAGGCAATTTGCGGCCTAACCCTTCCTTCACCTAGGCCGCTTAGATTGCAGGAAAACCGTCCTTCACCCCGGCCCAACGCGGCCGCGGGCAGTGCGCAGTTGAGTGGATCCTGTGCGTTCCGGGCAGATTCGATGACAGTAGCCACGTCGCTGGTCCCCGGACTCGATGACATCGTCAAAAATGGCGATCCGAAACGACGTACGGAAGCCGCGCGGCGCGTCGCCGATCTGTTTTTTCAGGACGCCGCGAGCTTGCGTCCCAGGCAGGTCGAACTTCTCGACGAGATCCTGATCGACCTGGTCCCGCAGGCAGAACTGATCGCGCGAGCCGAACTCGCCGAGCGGCTGTCGCTGTTTTCCAATGCGCCGAGGGTGCTGGTCGGGCGACTGGCCCGCGAGAACGAAATCCTGGTGGCGGGTCCTCTGCTGCGACGGTCCCCGGTCATCGACGAGGAGGTGCTGCTCGAAATCGCGCAAGCCAGGGGACAGGGTCATCTGCTCGCGATGGCCGAACGGTCGGCGCTTTCGCCTGACCTGACCGACGTGATGCTCCGCCGCGGCGACCGCGACGTCGTGCGTCGCACGGCCGGCAATAACGGTGCCCTGTTTTCTGCAAGCGGATATTCGGAACTGATCAAGCGCGCAAGCCAGGACGGCGTGCTGACGATCACCGTCGGTCAGCGTAACGATCTCTCCGACCAAATGTTGAAGCAGCTTTTGGCCGGGTCGCTCGACGTGATCCGCCGCCGCCTGTTCGATGTCGTCAAGCCGGAGCGGCAGGCCGCGATCAAGCAGGCGATGGCCGATATTACCGGCGTTTCCGAGCGGCACGAGAGCAAGCGGGATTTCGTGCCGGCACAGCGCACCATCCTGGAATTGCATGACGCAGGCAATCTCAACGAGGCCGCGCTGCTCTCTTTCGCGAAAGCCTATCGCTACGAGGAATGTGTTGCGGCGCTGTCGGCGCTGTCGGGAGTGAAGATCGAGACCCTCGACAATCTGATTTCGAACGACCGTCATGATCCGATCCTGATCCTCGGCAAGACCATCGGCCTCGAATGGGCGACCGTGCGTGCGCTGATCCTGCTTCGGTCGGGGCCGAACCGCGTGCCGGCGCCTGCCGACATCGAGAGCGCGCGGATGAATTTCTCGCGCTTGATGCCATCGACTGCCGAGCGCGTAGTGGGTTTCTGGAAGACCCGCTTCGCGCCGTATTGAGGGACTTTCCTCTCCCGAAACCGGCGCGCTATGCTCGCAGGAAAGCGGCGTGAGCAGGGAGGAAAAACCATGCTGCCGGAAGACGCCATTCAATCGCACGCGACGCGGATCCGCGACGAGGGATACACCGTGGTCGAGCGGGCTGCTGCTCCTGCGCTCGTTGCCGGATCGAAAGAGGCGCTGGAGCGCATCGAGCGCGAGCATAATCTCGCATCGGCCAAGACGTCGTTCGAAGGCTTCAAGACGCTGCGCATCAACAACCTTTTGACGTACGACGATATCTTCTGGCAAGTGCCGCTGCACGAGAACGTGCTTCCGATCGTGGAGCGCGTGCTGGACAAAGAGTGCCTGTTGTCGTCGTTCTGCTCCCTGGTGCTGGGCCCCGGACAGGAAGCACAGCCGATCCATGAAGACACCCAGCTCATTCCGCTGCCGCGTCCGCACATTCCGATCACGGTGAATGCGATCTGGGCGCTGTCGGATTTCCGCCACGACAACGGCGCGACGCGTATCGTGCCGGGCAGCCACAAATTCGAGTCCTCGCCCGAATACGGCAGGGCGTACGACGCGGTGACCGCCACGATGCCGGCCGGCAGCGTGATGCTGTTCGACAGCGCGTTGTGGCACGGCGGCGGCGCGAATGTCAGCGACGAAAGGCGGTTCGCGTTCTCCTGCGCTTATTGCTGGGGCTGGATGCGGCAGCAGGAAAACCTGCAGCTCGGCATTCCCCGGGATGCCGCGCGAAGATTCCCGCGGCGGCTGCAGGAGCTGTGCGGCTACAGCGTCTACAAGGGCCAGTTCGGGCACATCGACAATCACGATCCGATCGAGCTCCTGGGCCGCGAGCGCGGAAAACGCATGGTGTGGGAAGCGACCGACGTGAAAAAGGCGCGGATGGCCGACGCAGCAAAGCCGTAGCTAATCCACGCGTTGAAACCGCAAATAAGCGGCGGGCCGGCCCTCGCGCGTAGCTTTCTGCCCATAGCGCGTGATGGTGTAGCCGGGCCATGGCTGCCGCCAGTCGTCGGCGCGCTCCGCAATCCAGGCGAAGTGAGGTGAGCGCGCAAGATGCCACAGCGTCCACGCAGTGTACTCCGCGATGTCGCTGACGAAGCGGAATTCGCCCTGTGGCTTCAGCACGCGCGCCATCGCGGCAGTCGTTGCGTCTTGCACAAAACGCCGCTTCCAGTGCCGCCGCTTCGGCCAGGGATCGGGATGAATCAGGTCGATCCGTGACAGCGAGCGCGGCGGCAGCCAGGCCAGCAGGTCTGCGGCATCACCGGCAAACAGGCGGATATTCCGCACGCCGCGGCTTTCGATCTGCGCCAGGATCTTGGCCATGCCGTTGACATAGGGCTCGCAGCCGATGAAGCCGGCGTCGGGTGCATTGTGCGCCTCCGCAACCAGATGCTCGCCGCCGCCGAAGCCGATCTCGAGCCTGACATCTTGTGCTTGTGGAACGAAAAGAATGCCGGCCTCGACCGGTGCCGGACCGCCGGTGTCGAGCGCGAGTTGCGGCAGGAGGTTTTCGATCAGGCCGGTCTGATGCGCACGCAGCCTGTGTCCCTTGCGGCGGCCGAAGAACGAGCCGTGCCCTGGTCGCGGGCCCTGCCCGGAGGGATCGGTTTTCGGGTGATCGCCGCGCGGCGCGCTCATCGCAGCGTCTGGTACAGCCGGTAGAGCAGCCGCGCCCGCGGCTCGATCGAGGAGATGAACATCTGCTCGTAATGGGTATGCGCGCCCTTGCCGTCAACGCCGAGGCCGTCGAGCGTTGCTGTGTAGGGCGCGGTGAAATTGCCGTCAGAGCCCCCGCCCGTGAACGTGTCGTTGAGTTCGAAGCCGATTTCCGCAGCGAGCGTTCTTGCGTGCCCGAATAAGGCGGCGCCGGCATTGCCCTTCTCGTATGGCGGCCGGTTCAATTCACCCGTCACTCTCACGCTGACGCCGTCGCTTCGCGATTCCAGATTGAGGATTTTTCCGACGAACTCGCCGGCGTCGGCAGCAGTCGGCACCCGCAGGTCGACCTCCGCGTAAGCTTCCTCCGCAATCACGTTCGGTCGCGTGCCCCCCCTGACCACGCCGACATTGACGGTGATGCCGCGTTTTGCGTCGTTCATCGCTTCCAGCGTCTGAATGACATTGGCGAGTTCGCGGATTGCGCTGCGGCCGTCCTCCGGTCGTGACCCGGCATGCGCCGGAATACCCTTCACGAAGACCTCGAACCGTCCGACGCCCTTGCGTCCCGTCACGATCTTGCCGCCGTCGCGGGCCGGCTCCGTCACCAGCACGTATTTTGCCTTGCGTCCTTCCGCCTCGATCAGTGCGCGCGAGGTCGGACTGCCGATCTCCTCATCGGAGACGTAGAACTGGGTCACGCCCAGCGGCGAGCGGGTGGGATTGGCACAAAGCCGTCGGAATGCGTGGTACGCGAGATAGGCGCCGCCCTTCATGTCGTAGATGCCGGGGCCGAAGGCGCTGTCGCCTTCGATGCGAAAGGGCAGGCGTTCGATGAACCCGAGCGGATGTACGGTATCGAGATGGCTCAGGACCAGAATGCCCGGCGCATCCTGTCCCCAGGCCGAACGCGCCACCAGGTGATCGCCGCAGCCATCCTTGCCCGCAACGCGCTCGATCGTCGCCGGCAAGTCGCGATAGCCGGACGCGACCAGCGTTGCGAGTCTGTTGACCTGTTCGGGCGCCTCCGTCGGCGTCTCGATCTCGACCCATTGGCGGATGCCGTCGAGGATGGCTTGCGCATCGAACGGATTGGTTGCGGTCATCGGTCGGATGCAGCCCTGCTGAAGCTCGAACGCCGTCACGAGCGGCCGGCTCACTCGTGCCCGCCGGAATCACGGCATAGTCCAGATTTTCCGGACGCTCAAACCCAAACGGCGAAGAATCAGCGTTTCTCGGGGGTTTCGCGCGCGGCGATCTGCTCGACGAGATCGACGATGCTGCGCCTGAGCTTGGCATCGGTGATCCGCGTGAACGCCCGCGTCAGGGCCAATCCCTCCGAGGTTGCGAGAAAATCCGACACGTAAGTCGGCGAGGCGCCCTCGCTGAAGCCATCGGTGCCTGCGGCACCGCTTGGGCCGCCCTCGAACAGGAACGAGACCGGCACCTGTAGGATTTCGGAAATCTGTTGGATGCGGCTTGCGCCGACCCGGTTGGTACCTTTTTCGTATTTCTGGATCTGCTGGAACGTGAGCCCCAAGGCTTCGCCCAGCTTCTCCTGGCTCATGCCCAGCATGATGCGGCGCATCCGCACCCGACTGCCGACATATTTGTCAACAGGGTTCGGGGCCTTGATCGACATTGCCAACTCTCCTTGCGATCGGGCGGGAGAGAGGCGGACCAAGCCACGCCTGTCTCCGACGCCAACACCGTCAAACCTTGCTCGGAGGCTGGATAGGATTGCAGACTTTGGAGCAACGAACTGACTGGAGCTAAGTGGTCGGCGACAGAATGCGAACGGCAGGACAGGTCTGTCAACTGCTGGAATTCGCGGTTCGTAAAATTCGACGGAAATCGAAAACCAAACGTAAATCTTCAAGCATGAACACGCCGTCGTCACAATTTGCTGTTTGCGAAACGCCGGCCGATGACGAATATGAGGGCAATTGCGACAATCATCGCCGCGGGCCAATCGCCGACGCGCGAATAGATGGTCGGGGCGCCAGCCGACGGCAGATCGGAGTCGAGCACGCCTTCAATGCCGAGGCCGAGCCGCGCGACAATTCGTCCCAGCGGATCGATCACCGCCGAGATGCCGGTGTTTGCGGCGCGCACGAGGGGCAGGCCCTGCTCGATGGCGCGCATCCGCGCCTGCTGAAGATGCTGATAGGGACCGGTGGAGATTCCGAACCAGCCGTCATTGGTCAGGTTGATGATCCAGCCGGGCCGGTCGTCGCGCGTGGCGACGTCGCCCGGGAAGATCGCCTCGTAACAGATCAGCGGTAGCACACGCGGCGCGTTCGGAACCTGCAGCGAGCGACGCACCGTGCCGGAAATGAATCCGCCTTGCACCTTGGTGAGCTGCTCGATGCCCAACCACTCCATCCAGTCCTGGTAGGGCAGGTACTCGCCGAACGGGACCAGGTGCAGCTTGTCGTAGACCGAGAGCACGCTGCCATCGTGATCGATGACATAGATCGAATTATAGGCGCGCGTGACCCGGATGCCGGGCGGCAAATCGGGCGCGCGCACGGAGCCCGTGATCAGCACGGTACCCTTCGGCAGCAGGTCGGCGATCTCTGCAAGTGCCTCGGGCTCGCGGGTCAGGAAAAACGGAAATGCCGATTCCGGCCAGATCAGGATGCTGGCGTCGCGCACGCCGGTCGACTGCGGTCCCGAGGCGCGGTCGGACAACGTCAGATATTTCTGCATCACCTCCGTCTTGGCGGTGTAGTTGAATTTGACGTCCTGCTGCAGGTTTGGCTGCATGATCCTGAGCTTGACGTTGGCAACCGTACGTGTCGGGTTCAGCGACAGCCGAACGGCGCCGTAGATGCCCATGGCCAGCAACAAGGCGAGCGCCGCAACCGACGCGACCCAGCCTCTGCGGCCGCGCGAGGTGCCGTCGATCAACGCGGCCGGTGAAGCGAAAATCGCAACGGCGAGGAAGGTCATGCCCCACAACCCGATCAGGGACGCGGTCTGCGCCAGCGCCAGCGGCTCGGACAATGCGTAGCCGAACGCGTTCCAGGGAAAACCCGTCAACGCGTGTCCGCGCAGCCATTCGCTGATGGTGAGGCTGGCGGCGAGCGCGAGCACGCGCGACGCATCGCGGGTCCAGATCAGCCGGGCCAGGACGAATCCGAAAGCGGGAAACAGCGCAAGATAGGCGGGCAGACCGAGCACGGCGAACGGCATCAGCCAGGCGAAGGTCGAGGCATCGACCAGAAAGGCGTTGCCGATCCAGTAGAGTCCGGGCACGAAGTAGCCGAAGCCGAAACACCAGCCGGTGAGGGCGGCTGCCGGCAGTCCGCGCAGTCGGCCTGCGCCCGCGCCGTCAATCAGCCAGACCACGACCGGAAGAGCCACGAACAGCACCGGCCAGGCATTGAAAGGCGCCATTGCAAGCGTCGACAACGCACCGGCCGCGATCGCGATGAGCGCGCGTTTCCAGCCCCAGGACAGGATGATCGGAAGGCCGACGCGGCGGAGTTTATCGGCAATCATCACTGCGGGCCGGTTCCCTCGCCGGGCGGCGGGCTCGTGGTGTCATTGCCGGGCGTAGGACCGGGATCGGGCGCTGCTTCGCGCCGCCGGCTCTCGCGCTGGGTGCGTGGTGTGGGGCGCTCCTTTCGCGCGGCGATCCGCAAACGTTTCACTCGCCGCGGATCGGCATCGAGCACCTCGATCTCGAAATTGCCGGGACCGGAAATGACCTCTCCGCGCACCGGCAGTCGGCCGACCTGGCTCACCAGATAGCCCCCCAGTGTCTGCACCTCTTCGCCGGCCTCGCCCGTGACGAACCCCTCGCCGATGACCGAACGGACGTCGTCGAGACTGGCGCGTGCATCCGCAATGAAGGAATTGTCGGCTTGCCGTACGATCGCCGGCGGCTCGTCGCTGTCGTGCTCGTCGTCGATCTCGCCGACGATCTGCTCGACGATGTCCTCGATCGATACCAGACCGTCGGTGCCGCCATATTCGTCGACCACCAGCGCCAGGTGGATGCGGGAGGCCTGCATTTGCGCCAGCAGATCGATGGCGCGCATCGACGGCGGCACATAGAGCAGCTTGCGGATGATGTTGGCCTCCGCAAGCGGTAGCGCCAAATTGATCGCGCGCAGATCGAGACCTGCGGGAGGCGGCTTCTTGCGGCGCGTTCGCGTCGTCTCCGATACGCGAGCTTTCGCGGTCATGAAGGCCAGGAGGTCGCGGATGTGCACCATGCCTTCGGGATCGTCGAGGGTCTCGTTATAGACCACGAGACGCGAATGCGCCGCGCGTTCGAACAGATCCATCAATTCGCCGAGCGGAATGTCGCGCTTGACCGCGATGATGTCGGCGCGATGCACCATCACGTCCGCAAGGCGCCGCTCGTGCAGGGACAGGATGTTGCGCAGCATG
>Ga0306924_10003665_pt1 | contig 14821 bp, 12 predicted proteins | sample sta12Can44000111_FD_203756 | JGI IMG/M metagenome (GOLD analysis project Ga0306924, IMG submission 203756) | Lab enrichment of tropical soil microbial communities from Luquillo Experimental Forest, Puerto Rico - statanox.12C.anox.44.000.111 (v2)... | ecosystem: Environmental > Terrestrial >... | reverse complement strand
ACCTTCTTTGGTCGGATGCCGCGCTCGATCGCATCACGCGTTGGGACGAGGAGACCGGGCAGGTCAGCGTGTTCCGCAAGCCGGCGAATAAGTCCAATGGGCTTACGCGTGACCGTCAGGGTCGGCTGCTCACATGCGAGCATGCCGGGCGAAGGGTGACACGCACGGAGTACGACGGCACGATTACGGTGCTGATCGACCGCTACGAGAGCAAGCGACTCAACTCTCCCAACGACATCGTTGTCAAATCCGACGATTCGGTCTGGTTCACTGATCCCGTCTACGGTATCGCCAGCAACTATTCGGGCGTCGTGGACGCGCAGGAATTGCCGACCAACGTCTACCGGCTCGACAAGACCGGGCCGGCGACCGTCGTGGTTGGTGACATCAACCGGCCCGATGGGCTTGCCTTCTCGCCTGACGAGACGAAGCTCTACATCATAGAGGACGGCACGACCCCGCAGATATTCCGTGTTTACGATGTTGTCGACGATGGCACCAGGCTCGCCAATGGTAGAACCTTCATCACCGTCGGAGGCGGGGGGATTGCTGACGGCTTTCGCGTCGATGTCGATGGCAATCTGTGGTGTGGTTGGGGCGGCGGCGCGGGCAATGACGGAGTCATGGTCTTCAACCCGGCTGGCCAGCCGATCGGCAGGATCGACCTGCCGGAGCGGTGCGCAAACGTCTGTTTTGGCGGGTTCAGGCGCAGCCGCCTGTTCATGGCGGCGAGCCATGCGATCTATGCCGTGTTCGTGCGCACCCAAGGAGCGCGTGGGGGCTGAGCAGAGCCAGCGCTGCCATCTCACGGATAGCCGCGCAGCAGCAGCCGATCGCCGCGAACCTCCCAGCTCTCGAGCCGGTTGAGAAAGCTCATCCCCAGAAGATTGGTGCGCAGCCCGCCCTGCGCGATCAGGGCGGGCACCGAGCGCTCGGTGATCCCGCCGACCGAAATCCGATCGAGCGTCACCGGGGCGGCGCGCGTCCGCCCGTTGGCGGTATCGACATGCACGGAATAGTTGAGGACCTCGATCGGCAGGCCGGCGGTGCGGGCTGCATCCTGGGTAAGCACGACGGCGCTCGCGCCGGTGTCGAGCACCATGGGAATGCGTGCGCCGTTAACCTGCATGGCCACGGCGAAGCTTCCGCCCGCGCTGCGCGCGATCTCGACTGTGCGCCCCTTGCTCGCTGCCCGGCCGGGAATCAGCTCTGCAAGCACGCGATCGGAGACGTCGCGCAGCTCGTATCGATAGGTATAGGCGAGCACCAGCGCGAGCGCGATCAGCGCCCATACGACGGCCGATTGCAGCGCATGAGAAAAACGCTGGCGATAGAGCGCAATCGCAATGACCACGATCAGCGCGAGCGCCATGATCTTGGTCTCGACCGAGGTGTCCTCAAGTTGCGCAAACGCGGTCAAGGCCGCATGATTCTGCCGCAGCAGCAGGATGCAAAGCGCAACGGCTGCGACCGCAAGAAGGAGCAGGATCAGTCGACGCACGAGCCTACCTTGTGGCTGCGTGTCCGGCAGAGAGCGTTTGCAGGGAAGGGCATCTGGACGAGAGAATCATCAGAATAGCGAGGCTGGTATAAGCGCGCTCGCAGGGAAGGCAAGCATCCCTGCCGCTTCCCGATTGCACTATCAATCCCGGAATAGCATCCGGCGCAGCGCGCGGCTTTTTTTGGCAGCCACGGCCTCGGCCGTCTCCGGCAACTCCTCTGCGGGCTGGAGCGAAGGTGCCGGCTCGCTCAGTGGGGCAAGCGCCGACATCACGCGTTCGGGCGGAAATGTGACGATCACCTCGGTGCCGATACGCAGCTTTGATTTGAACGTGAATGTGCCGCCGTGGAGATCGACAAGACTCTTCGCAATGGGAAGGCCGAGGCCGGCGCCCTGCTCAGCGGACTTGATCGAGTTCGATCCCTGGCCGAACGAGGCGAGCACGATCGGGATTTCCTCCTCGGCAATGCCGGTGCCGGTATCCTTGATGCTGATGTATTGGCCCCCGGAAGCAGTCCAGCCTGCTTTCAGCCAGATGTCGCCGCCATGGGGCGTGAACTTGATGGCATTGCCCAAAAGATTGAGGCAGACCTGGCGCACCGCCCGCACGTCCGCCCACAGCTTAGGCATGTCATGCTCCAGAAGCTCGTGCACCGTCACGCCGCGGCTCTTGGCGCGCATCGCCAGGAGGTGGCCGCATTCGCCCACGACATGGGCGAGCGACACGGGCTCCTCGCGCAGCTCATAGCGGCCCGCCTCGATGCGCGAGAGATCGAGAATCTCATTGATCAGACCGAGCAGGTGCACCCCCGAGTTGTGGATATCGGCTGCATACTCTCGGTAGGCGGGCACTTGGTGCGGCCCGAAAATCTCGCCTTTCATAACCTCGGAGAAGCCGAGGATCGCATTGAGCGGGGTTCGCAGCTCATGGCTCATCTGCGCAAGAAAGCGCGATTTCGCGATGTTGGCCGCCTCGGCGCGGTGACGCGCTTCATCGGAGATGACTTTGGCGGCCTCGAGCTCGCCGATCAGCGCATCCTTTTCCGCCCGCGCCTCGAGCGTGGCGAACGTCGACGAATACAAGCGATACGCAAGCAGCGAGAGATAGCCCTGGGTCGTGAGCGCCATGATGGCGAGAATGTAGTCGTGCAGGTTGCCGCGCAGTGCGAAATCGAGCGCCACCGCGGCCGAGACTGGAATTGTCGAGGCGAACACGGCGACCGGCACGCTCGCCGCCAGCATGCTCGACATCGCCACTACCAGCAGCATGACAAACAGCATGAACGTGCCCGAGCCCTCCTCGACGCCGAGCGGCTCGATCAGGATGAACATCCAGGAGAGTCCGAAAAACAGATCGAGCAAGATGAAGCGCAGCCGCCAGCTCCCGATATTGATCTGGTTTGGCGGCTCGCCGAGAAATTGCCGGCACTTGGTGACGATGATGGCGTGAATCATCAGCACCGCGCTCGTCCAGGTGCCGGCCTTCAGCGCCCCCGTCCACAGGCTCGACAGCAGTCCTACCGTGGCGACGAGCAGCAGGATGACGAGCGAAGCGGCGAGCCGGTTTTGCGCGAACAGGCGCAGCAGCTCGTAATCAAAGGCGGGACGGGCGACGGTGGACGCGGCGAGCCGGTTGCGGGCCTCGCGCAGGTGCCTGGCGGCGGCACGCCGCCGCTTCACCGCCGAGCCGTCGACTTCGGATGCGCGGTCGCGCTGCTCGCTGGCCACGGACATGCCACTGGCTTTGTTGAGGCTGGACAATTCGTGCCAAACTGCCGCAAAAAGCTTAAGGCGACGCTTAAAGATACGGCGTTCCGGCGTGGTTAACGCTTGATTGCGTAATCTGCCGACGGCAAGGCGATGCGGGGCAGGAGGACGGCATGAAGCTCTATGACGGAGGACGGGCGCCAAATCCTCGCCGCACCCGAATCTTTCTCGCCGAGAAGGGCATCAAGGTGCCGCTGGTGCCGGTTGACCTCGGAGCGCTGGAGCAGATGTCGGCCAGCTATTCCGCCATCAACCCGGTCAAGCGCGTCCCGGCGCTGGTGCTGGACGATGGAACCGTAATTACGGAATCGATTGCGATCTGCCGCTATTTCGAGGCCGTGCAGCCGCAGCCGTCGTTGTTCGGCAGCGGTGCGCTGGAAGTCGCGCGCATCGAGATGTGGAATCGAAGGGTGGAGCTGCATCTGCTGTTTCCCATCTCGCACGTATTTCGCAACTCGCATCCTGCAATGCAGGCGATGGAAGTGCCCCAGGTGCCCGCGTGGGCGGAGGCGAACAAGCCGCGCATATTTGAATTCCTCGACGTCATGAACAGCCAGCTCAAGGATCATCGTTTCATCGCTGGCGACAGTTTCACGGTGGCAGACATCACCGGCCTGGTCGCGGTCGACTTCATGAAGCCGGCAAAGCTCGCGGTCCCCGACGAGCTCGGGCACATCAAGCGCTGGCACGCCGAGGTTGCGGCCCGTCCGAGCGCGTCGGCCTGATCATGCGACTGAGGGTCGTCGGCTCAGGGGATGCTTTCGGCTCTGGAGGCCGATTCAATACCTGCTTCATCCTGGAGACGGCGAAGGGCGTGCTGTCGGTCGACTTCGGCGCCTCCTCGCTTGTTGCGCTCAAAGCGCACGCGATCGATTCCGATCGCATCGACTGCATTCTGCTCTCGCATCTGCATGGCGACCATTTCGGCGGGCTTCCGTTCCTGTTGCTCGATGCCCAGTTTCTTGCCAGGCGCGAGCGGCCGCTGCTGATTGCCGGTCCTCCCGGCACGCGCCTGCGACTCGACACCCTGCTGGAAGCGTTCTTTCCGCTCTCGAGCCTCAACAAATGGCGGTTCCCCTGGAAGGTGATGGAGCTTGATGTGGGGAGCTCCAACGAGATTCTTGGCCACCTCGTTACCACCGCTGAGGTCGTGCATTTCTCCGGCACGCCCTCGACCGCGTTGCGTATTTCCGACGGCGAGAAGGTATTCGCCTATTCCGGCGATACCGAGTGGGTCGATGCGCTGACCGCGGTCGCTGCCGATGCCGATCTGTTCGTGGTGGAGTGCTACAAATATTCCGGGCACCCGAGCGGCCATCTGACATGGCAGGTGCTGCGGCCGCGCATCAAAGAGCTGCGCGCGCGGCGCATCATGCTTACGCACATGAATCCGACCATGCTCGAGCGGCTCGACGAGGTGCGCGCCGACGTGCCCGGCCTGCTCTTCGCCGAGGACGGCACGGCCATCGAGTTCTGAACTAGCGCTCCAGCCGTGCGATCAGGCTCGACGTGTCCCAACGCCGGCCGCCCATCTTCTGCACCTCGGCGTAGAACTGATCGACCAGTGCGGTCATCGGCAGGCTGGCGCCGTTCTTGCGCGCTTCGTCGAGGCAGATGGCAAGGTCCTTGCGCATCCAGTCCACGGCAAAACCGAAATCGAATTTTCCCGCCATCATGGTCTTATAGCGATTCTCCATTTGCCAGGATTGGGCCGCGCCCTTCGATATGGTCTCGATCACCCCATTGACATCGAGCCCGGCTTTTTTCGCGAAGTGGATGGCCTCCGAGAGGCCTTCGACGATGCCGGCAATGCAGATCTGGTTGACCATCTTGGTGAGCTGGCCCGAGCCAGCCTGGCCCAGAAGCTTGCACATGCGTGCGTAGGCCGCGATGACAGGCTCGGCGCGCGCATACGGCGCGGCATCGCCGCCGCACATGACTGTCAGCACGCCGTTCTCTGCCCCCGCCTGGCCGCCCGAGACGGGCGCGTCGATGAAGTCAAAGCCGCCCTTTCCAGCCTCGCCGTGGAGCTCGCGCGCGATTTCGGCGGATGCAGTGGTGTGATCGATGAATGTCGCGCCTCGGCGCATGCCGTGATATGCCCCGTCCGGCCCCAGCGTCACCTGTCGCAGATCATTGTCATTGCCAACACAGGAAAGAACGAACTCCTGGCCCTGGGCCGCCGCCTTTGGGGTCGCTGCGGCGCGGCCGCCAAACTCCGCGACCCATTTCTCCGCTTTGGCGGAGGTTCGGTTGTAGACAGTGACGTCGTGGCCCCCCTTTTTCTTCAGGTGCCCGGCCATGGGATAGCCCATGACACCAAGACCAAGAAATGCCACCTTCGCCATCGTCTTTCCTCCGTCGCCCGTTCCCCTGGCGCGGTGCACTGCCGCGCTTGCGCGCCCATGCCTATATGATGGTTGATTGCGACGGTGCAGCGCGGCCTGTCAACCGTCATGACTGGGGCTCTCTCCGCAGACGCCCGGGATCAATGAGCGATGGCAGTATCGAAAGAGCAGGTGCTGGTGGCCTTGGAAGGGGTGCGGTCGCCCGATGGAATGCCCCTGCCCAAAAGCGGCGCGCTCTCCGAAGTGGTCGCGGGCAACGGAAAAGTATTCTTCTCCATCACGGTTGATGCCGGGGCGGTCAAAGCCTGGGAGCCGGTACGCGAGCGTGCCGAGCAGGCGGTTCGCGCGCTCCCCGGCGTCCAATCCGCCCTTGTTGCATTGACGGCGGAGCGCAAGGGGCCCGCCGCAGCACCGCGTCCGGCCCGCGATCGTCCAGCCCCTGCGGCGCGACCGGGTGCTCGCGCCGAGGCAGTGCAGGGCATTCCCGGGGTGGAGGCGATCATTGCGGTTGCATCCGGCAAGGGCGGCGTCGGAAAGTCGACGACTGCGGTCAATCTTGCGCTCGGGCTCGGCGCTCTCGGGCTCAAGGTCGGCATTCTCGATGCCGACATTTATGGCCCTTCCTTGCCAAGGCTCCTCGCCATCAAGGAACGGCCGCAGACCGTCGGTGGCACGCGGCTCAAGCCGATCACGCGCTACGGCCTCACCGTCATGTCGATCGGCTTCCTCATCGACGAAGAGACGCCGATGATATGGCGCGGCCCAATGGTGATCTCCGCGCTCACGCAGATGCTGCGCGAGGTGGAATGGGGCGCGCTCGACATCATGGTCGTGGACATGCCGCCCGGGACCGGGGATGCGCAGCTGACCATGGCCCAGCAGGTGCCGCTCAAAGGGGCAGTTATCGTCTCCACGCCACAGGATCTCGCGCTCATTGATGCGCGGCGCGGCATTGCCATGTTCAAGCGCGTCAACGTGCCGGTGCTCGGCATCGTGGAGAACATGAGCTATTTCCTGTGCCCACAGTGCGGCACGCGCTCCGACATCTTCGGCTACGGCGGAGCGCGGCGTGAGGCGGAGCGGCACGGCGTGCCGTTCCTGGGCGAGGTGCCGCTGCACATGACGATCCGGGAAAAGTCGGACGCCGGGCTGCCGGTCGTTGCGACCGAGCCCGAGGGCGCACACGCGGCTGTCTATCGCGGCATCGCGCAAGCGGTCCGTGACCAGCTCGGTGTCGTGAGCCGGCCCGCGCCCAGGATTGTTATCGAAAGCTAACCTGGGTCATTCCAGGCCGGGCGCAACGGGGAACCAGGGTATCGGGTTCTCGGGCTTGGCCCGCCCCGAGTCGGCGTTGCCGACTTGGGCACTTAAAAGTGCTGATCTCGGGGGTAAACCCGAGATCATCGGGCTTCGCCCCGGAAATGACCGCGCAGATCGGGAAATCGCTCGTCCAGATCGAGCTTCAATCCTCTGCCCACATGCGAAGCAGGTTTGCCACCGATTTCGAGACGAGATCGAACTGCGGGGATTTGCCGTCGCGCGCGAACATTGCCCGCCTGGCCCTGTCCAGGTCGAACAGCAGCTCGCGCCGGGCGGCTTCGCGCACAAAGCTGCGCGTCCACCCGACAGCGGCCAACCTCGTTCCGCGCCGCACACGCTGCACGCAGTGAAGCGACGTCGCCGGGTAGGCCACGAGCGAGCCGGCGGCGAGCTTGAAGCTTTCCTCTCCCTCCGTAGTGTCGATCGTGAGCTCGCCGCCGGCGTAGCTTGCCGGCTCGGACAGGAACAGCGTGAACGCGACGTCGGTGCGCATGCCCTCCATCAGGGGGTCATCGACGTGAGGGCCATAATGCATGCCCTTCGAATAGCGCGAGAACAGCAGCTGCCCCAGTTTCTTCGGCCGCACCGCCATGCGGAAAACCTCATGGCCCAGGATACGCTCGGCGATGAGCTTGCGAATGGTCTCCAGCGAGCGGTCCGAGCCTTCCGCCTGCAGGTTGTGCTTGACCGTGCGAGCGGCAAATCCGGCCGTGACCCGCCCATCGACAAAGCGCGCTTGCTTCAGCACGGCTGTAACGGTTGCGAGCTCATCAGCCGAAAGGATATTGCCGATCACGATCTGCATCGCATGCATCGCCCGATCGCTGTCGCAACATTGATCGGGCTCGCCCGCTCAATGTCTGCTTGGAACGGTTCAAAACTATCATGTGATTGGACCCTTGCACGAGCACGCTTGCATGGATTCAAATCGCCGGATAGCTCGGGTTTGCGCTGAGCCCCTGTTCAGGCCGCGGCGTTGCGGCGCACAACGACGAGATGAAAGAAAAATTGTGATGAGAGCGCCAACGCGGCGAAAGATCTGGCTGGGAGTTGGAGCGTGTGTGATTGTCGGTAGCGGCACTGCGGGTGGGGCGGTCATCCGGGGAGGTGCGGCGGGCGATTCTAATCATGGGGGCCATCGGCGCGCGGCGGGCGCCCTTGCCCAGCAAGGCGAGCATGAGCATGAGCCTGATGAGGGAGGCGAGACCAAGCAGCTCGCAGCGCTGCCGCCTGCGCTTGCCTTTGCCACCCGGATTGCATTGCTGCGCGGCCATCTCCTGGTCGGCAACGAGCTCGTGAACCAGCAGCAGTGGAACGCGGCGCTGCCGCATTTCCTGCATCCGGGCGAGGAGATCTACGGCGACATAAAGGATCAGCTCAGTACCTACGGAGCCCCACAGTTCGAGCCGGACCTCAAGGCGCTCGCGGACGAAGTCAAGGCAAGAAAGGGCGGCAAGGATTACGCCAAAGCGCTGCAGCGGGTGAAGGATGCCCTCGCTAGGGCTGATGCTGGCCTCAAGGCAAAACAGGACAACTGGGCTGGATTTGTGATCGAAGCGGCGGTCGAGACGCTCAAGGTGGCTGCCGACGAGTATCAGAAGGCCATTCACGGAGACAGGATCGTTAAGCCGGTCGAGTATCAGGATGCGCGCGGATTCGTCTGGCAGGCGGACGCCATGATTGAAAGCGTGAGGAGCGGGCTTGCCAGCAAGGATGCCGCCTCGTTTGCGGCCGTGCGCGCCGGGCTCGCCGAGCTCAAGAAGGCCTTCCCCTCGGCCATGCCGCCGAAAGCGCCGGTCAAGGACGCCGCCGCCGTGCTGGGCGATGTTTCGCGCATCGAGCTTGCTGCCGGCAAGCTGATGTGAGCCGATGAAGGTTGCCTTCGGTCGTCGGATTGCAGCCGCATTCCTCGCTGGAGGGCTGATCGGTGCGGGAGCGGCGGTGTTGCTTGGCCCACTCCCAACCCGCGCCGCGTCCTCACACGTGGCGCTCGCGCAGGCCGAGCGCATTGGCGCGCTGAAGGCGACCTTTCGCCGCCCTGCGGGCGTGCCGTTCCCGGCGGACAACCCGTACTCGGAGCGTAAGCGCGCGCTCGGGGAGGCACTGTTCCATGACAAGCGGCTGTCAATTGATGGCAGTCTGGCATGCGCGAGCTGTCATCTGCGTGAGAAGGGCTTCGCCGACGGCAAGGTCCAGGGTAGTGGTGTGCCTGGGCGTCTGCTCAAGCGTCACACCCCCACCTTATGGAATCTGGCCTGGGCGTCCCCGGTGTTCTGGGATGGACGTGCCCGCAGCCTCGAGGAGCAGGTCGCTGGTCCCATCGAGTCACCGGACGAGATGGCCCAGCCGCTTGTTTCGGTCGTTGCGCGCCTTGGCGCGGACCCTGCCATGGTGCGAGCGTTCACCGCGGCGTTCCCCGAGGCGCCCGCGCTTTCAGCAAAAAACCTTGGCAAGGCGATCGCCACTTTCGAGCGTACCCTCATCTCACCCGAAACGCGCTTCGATCGCTGGGTCGCAGGCGAGGAGGGCGCGCTTTCGGATCGGGAGATGGCCGGCTTCCTGCTGTTCACCGGCAAGGCGCGCTGCGTGAGCTGCCACAGCGGGTTTGCGTTCACCGACTATGCCTTTCACGACATCGGGCTTGCGGACGACGACCGCGGCCGCGGTGCCGTGCTGCAGCTCGAAGCCGCCGAGCATGCGTTCAAGACCCCGGGGCTGCGCGAGATCGGGCGTTCCGCGCCATACATGCATAACGGATCGCTTGCGACGCTCGACGAGGTGCTTGGCCACTACACCGGTGGCATTGTCGAGCGGCGCACGCTGTCGAAGGACCTCCCGCGCGGGCTGGCGCTGGGCGCGGCCGAGCGGGCGGATCTCATTGCCTTTCTTTCAACGCTCACCAGCGAGGCGGAGCCATCCCCGCCTGCGGCCATCGTCCCGATGACAAATGGGCCCTCGGTGCCGGCCGAGCAGGTCAGCACGGTGTCCCAGGATGACAAGGCCTTTCATCCCTCGCACATCGCCATTTCGCGCGGCGAGCGATTGTGGATCGTCAACAACGACACGCGTACGCACAATGTCAGGGTGTTCGATCCCGCGCTTGACTTCGATTCTGGCGCCCAGGAGCCAGGCGAAACCGTCGAGATTGCGTTTCCGGCTGCCGGCTCCTTCCTGGTCTTCTGCGGCATCCATCCGAAGATGGAGCTTTACGTCGACGTCGGGCCCTAACAGACCTTTCGCCGCAGGTTTTGCCCCTTGCTTGACCCGGATTTGGGCGACACAGTAGCCCTACACCAGTGCGGGGGTTGGCGATGCGCCAAAGGGCGGCGCTAGCATTGGCTGAGATCAGCACCCCACTAAGCAGATGTGGAGGATGACACCCATGAAACGTCGCGATTTTCTCAAGGTCGCAGGTGCCGGAATGGCGGTCCCGGCGATCGCTGCGCCCGCCATCGCGCAGTCGAGCCCCGAGATCAGGTGGCGGCTCACGGCGAGTTGGCCGAAGTCGCTCGATACCCTCTATGGATCATGCGAGACCTTCTCCAAGTATGTGGCCGAAGCCACTGACAACAGGTTTCAGGTGCAGCCCTTCGCCGCGGGAGAGATCGTGCCGGGACTGCAGGTGCTCGACGCCGTGCAGAACGGCACCGTTGAGGCGTGCCATACCGCCACCTACTATTTCATCGGTAAGGATCCGACTTGGGCGCTGTTCTGCGCAGTGCCTTTCAGCGTGAACACCCGCCAACAGAACGCCTGGTTTCAGGACGGCGACGGCCTCAAGCTGATGAACGAGTTCGGCAAGAAGTTCAACGTCTACTCGCTGGTGAGCGGCAACACCGGCGCGCAGATGGGGGGATGGTTCCGCAAGGAGATCAAGACCGTCGACGACCTCAAGGGGCTTAAGTTCCGCATCGGCGGCTGGGCCGGCAAGACTCTGCAGAAGCTCGGGGTGGTGCCACAACAGATCGCTGGCGGCGACATCTATCCGGCGCTGGAGAAAGGCACCATCGATGCCGCCGAGTGGGTCGGCCCCTATGACGACGAGAAGCTCGGCTTCAACAAGGTCGCGCAGTACTACTACTATCCGGGCTGGTGGGAAGGCGGCACTGCCAACCATTTCATGTTTAATCTGGAAAAATGGAATCAGCTGCCGAAGAGCTACCAGGCGATTGTCACCGCGGCGGCAGGCTTTGCCAGTGTCGAGCAAACGGCAAGATATGATGCCCGCAACCCCGCGGCGTTGAAGCGTCTCATCGCCGCCGGAACGCAGCTGCGGCCGTTCTCGCAGCCGATCATGGAAGCCTGCCTGAAGGCCTCACATGAAGTGAACGCGGAAACTTCGGCAACTAATCAGGATTACAAGCGCGTCTGGGACTCGATCCAGGCATTCCGGAACGACGGCTATGCCTGGTGGCAGGTGGCGGAGTTCAGCTACGACAATTTCATGATCCGCACCGGCGTGCGCGTGTAAGCCTGCGGGGCGGGCGGCGTTCGTGCCATCCTGGCCCTGGTGCATGCAGCCTCATGATGCGCATGCGCGCGAGGGCCTGAGCGCGCAATTTCTGGAGCCGTGGGCTTGCTGCGCTAGCTTTAGCGTGGCGCCGGCGGCAGCCCAAAATCGAGGGGCGGCGGCAGATCGGGCTCCGGAATCTCGATTTTCACCTTCGACGGATCGATTTTGCTACCGCGCTCGATCCAATAGGATACTGATCCGGGCCACAGGATGACGATCACAACGAGAATCACCTGGAGGATCACCCACGGAATCGCGCCCCAATAAATCTCCGATGTCTTGATGGACGGCGGCGCAATCCCCCGTAGATAGAACAGCGCAAACCCAAACGGCGGATGCATGAAGCTGGTCTGAATATTGGCGCAGATCAGCACGCCAAACCAGATCAGGTCGATGCCGAGCTTGTCGGCAACCGGTGCCAGCAGCGGGATGATAATGAATGCAATCTCGAAGAAATCGAGGAAGAACGCGATCACGAATATGAATGCGTTTACGAAAAGCAGAAACCCGATCTGCCCGCCCGGCAGAGAAGTGAGCAGATCCTCGATCCAAATCTTGCCGCCCACGCCCTGAAATACGAGGCTGAAGGTGCGCGCGCCGATCAGGATGTAGACGACCATGGCCGTGATGCGCATGGTCGTGGACATGCCCTGATAGAGCAGCTTCCAGGTCAGCGAGCCGTAAAGGGCCGCGAGCGCGATGGCGCCCACCACGCCCATTGCGCCCGCCTCGGTCGGCGTTGCCATCCCGGTGAAGATGGTTCCGAGCACGAGAAATATGAGACCGAGCGAGGGCACGATCCCGCGCAGGCATTTCCAGGCCAGCGCCCAGCCGTGCAGGGTACGGGCTTCGACCGGGAGCGCTGGCACGTCCTTCGGCCACAGCACGCTCACGATCAGCACCCAGATGCAGAACAGCGCCACCTGAATCAGGCTCGGGCCGATCGCGCCGGCATACATGTCACCGACCGAGCGCCCGAGCTGGTCTGCCAGCACGACCAGCACAAGCGAGGGGGGAATGAGCTGGGTGATGGTGCCGGATGCGGCGATGACGCCCATGGTGTGACGCCTCGAATAGCCATATTTGAGCATGGGCGTCATTGAGATGACGCCCATCGCGATGACCGAGGCAGCGACCGTGCCGGTGATGGCGCCGAGAATGGCACCCACGAAGATCACCGCGTAGGACAGGCCGCCCGGTACCGGGCCGAACAGCTGCCCGATCGAATCGAGCAAGTCCTCGGCCAGTCCGCAGCGCTCGAGGATCGCACCCATGAGCGTGAAGAACGGGATCGCAAGCAGAAGGTCGTTGGAGACGATGCCGAACAGCTGATAGGTCAGGTTGCCGAGAAAGTCGGGGCTGATGAGACCGAGCTCGATGCCGATGAAGCCGAAGAACAGGCCCGTGGCGGCGAGCGAGAATGCCGCGGGATAGCCGATCAGCATGAACAGGATCATCCCCACGAACATCAGGGGCGCCATGTTCGCGCTGATGAAATGAATCATTGCAAGGGCTTCTCGTACTCGTATTGCAATCGATGATGATGAATCAGCGCCTCCACGCGCTTTATGAGCTCCGAGATGCCTTGCAGCGTCATGAGGAAGAACCCGACCGGAAGAATAAGCTTGACCGGCCAGCGGACGAGGCCGCCGGCGTTGGACGACATTTCGTCGATCCGCCAGGAGTCCACGAACCAGGGCCAGGTGAAGTAGATCAGGATCAGGCAGATCGGGAGAAGAAAGAACAGGCAACCGAGGATATCAATCCAGATGCGCACGCGCTCGGATACAGAAGAATAGATCAGGTCCACGCGCACATGCTCATTCACCTTGAGCGTGTAGGGCCCTCCCAGCAGGACCATCCCAGCGAACATGTACCACTGCACTTCAAGCCAGGCATTGGAGCTTGCACTGAATGCATAGCGGCTCGCGGCATTACCGGCGCTGATCAGGCAGGCCAAGAGAACGAGCCAGTTCGCTACCTCCCCGAAGCGATCGTTTACGAAGTCGATAACCCGGGTGAGCCTAAGCAGAGCGTTCAAGCGTCATCCTTGTCGCACGCTCCGATGAGATCGGAGGGGCTCGCGGCAGTACGGCCAAGCTTCAAGGACATTCGTTGACGCGCGCGCAGACGTCAACCGTTTGTTTGGCGACGACCATCAGCTAGCCACTAGTGTCCCGATTCCGAAGTTCGCCTCAGTGTGCGGCACGCTCGTTTGCGAACTTCGGAATCGCAGGACACTAGCAACTTATTGATCTAGTGTGGCTTTGGTTCAGAAGTCCGCATCTCGGACTTGCTGCATGAATGATGCGGACTTCTGAACCGCCACACTAGTCGTCGGCTCGCGCGGGATCAGCCGCCGGTGACGCTCATGTGGCGGGACAATGCTGGACGCTGGTGGCGGCGGTCGATGACAAAATCGTGCCCCTTGGGCTTGCGCGAGATCGCTTCCTCAATCGCCGCATGCAGCAGGTCATTGCCTTCCGATGCGCGCAGGGGCGAGCGCAGATCAGCGGCATCCTCCTGGCCCAGGCACATGTACAGCGTGCCGGTGCAGGTCACGCGCACGCGGTTGCAGGATTCGCAGAAATTGTGTGTGAGCGGAGTGATGAATCCCAGGCGCCCGCCGGTCTCCGCGACGTTGACGTAGCGCGCGGGGCCTCCGGTGCGATAGTCGATGTCGGTGAGCGTGAAGCGCTCGGCTAGGCGTGCCCGCACCATCGAGAGCGGAAGGTATTGATCGAGCCGGCCCTCGCCGACATCGCCGAGCGGCATCACCTCGATGAGCGTGAGCTCCATGCCACGGCCGTGCGCCCATTGCAGCAGGGCCGGCAGCTCGTCCTCGTTCACGCCTTTGAGCGCGACCGCATTGATCTTCACCTTAAGGCCGGCCGTCTGCGCCGCATCGATGCCGGCAAGCACCCGATCGAGATCGCCCCAGCGCGTGATGGCGCGAAACTTGTCCGGGTCGAGCGTATCGAGTGAGATATTGATGCGGCGCACGCCATGGCTCGCAATCTCGCGGGCATATTTCGGCAGCTGGGACCCATTGGTGGTGAAGGTGAGCTCGTCCAGCGTGCCGGAGGAAAGATGCCGCGCGAGCGCGGCGACAAGCGTCATGATCCCCCGCCGAACCAGCGGCTCTCCGCCCGTGAGGCGCAGTTTCCTCACGCCGCGCGCGATGAACGCGCTGCATAGGCGGTCGAGCTCCTCAAGGCTCAGGAGATCGGCCTTCGGCAGAAATATCATGTTCTCCGACATGCAATAAACGCAGCGGAAATCGCATCTGTCGGTGACCGACACCCGCAGATACGTGATGGCGCGTCCAAACGGATCGATCAGCCCCGATCCTTGCTGTCGCAGCCCGGGATT
>Ga0306924_10003664_pt1 | contig 14822 bp, 13 predicted proteins | sample sta12Can44000111_FD_203756 | JGI IMG/M metagenome (GOLD analysis project Ga0306924, IMG submission 203756) | Lab enrichment of tropical soil microbial communities from Luquillo Experimental Forest, Puerto Rico - statanox.12C.anox.44.000.111 (v2)... | ecosystem: Environmental > Terrestrial >... | reverse complement strand
CCCATCGTCATCATGTCGTCGCTCTCGGCCCCGGAGGAGCGACGCCGCGGGGTCGACGCGGGCGCCGACGCGTACATCGTGAAGGGCGAGCTCGAGGCCGAGACGCTCGCGGCGACGCTCGAGCGGCTCTGCGGGGTCGGTGCGTGACCACCTCCCCAGGGTTCGAGCGGCCGATCCGCGTGCTCGTCGCGGACGACTCCGAGCTGTTCCGCGAGCTGCTCGCGGGCGTCGTCGCGGCGGACCCCGCGTTCCAGGTGGTCGCGGTGGCCGCCGACGGGGACGAGGCCGCGTCGCGCGCGCGCACGCTGCGTCCGGACGTCATCACGATGGACCTCAACATGCCCGACGCGGACGGGTTCTCGGGCATCGCGCGGATCATGGCGGACACGCCGACGCCGATCCTGGTCCTCACCGGCGATCCCACGGAGGCGGTCGGCTTCCGGGCGCTGTCGCTCGGCGCGCTCGACATCCTCGAGAAGCCGCAGGCGACCGCCGATCTCGGCGCGTACGGCCAGCTGCTCCGGTCGCGCCTCCGGCTCCTCGCCGGCGTGAAGGTGATCCGCCACCTGCGCGGGCTGCGCGAGAAGCGGCGGGAGGCGCCCCGCGCCGTCGCCCGCGCCGACCTGGTCGTCATCGGCGCCTCGCTCGGGGGGCCGCGCGCGCTCGCGGCGCTCCTCCGCGGCCTCCCGGCCGACTTCCCCGCGCCGGTCGCGGTCGTCCAGCACATCGCGGACGGGTTCACGGAGGGGCTCGCGAGCTGGCTCGCGAGCGAGTCGCGCCTCGACGTCCGCGAGGCGCGGGACGGCGAGCGGCTCCGGGCCGGGCGGATCCTGCTCGCCCCGACGGGCAAGCACCTCGTCCTCGCCGACGGGGTCGCGCGCCTCTCCGACGCGCCGCCGTTCGACACCTTCAAGCCCTCCGTGACGCCGCTCTTCCTCTCCGCCGCGCGCCAGTACGGCGCGCGCGCCTGCGGCGTGATCCTGACGGGCATGGGGCGCGACGGCGCGGAGGGGCTCCGGGCCATCCGGGCCGCGGGCGGCCCGACGATCGCGCAGGACGAGGCGACGAGCGCCGTCTTCGGCATGCCGCGCGCCGCGATCGAGCTCGGCGCCGTGGACCGCGTGATGCCGCTCGACGAGATCCCCCGCGCCCTCGTGGAGCTGACGCGATGACCGCGGTGTCCGCCGAGCACCTCGCCGAGCTGGCGGCGCTCCTCAAGGAGCGCGTCGGCCTCCACATCCGGCAGGACGGCCACTCGGCGCTCCGGATCGCGGTCACCGCGCGGCTGGACGAGCTGCGCGACGCCGCGCCCGACGGCGCCGCGTACCTGGCCATCCTCCGCTCGAGCGCGGGGGACGAGGAGCTCCGACGCCTCCTCCCGCTCGTCACGGTCGGCAAGACCAGCTTCTTCCGCGACGAGCGGCAGTTCCGGGCGCTCGACGCGCTCCTCCCCGGCCTCGTCGCTCGCGCGCGCGGCGGCGGTCGGCGCGTCGCCATCTGGTCCGCCGGGTGCGCGACGGGCGAGGAGCCCTACTCGATCGCGATGTCGGTGGCGGCGGCGGGCGCCGAGCCCGAGCACGTCGAGCTCGTCGCGACCGACGTGAACCCGGAGGCCGTGGCGCACGCGACGCGCGGCACCTACGACGCGCGCCGGGTGCGCGACGTCCCCGAGGCGTTCCGCGAGCGCCACTTCGATCGCGACGGCGATCGGTACCACGTCCGCGCCGGGCTCCGCCGCTACATCGCGGCGATCCGCCCGCACAACCTCGTCTCGTCGGTCTTTCCGCGGCCGACCGACGGCGGCTGGGACCTCGTGTTCTGCCGCAACGTCATCATCTACTTCGATACGCCCACGACGCAGGGCGTCCTCACGCAGTTCCACAACTCGCTGGCGCCCGGCGGCTACCTGTTCCTCGGCTACTCGGAGTCGCTCTTCCGGCTGTTCGAGGGGTTCGAGCTGACCGAGGTCGCGGGGGCGTTCGTCTACCGGCGCCCCGACGCGGCCCTGCGGATCACGCCGCTCCCGAAGCCGAAGCCGCTCCGGCCCGTCGTGCCGGTGCCGTCCGCGCCGCCCGCGGTCCGCCACGTGGAGCTCCGGCCGGACGCGAGTCCGCCGGTGGCGGTCTCCAAGCCGACGCTCACGCCGTCGCGGCCCGGCGCCCCGCTCGCGCCGCAGGAGTACCTCGACGCCGCCGTCGCGCTCTTCGCCGAGGGGCGCTTCGGCGCGGCGCGCGAGCTGCTCGAGCGGCTCCTCGAGAAGGGCGGCGAGGACCTGGCCGTGCGCCTCACGCTCGCGAACCTGTACGGGATCCTGCGCCAGGTCGAGAAGGCGCGCGAGTGCTACGTCGCGGCGCTCCAGCTCGAGCCCCTCTCCGCCGAGGCGCACCTCTTCTACGGCATCCACCTGCTCGCCGCGGGCGAGGCGGAGCCGGCGGCGCTCGAGCTCTCCCGGGCGCTGTTCCTCGATCCGGACCTGGCGCTCGCCCACTACTACCTCGGGCGCTGCCGCGAGGCGCAGAAGGACGTCGGGCGCGCCCGCCTCGCCTACCGGAACGCGCTCGAGGCCTACAGGCGCCGCCCCGACGGCAAGCGGCAGGCGTTCCTGGGTTACTATCCGGACATCCCCGAGGACGGGAGCGCGTTCGCCCGAGCGGCGGAGTACGCGCTCGCCGCGCTGTAGGGAGAGGCGAGATGGACGAGAAGAAGCGCATCCTCCTCCTCGACGACTCGGCGATCACGCTCGAGATGGAGAAGGCCGTGCTCGAGGACCGCGGCTACAGGGTCGCGGCCGCCTCGAACCTGCTCGAGTTCCAGTCCCAGCTCGATCGGTTCCAGCCGGAGATCATCCTCACCGACCTCATGATGCCGGACATCTCGGGCAAGGACATCGTGCGGGTCCTGAAGCAGGACTTTCACACCGAGAAGATCCCGATCATCCTCTTCAGCTCGAAGCCGGACGAGGAGCTCTCGGTCATCTCCGAGCAGGCGGGTGCGGACGGCTACCTGTCCAAGTCGCACGGCATCGACAAGCTCGGGGACATGGTGGACGAGATGGTCGAGTCGATCGTCTGGTAGGCCGCGCCCGATGGCGAGGGCGCGCGAAGGGCCTTCGCGGGGTCGTGGTAACGTTGCTGCGGTGATCTCCTCTCCGGCCCCGCGCCTCACGCCGACCGTCGCCGTCTTCGTGGAACTCGGCCTCGTCGCGCCGGCCCTCTTCTTCGCGCTCTGGGCTGCGCCGCTCCCGGGACCGCTCGAGGCCGCGCCGTCGTCGCCGCAGCCCGACTGACACAGCCAATGGGACGCCGCATCGCGATCATCGCGTACGAGTTCCCGGTCGTCTCCGAGACGTTCATCGTCGACCACGTCGTGGGGATCGCTCGCCGGGGATGGTCGCCCGTCCTGATCTGCGACGCGCTCCACCGAGACGGTGTGGCGGCCGCCGAGGCTCGTTGCGGCCTCTCCCTCGAGACGTATCGACCCGCGCCGCTGCGCGGCGCTCCTCACCGCACGCCCGCGCGCCTGGCCTGGCTCGCCGCCGCGGCGGCTCGCAGCCCGCGCCTCCTGTCGACCCGACACGGACGCGCCGCGCTCGTCCGGGCCGGCGGTCTCGTCGACGTGCTTCGCGAGGCGCGAGCCGACGTCGTGCACGCGCACTTCGGCCCGAACGGCGTCGCGGCCGCGCTCGCGCTGGGCGGTCGGACACCGCTCGTCGTCGACTTCCACGGGTTCGACTTGACCGCGTTCCCGAGGGCGGCGGGGTGGGGGCTCTATCGCGAGACGCTCCGTGGCGCAGCGCTCGTGGTTCACAGCGAGTTCGCCGCGAAGGCCGTCGCCACCGGGCTGGGTGTGCCGGTGCAAAGGGTGACCCTGGGCGCGGACCCGGACCTGTTTCACGGCGGCGTTCGCGGCGAGCGGTGGAGCGCGCCCCTCCGTCTGCTCGTCGTCGGTCGCCTGGTTCCGGAGAAGGGCCAGGCGATCGCCATTCGGGCGCTCGATCTCCTCCGCCGGGGATCCTCTCCGATGGACGCACGGCTCTGCATCGTCGGCGGCGGGCCGCAGCGGGAGAAGCTGGAGCGGCTCGTGCGGGAGCTTCGGCTCGAGGGCGCGGTGGAGTTCACCGGCCCGCAGCCGCACGCGGCGGTGGCCGACGAGATGGCGTCCGCGGACGCGCTCCTCATCCCCTCGATCGTCGGACCCGACGGGGAGCGCGAAGCGTTCGGGCGCGTTGCGGTCGAGGGTCTCGCGGCGGGGCTGCCCGTCGTCGCGAGCGCCGTGGGCGGCCTGCCCGAGGTCGTCGGTGAGGCCGGGTACCTGTTCACGCCCGGTGATCCAGAAGCCCTGGCCCGATGCGTGCGCGACGTCCTCGCGCAGCAGACGCCGGAGCGCTGTGCGGCGACGTCGCGGACGAGGGCGACCGCGTTCTCGCTGGAGAGGATGTGGGACGAGTATGAGGCGGTCACTTCCCGAGCGGCACATGGTTGACTCTGCGTCGCCCGAGGTCGGCACGGGCGGGCGGTCCGAGCGGCCGGCATCGGCCGACTCCTTCGACGCCGTGGCATTCTGGCGAAAGCGCATGGGCGCGTCGCCGTCGCTCGTCGGTACCGGCACGAACGGTGCGCCGCTCGCGTGGCAGCGCTGGCTGTACCGGAGCAAGGTCCGGGCATACCGTAGCCTGATGCGTCGCGCCGGGGTCGCCCTCGAAGGGCGACAGGTGCTCGATCTCGGGTGCGGCACCGGGTTCTTCGAGTCGGTCTGGGAGTCCATGGGGGCGGCTCGCGCCGACGGGATAGACGTGGTGCCCGAGCTGATCGCCACGCTCCAGGCGACGAGCCCCCATCGGCGGTACGCGTGCATCGACCTCGCGTGCGAACCCGCTCCCGATCTCTCGACGTTCGGAGCGCCATCCGTCGTGACCGCGATCGACGTGCTCTATCACGTCGTCGACGACTCGCGCCTGGAGCTCCTGCTCTCGCGGCTGCTCGCGGTGGTTCCTCCGGGCGGGCACTTCCTCTTCAGCGATGCCCTGCGGGACCATCGCCCGGCCATTCACGTCAAGTTCCGCTCGCTGGACCGCTGGCGCGCGCTGCTGAGGGATCGCGGCCTCGAAATCGTGGACCGCGAGCCCGTCTACGTGCTGAACAACAGGATGGTGCCGGGAGTGCGCGCCGCGCCCTGGACGATCGGGCTCGTGCAGCACTGCGTCGACGGCGTGGCGCGCCTCGCGCTCCGTCCGTTCGCGAACAACTGGGCGGTGGTCGCGACGCGAACGCGTTCACCGGGTCGCGAGGCGCCGCCTTGAAGCGCACGGCGGAGATGGCGCGCGTCGCGCGGGGCGGCGCCTGGAGCGTCGCCGGGACGATCGCCGTCCAGGTGCTCGCGTTCGCGACGACGATGATCACGGCGCGGGCGCTCGCGCCATCCGACTTCGGGATCGCCGGCATGGCGCTGGTCGTCGTCGCGCTCGTCGCCACCGTGCGGGACGTGGGGATCTCGCCGGCGATCGCGTCCGGGCGCATCGGCGACGCGCGCACCATCGCGACGGCCCACTGGGTCGTCTGCGGCGCGGGCGCCGTCACCGCTGGACTCGTCGCGCTGCTCGCCCCCGCGCTCGCCGCGTTCTTCAAGAACGATCAGGTGGTCCCCGTGCTGCGCGTCCAGGCGCTCGGGATCCTGTTCGCGAGCGCCGTAGTCGTGCCGCAGGCGACGTTGCAGCGGGCGGGGCGCTACGCGGTGCTCGCCGCGTCGAGCGCCGCGGCGCAGGCGCTCGTCCTCTGCGGCACGGTCGTGTCGCTCGCGCGCGGCGCGGGAGTCTGGGCGCTGGTCCTGCCGGGCGTGGTCGCGTCGAGCGCGATGGTCCCCGTGTACTGGATCGTCCTCGGCGCGCGGCCAGCGTTCTCCTTCGACGCGAACCGCGTCCCCGCCCTGCTGCGCGAGGGCCTTCGGGTCGCCGCCAACTCCGCGCTCGGGTTCCTCTCGAGGAACGGGGACAACGCCATCGTCGGTCGGGTGAGCGGTGAGCGCGCACTCGGGCTTTACGCTTTCGCGTACGGGTTCCTGATGCAGCCGCTCGCGATCTGCTCCCACGCGCTCGTCCCCGTGCTCCTCCCCGCGTTCGGTCGTCTCGAAGATCCGGATCGGCGGAGCGAGGCGACCGTCCGCGTCCTGCTCACGATGCTGCGGCTCGGCGCGCCCGTCATGATCGGCGGCGCGTTGACGGCGGACCTCTTCATCCCGGTCCTGTTCGGTCCGCGCTGGGAGGTCGCCGTCCCGCTCGTCCAGGTGCTCATGGCCGCGGGGGCCATGCAGATCATCGGCCCGGTGTTCGGCACGTACGCCCTGGCGCTCGGGGACGCCGCGCTCATGCTGTGGTGGGGGGCGTTCGTCGCCGCCGGCTCCGTGGCGACCTTCCTCGCGGGCGCGCTGCTCGCGGGGGTGCGCGGGGTCGCCGTCGGCGTGTTCCTCTTCACGATCGTCCAGGTCCTCGGCATGTTTGCCCTGTGGAGGGTTCGCTACGCGCTCCCGCTCACCGGCCTCGCGGCCGGCCTCGCGCGCATCGGCCGGGATCTCCTGCTCATGGCGACGAGCGTCGTGGCCATCCGCGAGATCGGCGTCAGGGCGGGAACCGCGCCGTCGTCGTTGCTGCCGCTCGAGGTGCTCACCGGGGCGGTGGCCTACGCCCTCGCGACCCGCCTGCTGGCGGCGCGCGAGGCTGCGCTGCTCGTGTCGGTCCTGCCGCCACCGCTGGCGCGCTGGGGCGCGCGGCTGTTCCGGATCGACGTCGCGAGCTGAGGGGACGAGATGGCGCACGCTCCCGTCGTCGTGTTCGTGTTCAAGCGTGCCGAGCACACGCGCGCGTTGGTCGCGTCGCTGCGCTCGAACCCCGAGGAGCCGCGCACGCCCGTGTACGTCTACTGCGACGGGCCGCGGAGCGCCGCCGACGTCGCGGGCGTCGAGGCGACGCGGGACGCGGTCAGGCGGAGCGGGTTGAGCGACCTGACCATCATCGAGCGCGACCGGAACCTCGGGCTCGCGGCCTCCGTCATCGAGGGCGTCTCGCGCGTGTGCCACGATCACGGGCGCGTCATCGTGCTCGAGGACGACCTCATCGTCGCGCCGACCTTCCTCGAGTACATGAACGGCGCGCTGGACCGGTATCGCGACGCCGAACAGGTGTACGCGATCTCGGGGTTCATGTACCCCGTGCGTCCGCCGCCGAGCGTCGATGCGGTGTTCCTGCCGTTCATCTCCTCATGGGGCTGGGCGACGTGGCAGCGGGCCTGGGCAGCGTTCGACGCGTCCGCGAGCGGGTACGCGCGCCTCCGGCGCAACGCGTGGGAGCGGCGACGTTTCGACCTCGGGTGGAGCTACCCGTTCTTCGACATGCTCGAGGAGCAGCGATGGGGGGAGAACGACAGCTGGGCGATCCGCTGGTATCTCAGCGTGTTCCAGCGGAACGGACTGGCGCTCTTCCCGGGAAGGTCGCTCGTCGAGAACCACGGCTTCGGCGCCGACGCGACGCACTGCGCGGGTGATGCTCCGGTGGCCGCTCGCTCCTCGATGAGCTCCTTCCGCGTGCGCCGCTGGCCGCAGACGACGGTGGATCGCGCCGTGCTCCGGGACGTGCGTCGCCTGCTCGCCAGCGAGAACGGCTTCTTCAAGATGCTGACGGATCGATGGTATCGGCGAGCGCGTCGACGCTGGCCCGCGCTCCGGTGGTGACGTCCGCGAGGCGAGCGGTTCGCGCCCGAGCGGCACGCCGTGTCACGAACGGTACGCTGTCACGGCGCGCATCGTCGGGCTCGGGTATCGGTTGAAGAGCCCCGTGACCGCGTGCTACCTCCCGGGAAGCCAGGCCGCCCGCGCCGAGCGTGGCAGCGGAGGACCGCACGCATGTCCGGTCACAACCGTTGGACCAAGATCAAGCACAAGAAGGAGGCGCAGGGCGCGGCCAAGGGCAAGCTCTTCACCAAGCTGATCAAGGAGATCACCGTCGCCGCACGCACCGGCGGAGGCGATCCCGCCGGCAACGCTCGGCTCCGTGCCGCCATCGACCTCGCGAAGGAGGCGAACATGCCCGCGGACAACATCACGCGCGCCGTCAAGAAGGGCACGGGCGAGCTCGAGGGCGTCGCCTACGAGGAGGCCGTGTACGAGGGGTACGGCCCGGGCGGCGTCGCGATGATCGTCGAGTGCCTCACCGACAACCGGAACCGCACCGCCGGCGACGTCCGCTCGACGTTCGCGAAGAACGGCGGGAACCTCGCCGCCGAGGGCGCGGTCGCATGGAACTTCGAGCGGCGCGGCGTCGTCGAGGTGAAGCCGGGGCCGACCGAGGACCAGGTGATGGAGGCGGCGATCGAGGCTGGGGCCGAGGACGTCGTGAACCACGGCGCCGACGGGTTCGAGGTCCGCACCCACCCGAACGACCTCCACGGCGTCGCGGCGGCGCTCGAGCAGCGGCTGAAGCTCGGCGGGCGGCGGCTCACGTTCGTGCCGAAGGAGACCGTGAAGCTCCAGGACCACGACAAGGCCCGGACCATGCTGAAGCTCATGGACGCGCTCGAGGAGCTCGACGACGTCCAGAGCGTGCACGCGAACTTCGAGATGGACGACAAGCTGATGGAGCAGCTCGCGTGAGCGCGACGGGCGGCCCCGCCGGGCGCATGACGCCGTACGAGCTCATCCACCGGAAGCGCGACGGTGAGGCGCTCCCTGCGGCGGAGATCCGCGCGCTGGTCGACGGGTTCACCCGCGGCGAGGTCCCCGAGTACCAGATGGCGGCCTTCTGCATGGCCGTCTTCTTCCGCGGGATGGACGACGCCGAGGTGGGCGCGCTCACCGACGCGATGCTCCGCTCGGGCGACGTGCTCGATCTGTCCGACGTCCCGGGCGCGAAGGTCGACAAGCACTCGACGGGCGGCGTGGGCGACAAGGTCTCCCTCGCGCTCGCGCCCCTCGCCGCCGCCTGCGGCGTGAGGGTGCCGATGATCTCGGGCCGCGGCCTCGGGCACACCGGCGGCACGCTCGACAAGCTCGAGGCCATCCCGGGGTTCCGCGTCGACCTCCCCGTCGAGCGGTTCCGCGCGCTGGTGCACGACGTCGGCGCGGCGCTCATCGGCCAGACCGCGCGCCTCGCGCCCGCCGACCGGAAGCTGTACGCGCTCCGCGACGTGACGGCGACCGTCGAGTCCATCCCGCTCATCGCCGCGTCGATCATGTCCAAGAAGCTGGCCGAGGGGATCGACGCGCTCGTCCTCGACGTGAAGGTGGGCTCGGGCGCGTTCATGAAGCGGCTCGAGGACGCCCGCGCGCTGGCGCGGACGCTCGCGGCCATCGGGCGCGGCATGGGGAAGCGCGTGTCGGCGCTCGTCACGCGCATGGACGAGCCGCTCGGGCGTGCGGTGGGGAACGCGCTCGAGGTCGCGGAGGTCGTCGAGCTCCTCCGCGGCGCCGGCCCGGCGGACCTTCGCGAGGTGACGGTCGAGCTGACCGCCGAGATGCTGGTGCTGGGCGGCGTCGCCCGCGACGCGGCGGACGGCCGCGCGCGCGTCGCGCGGGCGATCGCAGACGGCGCGGGGCTCGCGAAGCTCGAGCAGATCGTCGCCGCCCAGGGCGGAGACCCGGCCGCGATCCGCGATCCGGCGCGGCTGCCGCGCGCGCGTGGGACGTACGAGGTGCCCGCGCGCGTCGCCGGGATCGTGGGCGCGATCGACGTCGAGGCGCTCGGGCTCGCGGCGGTGGCGCTCGGCGCCGGGCGGAGGCGGATCGAGGACCGCGTCGATCCGGCGGTCGGGCTCGTCGTGCGGAAGAAGCTCGGGGATCGCGTCGATGCCGGCGAGCCGCTCTGCGTCGTGCACGAGGGGGCCGCGAGCGAGCCGCGCGACCGGATCTCCGCGCGCGTCCAGGCCGCGTATGCCATCGGCGCCGCGGCGCCGCAGGTCCGCCCGCTCGTGCTCGAGCGGCTCTGACTCCCGTCTCGCCGTTTCCCGTGCAAACGACCGGCGAATCACGATTCCGAATGAGGAGCGCGGCATGACCAAGAAAGCGGATCTCGCGACCCGCCTCGCCTACGCAGTCGCCTGGATCCGCGGGCGCGCCGACCTGGAGCCCGCCGCGGGGCTCGTGCTCGGCTCCGGGCTCGGCGGCTTCGCGGACCGGCTGGAGCGGGCGGTCGCCATCCCGTACGACGAGATCCCGTCGTTCCCCGTGTCGCGCGTCCCGGGCCACGCCGGGAAGCTCGTCGTGGGCGAGCTCTCCACGGGCGGACGGACGGTCGCGATCGCGGCGATGCAGGGGCGCGTCCACACGTACGAGGGCTGGCCCGCGGCCGACGCCGCCTTCGGGGCGCGCGTCCTCTGCGCACTCGGCGTGAAGGTTCTCCTCGTCACCAACGCGGCCGGTGGGGTGAACCCAGCGTTCGGGCCGGGCGACCTCGTGCGCATCGTGGATCACCTGAACCTCTCCGGGCAGAACCCGCTCGCCGGGGAGAACGACGATCGGATCGGCCCGCGTTTTCCGGATCTGTCCGACGCGTACGACCCGCGGCTCGGGGCGCTGCTGGACGAGGCCGCCCGCTCCCTCGGGATCCCGCTCCAGACGGGCGTCTACGCCTGCATGCCGGGGCCGTCGTACGAGACGCCCGCCGAGGTGAGGATGCTGCGCGCGCTCGGCGCCGACCTCGTCGGGATGTCGACGGTCCCGGAGGTGATCGCCGCGCGGCACATGGGCGTGCCCGTGGTGGGCCTCTCGGTCGTGACCAACCCCGCCGCGGGGCTCGCGCGGCGGCGGCTGTCCCATGAGGAGGTGTCACGGACGGCCGAGCAGGTACGCGACCGGCTGGCGGCGCTCGTGTCGGAGTTCCTGCCCGAGGCGGCGCGTTGAAGCGTGCATCGCTCCACTGATAGGCTACGACGACCGGAGGGGAGAGTGATGGCGAACGGCAACGGTCATGCCGCGGCCCTGGCGGCGGTCGAGCGCGAGACGGACCGGCGCGACAGCGGACGCGTGCCGATCGCCCTCCTCGTCCGCGACGCGGCGCTCGGTGGCTCTTACGAGCAGCACCGCGGGAACCTCGGGCTGGGCGGCGTGTTCTACGACGGCCTCCACCCGCCGATCGGCAACAGGGTCGAGGTCCGGTTCCTCCTGCCTGGCGAGCACGAGGAGATCCAGGCCACCGGCGAGGTGCTGCGCGTCTCGCGCGAGGGGGCGCGCTTCGGGACCCACGTCCGGTTCATCGACATGCCGCTCGGGGCGGAGCTCGCGATCGCGCGCTTCCTGCAACAGGAGTGAGGGCGCCGCGGGACTCCAGCGCCGGCGGCCCCGCCGTGCTCGCGCGCACGGCGCGCGCCGCCCGCCGCCGCGCGTACGCGCCGTACTCCGGGTTCCGCGTCGGCGCGGCCGTCCTGGCGGGCGGCGCGCTTCACTCCGGGTGCAACGTCGAGAACGCGAGCTACGGCCTCACGGTCTGCGCCGAGCGCGTCGCCGTGGCCGCCGCGATCGCGGCCGGCGCGCGGCGCATCGACGCGATCGCGGTCGCGAGCGGCACCGACGAGCCGACGCCGCCGTGCGGGATGTGCCTCCAGACGCTCGCCGAGTTCGCTGGGCCGGCGCTGCCCGTGCGGCTCGTCGGCGCCCGGGGCGGCGCGGTCGACACGACGCTCGGCGAGCTCCTGCCGCGCGCGTTCACGAAGCGGTTCTTGTAGGGCAGGCGTTTGACTGCGGCCCGCCGCCGCCCTATGAACGGCACGCCATGGAGGTCCTACGCTCGATCGAGGAGGCGCGCGCCGCCGGGCTGCTGCGCGGCGGCGCGGTGGCGATCGGGAACTTCGACGGCGTGCACCTCGGTCACCGCCGGCTCGTCGCCGAGGCCGAGGCGTGCGCGCGCGCCCGCGGAGCCCGCGCAGGCGTGCTCACCTTCGAGCCGCATCCCGTCCGCGTGCTCAAGCCCGCGCTCGCGCCGCCGCTCCTGACCTCGCTCCCCCGCAAGCTCGAGCTCCTCGCCGGCCTCGGCCTCGACGCCGCGGTCGTCCACCCGTTCGACCGTGGCTACGCGGGCACCTCGGCCGCCGAGTTCGTCGCGCGCGACCTCACCGGCGGGCTCGGCGTCGCCGACGTGGTCGTGGGGTACGACTTCACCGCCGGCCGCGAGCGCGCGCGCGTCGACGCGCTCCGACCGCTCCTCGCCGCGCACGGGATCGCGCTCCACGTGGTCGAGCCGGTGACCTCCGACGGCCTCGTCGTCTCCTCGACCAAGATCCGCGAGTTCCTGCTCGAGGGGAACGTCGCGGCGGCGGCGGCGCTCCTCACGCGCCCGTACGACGTGGACGGCGTGGTGGCGCACGGGGCGGGGAGGGGGCGCGGGTTCGGGTTTGCCACCGCCAACGTCGCGACGGAGGCGCTCCTGCCGGCGAACGGCGTCTACGCCGTGCGAGTCGCCCTCGGGGTGCGGCCGGGCCCGGGCGGCGCGGGCGTGGCCGCGACGGCATGGCGGCCGGGCGTGTGCAACGTGGGCGTGAAGCCCACGGTGGAGGCGAACGGCGCCGTCGCCGCCGAGGTCCACCTCCTCGACTTCGACGGGCGCGACCTCTACGGTGAGCGCATCCGCGTCGCGTTCGTCGAGCGGCTCCGCCCCGAGCGCCGCTTCCCGTCCATCGACGCGCTCCGCGCGCAGATCGCGGCCGACGCCGCGCGCGCGCGCGAGGTTCTGCGCGAGGCGCCGATGTAGGGCGCTCGTCGCCTCTTTCCCTTGTAGTTGCGAGGGGTTCTGGCGCTCGCTTCCTTGCCCCCCGGTCGAACCGGCTGCTAGGGTGGGCAGCGGTTCGCGGCTCGCCTGTGCTGCCCCCGCGACGAGGGACGATCACGCATGTCTGGACGGCTCGGCGAACTCCTGGTCCGGGAGAACCTCATCTCCCTGCAGCAGCTCCAGAAGGCGCAGGACGAGCAGCGCAAGACCGGCGGCCGCATCGGCTCGCTCCTCGTGAAGCAGGGCGCGATCGCCGAGAGCGATCTCACGAACTTCCTGTCGAAGCAGTACGGCGTCCCCGCGATCTCGCTCAAGGATTTCGACATCGACGAGGAGGTCCTGAAGCTCATCCCCAGGGCGACGGCCGAGAAGCATCAGGTCATCCCGGTGAACCGTGCCGGCGCGTCGCTCATCGTCGCGATGACCGATCCGTCGAACATCTTCGCGATCGACGACATCAAGTTCCTCACCGGCTACAACGTCGAGGTCGTCGTCGCCTCCGAGCAGGCCATCAAGGAGGCCATCGACAAGTACTACGTGGAGAAGGGGCCGAACCTCGACGAGGTGATGGCCGACTTCGACGACGCGGGCGTCGAGGTGATCGAGGCCGACGGCGACGACATGAACGTCGTCGACCTCGAGAAGAGCGCCGAGGAGGCGCCGGTCGTCAAGCTGGTGAACCTGATCCTGCTCGACGCGATCAAGAAGGGCGCCTCCGACATCCACGTCGAGCCCTACGAGAAGGACTTCCGCGTCCGGTTCCGCATCGACGGCGTGCTGTACGAGGTGATGAAGCCGCCGATGAAGCTGAAGAACGCGATCATCTCGCGCCTCAAGATCATGTCGGAACTCGACATCAGCGAGCGCCGGCTCCCGCAGGACGGCCGCATCAAGCTGAAGCTCGGCAGGGGCAAGGAGATGGACTTCCGCGTCTCCATCTGCCCCACGCTCTTCGGCGAGAAGGTCGTGATGCGGCTCCTCGACAAGTCGAACCTCCAGCTCGACATGACGAAGCTGGGCTTCGAGGAGCACCAGCTCAAGGACTTCATGGAGGCGATCGACCGGCCCTACGGCATGGTCCTCGTCACCGGCCCGACCGGCTCGGGCAAGACCACCACGCTCTACTCGGCGCTCTCCAAGCTGAACGAGGTGGCCTGGAACATCTCCACGGCCGAGGACCCGGTCGAGTTCAACTTCTTCGGGATCAACCAGGTCCAGATGCACGAGGACATCGGCCTCAACTTCGCGGCCGCGCTCCGCTCGTTCCTCCGCCAGGACCCCGACATCATCATGGTCGGCGAGATCCGCGACTTCGAGACCGCCGAGATCGGCGTGAAGGCCGCGCTCACGGGCCACCTCGTGCTCTCGACGCTCCACACGAACGACGCGCCCGGCACGGTGTCCCGTCTCCTCAACATGGGCATCGAGCCCTTCCTCGTGACCGCCTCGCTGAACGCGATCGTCGCACAGCGGCTCTGCCGTCGCCTCTGCAACGAGTGCAAGAAGGCGGTGAAGCCGGAGGACCAGGCGCTGCTCGACGCGGGGTTCTCGGCCGAGGAGATCGGCACGTTCGAGGCGTTCGAGCCGGGCGGCTGCAAGACCTGCAACGACCGCGGCTACAAGGGGCGCGTCGCCGTGTACGAGGTGAAGCAGGAGGCGATCCGGCTCGGGTTCCGCACGCTCCGCATGAGCGCGCTCAACAAGGTGAAGGCCGGCGTGACGACGCTCGCCGAGGCGGTCGGGAACACCGCGCCGGACAAGTTCTAACCTCACCCCCAGCCCCCGCTCCACCTGAGGTGGACAGGGGGAGATCCAAGGCGGAACCCGCGTGGCGAACCTCCATCAGCTGCTCAAGGCCATGGTCGAGAAGGGGGCGTCCGACCTCCACATCACGACCGCCTCGCCGCCCCAGCTCCGCATCGACGGCAAGCTGGTGCCGCTCAAGACCGCGCCTCTGACGCCCACGGAGACGAAGCAGCTCTGCTACTCGATCCTGACCGACGCGCAGAAGCACAAGTTCGAGGAGGACTCGGAGCTCGACCTGTCGTTCGGCGTGAAGGGGCTCTCCCGCTTCCGCGCG
>Ga0306924_10003659_pt1 | contig 14829 bp, 15 predicted proteins | sample sta12Can44000111_FD_203756 | JGI IMG/M metagenome (GOLD analysis project Ga0306924, IMG submission 203756) | Lab enrichment of tropical soil microbial communities from Luquillo Experimental Forest, Puerto Rico - statanox.12C.anox.44.000.111 (v2)... | ecosystem: Environmental > Terrestrial >... | reverse complement strand
GCCGGCTATCTCACCAAGCCGATCGACCGCGAGCGGCTGCATCGGCTGGTTAGCCGGTTTCGGGCACAGGTGCCACCCACGCGCGTCCTGGTAGTGGAGGACGACGCGGTTCAGCGCGAGCGGATGCGCGGATGGCTCGAGGGTCCGCAATGGGCTGTGCGCGAGGCCGAGAACGGTCGCGAAGCGCTCAAACGTATACAAGAGAGCAAGCCGGACGTGATCCTGCTCGATCTGATGATGCCGGAGATGGACGGCTTTGCGGTCGTTGCAGCCTTGCAGAAGGAGGCCGGCTGGCGGGACATCCCGGTCATCGTCATTACCTCGCTCGATCTCGACGCCAAAGATCGCGAGCGATTGAATGCCGGCGTGCAATTCGTGCTCGTCAAGGAGAGGTTCCGGCCGGCCGACCTGGTGGAGCGCATCCGCCGGCTGGTGCACAGCAAGCCCCCGGTCAGCAACGAGATGGAAGCAGCATCGTGACCAAAGTGCTTTACGTGGAAGACAACGACGACAACGTCTTCATGCTCAAGATGCGGCTCGAGCTGCTCGGCGATTTCAAGGTGCTGACGGCGGAGGATGGCGAGAAGGGCTGCGCAATGGCGATTAGCGAGAGCCCCGATATCATCCTGATGGACCTCGAAATGCCCGTGGTCGACGGCTGGGAAGCCACACGAAGGCTCAAGGGCAACCCGCAAACCCGCGACATCCCAATCATCGCGCTGTCCGCGCACGCGCTCGCCGGTGAACGCGAAAAGGCGCTCGCGGCGGGGTGCAACGAGTTCGACACCAAGCCGATCGAATTCGATCGGCTGGTCGCAACCGTTCGGCGCGTTCTCGCCCACTGCAAATGACGGCAACCATTAAATGTGCGTGATTTCAAAGAGATAGATCGCCGGTCATTGGTAGTAGCATCGTCGCAGCGATTCAGAACAATTAAGATCTGTCCCAAGGACGTAGCCTTCGTTTGGCGGCAGAGTCGAGCCGTCATACCGTAGCGAAGGGGCACGTCATGAACGAGATAACCTTGAAGGCGCAAGAGGAGGGCTGGACGCGGCCCTCAGACATCGCGTGGATGGCGGGCTACTTAATCGCGACCATCCTGCTCGTGCTTCTGTGGGCAAACGTTCCGGCGTGAGTCCCGCGGCTTCATCGCACCCGCGCGAGGGAGCACGAGCAACTGGGGACGGAGGTTAAGCGCGCGGCACCCCACTACCCCCTTGGCCCTAGACCATCGGCTCCCATCGCTCGGACTAAGCCAGTCTTACAAAATAAGACCAATACAGAGCCTCCATCGCCTTCTTAAAACATGTTGTCAGGTTGCTCTTTGCGAAGGTGATTGGCTGAGCGAGAACAGCTCGAGGTGCTCATGGCAACGGATCTGCCCGGTATCCTTATTGTCGATGACAACGAGGACAACCGATACACGCTGCAATTGATGCTCGAATCCGATGGTCACGAGCGGATCACTTGCGCGGCCGGTGGAAACGAGGCGATTGCGCTGATCGAGAAGGAAAAATTCAGCCTCGTCCTGCTCGATCTGATGATGCCGGATTTGAACGGGGACGAGGTTCTCAAAGTAATCAAAAGCGACCCGGACCAGCGAGATATTCCGGTCGTCATGATTAGCGCTGACACAAACGTCGACAAGGTTTCGCAATGCATCGAGCTCGGCGCGGACGACTATCTGCCGAAGCCGTTCGATCCGACGATCCTGCGCGCGCGGATCGGCGCGGCGCTGCGCAGGCAATCGCTACGAGCGCTGGAGAACGAGTATGTGGGCAAGATCGAGAACGAGAAGCGGCATTCCGAGAACCTCTTGCGCAACATTCTGCCGGTCGAGATCGCGACACGCCTGCGCAATGGGGAAAGCAACATCGCGGACCACTTCGATGACGCCACCGTCATCTTTGCCGACGTCGTCGGCTTCGGCAAGATCACGGCGCGGATGAAGGCCTATGAAATCGTGGCTTGCCTCAATCAATTGTTCAGCGAATTCGACAGGCTTGCTGAAGATGCCGGGATCGAAAAGATCAAGACGATCGGCGACGACTACATGGCGGTCTCCGGGGTACCGACGCCGCGCGCCAATCACGTCCGGATGGGGGCGAAATTCGCCCTCGACATGGTTGCTGCAACCGCGCGCTTGCGATCTCGGCTGCCAGCCCCGTTTCCGATCCGGGTGGGACTGCATTCCGGCCCCGTGATGGCAGGGGTCATCGGCACGCGTAAGTTCGCCTACGACGTCTGGGGCGATACCGTCAACATCGCTGCGCGCCTCGAGGCGGCCGGTCAGCCCAATCGCGTGCTCGCGTCCGCGGCGACGGTCAAAGGGCTGGGGAGCGATTACAGCTTCGATGGCCCGCACAAGATCGACACCAAGGAAGGCCGCGTGCTGGAGGCATTTTTCGTAAGTTGTGACCCTTGACGATGTCTCGCATCTTCCGGTCACGGAGCTACTTTATCAATGGCATCGACCCGACTCGGACATGGTCGTCACTATCCGACAAGTGTGTCGGGCGCCCGCGGCCCCTTCCAGAGCCCTAGTCTTCGCCATTACGATAGCTTCCCTTGAGCCTGGAGCAGCAGATGAGACGGCGCGAATTCATCACGCTGCTCGGCGGCGGGGCGGCCGCGTGGCCGCTCGCGGCGCGCGCGCAGCAGGCCGCGATGCCGGTGATCGGGTTCCTCGACCTCAGATCGCCTGACGTGTTGGCGGAGCGGCTGCGCGCTTAGCGCTCTCTAGACTCGGGTCGTCAGCGTCACTAGGCTTCAGTGCTCACGCTCTAATGGCGAATGACCAGCATCGTGCAGCGTCCGGGAGCCGCAAATGATGCGGCGCGGGATTGTGACTCTGGCTCGAATCTCGCCGCCATCAAGGCGCGTCTTCGCTCTTTCTGAAATTGCAATTGCGGCTTGCGGCTTTGCTCGTCCGGATGTTCCAAGCGGCACCGACGGCCGACCGCTGACAACGTTTGGAGAATTAGCCGCCTGAGAACACAACGGAGGAGCGCAATATGACCATGACAGCTGAGATGCCCGGTCAAGTGCCCTGGTGGAAGGAACCTACCAAGGACCAGTGGGTCGCATGGATCGCCGCCTGGCTCGGTTGGACCCTCGATGCGTTCGACTTCACCATCTTCCTCCTGATCATGGTGCCGATCGCGGAATCCTTCCAAGTGCCGCTGATCGAAGTGACGGCCGTCTTCACCATAACCCTATGGCTGCGGCTGGTGGGCGCCGTCGGCTCCGGCTGGCTCGCTGATCGCGTCGGACGCAAAACGCCGTTGATGATCTCGATCCTGTGGTACTCGATCTGCAACCTCCTCGCAGGGATCGCGCCGAACTTCGCGCTACTCTTCCTGTTCCGCGCGCTGCTCGGCATCGGCATGGGTGCTGAGTGGCCCGCTGGCGCCGCGCTCGCCATGGAGTCGTGGCCGACTCGCTCGCGCGGCCTCATGAGCGGCCTGCTGCAGGGATCGTGGAGCATCGGCTTCTTGCTATCGAGTGCCGCCTACGGGCTGCTCTACGACAAGATCGGCTGGCGCGGCCTGCTGATCCTGGGCGTTCTGCCGGCTCTGACGGTCGTGTGGATCCGCATCTACGTCAAGGAACCGAAGGTGTGGGTTGAGAACAGGCGCATTCAACGCGAGCAGAGGCAGGAGTTTCGCGCGCCGCTCCTCGACATTTTCCGCCTTCGTATCCTTGGCAACACGATCATGGCGTGCCTCTGGATGGCGAGCGGCTTCGTGATCTACTATTCGGTCTACGGCATGTTCGCGACGCACCTGCAGAAGGACCTGCATCTCGGCGCGGCGATGGTCGCCATGCCGATCGCGATGGCCAACCTGGTGGCGTTCCTGGCGAGCGGCTTCTGGGGCTTCGTAGCCGATATCTTCGGTCGCAGATGGGGGATGATCATCCCGGCGGCGATCGGCGCCTGCGTCACGCCGTTCTACCTATTCGCTGAGTCCTACCCCATCGTGGCCGGTGCCTTCATCCTGCAGGGTGCGTTCCTCGGCGCGATCTACGGCCAAAACCCGTCCTATCTGAGCGAACGCTTCCCAACCGAGGTGCGGGCGACCGCGTCGGGCTTCTGCTACCACCAGGGCGCGATCTGGGCAGGCTTCACCGGGCCGGTGCTCACCTACTTCGCCGCCAATCAGCCGCTCGGCTTCGCCGTTCCGATGCTGATCGCAACGGTCGGCGCTGCGATCGTGTTCGTCATCACCCTGCTGTTCAGCCCGGAGACGAGGGGCAAGGAACTGGTTCCGCAGCTCACCCTGGTAGAGTCGCCCTTGTTGGAGAAGCCCGCGTGAAAGCAACCGCGGCCGCCCGCGAGGCTACCGCGGTCCACACCACGCGAGGTCGCGATTACCGCGCCGGAAGGTACGCATTGTCCCACGTGAGCGTCTCGTGACCTTTGCTGTGCGGCAACGCCTTGATGCGAGCTCACCTCGCTAACCGTGCCCGAACGAAGGTACTCGCCCGTGCCGACGCGGCTGATCGACTAGACATCCCGGTGCTTCGGTGCTGGAGAAGCCCGAGCGTGCCCCAGGTGGCGCTCCGTCGCAGCCTGTGCCGGCGTGCGCCCCGGGTGCCGCGCTGTTAGGGACAGCACGCACGCGGCGTGGTATCCTTCCCCTTACGCACCTCGCGCGGGAGGGGCGTATGACAGTCACCATCGGACGGCGGGAGTTGCTGGCCGCACTCGGCGGTGCGGCTGCGTGGCCGCTCGCGGCGCGCGCGCAGCCGCAGCAGGCGGCGATGCCGGTCGTCCGCCATTCTCGCGAGCGCGTCGCGTGAGGCCAACGCGAAGAGCAGCCGCCGATAGAACAACGACGCTCACGCGCCGAAAACGGTCGGCGGCAGCGCCCGAACGGCATCGGCCATGAAAAAAGGGAGGACGACCATGAGAAACTGCGATCTTGCCAAGCTTGTCGCCGGCGCTGTGCTCGCCATTGCTCCGTTGATACTCGCCGCATCGGCCCAGCCGCTGCCGCCCACCTCTCCCCCGCAGCTCGCCCCGGTTCTGCCGCCAGCGCATGTGGTGGACCTGTTGACGGCGGACGGCATGGCGACGTTTGGCGCCCAGTGGAAACACATGGAGGTGAAGATCGTCGAGGGGCCGGCGCTGCCGAACGCCATGCCGGGCTACAAGACCTCCTATGACATCACGCCGCACGCGGGCGTGAAGGGCTTCGACGATTCCTCGTGGCTAACCCTTGAGCCCAAGCAACTGCTGGACCGGCGTGGCGGCGGTAAACTGTCGTTCCTGTGGTACCGGACCAACCTGACAATGCCGGCCAAGATTGGAGCCTTCGACACCGCGAACGCCAAGGCGGTGCTGACCGCCTACGTGGACGACTACGCCGAAGTGTGGGTCAACGGGGAGATCCCGCGCCGCGTCGGCATCACCAGCCCGGCCACGATCCAGGGCTTCAATATCCCAAACCGGGTCGTCATCGCCGATGCCGTCAAGTCCGGTGACAAGGTCGAAATCGCGATCTTCGGCATCAATGGGCCGATCTCGGTCGTACCGCCGAATTTCGTGTTCTTCCGCCAGGCGTCGGTGGAGTTCTACAAGTAGCCAGGAGGGGTTGGCAGCGTCCCACCTAGATTCAGAACATTTCAGGTCTGCCCCAAGGACCTACCGCCCTTTCTGCTGCAGGTTGAGCGTGCGGTAAACCGAACATCGTCGCCTGCCGGTTGGCCCCGGTGGCTCCGACGCTACCCGACAGGGGAGGAAGTCCCCATGTCCAGCATTAAGCGGCGCGAGTTCATCACATTGCTTGGCGGTGCGGCGGCCTGGCCGCTTGCCGCGCGGGCACAGCAACCCGGCAGGGTCTGGCGCATCGGCGTGCTAGAGACGACGTCGATGGAATTGAATGCTGCAAATTTCGAGGCGTTTCGCCAAAGCTTGCGGGACCTTGGATACATCGAGGAGCAAAACCTCATTATCGAGTATCGCTCCGCCGAAGGCCGTGGTGAGCGGTTCGCGGACCTTGCCGCTGATTTACTTCGCTTGAACATCGACGTGATCGTAACAAGAGGAACGCCCGCGGTTCTGGCAGCGAAAAAAGCCACGACGACGACACCCATTGTCATGGCAGCAACGGGTGATCCGCTGATGGTCGTCGCCAGTTTGGCGAATCCAGGGGGGAATATTACCGGCTTAAGCGGCTATACCACTGGCCTCGAAGAGAAACGTGCCGAGGTCCTCAAGGAATTGGTCCCAGGCGCTGTGCGGATCGCCGGCCTTTACAACATGGGCAACCCCGTAGTCCCTCCGCTGTGGAACGAGCTGCAAACAGCGGCAAGAAAACTGGGGCTCACGCCGCAGCTGCTGGACGTACGAAAGGTCGAGGACATCGCGCCTGCATTCGCTGACGCGACCTCACAACATGTAGACGTGCTCATTGTCAGCGTCGACGCTCTCACGCAGAAAAATCGAAGCTTTATCACGCAATTGGCGGCGGGTCATGGGCTGCCCGCAATCTACGTCTCGAAGGAGTACATCGATGCCGGAGGGCTGATCGCCTATGGGCCGCACTACCCCGACCTTTATCGTCGCGCTGCCATCTACGTCGACAAAATTCTTCGCGGCGCTAGTCCTTCCAGTCTTCCTGTAGAGCAACCGGCGAAATTCGAGCTGATCCTCAACCTCAAGGCCGCAAGGGCAATCGGGCTCCAGGTGCCGATGACATTGATGGTTCGCGCCGACGAGGTGATCGAATGATGAAGCGCCGCGAGTTCATCACGCTGCTCGGCGGCGCACTCTCTATGTTTTCTCGTCGGAAACGTCGCCAATCACAGGCTGCGCCCCTGAGTTTCGATAGCGATAAACACGGGAGGGAATAACGACACCCGCAGGCGTAGCCCGGCCTGCCACGGACTTGAGGACACAATGAGCGACTTGACGAAGACCCTTTACGAACACCTTGGTGGATATAGCGCAATCGCAGCAGTGGCGAATGATCTTCTGCCCAGGCTCCGAGCCGATCCGCAACTCGGGCGGTTCTGGGCGCACCGCGGAGAAGACGGCATCATGCGCGAAAAGCAGCTTCTCATCGATTTTCTTTGCGCGAGCGCGGGTGGACCAATGTACTATCGCGGCAGGGACATGACCCTCACGCACCGAGGCATGCGGATTAGCGATAGCGACTGGAACGTGTTCCTTGGTCATGCCGCCGCGACCTTGGCGAAGTTCCAGGTGCCCGAGGCCGAACAGCGTGAGGTGGTCGCGTTTGTTCAGAGCCTCAAAAAAGAATGCGTCGAACGTTGAAGAGCGCTTTGCAACTTCTCGCGCTTGCCGACGAGGTGATCGAGTGAAACGGCGCGAGTTCATCACGATGCTCGGCGGAACCGCCGGTGGCCGCTCGCGGCGCGCGCGCAGCAGCCTGAACGGATGCGCCGCATCGGGCTGCTCTTGACGGCGACAGCGGACGGTCCGGAATCGCTTGCCCGCGTCGGAGCATTCCTGCAGGGCTTGCAGGAACTGGGTTGGACCGATGGCCGCAATGTGCGGCTGGAGTATCGCTGGGGCTCCGCTGATGCTGAACGCATTCGCAAATCTGCGGCGGAATTGGTCGCGCTCGCGCCGGACGTCATCTTGGTCAGTGGCAACTCAGGCATGGCGCCGCTGCACCGGGCAACTCGTACTGTGCCGATCGTGTTTGTGAATACCAGCGACCCGGTCGGCGGTGGTTTCGCCATGAGCCTAGCGCGTCCTGGCGGCAATGCGACGGGGTTTTCCAGCATCGAATACGGCATGAGCGGAAAATGGCTCGAGTTGCTCAAGCAGATTTCGCCCAGCGTCACCCGCGCGGCGGTCCTCCGCGATCCGAGCATCCCGTCCGGGAGCGGGCAGTTGGGCGCGATCCAGGCCGTGGGGCCGTTCCTCGGCGTCGAGATCAGTTCGATCGACGCGCGCGACGCCGGCGAGATCGAGCGCGGCGTCACTGATTTGGCGCGCTCGGCGAACGGCGGCCTGATCGTGCCGGCGAGCACGCCGACCATATTTCATCGCAAGCTGATCATCGCGCTGGCGGCGCAGCACCGGCTGCCGGCGATCTATCCCTACCGCTTCTTCGTCGCCGACGGGGGCCTGGTCTCCTACGGGGCTGACTCGGTCGACCCATTCCGGCGTGCGGCCGGCTACGTCGACCGCATCCTCAAGGGCGAGAAGCCGGGCGACCTTCCGATCCAGGCGCCCACCAGGTTCGAGCTTGTTATCAACCTCAAGACGGCCAAGGCGCTCGGCCTCGAAGTTCCGCCTACGCTGCTCGCCCGCGCCGACGAGGTGATCGAATAGGCGGTGCTATTTGCTGCATCTGCTCACGGCAGCTAATGGGACCTGTGAGACATCACGACGTGATCCGGCTAGGTCCGCTTACGAGGGTCAAGCCGTCATGCGGCGGACATCGGCAGAGGACCGGGTTTGACCCAACTGAGACATTGGCCGCTCGGGATTTGTGCGGCGCACATTGCCGCACCGCCCACCACTTTCCTTTGGCGCGCTATGCTGTTTTGCACAGCACCTACCAAGAGCTCGCCGAGCAGGCTTTGGAGCTGACCGGCGAACCCCAAGAGCTTCCGCCCAAGGTGGAACGCAGGTAGCGTAGGGTTTTTCAGGGACTCGCTCGCTAGATGCACGAGATTGCGGGCTGGCTCAAGAAGCTCGGCTTGGAGCAATACGCCCAGCTCTTTGCGGAGAACGGGATCGATTTCAGCGTACTTCCTGATTTGACAGAACAGGATTTAGAGAAGTTGGGCGTTTTGCTTGGGCATCGCCGAAAGATGTTGCGTGCGATTGCCGAGCTGGAGGCCAGAACTTCCTTCGATAAAGCTGCGCTCGAATCTGCGCGAGCGGATGACATCGAACGCCGTCATCTCACGGTGATGTTTTGCGACCTCGTCGGGTCAACCGCGCTCTCTGCGCGCCTCGACCCCGAGGATCTACGCACGGTTGTCAAAGCCTATCATCGATGTTGCGCAGAGCTGATCGTCAAATCTGGAGGATTTGTCGCGAAATACATGGGTGATGGCGTACTCGCGTACTACGGCTATCCGGAAGCACATGAGGAAGATGCCGAGCGAGCGGTACGCGCGGGATTAGCAGTGATTGAGGCCGTAGCTAAGCTGGACACCGATGCGAAATCAGCTTTGCGAGTACGAGTTGGAATTGCCACTGGTCTGGTAGTCGTCGGCGAGCGCCTCGGCGAGGGCGTCTCGCAGGAGCAGGCAGTGGTCGGTGAGACTCCCAATCTTGCGGCTCGGCTTCAGGCGTTGGCTCAGCCGGACACGGTGATGATCGACGGTACCACTCACCGCCTCCTCGGCGATCTATTCGAATACCGCGCTCTCGGCAACGAGATCGTAAAAGGTTTCGACCATCCGGTGCCGGTTTGGCACGTTATAGGCGTGAGCGGCCTCGATAGTCGCTTCGAAGCCTTGCGCACGACAACTACTGCACTGGTTGGCCGGGAGGAGGAGATCGAATTGCTAATGCGGCGGTGGCAGCAGGTTAAGGGCGGCGACGGCTGCGTTGTGCTAATATCGGGCGAGCCAGGCGTCGGCAAGTCGCGCGTATGTCAGGCTATATTTGAACGATTGAGCAGTGATCCGCACACGCGATTGCGTTACTTTTGCTCACCGCACCACCAGAACAGCGCCTTCTACCCCATCATCACCCAGCTCGAGCTGGCGGCCGGAATTCGGCGCGAGGACTTGGTCGAGCAACGGCTGGACAAGCTGGAAGCGGTCCTAGCCCAGGCAATCAGAGAGCCGCGTGATGCCGCGCCGCTGCTCGCAGCACTGCTCTCGATTCCGACCCGCGAACGTTATCCGTCGCTCAATCTGAGCCCACAAAAGCAAAAGGAGAAAACACTCAAGGCGTTATTGGCGCAGATCGAGGGGCTGGCGACGCGACAGCCCGTGATGATGTTGGTAGAGGACGCGCATTGGATGGACCCTACTTCGCGCGAATCATTTGATATCATCATAGATCGTGTGCCCTCCCTACCAGTACTGCTGATAATCACCTATCGGCCCGAGTTTATGCCGCCGTGGGTCGGCCATCCTCATGTGACGTTGCTTAGCCTCAATCGTCTATCGCCTCGACAACGGGCCGAGATGATTGGACGCGTAACGGGGGGAAAGGAGTTACCCAAGGAGATCGTCGATCAAATCAGTGATCGAACGGACGGAGTGCCGCTGTTTATCGAGGAGTTGACCAAAGCCATTCTTGAAAGCGGGGCGCTGAGAGATGCCGGTGACCACTACACAATAGCGGGCTCGTTGCCGTCGCTGGCAATCCCAACGTCGCTCCATGCATCGCTACTAGCACGGCTCGATCGCCTGCCGCCCGCGCGGGAGGTGGCACAGATCGGCGCAGCGCTTGGCCGGCAATTCTCACATGAGCTGATTAGCGCCGTGGCGCCGATGCAGAGACAACAACTCGATGAAGCCTTATCGCAGCTTGTGAGTGCGGAATTGATCCTCCGGCGGGGGATTCCACCCGATGCAGAATACACATTCAAGCACGCTCTGGTGCAAGATACCGCTTACAGCATTTTGCTGCACAGCCGACGTAAGCAGCTTCATGCCCGTATTGCCGATGTACTGGAAGCGCAATTTCCAGAGGTCTTGGAGACCCAGCCCGAACTATTGGCAAGGCACTGCACGGAGGGGGGCCGGATTGAGAAGGCCGTCGACTATCGGCTAAGGTCTGGCAAACAAGCTTTTGCTCGGGGAGCGATGGCTGAGGCGGAAGCGGAACTTCGCAAAGGGCTTGATCTGCTTTGCAGCTTGCCCGACGGCGCTGCCCTCCGGGAGCAAGAACTCAATCTGCAGATCACATTTGGAAACACGCTACTGGCAACAAGGGGATATGCCGCAGCCGAGGCCGGGGAGGCATTCGAACATGCGCGTCAGCTTTGCCAGAAATTAAACCGGCCGCAACAACTAAACCGAGTACTGACAGGTCAGTTTTTTAACCGCCTGCTGAGAGGAGAGCTTGAGCAGGCTGAATTCCTAGCCGGGGAGTTACGTCGGCTGGGCGAGGCAGCGAGTGACTTATCTTGGAAATGGAACAGCTTAATGAGGGACGGAGAAGTTTGTTGCTGGCTTGGCAAGTTCATTGAGGCTCGGGCCCACTTCGAAGCTGCTCTTGCCTTATGGGATCCCGGTTTTCGTGATCGGATTAGCTCGCCGCACGACGTCTATGTTAACGCCCTGATTTATTTATCTCGAGCTCTATTCTGCCTCGGTTATCTCGACCAGGCGCGTCTGCGGAGGGACGATGCATTGGCCGAAGCGCGGCGGCTTTCCCCGTATACCGAGGTTTATACGCTACGCCATGCTTGGTACGGCGACTGGGCAATCGAGGGCGTGAGATCAATCGAGGCGATGCTGCGGTCGGCGGAGCGCATTTCCGTTATCTCGAGCGAGCAGGGTTTCCCTATGTTTATCGGGGCCGGCGACATCATGCGCGGCTGGTGTTTGAGCTCAGTTGGGGATGCAAAGACGGGCATATCGTTGCTCGAAGAGGGGCTAAAAAAGTATGCCGCAACGGGTACTAAATTGGTGATTCCATTTTATCTCACGGTGCTTGCAGAGGCTTATGGTGCAGCCGCGCAGCCTAAGGAGGGATTAAACCGACTCGGCGACGCGGCGAAGTTGGTGGAAACGACACAGGAACGTTGGGCAGAGGCCGAGATGTATCGGGTGCGGGGGAGCTTATTGCTCTCCCTCGGTGAGCGGGCTGCAGCGGAGGAAAGTTATTGCGAGGCGCTCGCGGTGGCGCGACATCAGAGCGCGAAGTTTTGGGAGCTGCGCGCGGGCATCGACTTGGGGCGACTTTGGCGCGACCAAGGCAAATACATCGAGGCGCGTGAGCTCCTCATGCCAATCTATGAATGGTTTACCGAAGGCTTCGACGTGCCGGTCTTGCGAGATGCAAAGGCGCTGCTTGCCGAGCTGCGATGATTTAATAAAGCCCATTCGTGATCAAGTTCGCGGTGGCTAGGGCACCCGGCCTCGAGAGCCGCCCGGAGCTGTTCGCCCGCGCCGGAGAGGCGATCGAATACTTTCTTTGCTGCATCTGCTCCGGTCTGGAAGTGGCACTAAGCGGACATGCCCGTCGTGTCCGTCGATGTCCGCTTTCGGGCAAACCGGACATTGAGCCGACATCGCCGAATGACCGAGTCTGAGACCCGAAGCGGACACTGGGTCTCCCTTAACGAGCGTAGTTTGAACCGCTACGATGCCCTGTCCTGAGCCTTGGGCGCGGCCATGCCACGTCGCGAATTCATCCTATTCCTTAGTGGGGCGTCGACGTCGCCGCTGGTAGCGCGAGCCCAAGCGCATGCGGCGCATCGGCGTGCAATCTCTACAGGGTTGAGCGATGGCATTGCTGCAACAAGACCTAGCCATGAGTCGGTCTGTTGCTCGCTTCCGGGAGGGTTACGATGAAGATCGTGGCGAGCAGGGACGGCACGTTAATTGCGTGTGAGCAAGGTGGTCGCGGACCGTATCTCGTGCTCGTTCATGGGACCTCTTCGAACAGCTCGCGGTGGGAAGCGGTCCGTCCCCGTCTCGAGGAGCATTTCACTGTCGCTAGGATGGACCGCCGTGGTCGCGGCGGCAGTGGCGACAGCACGGAATATGCAATTGAGCGTGAGTTTGAAGACGTTGCCACGGTCGTCAACGCCCTCGACGCGCCCATACTCCTTTTCGGCCACTCCTTCGGGGCTGTCTGCGCGTTGGAGGCGGCGATGCGAACGGATAAGCTCGCTGGTCTTGTGCTCTATGAAGCCCCCGTTTGCGAGGGCGAGAGCCTGACCTCTCCCGACTTACTAGAGCGTCTGGAGAACCTTCTGTCCAACGGTGATCGCGAAGGCGTGCTCAGAACATTCCTCGCCGAAGTGCCGAGGTATTCACCCAAAGAAATCGAAATGCTTGCGTCCTCTCCGGCTTGGCCCGGCCGCATTGCCGCGGCACACACACTGCCGCGAGAGCTTAGGTCATTAGATGCCTATCGCCTGCCCGAACAGGTTGGCAAGCTGACAATACCAGTCCTGCTTCTTCTCGGCGGCGACAGCCCGCCCATCTTCGGCAGAGTAAACGCCGTGTTGGAGAAGACCCTGCCGAACTCCCGAAGTGTGGTGATGCCGGGCCAGAGGCATAATGCGATGGACACTGCCCCCGATCTACTCGTCGGCACAGTGCTCGATTTTTGGCGAAACGTGGCCCTAAGCGCCGCTTAACATGTCCGCCATAGCAAGATCGCGGGTGGACTTCCGCTTTTGATGGAAGAGCGGTCGTGCAGCGACATCGCGGCGGTGACCGAGTTTGATCCCTCAAGCAGCCTTCGGGATCATCCACGCGACTTCCCTATCGCCCTCAGTGACTGACCGCGCGATGGAAGCGTGGTATCATCTGCCCATTGCGTGAATGACCCCCAACCGGAGGGTCACATGGCAAGCTACATCGAACGACGAAAATTTTTAGCCACGCTCGGCGGTGCGGCGGTGGCGTGGCCACTCGCGGTGCGCGCGCAGCAGCCCGAGCGCGTGGGGCGCATCGGCGTCCTAATGGCATATGCCCAGAATGACCGGGAATATCAGAGCTATCTCGCGGCATTTCGGGAGGAGCTCCAGAAGCTCGGCTGGACTGAGGGCCGTAACGTCCAGATCGACTATCGCTGGGCAGCACTCGATCCAGAGTTAATGCGACGATTCGCCAGAGAACTGATCGCACTGCAGCCCGACGTTATCCTCTCGTCGAGCTCGCCGACCACTGCATCGCTGCTGCAAGAAACGCGCAGCATTCCCATCATTTTCGCTAACATCGCCGATCCGGTTGGCAGCGGCCTTGTCGCAAGTCTGTCGCGACCGGGCGGCAACGCTACGGGTTTCATGCTTTTTGAAGGATCGCTAGCTGGTAAGTGGCTGGAGCTGCTGAAGGAGATTGCGCCGCGCGTCTCCAGGGTTGCCGCCGTGTTCAATCCGGCAACGGCGACATTTGCCGAATATTACTTAAGCCACGTGAAAGCCGCCGCTGCGTCCTTCGGAGTGGAGGTGATCGCGGCGCCCGTTCACGACACGTCCGAGCTCGAATCCGTCGTTGCCACGCGGGCTCGCGAGCCGAATAGCGGCTTGATAGTGATGCCGGATGCGTTCTTGGTCGCCCATCGCGAGGAAGTCATATCGCTGGCTGCCAGGTACCGTCTCCCTGCCATCTATTTTTATCGGGTCTTCACCGAGATTGGTGGTCTAATTTCATATGGGAACGTTTCGGTCGATAATTATCGGCGCTCAGCGACTTATGTCGACCGTGTCCTACATGGCGCCAAGCCGAGCGAGCTTCCCGTGCAGGCTCCGGTCAATTTTGAGCTTGTCGTCAACCTCAAGACAGCCAAGGCACTCGGTCTTGACGTGCCTCCGTTGCTTCAGCAGCGCGCCGACGAGGTGATCGAATGATGTGAAGGGAGGTTCGACATGAAACTTCCCCGCCGAAATTTTCTGTATCTGGCGGCGGGTGCTGCGGCACTGCCCGCCGTCTCACGCGTCGCAAGGGCGCATCCGGTCCGATGTGCTGGCCGTGCAAATGCGCTTGATTAATTCAGATCGCAGTAAGATCATACCGGCGAACCGCAGGGCTGATCGTTGCCGATCGGGTCCGCCCACCCAAACGCTCGAGGAACAGGGGGGCGTCATGCAGCTTGTACAGAGCCGTCGTCGTTTCTTAACCACGCTATCGTCTGCTGGCGCGGCTGGACTGGTTGGCCTGCGAGCGAAACCGACAAATGCGGAACTGCCATCCGAGACA
>Ga0306924_10003656_pt1 | contig 14832 bp, 12 predicted proteins | sample sta12Can44000111_FD_203756 | JGI IMG/M metagenome (GOLD analysis project Ga0306924, IMG submission 203756) | Lab enrichment of tropical soil microbial communities from Luquillo Experimental Forest, Puerto Rico - statanox.12C.anox.44.000.111 (v2)... | ecosystem: Environmental > Terrestrial >... | reverse complement strand
AATCGACCCGCAGTTCCTGATCCTTAATCACAGTAGTATTATCGCCGAGGCGATCGAAGGCAACGGCGGCAATATCACGATCAGCGCCGGTCAGTACATCCCGTCGGCAGATAGCATTGTCTCGGCCAGCTCGCAACTTGGCATCTCCGGTAATGTGGTAATCAGCGGTCCACGAGTCGATGTCAACGGTGCGCTAGTCGTTCTGTCGAGCGAATTGCGCAGCGCCGCCCAAGTGCTCCGGACGAGCTGCGCGGCGCAGACCACTCGACCTCAATCGAGCCTGGTTGAGGCAGGTCGAGGTGGCCTACCGCAAGACCCGGAGGCGACGCTTCCCGCGCTCTATATCGCCGGACGCGATGTCGATTCCCACCTAGAGGCTGCCGCCGGCACAACCGAAGCAAAGAGCACCCTGCAAACCAGAGCGCACTTAACAATGCACTGCGGGTGAGCCGCCCGATGACTATCACCAAGCCCACCGCATGGCGGGCCGAGTGATGCCGATGGTTGCAGCCGTAAGGGGAGGTCTAGTCCAAGAAAAATCGAGCCCATATGCGCGTGTGGTGCGAACACGCGCTGCTGATCGCCTAAGTCCCCGGCTCTTACTCCCTCGAGGACGGCTGAAAGGAACGACCTTTGCCGGGCAGCATCTCAATGGGATACGATTGTTATTGAAGGTTGTCGACCCTCCTTAGTTTGAGACGGCTCAACGCGAACGTCAATGGAAGGAAAGAGCGTCGATGCCCGAAGCGGCGGCGCCACGGATTTTCATCAGCTATAGCCACGATAACCCGGCGCATTGCGATCGTGTGCTGGCCTTGGCTGACCGGTTGCGCGCCGACGGCATCGACGCAGTGATCGACCAGTACATCCAAACGCCGCTGGAGGGTTGGCCGGCCTGGTGCGTAGAGCAGATCGACACGGCGGACTTTGTCCTGATGGTCTGCACGGAGACCTATCTTCGCCGGGCTAGTCATAAGGAAGAGTCCGGTGTGGGGCATGGCGTGCTTTGGGAGGGACGCCTGATCAACCAATATCTTTATGATGCGGGTTTGGTCAGTGCCAAGTTTATCCCGGTGCTGCTGGCTGAAGGCTCGGAGGCGCACGTCCCATTACCGGTGAAGGGCGGAACCATATATCGAGTCGAAACACCTGAGGGCTATGAATCCTTGTTGCGTCTGCTCAGTGGCCAACCACTGACCCCGATGCCGCCGCTTGGAACACCGAAGCCTTTGCCGCCGCGGGAGCGGCGAGCCGGCGGCGGGCACGGGGAGCCCTCGATCATGGGCGGCTCAGCGCGGAGCCACCGGGTTGAGGAAACCTTCATCGATCAGCAGAAGGCTCCGTCTGCGCCCACCGGCCCCTTCCCTGGGAGCGCGGCACCATTGGCACGTCTCCGCACGCGCCCTAGTACCGGGGCTAAGGCGCTAATCGGGACATGCATTACCATAGTGATAGTCATTCTGGTTCGTTTTGCCGGTGGGTTGCAACCCTTCGAGCTAGCGGTTTACGACAAACTTCTGGTGGCCTGGGCTGGGGACACGCAGAGCAGCCGCATAACTCTAGTCGGTGCAAACGAAGACGATATCAAGAGTCTGAGGCATTGGCCATTGAGCGATGGCGATTTTGCCGATCTGCTCGAACGCCTCGCCAGCTTTGAGCCGCGTGTGATTGGGGTCGATCTCTATCGCGACATCCCCAAAGCGCCCGGCACCGAGCAACTGACGAAGGTTCTCAAAAGCCATCCGGAAATTTTATGGTGCTTCAAGCTCAAAGGGGAGGGCACACCAAGTGTGGCCGCACCTGAGCCGCTGCAAAGCACCGAACGCGAGCGGGCCGTCTTCGCTGATGTGACGATAGATCGGGACAGCGTCGTCCGACGCGGTTTACTTTATGCCGAAGAGGGGGTCGAAACATACACAGGCTTAGGCTTGGCTCTCGCTTTGCGATATCTAGAACGAGAGGGCATCCGGCCAGGACCGGCTTCAGACGATGCTTCAGACGATCGCCTGCGCCTCGGAAAGGCTGTCATAAGCCGTCTGGACAGTGCACGAGGACCTTATGCGGTGCTCGACGACCAAGGCTACCAAGTTCTGCTCGATTACCGCGGCGGAAAGGCACCGTTCAAGAAGATCAGTATGAAGGACGTTATGGTCGGGACGCCGGACGCTCTTCGGGCGATGGTAAAAGGCCGCGCGGTCATTATCGGGAGCGACGCCGTAAGCGTTCCAGACTTTTTTACCACTCCTTTCAACAGCGAGTTCACCAATGTTCCTCCGATAGCCGGGATCCAGATACACGGCTATCTAGCGGATCAGTTGATCCGCGAGGCGCTCTACGGAGACCCGAGCCTCAAACTACTGTCTCACCACGGCACTGAGCTGATGTGGATTTGCGGGTGGGCCATTGTTGGGACTATAGTCGGGATCGTTTTGCGCCGGCCCATCCCCGCTCTCGGTGTTCTTCTTGCCGGTTTGGGGGTACTTTTCGCGATTGTGTACAAGGCATTCGGCGCGGCTCTTCTGCTGCCGGCTATTCCAGCAGGGCTCGCCTGGGTTTGCGCCCTGGTGCTTGGTTACCGTGTCAGCTATGCGGAGTAGCTGGGGGACAAGGATTTCGGCGAAAGGCTGGCCGGCGCGCGCTCTCCATTGCCGACACGGGAAAGCGTGGGCGAGTCGACTCAGGATAGGTCCGCTCGTGGCCCTCGCTGTCATCCTTGCGGGGCTGCGCGGTCCGCAGGCACAGACCGATAGCGGCCGGAGCGCGGCGCTCGATAATATCGGGCGCGGCACGGCGGCGTTTCGGACCGGCGACATCGTGGCCGCGACGCGCCTTTGGTCGGAGGCGATCCGCGTATGCCGTCAGATCAGCGCCCCGGACATCGAAGCGCAGGCCCTTTCGCGACGTGGAGAAGCATACCGCATCGAAGGCTTCTTCCGAGATGCCGACCGCGATCTCCAAGCGGCGCTCGCGAAAGCCGAGGAGAGCGGCGATCAAGCGCTGATCGCGGCGTCAAGTGGTGCCCTCGGAAATCTTGCCTTCATGTCGCGGCGCACCGCACTTGCGGAGCCCCTCCTAAAACGCAGCCGCGATCTCGCGAGCCGCTCGCGCGATTTCGCGGTCGTCGCGGCTGCTGATAACGATCTCGGCAATCTCTATGCCGCTACAGGACGGCCGGTTGACGCGGCAAGCGCTTATAGCGAGGCCATCCGCAACGCTGAAGCGGCCTCAGACGAAACACTTGCCGCGACCGCCGAAATCAATGCTGCGCGCCTTGCCCTGGGCCGCAGCGATGAGGCGCGCGCACCCCCGCTGCTGTCGCACGCTATCGATCGGCTCGAGCGATCGGCACCTTCCTATAGCCGCGGGTTGGCGCTGATTTCTGCAGGATCGGCCGCATTCGAACATGCTGGAAGCATCTCGCCGGGCGCGCAGGACATCGCTTACCGCGCCTTTCAGCTGGCAGCGCAAACGGCAGACATGCTTCGCAATACTACCCTGTCCTCACTCGCCCTTGGCAGTCTTGGTCGGCTCTACGAACGCACTGGCCGACGCGACGAGGCAGCGCGGCTGACCGGACAGGCTTTGTTCGCGGCGCAGCAGGCGTCGTCGGCCGATCTCGAATATCGTTGGGAGTGGCAGCGCGGGCGCCTCGCCCGCATGGAAGGGCGCAGCGACCTGGCAATAGCTAGCTACCGGCGTGCCGTCCTGCAGCTGCAGTCGATCCGCCAAGATATTCCAGTGGAGTACCGGGCAGGTCGCTCATCTTATCGGACGACCTTCGGACCGCTCTATCTCGAATTCACTGACCTGTTGCTGCGTCGCGCCGCGGCGGATCCGAAGAACGCGCCGCCACTGATTCGGGAGGCGCGGGATACTGTCGAGAGCCTGAAAGAGACCGAGTTGCAGGATTATTTCCGCGATTCATGCGTCACCAGCTTCGAGGCCAAGCAACGATCGATCGAAACCATCGCGCCGGGGACCGCAATCCTTTACCCGATTTCGCTGCCAGACCGGCTGGAGATGCTCGTCAGCTTCGGCCAGCAGCAACAGCAGTTCACGATCGGCGTGTCGGAAGTAAGTCTGCGCGAAGAGGTCAGGCGCTTCCGCGAGCTGTTGGAGAAACGGACGACAAACGAATACTTGGTACCAGCCCAGCAACTCTACGATCAGATTATCCGCCCGATCGAGCCGGCTCTTGTCGCTCACCACATCGACACACTAGTTGTCGTGCCCGATGAAGTGCTGCGCATCGTGCCGTTCGCCGCGTTCCATGACGGCAGCGCGTTTCTCGTCGACCGCTACGCTACTGCCATTGCCCCTAGCCTCAAGCTCGTCGAGCCGAAGCCGCTGATCTCGAGAGCGGGCACGGCTCTCGTGCTCGGGATTTCGCAGAGCGTCCAGGGCTACGTCGACCTGCCGAACGTCCAGCAAGAGGTTGCAGCCGTACATTCCATCGAAGGCGGCGATGTCCTGCTCAACGACGCATTCACTCGGTCGCGGTTCGCGGCCGACCTCAAAAGCGCGCGCTACAATGTCGTGCACATCGCCTCGCACGGGCAATTCGGGGCAGATCCGAGTCAAACCTTCGTGCTCGCATTCGATGGTCCGCTGACGATGGACGACCTTGAAGCGGATATCAAATATGGCCCGCTGCGCGAAAGCCCGCTCGAATTATTGATTTTAAGCGCGTGTGAGACCGCCAGCGGCGACGACCGCGCCGCCCTAGGTCTTGCCGGCGTTGCGCTCAAGGCAGGGGCGCGGAGCGCGCTGGCGACTCTCTGGTACATCAATGATGTGGCTTCCGGCGAACTAGTCACCGACTTTTATAAAGCGTTGCAGTCGGGGCGCCTGTCCCGAGCGCAAGCTCTGCGTGCAGCGCAGCAGGCGCTCACCTCTGACCCGCGCTTCGCGCACCCCGCCTATTGGGCACCCTTCCTTCTGATTGGCAATTGGCTGTAACCTCCGTTTGATCCGGCCATGGCAAGGGATTGGATTACGGCAACATTGACGGCCATCACTCTGGGCCTTGTGCCCCCGTTTTCGGTCGCACAAAACGAGCCGCCCCAATTCGCGCCAAAGCAGTCTCCGAATGCGGAGACCACCGTCTACAAGCCACCGGTTCGGGGTGTCCCCGGAGGTCGTGTAGGCGGCGCCACACGCGGCACTGTGCGACCGACGATCCCGCTACCGACCGTCGATATCATTGCGCCAGATGGACATTCGGGGCTAACCACGAGTGACGCTCCGACTCTTTATTTCTATGTCTCCCGGCGGGTTACCTATCCGACACGCTTGACGATTAGCAAACCGGGGCAGCCCACCCCGGTCATCGAGACGAACATCCCGTCGCCGCAAGCCGCCGGTATCTACGCCATCCGTCTCGGCGACTACCGTGTCCGACTCGATCCCGGCGTCGTCTATACCTGTTCGGTATCAGTCATCCTCAACCCCAGCGCGCCGTCGCGTGACATTGTCGCGAGCGCATCCTTGCTGCGCACTCTACCCGATTCCAATCTCGACGTCGCGCTGCGCGCCGCCCCCGCGGCACGCCGCGCTGCGCTCCTTGCCGACGCCGGGCTGTGGTATGACGCCATCGCCATGGCGGCGGATCTCAACCAGCACGCGGCGCTCGACGCGATGATGAACGAAGTGGGTCTCGTCGAACCAGTAAGGTACGATCTGCAAATCACCGGGCGCACCCCGTCGAGGTAAGCGCGGTTCTTTCGAAAAGCAGTTATCGGCGGCGATGTCTTGCTGGCACGCCGGAACTGCCAGCATCCGCGATTGGAAATGATACAATGACCGAAGTTAAAACAGGGCCGACGTGACCCGGAAATAAATACCGCGATCCTCAATCGAATTCCCGACAGGAACATGGCGGAGTGCCTTACCATAATAAAACTCTGCGGTGAGCCCCGAACCGATGTACCAGCGCACCCCTGCACCAACCCCGGAAATCTGCTGTGGATACGGGGTTGGGCGGTCGACGTTCCAACCCCGCGCGTAATCATAAAATGGGACAATCTGCACGGTTCCAGCGACATCCGAATCGGCGAGATAGGGGAGGCGCAGTCGTCCCACCGGAATCCGGAGCTCTCCGGAGGCGAGAAACCCGTTGTCCGTCACCGTCAGATATGTGCGATATCCTCGGACCGAGCCAAGTCCGCCGAACGCGATTTGCTCCATTTGAAACAGTGGCCGATTAGCGAGTTGAAGGTCGGAGCGAACCAATATCTCCCAATCCTCGAAGATCCGGCGCACGTATTGCGCTTGACCGAGCCAGAAGAAGTATTTGCCGATGGGTGTACCGAAGGTCGGCGGGCTCGCCACCGTCGCCCCCAACGTCTGCAGCCCGAAGCTGAAGGTCGATCGCGCGGCGAAAGCGTGTTCAGCATCGCGGTCGAGCCAGTCCTGAGACAGACGCAACGGTGTCACGACCGTCTTTCCGTTCGGCTCGGCGCCGGGGGTAAAAGGAAACGGCATTCCGAGCAGAAAACTCTGTTGTTGGCGCCTTTCCAGGGTGACACCGAGCGTAAGCGTCTCCTCCGAGGTTCGGTAGATCGGCCGGCTCAACCCTACTCCGACGCCCGAAAAAGTGCTGGTTACGTTCAGGCCCGAGAGTTCCGGGGTAACTACCACGACTCCGTTTTTGTCGTAGCGCACGCTGACCCGTGTGTCGTCGGCGGCAATCGGCACCGAATAGCCGACGTATCCGTCGTTCAGCCCTTCGCTGCGTCCGTATTGCGCAGACAGGATGTCGCCGTAACCCAAGATGTTCCCTATCGAACCTTGCAACTGGCCACGCACTGCGCCGACCGTAGGGACCTGATCATCGGCGATCTGGGCGTTTAGCGAGTAACGATTTCCTTCGAGCACGTCCGCATGAAGCCGTGCTTCGCCCGGCTCGAGCCCCGGCAGCAGCTCTAAGTTGAGCCGTTTAACCAGCGGGTCTTGCAACAGGATCTGTTGCTCGCGACCCAAATCGTCGACGTTGAGCGGAGGCTCTATGCCACGGGTCAGGCGCGAGCGAAAATATTCGGGATCGAAGTGATCCGTTCCGGAAACCTCGATATCGGTCACCCGACCTTCGACAAAGCGAAAAGTGACCACTCCGTTCATCACGTTCTGATCCGGAATGATCGCTCCCGAGTTGATATAGCCGCGATTGATGTAGAGCAGAGTAAACTGTCGACGGATCTCTTCAAGATCCTCAGCAGTCACCGGCTTTCCGAGATAAGCAGCCAGAACGTCGCGAATCGACGCCTCATCAAGCACGGTGTTTCCGACGATGCTTACGTCACGCAGCACAAAGCGAGGCCCTTGACTAAGCGGCGTGGCGGTCTCCGGTGGCGGCTGCGGCATCGGCGCTGTTATAGTAGATGACGGGGGTAGGCGTGGCTGAAGAGATGGAAGCTCTGGTGAGGGCTGCCGACGCGTCTCCGGGAGCACAGGAATATCAGGGGAGATGGCGCCACTTTCTATCGTTTGTGAGTTCTGAAGCCTTTGTTCGCCCGGTTCAGCCGCGTTCGCGTCAACGCCAGCCTGCAGACAAACAGCCAATCCAGCAGCATAGATAAATCGAAACCATACGAGTACACAACGATCAATGTACCGCTGGGGCTGGTTCTCCAAGTCGACTGATCCCCTCGCTTTCATCCCCACAGCGAGATGATATAGATTCAGACAAGGTCGGTACATATAGGGGACCTTCACTATCGCGATGGTGTGGCGTCAAGTTCTCGTTTATCACTGCCGTTTTGCCTTCTGACAATGAGTGCATGCCATCTCGAGAGGCTCTCGCTTTTCTCCGAGGTGGCACTTTGGGCCCCACATGATCGGTTCAGAAGGACGAGGCGGAACAACCTCTGACACATCGTCCTACCGAAACGTGAACCAGGTTCCCTGCGAATACGCCTCGTCCATCGTCCTCGCGAAGAGCACTCTTTCGCCAGGGCGGAACTCATTAAATATCCTTCTTCAGCTAGCCACTGCATTGGCGTTCCTGCGCCAACGGAATTGGGTACCGTCTGTCCATATCCAGTGCAGGCTGCCACGAGGCGTCGGGCTAGCTGCTAGCGCGACGCTCAACGGTCGCCGCGCGACCTCAAGCGTGCTGGTCGTATTGCCTCGTCCACGGCGCTAGTGCTAGTAACCGTCGTCGAGGTGGTGGCTCCATCGGTCGACGCCTTCGACCGGGAGCGATTGTGCGTGGGTAGGTGGCTTTGAAGACCTTATCGCGGACGCCCCTTGAATGAAATGGCCGCGCCATACAGCGCCCAAATGGCTGCACTTATAGCATTTGGTAGGCCTTTCGATCAGTATTAACGACGACAAAGATCCCTTGGCGACGCGAAGCGCCAGGAACATGCCGCGCAGAAGATGGGCGGCACCGAAGAAAATCCAAGGTTCTCTGAGGCTACTGCGAAGCGCGGCGTAGTAAGAACATCCGCATCGTTCCGTAATGTTTCGCTGCTTCTGTCATGCCTACGTAATCGCAGATGAATTCGGCGGCGTTATGGATCGCGAGCACGGCGGCGAACGTCTCGGTGACATAGACGCAGCCTTCGGGCGTTACCGGCTCGATTCGCGCGGCGCGGCTGACATGTGCTCCGAAAAAATTCGGTCGTTTGATGATCGGGTCTTGCCCAGTATAGACTGGCCCGAGATGCCCGCCAATACGCAGCGCCAAGTGATTGGGCAATCCGGAGTTGGCGAGGTCGATGCCGGCCATAGCTGTTTGCAGGTCAAGCGCGCAGCGTGCTGCCTTGCCAGCATCGTCGAACACCAAGTATACCCCGTCTCCCCAGGTATTGGCGAGCAATACGTCAGATCCATAGCGGTCGATGACCTTGGAGAAGGCACCGAGAACGCTATCGACAAACCGCGGCAGCTCGGCATCTACCAGCTTACTGAACCCGTGAATGTCGCCGAATAACATTGCCCGAGTGCGGCGGTTCGTTCGCCGCTCAGGGCTGGCGGATGCGTTCTGCGGCGCACTAGCGGCACCGCAGCGAATCACCGATTGCGGACGGCCGGTGCGACGCCACTGCAAGATATCAGTGGCAGTTCCGACCGGGCGGTTTGGGGGGTTGCCATCCCAAACAGCAATCTGCTCCACCTCTGCGCACAGGTGTCGGGCGCGCAGGATTGCAAGTCCCATTGCCAGCTGACCGCAATAACCAAAGAGGGCCTCGTCGCCCAGATAGCGATCCTCAGTGGCATAGCGCACGGTGCCATCTTTCTCGGCTGCGGCAAGGCACTCCGCGAAACGCTTCACCCAATGGTTGCCTGCGGGGCGGACCGAGACGTCAACGAATTCCGGCTTATTGAACGGCAGCACGACATGGAGGCTCGCACCGTGTCGCACCAACGCCTCAGCGAAGAGGATGTCAGCGCCCGCCGCGAGCGAACCGTAACCGAAGCCGATTCCCGCGTCCGCGATCCGCGCCTCGATCGCGGCGGCAATCTCACCCTCCTGCTCTGCAGGGAAACGACCGGCCCCACCGGGCGCCGAGATAATGTGACCGAGATAATGGAGGACGCGCGGTGGCGCCAGTCCAGCTAGCCAAGCGGCATCGAGCAGATTGGTCGAGACGATAAGGTGCAGCTGCCGAATCGTACTTGCCAAATCACGGTAACCGACCGCATGCAGCGTGGGGAACATGTCGCGCGCAGCATCCACTCGCTGCCGCGCCTCATCGAGACGGCCAAGGACCAGCAACGCTTCCATTTCACTGACGCATTCGTAATAGCCACGCCGCTCCGACGGCAACGACGCCAGCTGCTTGAGGGCGGCACAGGCGAGCATCGATGCCGACTCGCGGTCGCCCGCAAGCAGAAATAGGCTCGCAGCGTTGACGCCGGGGTAATAGGCTTCGCCGTTGGCTGCTGCGGTCTCTTCGACGAAGACAGCTTGATACAACCGGGCGGCCTCGCGCAGCCGATACTTTTGTTCCTCTCCCCCATGCGCGAGTGCATCGTCCTTGGCCAGCCGCGCCTCCAGGGTCGCGATATCCATTCGTAGTTTGCGGCTCGGCGCCGTTGCGGCGGCCTCATTGAGCGCGAGCGCTGTGAACTTTTGCATTGCCTGGTGCGTCGCCCCCGTGGAGGCGATGCACAGCACCGCCCGGTACTTTAGCGCCACCGCTTCAGGGTAGTCGACCAACCCTTGCATTGCGATGTCATAAGCCCGAAAAAGCTCGCCTTGCCGCTCACAGCGGTTCACCTCAGCAAGCCATTCCTCCAGTGTTTTTGATGAGAGGCGAGGCGCGTTGTCAGCCATCTTCCTTTTCGTTACTGCTTCTCTTGCGCGATCTCAATGCCCTGTTTCGAGTTTTCAGTCCATCGTTTCATAGGCTCGGACCGCCGCCTCTTGCAGTAGCACCGCGGAGAGTCGGTATAAGTCCCTCGTCCGGGACATTAAGCCTATGTCGCGCGGTTAGTCCGGAAAGGGCATCATCGCTCCCGCTTTGCGCTGACTCGGGCCTTCGGAATGTGATCCGCTTCACATACGCCCCTACAAGATGTGATATCTTGGGCCTTGGCTTAAGCCATTTAACGAGCGGACTTGACGAGGAGGCGCAAGCTTATTGCCGTCCGCCAGCATGTCCGCCTCAGTCAATGAGGGTTTGACCTTGGAAACCTCCGATATTCCGTTCGTTGCTGTGATTGGCGGATTGTGGCAGCTTGACGAGACCAAAGCTGCAGACGCCAAAGCTGCAGGAAAGGACATTGGGGCGGAACTTGCAAAGGCTGGTTTTGGCCTAGTTGTGTATCTCTCTAACGAAGAGTCACTGGAACCGCACGTGGTTTCGGGGTACTCAGCAGCGCTCTCTGCGGGTGCCGGTACAATCCGCGTACGCTACGCAGAATCCCAGCGTGGACAGGTTAAGTTCAACGAGGAAGCGGCTCGGCCGGAACTTTTCGAACATCGTCTCTTTCCCGGCCAGGATTGGGAGGCGCCATTCTATAGGTCGCTGGCGGAAGAAGAGGGCGTAGATGCAGTACTCTTGCTCGGAGGCGCCACTTCAACCCTGATTGCCGGACAGATCGCAGTAGCTCGTCAACTTCCCATATTGGCGGTTGATGAATTCGGTGGTTCTGCTGCCAAGATCTGGAACCAACTTGCCCAAGCATCGCCTGGAAAAAATCATTATTCCTGGGGAAGGCGTCCTCCCGCAGCTTTCGTTAAGCAGCTTAAGGACGAGTGTACTGCAGTAGCCGCGCGACGTAGAGAAGTCCGCCGCCGAGAGCAAGTCTTTGCAACCATCACCGCACAGCGCCAACAGGCGACTTTCGCCGGAACGACCTTCGTTCTCCTTCTAGTTACACTATTCTTCGGGATGGTGTATACGCCTTTCCCTTCCGCTTACCCCGTCGTCATGTTCGCCGGGCTCATCTTGTCAGGAGCGACTGGTGCTTTGGTCCGTGCAGTGCTCTGGGGACCAGCGGAGAGCGATCCGCGGGCGTCGCTTCTGCTTGGCAGCGTCGCCGGGTTCGTCGTCGGCCTGGCCTACCTCATTCCCCAATGGGTCGGGGCGCCGGGCGTGCTCGCGCCAAAGGTCGATACTGTCTCGGCAACTGATAAGATTCAGTTTGCATCGGCTGTTCTTGTCTCAATTTCGGCTGGCGTCGGATTCGATACAGTATTCAGTCGGCTGCAGAAGCAGGCCCAGGAGGCTTCAGTCACTCCGCCTCGATAGCCTGTTCCCTACCTGCCTGATACCGAGCTGAGCTGAGGCTGACTCGCCAAGAGACTGATCGCGTTCGCTAACGCTAACGCTCGACGCTCGGTCGTGTTCCTTGAGGTGGTGTAGGAGCTTGAGGTGGTGTAGGAGCTGTGGGTAAGTGGCCCGCTGCCATCACCCGCCTGGTCGGCGCCATCCTGCTCGAGCAGAACGATGAATGGGCCGTGCAGCGCGCCCGCTACATGACACTGGAAACGATCGCCGCGGGGCCCATTACGAACGCTATTGCTACGTTGAAGCGTGCCATATCCGCCGCTTTGAGCTGGCCGATCCGTTGCCCGATTTGCTCCCGCCCGACCGTTACCGGTTTGTCGACCATAGGTTGCGATCGGACGCGTAGTCCAGTTTCCGGCGCGGGCTCAATCGTAATGCGGAATTCCGCCTCGACCAATTCGGAGGTCATTGGGCAGATCACGACGGAAGCGCAGCTCTCTGGGATGGCATTTGACTGCACGATGACAGCCGGCCGCGGTTTTCCGTAATCGCCGGGCGCGGAGACGATCACCACGTCACCGCGACTCATCGGCGTTGAATTCGGATACGGCTTCGATCCAGAGGAGTGCGTCGCGTTCTTTCTCAGAATCCAGTTTTGCAACTTGCGCTGCAATCCGGTTGCGCGCGGCTTCAGAGCGCGCATCTGGCACGACGAGGCGCAATTCGCGCAGGCCCTGCCGTCGGCGCCGGGCGCACATCATCTTCATTCGTTCGGCGGGCTCCGCCACCCCGTTCTCCGTCGGAGGGTAAGATGTAACGCATGTAACGCGTTACGGTCGCGAAAACGATAGCCTAACCGCTCCGGCAGTAGGGCAAGCGAGGAAATCGCGATGGCATCCCGCCCATAAATTCCGGGCAAAAGCGCGTCGCGTCGGTCAGGCACCCTAGGACGGGTCGGTCCTTTAATGCTGGGCGCGCTCAGAGCCGTCGACCTGGTTGTCGCGTTCGATGAGAGATCCCTCCACAAGCAGCCCCGGCGCCCGGCTTGAGGCGGCAATCATTTCGGCCGGGCCGATTATGCGATCGACGAGGTTGTCGTGGCGAAGACCGTTCGCGCCGCTGGCGGCTGCGTGCTCCTGGTGCCGCTCATGAAGGGCCATTCCATCACCTCTCTCGTCCGCCGTGCCGCCGACGGAGAGAAGGGCTGGGTTCCGGATACGGTCCAAGCAGCAGACGGTTAGAGTCCTCCTTACGAGATGCGCCGAAAATTCATGCTCGGCCATTACCTATTCCCTTTATCGCCACAGGCGTTCGAGCCAAACGCCGTAAAACCTCAATGTCCCTTGGAAAGGTTGCCCGGAGGTCAGGACGCGAAATTCAAATAATGATTCCGGCGTGTCGTTGGCAAAGCGTAGACTGACCGTCCCGTTCCGTATTACTCTGTTACCTTGAGCACCAAGAAGAGTTACCGAGGCTATCCTGCGACGGCCCACGTCTTGGGCTACGTCAAACGTAATTTCGGCCGCAAGCTCCTGGTCCCCGATGCCGATCGCCTCAAAAAAATATTTCACCTCATAGCTGCCTGCCGCGAGCGGAACATATGGCCCGTAAATTGCGCAGACGTCTGTAGGCGAAAAATCCATTTCGAGAAAGAAATTATTTCGTCGTGCCGAATTTGTAAGAAATTCCTCAGAATGGTAGTTCCGCGAGGCGCCGTCATCCAGGTCCCACAGGGGTTTTTCGATCCTCTGCAAGACAAGCTCTATTTCGAAGCAGCCAACACCCGCTTGCAGCGGTGTGACGGAGTAATCAAAATTCATGTCATTGTCCATCAGGTGTCGTATTCGATATGAGTTGGGCTCGGGCAGCGCCTCCTCGACCTCTCGCAACAAACTGGCGGGCGTGTAGAAACGTTTGTGGTCGGCGTTGTTGCGCGAAGGAAGATCACGTTTCCTTTCAAATAAATGCTGATGGGGTACGATAATGACGAGGTAGCCGCCAATTTTCACGACCCGGAACCACTCCCGAATCGCATTTTGATAATCCTTTATATGCTCGAGGCAATGACTGCTATAAACCGCATCTTGACTTTCATCAGGGAAGGGCAGCTTCCTGCCGTCGTAACCTTTGTAATCGAGGTCTACACCGATCGCCTGTGGCACAATCGGCACGACACCGTCTAAACCACCTTTGTATCCTATATCCAATATCGCTTTACCTGAGAGGTACCGATCAAAGAAGCCGTTGGCAATCTTTACTGCATAAGTCTTCCTCGATTCTGCGCCAACCGGTCTATTGGGATCCAACATGCCCTCACTCACCGCAAGAGCCCCGGTTTGCCCGTCGAGATCTCTCGTAATAGGGGTGTCTCTGTGCCTTTGAAGGGCCGAGATTGGCCGCGAACACAAGGACCTTGCTCTTAGGTAGGCGTCACGCAGCCTCACCGGCGCTCACCTTACTCGCCATCCGCGCCGGTACGTCGCTTCATGGTCCCTCGGACAATTTTGGAATGAATGGGTAGCGGCTCACGGTTGCAGAAGTTTCAAAACCGCGTCGAACACCTCCTCGGGTGAAATCTTGACAATACAGGCGAAACCCTTGCCGCATTCATCGGGGTCGTAATCGATCCCGCAACCGGCGCACGGAACTTTGCGGCTGATGATGAGACCCGAGATCTCCTGCCCCATTTCATTCCAGTTTATTCGCGCGGAATGTATGCTGACAACCTTAGCCCCGCGCAGCGCGGCTAGATGCTTAGGGCCGGAATCATTGCCCACGAACACTGTGCTGAACGAAACGAGAGCGTCGAGGTCGTCGAACGGCAGACGTCCTTCGAGCAACCGAAAGCGTTTGGAGGCCGCGAGGTCCGGCCTCAACTCGTCTTTCATCGACGGATCGTCGGTCAGGAGGACGACGTTAAGATCGGTCTTCGCGAGCAGTAGTGACACCAATTCAGAGTAATGAGGCCAACGGCTGAAAGCGAGGCGGGCACCGTCGTGGAGAACCGCAAACCGGTCGCCTTCCGCCAGTCCGTAGGGCCTCAGCACTCCCCTCTTGAGATCGGCCCGCCGCACAACCTCGGCGCGGCTCTCGAGCATCGCGCCCAGCCGCTCGATGAGGGCGAGAACCCTCGTCGAGGTCGGCACGCACT
>Ga0306924_10003655_pt1 | contig 14832 bp, 9 predicted proteins | sample sta12Can44000111_FD_203756 | JGI IMG/M metagenome (GOLD analysis project Ga0306924, IMG submission 203756) | Lab enrichment of tropical soil microbial communities from Luquillo Experimental Forest, Puerto Rico - statanox.12C.anox.44.000.111 (v2)... | ecosystem: Environmental > Terrestrial > Soil... | reverse complement strand
TATTACGATCCGGCGGCGGTGCGGGCCATGGCGCCGCATGTCGATGCGATTGCCACGAATTACAATGTCGACAGCGGCGACGGCTGGATCGCGGATTATTTCTTTGACGGGCTTCGGAAACTGACGAGCGGCAAGCCGGTTCTTATTTCCGAATGGTTTTTTGCGGCGCGCGAAAACCGCACCGGAAACCGCAACAACGGGCACCTGATGACGGTTGCGACACAGAGCGAACGCGCCGTAGGCGCGGCCGCCGCGACGCTCAATTTCGCCGCGATCCCGGAAATCATTGGAGCCCATTGGTTCCAGTATTACGACCACCCCAAGGGCGGGCGCGGCGACGGAGAGGACTATGATTTCGGCCTCGTGGATGTCGACGACCAGCCATATCAGCGCTTAACCGCGGACCTCGCGACCGCCAACCGGCGGGCGCCCGAAGTTCACGCCACCGCCCCAGCCTCGGCGGGGCCCGCAACGACGGCGAGGACTTTTGTTGTGCCTCACGCGGCAATCTCGATCGATGACCATTCGCTCGCCGACTGGCCGAAGCCGGCCAGCCTGCTGCCGCGGCTCACTCCGTCGCCGGGCGCAGTCGAGTTCGGCGACACTTACCTCTCGTGGAGCGCGCGGGGCCTTGCGCTGGCGACGATTGGCCAGGATTATTTCGATATCGATTTGTTCTCCTATGACGGAGCTTTCCCGCTCATCGATGCTTACCGTGTCGAGCTGGGCATTGATATCGGCGGAGCGCCTCGGCGCTTCACAATGTTCTTTATCCCACCGCGCACCAAGCGTCACGACTACCCCGAAATGGCAGCGCAGCTTTGCGCCGGCTCGGCGCAACAGTCAATTGCGATGGGGTGCGTCGAGATCAACGGCGCCAAAGCGACCTATTTCGGCGCCGATCAGCCCCGGATCACTGCGGAAATGCTGATCCCCTGGTCAGCGCTGGGTATCGATACGCCAGCTCCGGGGGTTCAACTACGCGCCGAGGTCGCTGTCACCTCTTGGCATCGCGAACGCTGGATGTCGCTATCCGGGCGACCGCCCTCCGCGACAATGAACGACCCGAAGAGCTGGAGGGGGATGCGGCTCGGCAACGGTCCGCAAATCATCGAGACCTACCCGGCGCACCCGCTGCTGGCTCCGGGGTAAGCTTAGTCAATAGGCGTAGTCGGTGAAGACCGGATCGACATGGCCGTGCCACCGCGTATGAAAGTCTTCGAGCAGCTCTTCGGCCGGGGTGCGTCCGGAGCCGGCGATCGCGAAAAGTGGATCGAGAAAATGCGTCTCGTCCTCCCCTGCGGTGTTGCGGCGGGCACGGCGGTGCAGTCCTTCGCGCGAAATCTCCAGCATTTCGAGCGCGATATCCCGGCATGTGCGGGAGCGCAACCGAGTCGCAAGGCCGAGCCGCGGCACGTCCCGGCGCATCGCCTCGCGCTCTTCGGAGGTCCAATCCGCGATCAGGTCATGCGCCGCATCGAGCGCCGTCGCATCATAGAAAAGCCCTACCCACAGAGCTGGCAGCGCGCATAGCCGCCGCCACGGACCACCGTCCGCCCCTCGCATTTCGAGAAACGTCTTAAGCCGCACTTCCGGGAATGCGGTCGTCACATGGTCTGCCCAGTCGCTTATGCGTGGGACATCATTGGTCAGCGACGGCAGCTTGCCCGCAATAAAGTGTCGAAAAGAGAGGCCACTCGCATCGATGTATCGTCCGTCCCGGTAGACAAAGTACATCGGAACATCGAGCATATAATCGACGTAACGCTCGAAGCCGAAACCCGGATCGAAGACAAACGGCAAGGTGCCGCAGCGGTCTGGGTCGGTGTCCGTCCATACATGGCTTCGGTAGCTGAGAAAACCGGTGGGCCGTCCCTCGACAAAGGGCGAGTTCGCGAACAAGGCCACCGCGACCGGCTGTAGCGCCAAGCTCACGCGAAACTTCTTCACCATGTCAGCTTCGGACTGATAGTCGAGATTGGTCTGCACAGTGCAGGTCCGCAGCATCATATCGAGACCGAGCCGGCCCTTTTTCGGCATGTAATCGCGCATGATGCGGTAACGCGCCTTCGGCATGAACGGAATGTCTTCGCGTCGCCATTTCGGGTCGAAGCCGAGCCCTATCATGCCGAGCCCGAGCTCGTCGCAAACTTCGCGTACCTGGCGGAGATGCTCGTGCACCTCGTCACAGGTCTGGTGCACCGTCTCGAGGGGTGCCCCGCTCAGCTCGAATTGGCCGCCGGGCTCGAGTGTGATCGAACATCGGGCGTCATTGGCAAGGGCGATCGTGTTGCCGTTTTCAATGACGGGCTCCCACCCGAACCGGGTCATCTCGCGAAGCACGGCTGCGATCCCGTCCGGGCCGTCATAAGCGACGCGGCGGAGATCCGCGCGGCGAAAGACAAATTTCTCGTGTTCGGTGCCGACCCGCCATGCGGAGGGCGGCTTGCACCCGGATTCCAGGTATTCGACGAGCTGCCGCTTGTCGGTGATGGGTGCTCCTGGCGAGCTCGGCGTCGTGGTCATCCTCGGCGGAAACTCCAGCGATATTGAGCGCCCCGACTTAGCAGGCGGCTTTATCGACTAAAGAGAAAGCGCGATCAACGCGTTCGAATACGGCGCCAATCACCGGCGGTTGCCTGAAATACCGCCAAGGCCGCGAGTGCGGCGGTTTCAGAGCGCAATACTCTCGGGCCGAGCCCAACGCGGGTAACAAAGGAGAGTTTGCCGAGAGCGTCAAGCTCCGTCTGGTCGAACCCGCCCTCCGGGCCCACGAGGAGCGCCGCCGGTCCAGGCGGCAGTCGCGCGATTGCCGCGCCGATCGGCTCGCCGGCACCGGTTTCGTCACACGCGATCAGCCGTCGTTCGGGCGGCCAGACTGCTAGCAACCCGTCGAGGTTTTCCGGCTGCCTCATCTCCGGCACGGACAACCGCTCGCTCTGCTCGGCGGCTCCGGTTGAATGAGCCCGCAGCCTCTCAAGATTGAGGCGCTCCGACTGGGTGCGCACAGTCCATATCGGCAACAATGCCGAGACGCCGAGCTCGGTCGCCTTTTCGACCAGCCAGTCGAGCCGCGCTCGTTTGATCGGGGCGAAGACGAGCCATAGATCGGGCCCGCCTTCGGCGTCAGCCGGCCGCAATTGTCGCTCGACCGCCACCCGCACACCGTTTTTGCCGATTTGTTCTATGCGGGAAAGCCACTCCCCGGCGGCGGGGTTGAAAACCGCGACCGCCGCACCCGGGCCGAGACGGAGCACCGAACGAAGATAGTGCGCATGCCCGCTCCCGAGCTCGACGCTAGCGGCCGGCGCCAGCGGCGCCTCGATGTAGAGGCGCGGTGCACGACGCTCGGTCATGGCCTGCTCCACCGCTTGAGTCTCGGAAGTCGCGTCTCCAAGATTAACCCATGACGACGCAAAACACTTCGGCGGAAGGCGCCCTCACCCACCGGGGCGAGGCTGGCGAGAAGCTTACGGCAACTCGCTCGGATCCGAGCGACATTCATCAGAGCGATTGGGCCGAACGGTACTTGCCGGTCTGGTGCGTGCCTTACGCAAGGCTGGCACGGTTGGACCGGCCGATCGGCACGTGGCTTTTGTTGTTCCCCGGATGGTGGGGGATCGCGCTCGCCTCACCAGGCTGGCCCGACCCGCGCCTGCTGTTGCTTTTTGCCTTGGGCGCCGCGGCGATGCGGGGCGCCGGCTGCACGCTGAACGATATCGCCGACCGGCATTACGACGCGCAGGTCGCACGCACGCGTCTGCGGCCGCTTCCGAGCGACGCCGTTTCGGTGCCTCGGGCAATTATCTTTCTGCTCGTGCAGCTGACAATCGGGGCAGCGGTCCTGTTCAGTCTCAATCGAGTGACGATCCTACTCGGTTTGGCGGTTCTCGTGCTGATCGCGACTTACCCGTTCATGAAGCGCATCACCTATTGGCCGCAGGTCTTTCTCGGGCTCAATTTCAACTGGGGGGCGCTGGTCGGCTGGACTGCGGTCACCGGGGCCGTCGCATGGCCGTCATTGCTGCTCTACGCCGGAGGCATCTTCTGGACGCTCGGCTACGATACGATCTATGCGCATCAGGATAAGGAAGACGATATCCGCACCGGGGTCAAATCCTCGGCAATCGCGCTTGGGGCGCTCACCAGGCCGTGGCTCTTTGTATTTTACACCACAGCGCTGCTCTTTTGGGCGGCGGCTGGGAACCGAGCCGGGCTTGGCACGATGTTCTGGGCTGGTCTCGCCGCCGCCGCCGGGCAGCTGGCCTGGCAGGCAGCCAAGGTGACGACGGATGATCCCTCCGATTGCCTGGGTAAATTCCGCTCGAACCGCGCCGTGGGCTGGTTGGTGCTCGCCGGGATCGTGGCCAGTCACTTCCAGTAATCTCATTGGACCCTGCCACCTTCGTTCGCAACAACACGACAATCTCGGCGCCGCCGCTGGTTCCGGAGATCCGTCTCCATTTGGCGTCCGAAATCAGCCCGATCTGGCACGCCGCAGAGGAGATCCTGGCGCGCGGCGCGGTGCCTCCCCCGTTTTGGGCGTTCGCATGGGTTGGCGGTCAGGCGCTGGCACGTTATCTGCTCGACCATCCCGAACAGGTCGCCGGACAGATCGTGCTCGATTTCGGCTCGGGCTCCGGTCTTGTCGCGATCGCCGCGGCCAAGGCGGGCGCGGCGCGCGTGCTCGCTGCCGACATCGATCATTTCGCTGCCGCCGCGATTGCGATGAATGCAACGGTGAACGAAGTCCAGGTGACTGTCACAGCCGCGGAACTGATCGACACCTCCGATGAACGTTGGGACGTCGTCACCGCCGGCGATGTTTGCTACGAGCAGCCGATGGCGGAACGGGTCACTATGTGGCTGCGTCGCCTTGCGCAGCGTGGTTGCCTCGTTCTGCTCGGTGATCCGGGCCGCGCTTATCTCCCGGCCAACTCCTTACACGAGCGCGGCCGGTATCTGGTGCCAACGAGCCGCGATCTCGAGGACCGCGAAATCCGCGACGGCGTGGTCTGGCAAGTCTTGCGAAGCTGAGGTCGCCTCCCCAGCCGCTCCCGTTGTTCCCATATGAGTGGGTATGCCCTACTCCAGCCTGCGAGATTTTATGGACCGGATCGAGACGGCTGGGCGGCTTGTGCGGGTCGGCGCGCCGGTGTCGCCCTACCTCGAAATGACCGAGATCCAGACCCGCTTGCTCGTGGACGGAGGACCCGCGGTCTTATTCGAACAGGTCACCCGGGAGGGTGGCGGCAATTATGGGATGCCGGTGCTAGTTAATCTCTTCGGCACTATCGAGCGTGTCGCCTGGGGGATGGACCGGGAGCCGGGCGGGTTGCGCGAAATCGGCGAGACACTCGCCTTTTTGAAGCAGCCGGAACCGCCCGGCGGCTGGCGGGACGCGCTGAATATGCTGCCGTTGCTGCGCACCGTCATGGCGCTGCGGCCCAGAACCCGCGGCGCGGCGCCCTGCCAGGAAATCGTGCTCCGCGGCGATGACGTCGACCTATCCATGCTGCCGATCCAGACCTGCTGGCCGGGCGAGCCGGCGCCGCTGATCACCTGGCCATTGGTAGTGACCCGCGGCCCCGGCGAGCGGCGCGAAGATGGGTTCAACCTCGGCATCTACCGGATGCAGGTGACCGGACGCGATACGACCCTGATGCGTTGGCTGAAACATCGTGGCGGCGCGCAGCACCATCAACGCTGGCGCGCCGAGCGGCGTGAACCCCTGCCGGCCGCCGCGGTCATCGGCGCCGATCCCGGCACGATCCTCGCCGCCGTGACGCCGGTCCCTGACACCCTCTCGGAATACCAGTTTGCCGGGCTGCTGCGCGGCCGCAAGGTCGAGCTCGTCGACTGCAGGACCGTGCCGCTGAAAGTGCCGGCCGAGGCCGAGATCGTACTCGAAGGGCATGTCTCCCTCGACGAGTACGGCGATGAAGGCCCCTATGGCGACCACACCGGCTACTACAATTCGGTCGAGCGCTTTCCGGTCTTCCGGCTTTCGGCGATTACGATGCGGTCGAACCCGATTTACCTTTCAACCTTCACCGGCCGTCCGCCGGACGAGCCGTCGATCCTCGGCGAAGCGCTGAACGAGGTGTTCATCCCGCTGCTGCAGCAGCAATTTCCGGAGATCGTCGATTTCTGGCTGCCGCCCGAGGGGTGCTCCTACCGCATCGCCGTGGTGGCGATCCGCAAGGCCTATCCCGGCCATGCCAAGCGCATGATGATGGGAGTCTGGTCGTTTCTGCGGCAATTCATGTACACGAAGTTCGTCATTGTCGTGGATGACGACATCGACGCGCGCGACTGGAAGGACGTCATGTGGGCGATCTCAACCCGCATGGATCCGGTTCGCGACGTAACCCTCGTCGACAACACCCCGATCGATTATCTCGACTTTGCCTCGCCCGAATCGGGTCTCGGCGGCAAGATCGGCCTCGACGCGACCGGGAAGTGGCCGCCGGAGACGCGGCGCGAATGGGGTCGCCCGATCCGCATGACGGACGAGATCATCGCCGACGTAACGCGCAAATGGGCGAGCTACGGGCTGCCCGGATCGGGCAAGCCGATCTGGAAACAACCGGAGAACCGATGACGGAAGCAACTAAGGAAGGCGCGGCCGCGCTCGATCTTTTGCAAGACCTGATCGGGCGCGCCCGTCGGGCCGGCGCCGATGCCGCGGACGCGGTGCTGTTCGAAGGTATTTCGCTGTCACATGCCCGCCGCCTCGGGAAGACCGAGAAGCTCGAACGCTCGGAGGGGCAGGATCTGGGGCTGAGGGTGTTCATCGGCCGGCAGCAGGCGGTTGTCTCCTCCAGCGACCGCTCACCGAAAGCGCTCGATGAACTCGTCGAGCGTGCGATCGCGATGGCCCGCACGGTTCCCGAAGACCCCTATTGCGGCATTGCTGATCCCGGCGAGATCGCGCGCGAGTTTCCGAGCCTCGACATGCTCGACCCCGAGGAGCCGGGAGTTGAGGTGCTGATAGAGCGAGCGCAAGCGGCCGAAGAAGCGGCGCTCGCGGTAGCGGGCGTCACCAATTCCGAAGGCGCGGAGGCCGGATGGGGCCGGTCGAGCGTTGCGCTTGCGGCTTCGAACGGCTTTGCCGGAGCATATTCCGGGTCGAGCCAGGGCATCAGCGCCAGCGTCATCGCTGGCTCCGGCACCGGGATGGAGCGCGACTACGATTTCGCCAGCGCAATCCACGGCGCCGATTTGCGCGACCCGGCGGAGATCGGCAAGAGCGCCGGTGAACGCGCGGTCAAGCGTTTGCGCGCAAAAAAGATGCCGACCTGCCGCTGCCCCGTGGTATTCGACCCGCGCGTCGCGCGCGGCTTCATCTCGCACCTGCTGGGCGCGATTTCAGGCCCCTCGATCGCCCGCGGCACGAGCTTTCTTAAAGACCGGCTCGGCGACCGCATTTTCCCCGAGGCGATTACGATCATCGACGACCCGCACCGGCACCGCGGTCTGCGCTCGAAGCCGTTCGACGGCGAAGGGATCGCCAACCACCGCCGTGCCCTCATCGACAGGGGGGTGCTGACGACATGGCTGTTGGATCTGCGGTCGGCCCGTCAGCTCGGTCTCAAGACGACCGGCCACGCCGCGCGCGGCACCGCCTCGCCCCCCTCACCCGCTGCGACCAATGTGTGGATCGAGCCAGGCGCAGCGAGTCCCAAGGAGCTGATCGCCGATATCGACAGCGGCTTCTACGTGACCGAGATGATGGGCATGGGCGTCAACGGCGTCACGGGCGACTACAGCCGCGGCGCCGCCGGCTTCTGGATCGAAAAGGGCGAGATCGCCTTCCCGGTCAGCGAGATGACCGTCGCCGGCAATTTGAAGGACATCTTCGCGCACCTCGTCGCCGCCAACGACCTCGAATTCAAAGCCGGCGCCGACTCCCCGACGTTGCGCGTCGACGATCTCACCGTCGCCGGCGCCTAATCCGCAGCGGCGGCGCGGCGGCGGGGTTTCACGCGGCTCGCGGCAAAGCGGTCGAGGAGGCGCGCGGCGACCCTGGCGCTCACAAAATGCGAGACGTCGCCGCCCAAGGCGCCGATTTCCTTGACAAAGCGCGACGAGATGAACTGGAAGCGGTCGGAGGCCATCAGAAAGACGGTTTCGATCTCCGGGTTCAGCCGGGCATTCATCCCGGCCATCTGAAACTCGTATTCGAAGTCGGAAACTGCGCGCAGTCCGCGGATGACCACCTTGGCTCCGACCGCCTCGGCAAAACCCATCAGCAGCGTATCAAAGGCTCGCACCTCGATTCGCTCGGCATCGCCATTGTCGAGATGGGCGATCTCGTCGCGGACGATCTCGACCCGCTCATCGGTGGCGAAGAGGGGGCCTTTGCCGTCGTTGCGAGCAACGCCGATGACCAGCCGGTCGACGACCCGGACCGCCCGGCGGATGATGTCGGTATGGCCGTTGGTAATCGGGTCGAAGGTGCCGGGGTAGATTCCGATCCGCTCTACGGTCATATGTCCCCCTCATTGGATCGCGGATCCGGGGCCTCATCGGCTTCTTCGGCGCCGCCATTTTCCTCCGACTCCTCCGGGAGCCGGGCGACCGAGACGACCCGCTCACCCTCGCCGACCTTGAAGATCACTACGCCCTGGCTACGCCGGCGGGCGATCCGAATATCGTGCACCGGGCAGCGGATGACCATTCCGCCGTCGGTTACCAGCATGATCTGATCGTTGTGCCCGACGGGGAAGACAGCGACGATCGCGTCGCTGCGGCGGGTCAGATCCATGTTGTCGATGCCCTGCCCGCCGCGCCCGGTGATCCGGTAATCGTAAGCCGAGGTCCTGACCCCGTAGCCCTTTTCGGTGACGCTCAGCACGAACTCTTCGCGCTGCGCCAGATCGCTGTACATCTCCTCCGAGATCGCACCTTCTTCGCCACCGTTCTCGCCGTTCGGCTCGTCGAGTTCGAGCGGCGCCTCGGCGGCGGCCTCACTCTCCTCGTCCATTTGCCGCCGCCGCTTTGCCGCGAGGCTCAGGTATGAATTCCGCACATCCGGGGCGATCTCCTCGTGGCGCAAGATCGACATCGAGATCACCAGGTCATCGCCGAGCAATCGGATGCCGCGTACGCCGACCGAGGAGCGGCCCGAGAACACACGCACGTCGCCGACCGGGAAACGGATCGATTTGCCATTGCGGGTGGCGAGCAACACGTCGTTCGCATCCGTACAGGTCGCGACGGCGATCAGCCGGTCGTCGGCATCCTCACCCTCGAACTTCATCGCGATCTTGCCGTTGGCACGAATGTCGGCAAAGTCGGAAAGCGCGTTCCGCCGGACATAACCGTTGGCCGTTGCGAACATGACAGTGAGATCGCTCCAGCTCTCTTCGTCCTCTGGCAGCGGCATAACCGTCGAGATCGTCTCGCCGGGTGCGAGGTTGGCCAGCAGATTGATCATCGGGCGGCCGCGCGCCTGCGGCGTGCCTAGCGGCAAGCGGTGAACCTTGAGCTTGTAGACCCGGCCCGAAGAGGTGAAGAACAACACCGGCGCATGTGTCGAGGCGACGAAGACCTCGCTGACAAAATCCTCCTCGCGGATTGCCATGCCGGCGCGTCCCCGGCCGCCACGGCGCTGCGCGCGATAAGTCGACAGCGGCACCCGCTTGATGTAGCCACCGTGGCTGACTGTCACGACCATCGCCTCGCGCTGGATCAGCGCCTCGATGTCGGCTTCGAACTCGACATCCTCGATCACGGTTCGCCGGGGTGTTGCGAAGCGTTCCTTGATGTCGAGGAGCTCGCCGCGAAGCACCTCGATCAGCCGCGCCCGCGAGCGCAGGATTTCGAGATACCCGGCGATTTCGGTAATCAGACCGCGCAATTCTTCGGCAATCTTTCCGCGCTCCAACCCGGTCAGACGCTGCAAGCGCAGATCGAGGATCGCGCGCGCCTGCTCCTCCGACAACCAATAAGTACCGTCGGGCGCGACCTCGTGCCCGGGTTCGCCGACCAATGTGACGAGCGGCGCGACATCGGCTGCCGGCCAGGCCCGGCCGACGAGGCCGGCTCGCGCGGTGGCCGGATCGGGGGCATTACGAATAAGCGCGATCACCTCGTCGAGATTGGCGACGGCGACCGACAAACCGAGCAGCACATGCGCCCGCGCACGCGCCTTGCCGAGCAGGTGGCTCGTCCGCCGGGTGATCACCTCCTCGCGGAAGGCGATGAACGCGGCGATGATCTCGCGCAAGGTCAACAGCTCGGGGCGGCCGCCGTTCAACGCGAGCATGTTGACGCCAAAGCTCGTCTGCAGCGCGGTGTGCCGATACAGCTGGTTGAGGACGATGTCCGGCTCGGCGTCGCGCTTCAATTCGACGACGACGCGCAGCCCCTCGCGGTCGCTCTCGTCGCGCAGATCGGAGATGCCTTCGATCAATTTCTCGCGGACCGTCTCGGCGATACGCTCGACCAGCTTTGCCTTGTTTACCTGATAGGGCAGTTCGGTGAAGACGATCGCCTCGCGGTCCTTGCGGATCTCCTCGACATGCGATTTCGCACGCATAATGACGGCGCCGCGCCCGGTGCGGTAAGCGGCGTTGGTGCCGGCGCGGCCCATGATGATGCCGCCGGTCGGGAAGTCCGGCGCCGGCACGTGTTGCATCAGCTCGTCGATCGTGATCGCCGGGTTGTCGAGGTAGGCGCAGCAGGCGTCGATGACCTCGCCGAGATTGTGCGGGGGGATGTTGGTCGCCATGCCGACCGCGATCCCGCTCCCGCCATTGACCAGGATGTTAGGAAAGCCGGCCGGCAAAACCTTCGGCTCTTGCTCGGTGTCGTCGTAATTGGGCTGGAACGCGACCGTGTCCTTGTCGAGGTCATCGAGCAAAGCGTCGGCGACGCGGGCGAGCCGCGCCTCGGTGTATCGGTAGGCTGCCGGCGCATCGCCGTCCATCGAGCCGAAATTGCCCTGGCCGTCGATCAGCGGCAGGCGCATCGCGAAATCCTGCGCCATCCGCACCATCGCGTCGTAGATCGCGGTCTCACCGTGCGGGTGGTATTTGCCGATCACGTCGCCGACGATGCGCGCGGACTTCCGGTAGCCGCGGTTCCATTCATTGCCGTTCACCTTCATCGAATAAAGGATGCGGCGGTGGACCGGTTTGAGCCCGTCGCGGACGTCCGGCAGAGCACGCGCCACGATCACGCTCATGGCGTAATCGAGGTAGGAGCGCTTCATCTCCTCTTCGATCGTGACGGGAGTGATGTCGGGGGCGGAGGGTGGTGCGGAGCTGACGGCCAATGGCGTCCTATGCGGCGGCTAGGGATGAAACAGCGACTGCGCCTCCCGAGGCGCAGTCGCTGACACTTATATAGTCATTACCTGCAACTTTACCGCATTTCGCAGCTGCGAAATGCGTGTTGGCGGCGGACCGCTTCGGTTCACGGCGGCGGACCGACGACGGCTCGATAGATCGCAAGGATCAGTGCCGCGCCGACGATTGCGCCGATAAAGCCGGCGCGCTGGTCCGGTCCGTACCAGCCGATCTGCTGACCGAGCCAGCTCGCGAAGATCGCGCCGACGATGCCGAGAAGAGTGGTGATGATGAACCCGCCGGGACCTGCGATGAAGAACTTGGCAATCGCGCCAGCGAGAAACCCGATGATGATGACCCACAGCCAATGCATCGTCCCCTCCTGTTTCAGCCGCGCACGAGCGCAGGTTCCGCCGCGGCGATTTCGCGAGGCCGAACCGCCATCGCCCTTTCGGCGAGTCGCGCGACCGCGGGATAATCGGTTTTGCCCGTGCCGAGAAGAGGCATCTGGTCGATTTCGATGACTTCGCGGGGCACCGTGATCTCGGGCATCCCGAGCCGGTGGGCCGCCTGGATCAGCCGATTGCGGTCGAAATCGTGCGCCTCGGTCACGAGAACGAGCTTTTCGCCGCGGCGCGGATCGGGAAGCGAGACGACCGCGTGCCGCGTCTCGGGCACCGCCGTCTCGGCGATCCGCTCGGCCGCGGCGAGCGATACCATCTCGCCGCCGAGCTTGGCGAAACGCTTGACCCGGCCGACGATCGTCACATAGCCCTCGGCGTCGACCGTGACGATGTCGCCGGTGTCGTACCATCCCTCCGCCAGCCCTTCTATGGCGCCATCGTGCAGATAGCCGGCCATCACATTGGGGCCCCGCACGAGAAGGCGGCCGCCGACATCTATTCCGTCAACCTGTTCGAGCTGGTGCTCGATCAAAGGCAGTAACCGGCCGACCGTGCCGGCGCGGTTATTCATCGGCGTATTGGTCGCGATCACCGGCGAGCATTCGGTCACGCCGTAGCCTTCGAAGAGCCGTTTGCCGAAGCGCTCGGACCATACTCTGCGGGTGTCGTCGCGCACCGGCTCGGCCCCGGCAAAGACATAGCGCAGCGCGTAAAAATCGTATGGGTTGGCGCGCCGTGCATAACCGGCGAGAAAGGTGTCGGTACCGAACAGGATCGTCGCGCCGATCCCATACGCGATCTCAGGGACGATGCGGTAATGCAGCGGCGACGGGTAGAGAAACACTCGGACACCGGACAGCAGGGGTAGCAGAAACCCGCCCGTCAGCCCAAAGCTGTGAAACATCGGCAGCGCGTTGAGTGCGAGGTCGGCGGGACTGAAATCGACCCGCGCCGCGATCTGGCGGCGGTTGGCGAGCAGGTTGGCGTGGGTCAGCACGACAGCTTTCGGAGAACCTTCGGAGCCGGAGGTGAACAGCACCGCGGCAGGGTCGTCCGGCGCGATGCCGATACGGCGATGCAGCGGGGCCGCGACATGCACCACAGCCGCACCGTAGAATTTGTCGACGAGACCGATTTTTTCGCGAACATCCTCGAGCCAGACAAGCTCGACCTCGCGCGCCAGGCTCTCGGCCAGAGCGTCAAGCTTGGCGAGCTCGACAAAGCGGCGGGAAGTGACGACTCGACGCAGCCCGGCGGTCCGGCAGGCCGAGAGCACGCCTTCAATTCCGGCGGTGTGATTGAGCATCGCCGGAACGCGGCCGGTCACCTGCAGCGCGAGAAACGCGAGAGCCGCACCGGCCGAGTTCGGCAACATCAGTCCGATTATCTCACGGCGCGCGGCGCCCCGCGCGAGCCTGCGGCCGAGCACAAAGCTCGCGGCAACGGTGCGGTCGTAGGTCAGGGGTGCCGTGGTCGGGTCTTCGATGATCGGAAGGTCCCCGCCATGCGCGGCCCGAGCCTCCAGAACGGCGGCGAACAGGCTCGGCGGATTGGGCCGCCGCGCCATCATCTCGGACATCGCGTCGTAGAGCGCTGCCCCGGCGCGGAGGCGGCGCGCCCGCCCGCGCAATTCGGCGGGAACCGCGAGTCGGCGCGGCGGGAGGATCGTGATCGTCACCTTCGGAAACCAATGCCGGCGCAGCCGCCCGGCGAGCCGCGAGAAAGGCGTGAATTCCGGGCCGTCGAGCCGCACCGGCAACACCATCGCCTCGGCCTTGTCGGCGACCATGGCCGGCCCGTCATAGACCTTCATCAGCGCGCCGCCGGTGACGTTGAGGCGGCCTTCCGGAAAGATGACACAATGGCCGCCATCCTCTCTGAGCGCCTTGATCAGCGCTTTGGCCGACATCGGCCGCGAAGGCTCCATTGGAAAGACGTCCACCACGGCCAAAAACGGGCGCACCCACCATCGCTGCATCTGGCCCGGATCGATCGCGAAGACCGGCACCCCCGGCAAGAATGCGGCGACGAGCGGCGCGTCGAGAAAGGATACGTGGTTGGGGACGATGAGCACCCGGTCGCCGGCGGGCGCGACATTTTCGAGGCCAGTCACCTCGACCCGATAGGCGAGGCGGAAGATGGCGCGGGCCAGCATCCGCAACACGTCCCGCGGCAGCAGCTTGCAGATCCACACCGTCACCAGTGCGTTGGCAACGCCGAGGATCAGAAACAGCGCCGGAGTGTCGAGCCCGGTGGCTATCAGCCCCGCGGTGACTGCCGCCGCACCCGCCATGAACAGCGCATTGACGACATTGTTGGCGGCGATGATCCGCGCGCGCGATACCTCGTCGCTGCGGTTCTGAATGATCGCGTAGAGCGGCACGACGAAAAAGCCGCCGCTGACCGCAAGACCCAGCAGATCGACAAAGATGCGGAGTCCGCCGAGCTGCGACAGAAAGCCCACGACGCCGATCAGCGCAGTGCCGTGCACTGTTGGCACCGCACGGCTGGCAAGGCCGAGGTCAAACGAGAAGATTGTCATGCCGAGCGCTGCCAGCGGCACATAACGGGCGCTGACCTCGCCGTGCATCAGCTTGCCGCACAGAGACGAGCCGACCCCAACGCCGATCGAAAAGGCTGCGAGGAACAGGACAACGACAGAGCTGTCCGCGCCTAGCGTCAATTTGGCAAAGGACGGCAGCTGTGACAGCGATACTGCGCCGACGAGCCAGAACCAGGACGCGCCGAGGATCGATAGCCGTACCTCGCGGCGTTCCCACGCATGTCGCAAAATGTCGGCGGTCGCCGTCACGAGGTTGCGGCTGAGTCGCAAGCCCGGTGACGGCGCCGGAGCTGTCGGGACGCGAAGGCTCGCGGCAAAGCCTAGAGCCGCGCAGACCACCAGCAGCAGGCAGCAGGCGGGCGGGCCCCAGGCGATAGCGACCGCCACCCCGCCCGCAATCGTGCCGGCGAGGATAGACAGAAATGTGCCTGCTTCCATCAAGGCATTGCCGTCGACCAGTTCTGTGGTCGCCAGATGCTGGGGCAGCAGCGAATATTTGATCGGGCTGGTAAACGCCGCCTGCGTTCCGAGCACGAACAGCATGGCGAGGGAGAGCACCAGATTGCCG
>Ga0306924_10003651_pt1 | contig 14839 bp, 10 predicted proteins | sample sta12Can44000111_FD_203756 | JGI IMG/M metagenome (GOLD analysis project Ga0306924, IMG submission 203756) | Lab enrichment of tropical soil microbial communities from Luquillo Experimental Forest, Puerto Rico - statanox.12C.anox.44.000.111 (v2)... | ecosystem: Environmental > Terrestrial >... | reverse complement strand
GAACCCGGCCAGGATGGACACCCGCCGCTCGGGCCACATCGCATTCCTGGCCAGCAGGCACCGGTCGTCGGGGTCGGTGACCAGCATGATCACCGCGGGGTCGAGCCGCGGGAAGTGCTCGCTTCCGTCGGTCATGCAGCGCCGGGCGTGGCCGGCCAGCACCGGCTCGGTGACCGCGCCGTCCCGCGGGCAGTGCCCGTGCGTGGAGTGCCAGTTGCCGAGCGCCACGGCCTCGGTCATCAGCCCGGCGTCGCGGTCGGACAGCACCGGCCCGGCCTGCCGCAGGCTGATCGGCCGGGCCTCGGAGCCCGGGTTTTCCCCCGTCTCCGGCCGCGGGAGCGGCCCGGCCACGCCGAAGTAGATGACCCCGTCGGCGTCGACCCCCAGCAGGAACCTGACCCCGTCCGGGGCCCGTTGCGGGGACAAGAAAACCAGTTCCGCCTGATCGTCGCCGCCCGCGGTCCGGATCAGGGCCTGCCCGTCCTCGACCACGAGCACGCGGGTACCGGGGTCGGCCCAGGCCGCGGCGAGCCACTCGGCGTCGGCGCGGCGGACCGTGGACCGGTCCACCTCGCCGCGGCCCAGGGCGAGGTTGCGCAACCCGCCGCTGTCGGTCAACTCGGCGGAGCCGAGCTTGCCGTGCCGGTCCGGCGGCAGGCCCGGCGCGGCGCTCACCGCGCCGCCGTGAGATCGCCGGCCGCCGCGAACTCGTCCCACAGATACGCGGCGGCCTCGGCGCCCTTGAGCAGCAAGTTCATCTCGACCTTCTCATTCGGCGCGTGAATGCGGTCGGAGTCCAGCCCCACGGCCAGGAAGACCAGCGGCGCCCCGAGAATGGCGGCCAGGTCGGCTTCGTGACCGCTTCCGCCTTCCCGGGTGAACAGGACCTCGGACCCGAAGGCGCGCTCCATGGCCCGTTTCGCCGCCTGCACGGCGGCCGAGTCGACCGGCGAGAAGCTGGGGCGGACACCGGGGCCCGGGACGGTGACGACGGCCTCGATGCCCGGCGGCGTGCGCTGGGCCACGTACTCGCGCAGCGCGGTGGCGACGTCGGCGGGTTCCTGGTTCGCGACCAGCCGGAACGACAATTTCGCGTGCGCCTGGCCGGGGATGATCGTCTTGCCGCCCGGCCCGGTGTGGCCGCCCCACATCCCGTTGATCTCCGCCGTCGGCCGGGCCCAGATCCGCTCCAGCGTGCTGAACCCGGCCTCGCCCGCCGCGGCGCGGCTGTGGCCAGCGTCGTCGAGCCAGGCCTGCTGGTCGAACGGCAGCCGGGCGAACATCTCGCGCTCGGCGGCCGAGACCGGGAGCACCTTGTCGTAGAACCCGGGCAGGGTGACCCGGCCGTCACGGTCGTGCAGCCCGGCCAGCAGGTCCGCCAGGACGTGCAGCGGGTTCGGCACCGCCCCGCCGAACGACCCCGAGTGCAGGTCCCGCTCCGGGCCGCGCAGGTCAATCTGCGCCTCGGCCAGGCCCCGCATGCCGGTGCACATCGACGGCACGTCCGCCGCCCACATCGTGGTGTCCGAGATGACGATCACGTCGCAACCGAGCCGATCAGAGTTGCTCTGCAGCAGGGCGGGGAAGTTGGGCGACCCCGACTCCTCCTCGCCTTCGATCAGGAGCTTGAGCGTGACCGGCAGCGCGCCGCGGCCGTCAGCGTCCAGCCCGCCCGCGACGGCGCTGGCCCGCGCGGCCAGGGCGTGGAAGAGCACCTGGCCCTTGTCGTCGGAGGCCCCGCGCCCCAGCAACTGCCCGTCGCGCTGCGCGGGCTCGAACGGCGGCGACTCCCACTGGTCGAGCGGCTCGACCGGCTGCACGTCGTGGTGACCGTAGACGAGCACCGTGGGAGCCGACGGGTCCGCGGCCGGCCAGTGCGCGAACACCGCGGGAAGCCCGGCGCCGTCCGCGCCGGTTTCCCAGATCTCCGCGACCGGGAAGCCGCTCTGGCGCAGGTACCCCGCCAGCCATTCCGCGCTGCGGCGCACGTCGGCGCGGTGCGCCGGGTCGCCAGAGATCGACGGTATGGCCAGCCACTGCCTGAGCGCGCCGAAGAAGCCGGCCGCGTTCTCGTCGACGTAGCCGCGAACGTCCATGGTCCTCCCTCGTGGCTCCGGCCCGCGCCCAGGCCACGGCCGGGCGCGCCAGCCGGGAATGCCGGAGATCCTGCCTGGACTCTACCGAGGCATGAGCAGCCAGACCGTGGCGCCTGTCATCGTGCTCCTGCACTCCCCCAACCTGGGGCCGGGCAGCTGGCGGCCGGTAGCCGACGTGCTGTCCCGGGCCGGGCACCGGGTCGTGGTGCCGTCGCTGGCCGGATTCACCGACGACGGCCCTCCCTTCGTCCCGCGGCTGGTTCGCCTGGCCGCCGGGCAGGTACCCGCCGGCCCGCCCGGCGAGATCATCCTGGTCACCCACTCCGGCGCCGGCGTCTTCGTGCCGCACCTGGTCCGGGCGGTCGCGGCCCGCGAGGCCACCGCGGTATTCGCCGACGCGGCGCTGCCGCGCCAGTCGGGAGCCAGCACGGTGGTCGAGGGCGAGTTCCTCCCGTTCCTGCGCGAGCGCGCGAGCGGCGGCGTCGTCCCGCCGTGGCCGCAGTGGTGGCCCGGGGAGGACCTGTCCGCGCTGTTTCCCGACGAGGCGACCCGCCAGGCGGTGACCAGCGAGGCCGGCGCCCTCCCGTTGCGTTTCTTCGAAGAGACCCTGCCCCTCCTGCCTGAGGGCTGGCCGCCGTGCGCGGCCGCCTACCTGGTTTTCTCCGAGGCCTACCGCCAGGAGGCCGGCCAGGCCGTGCGGGCCGGCTGGCCGGTGCGCGAGCTGCCGGGCGAGCACCTGCACATGCTGGTGAGCCCCGGCGAGGTGGCCGCCGCGATCACCTCGCTGGCCGCCGAGGCACGGGCCGCGGGCGCGTCCCTGGACTCGCTGCCGTGACCGTGGCCGGCCCGGCGGCGCCGGCCGTGGCCTGCCGGATGGCCGGGCCGAGCGAGCGGTGTCGGCGGCGCGGAGTAGCCTGCATCGGGTGAACGCGGACCTGGACTATGTCGGCCACGTGACCCGGGAATCAGCACGATTTGCGGAGGTCCTCCGCGATGTGCCGCCAGACGTTGGCGTGCCGTCCTGCCCGGGCTGGAACGCCGACGATCTGCTGTGGCACCTCGGGGAGGTGCAGTGGTTCTGGGGCACGATCGTGCGCGAGCAGGTGAACGAAAAGCAGGCCGAGGCCATGAAGCCGCCGCGCCCGGCGGGCCGGGCCGGGCTGCTGGCGTTCTACGAGCGCGCGAGCCACGACCTGACCGAGGTCCTCGCCGCGACGTCACCGGACACCGCGGCCTGGACCTGGTCGGATGACCGCACGGTCGGCTTCATCCGGAGGCGTCAGGCTCATGAGGCGCTGATCCACCGCGTCGACGCCGAGCTGACCGCGGGCACCCGCACCCCACTGGACCCGGCCTTGTCCGCGGACGGGGTCGACGAGGCGCTGCGCGTCATGTACGGCGGGCTGCCCGGGTGGGGAACCTTCACGCCCGACGACAGCGCGCCGGCGTTCCGGCTGCGGGCCACCGACACCGGCGGCTCCTGGCTGGTGACGTTCGGCCGGTTCACCGGCACCGACCCCGGCGACGGGACCTCCTACGACGAGCCCGACATCCACGCCGCCGACCGCGACCCGGGGACCGAGGCGGCCGCCGAGGTGACCGGCGCCGCCGCCGCCCTCGACTGCTGGCTGTGGCACCGGCCGCCGCTCACGCCGGTCGAGCCGTCGGGAGATTCCCAGGTGCTGGGCCGCTTCGAGTCGGCCATCGCGCCCGGCATCCGCTGAGACGCTCGTAACGATCATTTAAGGAGGGGCAGTGCTGGTCGCGTTCTCGGTCACGCCGCTCGGAGTCGGCGAAGACGTCGCGGATTATGTCGCCGACGCCGTCCGCGTCGTCCGCGAGAGCGGCCTGCCCAACCGGACCGACGCCATGTTCACCACGGTCGAGGGTGACTGGGACGAGGTCATGGACGTCGTCAGGCGCGCCGTGGACGCGGTCGCCGCGAGGGCGCCGCGGGTCAGCCTCTCGCTCAAGGCCGACGTCCGCCCCGGCGTGACCGGGGCCCTGGACGCGAAGGTCGAGGCCGTGGAGCGCCGCCTCGGCGGCTGAGAAGAGCCCGGGCGGGCAGCGAGCCGACCCGGCGTGGGCCTGACGCGTCCGCGGGCCACGGGACCGTCAGATCGGGCTTTCCGGGTGGTGGAAGTCCCATTCCTCGAGCGCCGCCACCGACAGCCAGTCCAGGCCCCGGCCAGCCTCGGCCTCGATTCCGTGGGCCAGCGCCGCGATGGCAGCCGCGGCGGCGTAGCCATCCACCTCATCGGCCGGGCCGGAGGCACCCTCCAGGGCGTGGACCAGCAGTTCCTTCGCCGCCACGGCTCGCGCCGGCGCCCGGCCGTAGGAGCTGGCCAGAGCGGCGATCGCGCGGCGCACCACGCGCTCGGCGAGCCCGTCGTTCATCGATACCCGTGGCTCCGGCAACGATCTGCCTCCGTTCACGCGACGCCCGGCATTCAAGTGCGCACCCGAGACTATCGGCCGGGCCGCTAGCCGGCCGGGATGTCCTCGATCAGCGCCGCGAGGCCCGCCTCGTCGAGCAGGTCGGCGGGACGTACGGTGGCGTCGTCGCGCACGTAGTAGAACGCCGCGCGGACCCGCTCGACCGGCACCTCGGCCAGGGCGGCCCAGGCCAGCCGGTAAGCGGCCAGCTGCACGGCGACGGCCCGCTCCTCCTCGGGGGAGGCCGGCCGGCGGCCGGTCTTCCAGTCCACGACGTCGAACCCGCCGCCAGGCGCATCGGCGAACACCGCGTCGATCCGCCCCCGGACCAGCCGGTCACCGATCAGCGTCTCGAACGGCACCTCGACCTCATGCGGCCACCGGTCCGACCATTCGCCAGCCTCGAAGCGCTCCCGGAGCCCGGCGAGATCCTGGTCGTCGCCGGCGTCCGGGCCGGCGTCGGCCGCGCCGAGCAGGTCGCCGGGGTCGATCAGCCGCTGCGGCCCGAACCGCTGCTCCAGCCAGCGGTGGAAGTCGGTGCCGCGGCGGGCCAGCGGGGCCGGGGGCCGTGGCATCGGCCGCCGCACCTGCTGGGCCAGCCCGGCGGGGTCGGCGGCCACAGTCACCAGCGAGGACACGGGAAGCCGCCAGGGCAGCCCGACGGTGACCGCATCGTCGGCGCGGCGCTGCGCCCGTTCGGCCAGCAGCAGGCCGGCGTCTCGCTGCCAGGCGGCGACCAGTTCCCGGTCGTCCGGGCTCATCTCGTCCAGGTCGGCTTCCGCGGCCGGGCCGGCGGCCGCCGCCTCGGCCACCAGGTCACCGGCCTCACGTACCGCGTCGTGCCGCGAGCCTGACGCGGCGGCGGGCCACGACGCCGTGGCCGACTCGGCCAGCGCCGGGTTCTGCGCGTCCTCGGCGGGTGCCTCGGCCCAGGCCGCGACCGTCCCGGCGCCTGACTCGCACGCGGCCCGCACCTCGTCCAGGAACACCGAGGGGCCGAGCCGGGACACGCCGCTGCCCCACCAGTAGCCGGTGCAGCCGAGCCAGAACGCGGCCCGGGTGCAGGCCACGTACGCCAGCCGGCGCTCCTCGGCCAGTTCGCGGTCGGCGCACGCCTCGGTGAACGAGGCCAGTGCCTGCGGGTCCAGGCCGACCAGGACCGGCAGGTCGGCGGCGTCCCCGCGGAGCCCGAACGGCAGCAGCCGCGGGTTCTCGGTCCACCGCGTGACCAGCTTCGGCCGGGCCGGGAAGACATGCCCGTGCGGCCCCGCCGACAGGCCGGGCACGAACACCGCGGCCCACTGCAGGCCCTTGGACGCGTGCACGGTCGCCAGCTTGACCGAGTCGGTGTCGCCGACCCGCCCGGCCTCCAGGCCGAATTCCTCGGCCTCGGCCGCGGTGAGGTAGGCCAGGAACGCGCCGAGCGTCGGCTCCTCCTGGTCGCCGGCGAAGGCCGCGGCCGCGTCGGCGAACGCGTCCAGGTCGGCGTGCGAGCCCGCCGGGTCGGCGCCGGGCCGCGCGGCGACCTCGATGTCCAGCCCGAGCGCGCGCTCCACTTCGCCCACGAGCTCGGGCAGCGGCCGGCCCGCGTGGCCGCGCAGCGCCCGCAGCTCGGCGGCCAGTGCCGTGAGCCGCGCGTAGCCGGCCGCCGAGTAGGCCGCCGGATCGCCGAGGTCATCGAGCGCCTCGACCAGGCTGCCCGGATCGGCGGTCAGGTCCGTGACCGCTTGGCGCATCACGTCGGGATCCGCCTCGCCGGGCTGGGTCTGTTCCTGGCCCGCGGACCGCCCGGCCGAACGGGCCAGCCAGCGGGAGCGCCGTCCCAGCGTCACCAGGTCACGCGGGCCGATCCGCCACCGGGGCGAGGTCAGCAGCCTGGCCAGGGCGTCGGCCGCGGTCGGATCGTGCATCACCCGCAGCGTGGCCACGATGTCCTGGACCTCGGGCACGGTCAGCAGGCCGCCCAGCCCGACCACCTCCACCGGGATGCCCCTGGCCTCAAGCGCCGCGCGCAGCGCGGGAAACTGGGCGCGCTTACGGCAGAGCACCGCTATGTCGGACGCACGGACGGGATCCGGCCGGTCATCGGGCCAGCGGGCCCCGTCGGGGGCGACGCCTGGCGGGAGGCTCAGCAGCTCCGCGACCCGGTCCCCGATCCACTCAGCCTCCTCCGCGGCGGTCGGCAGCAGCGCGCATGCCACCGTCCCGCGCGCGGCCCGTAGCGGCGGGGCCACCAGGCGGGGCACCTCCGCGGCCGCGGTGCGCAGGCCCTCCTGGATCGCGGCGGCGGCGTCGAGGACCCGGCCGGTGTTACGGAAGCTGGTGGACAGCAGCGCGGTCGGGGACCGGGCCCCACCGCGGGCCGGGAAGTCGCCGGCGAACCGGCGCAGGTTGCCGGCGCTCGCGCCGCGCCAGCCGTAGATCGACTGGCACGGGTCGCCGACCGCGGTCACCGGGTGACCGCCGCCGAACAGCGCCCGGAGCAAAACCAGCTGAGCGTGGCTGGTGTCCTGGTACTCGTCCAGCAGCACCACCTGGTACCGGGCCCGCTCGGCCGTGCCCACCTCGGGATGCCGGTCGGCGATGCGGGCCGCGAGGGCCATCTGGTCGCCGAAGTCCATGACCTCACGGGCCGCCTTGGCCGCGTTGTACGCAGCCACCATCGGGAGCAGCTGCTCGCGGACCCGCTGGCATTGCCGGATCTTCTGGACCTGGGCCGGGATCCCGCCGTTCTGCTTCCCCCGGGGGACCGCCCCGCGAAGCCCCCGGTCCAGCCACTCCCCGACCTCGGTCACGTCAGCCGGGCGGCGCAGGTGCTCGGCCAGTTCGCCGGACAGGTCGAGGATGGCCGCGGTGACGGTAGACGGGGTCCAGGAGATGGCATCCATCGGGCCGTCGTAAGCGGCCACCACCCGCGCGGCCAGCTGCCACGAGATAGCGGGAGTGATCAGCCGGAGCGACGGCTCGACCGCCTCACGCAGCGCGTGGTCGGCGACGAGCCGCCCGGCGTAGGAGTGGTAGGTCGCGATGACCGGGTCCGACTGGAGCTGGTCATCGGCGGGAGCCGCGCCGGGCCGCGCGAGCCCGGCCCGCCTGAGGCCGTCGAGCCGACTGCGCACTCGGTCCGCGAGCTCGGCCGCGGCCTTCCTGGTGAAGGTGAGCCCGAGCACCCGCTCCGGCCTGACCATCCCGTTGGCGACCAGCCAGACCAGCCGGGCCGCCATCGTCTCGCTCTTGCCCGAGCCCGCGCCCGCGATCACGGCCACCGGGCCGAGCGGCGCGCCGATCACGGCGGCCTGCTCCGCGGTCGGCTCGGCCACGCCAAGCAGGCGCGCCAGCTGGGCGGGGCTGTACCGGGTCGTGGTCACGGCGATACCTGCCCGCCGCGCTCGTGGACCGGGCAGCAGGCGGCGACCGGGCAGACCCGGCAGCCAGGATTCGCCGTGGCCTTGAACACCGAGCCCGACATCCCGGTAGCCACAGTCTGCACCAGGTCGTTGGCCCAGCCGGGTTCGGGGTCGCTGGCCAGCGAGCGCTGCTGTTGCACCCGCGCCCGCGCCGTCAGGCCGGCTTTGCCGACCTGTACCAGCTCGGCGCCTCCCGGCTGGGTCAGGCCAAGTTCCTCGAACGCGCCCAGCAGCACGGCCAGCTGATAGACCCCGAGCTGCGGATTCCGGTCGAGCTCGTCGTCGGCCGGCCGGGTCGATCCGGTCTTGAGGTCGACCACGATCGCGCTGCCGTCGTCATCGGCCTCCAGCCGGTCCACCCGGCCGGTGATCTCTACCTGCCCGACCTTGACCCGCAGGTCTCTCTCGACGGCTACCAGCTCGCGCGGGTTGGCACGGTGCCAGTCGAGGAACTTGCGGACCATCCGTTCGGCCTGGTCGCGCTGCTTGGCGCTGTACCAGGCGCTGCCGAAGTCGAGATGACGCCAGGCCTCGTCGATGCGCTTGGTGATGTCGGCGTCGTCCGCGCCGTCGGCGGCCAGCGCGGCCGCGGCGTGGATCACGATCCCGAAATGCCGGAGCACGCCGGGGGTGCTGACTCCCGAGGCCGATTCGAGCAGCCAGCGCAGCCCGCATTTGGTGAAGCTCTCCACCTGGGACGGCGACAGCCGGACGGTCCCCTCGATCACCGGATCCGGGCTGGACAGCTCGGTGAGCGCGTACCACTGCCGCGGGCTGGCCCCGCGGACGCCGACCGCGGCCAGCCGGGCCAGCTGGGCCGCGGCCGCGCGCCGCACCGGCATAGCCCGTGTGCGGTCGGCCGCGGCGCGGCGCAGCTCCGCGGTGAGCGCGGGTAGCGATAGCCAGCGCCGGCCGGGCCCGGTCACCTGCTCGGGCTCGATGTCGTCGCCGGCCAGTTCCCCGAGGAACCGGGACGGCCGGTCCTCGGCGTCGGCTCCGCCGACCGCGGTGACGACCAGGGCGCGCCGTGCCCTGGTCACCGCGACGTAAAAGAGCCTGCGCTCCTCGTCGAGGAGCTTGGAGGCGAGCGCGGCAGCGGTGGCATCGGAGGCTTCCGGCCGGCCAGCCGGGGCCAGCCCGCCACTCGGGGCGGCGTACGCGGCCGTCTCGACGAGCTCGTCCATGGACAGCAGCGATCCCCGGGTCCTGATATCGGGCCAGGTGCCCTCCTGCACCCCGGCCACCACGACCAGGTCCCACTCCAGGCCCTTGGCCCGGTGCGCGGTGAGGATGGCGACCCCGGCGCCGCGCGCGGCGCGCTCGGCCAGCGAGTCGCCGGCGATCTCCTGCCCGGCCAGGCTGTCCAGGAACAGCCGCGGCGAGCCCTGCGGGTACCTCTCGGTGAACCGGGCGGCCGCGTCGAACAACGCGACCACCGCGTCCAGGTCGGCGTCGGCGGCCGCGCCGCGGCTGCCGCCCGCGGCGCTGACCTGCTGCCAGTCCGCCGCCAGGCCGGAGGCGTTCCACACCGCCCAGAGCACGTCGTGCGCCGTCCCGCCGGCGCCCGCCCTCCCGGTCCCTGTCCGCTCCGGCTGGCTGGCGGTCTGGGCCGCGAGCGCCAGCATCTCGGCCACCCGCCGTGCCGCGGCGACGGCGCCCGAGACGCCCGCCGCAGGCACGCTCCCGCCGGCCGGCCCGGGACCGCCGATCAGCAACAGCTCGCGCGGATCCCGCAGCGCCGCGGCGAGCGGCTCCTCCGCGGGCGGCTCCCCCGCCGCTAGGGCCGCGGCCCGGAGCGCGCGGCGCAGGCGCCGCAGGCCCAGCGTGTCGGTGCCGCCGAGCGGCCCGGTGAGCAGCTCGGCCGCGGCCTGCTCGTCGAGCGCTCCCGGGCGCAGCGCGCAGTCCAGCAGGGTCAGCAGCGGCCTGGCGCCCGGCTCGGCGGCGAGCGGCAGCCCGTCGCCGACGACCTTCACCGGAATCCCCGCCGCGGCCAGGGACCGCTGCAGCACGGGCGCCTGGCGGGTCGCGGAACGGACCAGGATCGCCATGGACGACCACGCCAGCCCGTCCATGAGATGCGCCCGGCGCAGCGTGTCCGCGATGACCGACGCTTCCTGGCTCGCGGTGGCGGCGATGATGACCCGGGCCGTGCCCGGATCGGCGCCGGGCAGCGGGATCAGGGCGCGGTGGGAGCGCTCAACGGACGGGTTCTCCTGGGCCTGTGCCGCCGGCAGCCTGGCCGCGACCCGCCGCGACGCGGCCAGCAGGAAGACGCCGCTACGGCGGCAGGTGCGCAGCGCGATCACCTTCGCCGGGCTCCCGTCCGGGGCGCGGAACCGGCCGGCGAACCGGCTGACCGCGCGGGTGTCGGCACCGCGGAACCCGTAGATGGACTGGTCCGGGTCGCCGACCACGATCAGCTCCCGGCCGTCGCCGGCCAGCGCGTGCAGCAGGTCTTCCTGGGCGGGGTCGGTGTCCTGGTACTCGTCCACCAGCACGGCGTCGTAGGCCTGGCGCTCCCGGTCCCTGGTCGCGGCGCGGCCCAGCAGCCCGGCGGCAATCCGGATGATCTCCGCGTAGTCGTAGGCGGGGACCGGGGCCAGGTCGAACCGGGCGGCGTACCGCTCCAGGAAGCCGCCGGCCGCCATCCAGTCGTCGCGCTGCCGCTGCGTGCCCAGCCGGGCCAGCCCGGGCCCGTCCAGGCCGCGCTCGGACGCGCGGAGCAGGAAGTCCCGCAGCTCGGCGGCGAAGCCTCTGGTGCTGAGCGCCGGGCCGAGCCGCTCTGGCCAGTTCCGGCCGCCGTCCTCGGCCTCGCCGCGCAGCAGCCGCCGGACCTCGAGCAGCTGCTCCGGCCCGGACAGCAGCATCGGCGGCTCGTCGCCGTCCACCACGAATTCCCTGCGCACCAGGGCGTACGCGTAGCTGTGGAAGGTCAGCGCGAGCGGCTGCCGGGTCGTCCGGCGCAGCCGTATGGTGATCCGGTCCCGCAACTCCTCCGCCGCCTTGCGGCTGAAGGTGAGCACGAGCACCCGCGCCGGGTCGATGCCCCGGTCGCGGATCCGGTGCACCACGGCCTCGACGATGGCCGTGGTCTTGCCCGTGCCCGGGCCGGCCAGCACCAGCAGCGGCCCGCCGTCGTGGCTGACCACCCGGCGCTGGTCGTCATCCAGCTCCGGCGGCGCCGCCGGCGGGGGCGCGGGCCGGCGGACAAGGCGGTAGGCAGGGGCGCTGGAGTCCATGTCAGTACCGCATTCCAGCAGAAGCCTCCGACACTTTCGGGCTGTTCCCCCGGGGCAGAGTCGTTAACTTGTCATTGTCGGCGCAAACCCAGATCAGCGCGTGAGCGAAGGTCAGAAGCCACCGGTCCAGCGCGCGCGGCGCATGTCCACCCGGCCGGGCCCGCCGCCTGCGGTCGGGCGTATCGGCGTGCCCTCCTCGCGGTAGCGGGCGAGCGCCGCCCGCTCGTGCCCGGCCAGCAGCGAGCCGTCAGCGTGAATTACCCGCCACCACGCCACGCCGCCGCCCCACAACGCCATTACCCGGCCCACCTGACGCGGCCCGCCTTCACCGAGGTACTCGGCGATATCGCCGTAGGACATCACCCGGCCCGGCGGTATCGCCTCCGCGACGTCCAGGACCCGGCTGGCGAAATCGCTGAGCGCCGGGCCCGCGGCCCTGGCCTCGGCCTCGCCCTCGCGGGGGGTGCCGGGCGCGGGCCGGTGCCGGTCGGGTGTCATTCGCCCGGCTCGGACGGGCCCGGCTGGTCGTACGGCGGCGCGTGCCGGTCGGGCGGCGTGGCCGGCCAACCGAACCGTGGCGGCGGGAACTCGCTGCCGTCCGGTGGGCTGCCGTCCGGCGGCCGGCCGTAAGGCGGCGGCGTGATCTCGTGCGGGCCGAACCGGTACGGCTGATCACCGGCCGCCGACGGCGGGCGCCGCATCTGAACGAGCCGGCTCGCCGCTATGACGATCATCGTCAGGCACACCGCCGCTAGGAGGCAGAACTCCACGAGCTGCCGCATCCCCCGCGGGGCGACCGGAGGCGGGGGAACCGCGGCGGGCCCGCCGCCGAAGTGGCTGGCCGGGCTGAGGCCCGGCATGTCCACCAGGCCTGGCCTGCGCGGGCCGGTCCTGGGCGATCCCGGGCCGGCCAGGCGCTGCGCGGATATGCGCGCCGCCCCGGCCAGCGCGGCGGCGGCGTCCACGGTGCCGAAGCCGACCTTGTCGTCGTAGCCGTCGGCCGGGCGGTTGCTGGTCGTGCTGGTGATCGCGTCCCCCACCCACTCCGGCGGGAGCGCCGGATAGGCGGACCTGATCAGGGCGGCGACGCCCGCAGCCAGCGCGCAGGCCGGGCTGGTGCCGCTCACCAGCCAGTACCCGCCGTCCTGGCCCTGGGCCGGAACCTGGACGCCCGGCGCGGCGACCTGCACGGACAGGTTGTCGCTGGAGAAGTCGGCGGGCGCGCCGCTGCGGTTGACGGCCGCCACGCTCAGCACGCCCGGGTAGTCGGCCGGGAACGAGAGCGGCGCATGGCCCTGGGTCTGGGCGCTGGGCAGGTCCCCGGAATTGCCGGATGAGGCGAGGATCACGATGTTGCGATTCAGCGCATGCTGGAGCGCCCGGCGCACCGGCAGGCTCGGCGACCCGTCGCCCAGCGACATGCTGATGACGCCGGCCCCGTGGGTTATGGCGTAGTTGATCGCGTCGGCCAGCTCGCGCTGGTGGCGGGCTTGCGACTGGTGCTCGTACCGGGCGAAGCCGGGATCCCCGTTATTGGTGATCACCCGGATCGACAGCACGCGCGCCATCGGCGCGATCCCGATGATCCCGCCGCTGCCGTCATGGCCGTGACCGGCGATCAGCGACGCCATCCAGGTTCCGTGCATGCCCCAGTTGGAGTTGGACGGCGCCGTGTGCACGCCGGTGAGGTCAGGGCCCGTGGTCACCGACCCGGTCAGGTCGGACACGCCGGGATTCACCCCGCTGTCGATCACGGCGACGGTCACGCCCTGTCCCTTGGTCACCTGCCAGGCGGCCGGGGCATTGATCGCGTTCAGCACCCACGTCTCGGCGTTGCGCACGGTGTCGGCCCGCGCCGGGACCGCGCCGGAGGTCATGATCAGCGCGGTCGCCGCGGTCAGCGCCAGCACGCCCGCGCGGCGCGTCATCCGGCCCACGGCCTGCGGGCTCCGCGCCCGCAGGATCAGCATCCGGGTGCCCCGGGGCACTGGGGTGACGGCGGCACCGCGCCCAGCGGCGCCCGCACCGCGTCGGCCACGCCGGTGGCGAAACCCGTCATTTCCGCGTCCGCGTAGGAATCGGACGACATCTGGACCCGCAGCCTGCCGTCGGTGTAGCCGGCCGTCGACAAGATCAGGTACGGGCCGGAGCTGACCGCCCAGGAAAGCTGCCGCTGCCGGTCTCCGAACGCCCTGGCCAGGGTGGAAGGGAACGGCGCGGCGCGGATGCCGGGTTGCGGGCCCCGGCCGCCTGCCAGCTGGCTGGCGGCGGCCTCCGCCGCGTTAGCGCCGGGCATCACGGCGACGCCGACGGTGACCAGCATGCTGTCGGTCTCGTCGGCGTAGGTCGCGCGCAGCAGGGCCGTGCACCGGTCGGCGGACAGCACCCGGGCGGCCACCGGATCGCTCGCCACGGTGCAGTTCGCCGGGCGGGAGATCCCTACCCGGTAGGCCCGCAGCGGCAGCGGCGAGCCGGCGCCGAGAGCGCCGGCGGGCAGCTGGTAGGCGACGGAGGCCGGAAAAATCTTCCCGGCCGGCATGGTACGCCAGCGCCGCGCCATCTCCCAGGCGACGATCTGCTGCTGCTGCTGGGCCGTGAACCTGCGCGGCAGCAACCGGGCCGAGACGCCCGCGGCCGACGCGGCCAGGCCCGCGGTGCCGACCACCAGGGCCAGCAGCATGATGCCGAGGCGCCAGCCACCGCGTCTGCGGCCGGCTGGCGCCGCGCTGCCCTCCGTGCCCGGAGGCTCAGGCTCGATGGCCACACGGAAATGCTACGGCTTGTCCGTGCCGCGGCGTGCGTCCGGCAGCTCAGTACATGAGCAGCGACTCAGTATGTGGGCAGCGACGGATCCACCTGGCTGACCCAGGCCAGGACCCCCCCGCCCACGTGAACCGCGTCCGAGAAGCCGGCGTTCTTGACCACCGCGAGGCACTCGGCGCTGCGGACTCCGCTCTTGCAGTGCAGCACGATCCTGCGGTCCTGCGGGAGCTGCTCCAGGGCGTTCCCGTTGAGGAACTGGTCCTTGGGGATGAGCACCGAGCCGGGGATGGACACGATCTCGTACTCGTTCGGCTCCCTGACGTCGATCAGGAAGATCTTCTCGTCGTTGTCCAGCATGGCCTTGAGCTCGGTCGCGGTGATCGTGGACCCGGACGCCGCACGCTGGGCGTCCTCGGACACCGTGCCGCAGAACGCCTCGTAGTCGATGAGCTCGGTGATCGTCGGGTTCTTGCCGCACACCGGGCACTCGGGGTCCTTCCTGACCCGGACCGAGCGGTAGCTCATCTCCAGCGCGTCATAGATCATCAGCCGCCCGGTCAGCGGCTCGCCGATACCGGTGATGACCTTGATCGCCTCGTTGACCTGGATGGACCCGATGGAGGCGCACAGCACGCCGAGCACGCCGCCCTCGGCGCACGACGGCACCATGCCCGGTGGCGGCGGCTCCGGGTAGAGGCAGCGGTAGCACGGGCCGTGCTCCGCCCAGAACACGCTGGCCTGCCCGTCGAAGCGGTAGATCGATCCCCAGACGTAGGGCTTGCCGAGCAGCACGCAGGCGTCGTTGACCAGGTACCTGGTGGCGAAGTTGTCGGTGCCGTCGACGATCAGGTCGTACTGCGCGAAGATCTCCATCGCGTTGTCGGAGTCGAGGCGCTCC
>Ga0306924_10003650_pt1 | contig 14839 bp, 13 predicted proteins | sample sta12Can44000111_FD_203756 | JGI IMG/M metagenome (GOLD analysis project Ga0306924, IMG submission 203756) | Lab enrichment of tropical soil microbial communities from Luquillo Experimental Forest, Puerto Rico - statanox.12C.anox.44.000.111 (v2)... | ecosystem: Environmental > Terrestrial >... | reverse complement strand
TGATTCAAGAGAGCTTCGAGAGGCTGGGAGAACTCACCTTTGCCGATTCCGCCCTTGACAATCTTCGGCAGGAAGTCATAAAGCACCACGACGGCTGGAGTAGGCTTGATTCCGATGAGGTGCAGCGCCACCTACGTTCATGCGGCTTAGCGCAGAGTCTCGAGCGCCTGCTGGAAGCCAATGCCCATGTACCTGAGGCGTTTGCCAAGCCTGACGCGCCATTGGAAGCTGCGCGCGCCGGATGGGAAGCGCTTTACAAGCAGTACATGAGAAAAGAACTTGCGGTCGATGTGCAGCTCGCCGAGCAAGCCTATGCTCAGGAGCCCACCGCCGACCGGATTGAAAGATTGAACGCCCTGGTCGTGACCAAGAACAGCGACGGGGACGAACAGTGAAACGGATCGCCGCTCCGCTGAACGACAGCCGGGGCGCGGTCCTTTGTCATTATCGCCAGGAGCCGCAGAGCCCAGCCATCGGGGCGGGAGCGGCGGCACCAACGGGGAGCAGAGACTGAATGGCTAGCAAAGCGACCAATACCGCAGACGTGTCCGAAGGCCAGGAAGAGACTCTGGACGGTCCGCTGCTGGATACCATGGGCATTGCCGTCAAGAAGATGGTGGCCCGCGGCAAGGAGCGCGGCTACATCACCTATGACGAGCTGAACGCCGCCCTGCCGCCGGACGAGGTTTCGTCCGAGCAGATCGAAGACACCATGTCGATGCTGTCCGAAATGGGCATCAATCTGGTGGAAAGCGAAGAGGGCGAAGAAGCTCAGGCGACCGACGAGGCCGAATTCTCCAGCGACACCGAAATGCCGACCGCCGGCAATGTCGACGAGGAAGACCTGGGCCGTACCGACGATCCGGTGCGCATGTATCTGCGCGAGATGGGCTCGGTGGAACTGCTGTCGCGTGAAGGCGAAATCGCCATCGCCAAGCGCATCGAAGCCGGCCGCGAGATGATGATCGGCGGCATCTGCGAAAGCCCCATGACCATCCGCGCCGTGCTGGAATGGCACGATGCCCTGGTCGAGGGCAAGATGCTGCTGCGCGACATCATCGACCTTGACGCCACCTATGGCAGCCCTGGCGCCGAACTGTCGGAAGAAGAACTGGAAGCCGGCCCGCCGGAAGAGCAGGTTGCCCCCGGCGCCGACGCCGAAGAGACGGAAGGCGAAGAAAAGAAGGCGCCTGAGGAAGGCGAGGAAGGCGAGGAAGGCGAAGAAGGCGCCGCCCCCGAAGAGGGGGAAGGCGAGGGCGAAAGCGAGGAGAACAGCATCTCGCTCGCCGCCATGGAGCTGGAACTGCTGCCCCAGGTCATCGAGACCTTCGAGGGCATCGCCGAGACCTACACCAAGATGCAGAAGGTGCAGGAACAGCGTCTGGCCGCTCTGCAGAAGGGCGAGAAGGTTCCGCCCGCCACCGAAAAGAAGTACGAAAAGCTCAAGGCCGAGCTGATCGAGCTGATGGACGGCGTGCATCTGAACAATGCCCGCATCGAGCAGTTGGTCGATCACATGAACGACCTGAACCGCAAGCTGATCAGCCAGGAAGGCCGCCTGCTGCGTCTGGCCGAGTCCTGCAAGATCAAGCGCCAGGACTTCCTGGACAGCTATTTCGGCAGTGAACTGGACCCCACTTGGCTGGAGCGAGTGTCCGAGCGTCCTGGCAAAGGCTGGAAAGACTTCGCCGCCAAGCATCTGAACGACATCAACACCATCCGCTCGACTATCGGTGTGATTTCCCAGGAAGCCGGTCTGCCGATTCCCGAATATCGCCGCATCGTCTCGACGGTGCAGCGTGGCGAGCGCGAGGCCAGCAAGGCCAAGAAGGAAATGATCGAGGCCAATCTGCGTCTGGTCATCTCCATCGCCAAGAAATACACCAACCGCGGCTTGCAGTTCCTGGACCTGATTCAGGAAGGCAATATCGGCCTGATGAAGGCCGTCGATAAGTTCGAATATCGTCGCGGCTACAAGTTCTCGACCTATGCCACCTGGTGGATTCGTCAGGCCATCACCCGCTCGATCGCGGATCAGGCCCGCACCATCCGCATCCCCGTGCATATGATCGAAACCATCAACAAGCTGGTCCGCACCAGCCGTCAGATGCTGCACGAAATCGGCCGCGAGCCGACGCCCGAGGAATTGGCGGAAAAGCTGTCGATGCCGCTCGAAAAAGTCCGCAAGGTCCTGAAGATCGCCAAGGAGCCAATCTCGCTGGAAACCCCCATCGGCGACGAGGAAGACAGCCATCTGGGCGATTTCATCGAGGACAAGAACGCCGTCCTGCCGCTGGATGCCGCTATCCAGGCCAATCTGCGCGAGACCACCACCCGCGTTCTGGCCAGCCTGACCCCGCGTGAAGAGCGCGTGCTGCGCATGCGCTTCGGCATCGGCATGAACACCGACCACACCCTGGAAGAGGTCGGCCAGCAGTTCTCGGTCACCCGCGAACGTATCCGCCAGATCGAAGCCAAGGCCCTGCGCAAGCTGAAGCATCCTAGCCGGTCGCGCAAGCTGCGCAGCTTCCTGGATACCTAGTCCAGAGGGCAAACAGCCTAAAACACAAAACGCCGCCCAACCGGGCGGCGTTTTCGTTTGTCGGCTTCGAGCCCCCTACTCGGTTCCGCCGTAACGTTTTTCGGCGTCGCGGATGACTTCCAGCCCCTGCATCATATCGGCCATCATGAAGTCGGCGCGCTTGATCGGGCCGCCGGCGCGGGCATGGGGGAAGGCCAGGGCGAAGGCGTTCATCTTCACCGTCAGACCGCACAAAGCGGCTCCGATGGTCAGATGGTGGCGCTCGATCATGGTCTTGACCGAACGGAACTCCTCCTGGCTGATATTGTCCCACATCTGCTTGGTGCGGCGCTCGAACAGTTCCAGCCGACCGGTGATGCTGGCGGTGACCGAGTTGATGACATCCTCGATATGGTCACAGGTGCGCATCAGATTGTGGTTCTGCTTCAACTGGAAATGCTTGCGGACCGGCATCAAGGCTTCCAGTGCCGCCGTGAAATAGGGCGCCAGACGCTCCAGGCAGTAACGGAAATAGGATAGAGACATGAAGGTGTCGCCATAATTTTCCAGAAAGCGCGGCACCTCCATGACATCGATGCCCAGCGTCTTTGCCATGTTGAACAGTCGTTCGCGGGCTTTCTCGATGTCCGGGTCGCGGAACATCTTCAAAAGATCGTCGTAAGTCTCGACCTGCGCTGATTCGTCTCCATAGATCATCTTGGTCAAGGGACGGGTGAACAGGATCATATACTGCGCCAGCTCGTTTTCTTTCTCGGGGCTGAGGCGCAGACTTTCGACGTCATTGACCTTGATGTTCTGCTCGCGCAGGCAGATGCGCAGGGAATAGACGTCGTAGCTGGGAATAAACGACAGCTTACGCAGCATCACCAGATCGGGATGCAATTCGCCAGCCGGCCAGTTGCAGACCGAGGGCAGCGCATCCACCGTGACCTGGCCCGAGCCGGCCTGGCGGTCATAGAACAGCTCGACCATGCTCTGCAGATGGGCGTTCTTGATCATCCGTGCGGTTTGCAGCTGCGGCGTTTTGATGGGCAGGATCGACAACGGCAATATGAACATCGAGTCCATATCCGTATCCTCGATCGGCTTGAGGATATTCTCCATAAAGCTCCGGCCCGCTCACTCACAACCCATTTCAGCGCTGTTAAGCTAACTGCGCTTGGCGTCTGGCGCAAGGAAAGACACCATTTCCAAAAACGCCCCAAACGGATAAGGCATTTTGTCCCAGGGATGAAACAGGACAGAGGCTTTTCGCTCTGCTATCCTTTTGGGTGATTATAAAAACAACGTCTAGGAGGAACGGGGATCATGACGAGCGACAAAAAGGTCAATTGGTACGAAACCGACCTGGAAAAGAACGCTGCCAACTACGTCCCTTTGACCCCGCTGTCCTTTATGGAACGCGCCGCCAGCATCTATCCGGAACAGTTGGCCGTAGTCTATGGCCCCGTGCGCCGCAACTGGGCTGAAACCTATGCCCGCAGCCGCCGTCTTGCCTCGGCACTGACCAAGCGCGGCATCGGCGTCGGCGATACTGTGGCGGTGATGGCCACCAATACGCCCGAGCTGTTCGAGGCTCATTTCGGCGTTCCCATGACCGGCGGCATCCTGAACGCCATCAACACCCGTCTGGATGCGGCCAGCGTCAAATTCATCCTGGAACATGCCGACGCCAAGATCCTGATCACTGACCGGGAATTCTCGAAGGTGGTCAAGCCGGCGGTCGAAGCCATGGAGAACAAGCCCCTGCTGATCGATATCGACGATCCGCAGTACGAGGGCGGCGAGCTGATCGGCGAGATGGATTACGAAGCCCTGCTGGCCGACGGCGACCCCGAGTTCGACTGGGTTCGCCCCAGCGATGAATGGAACGGCATAGCGCTGAACTACACCTCGGGCACCACCGGCAATCCCAAGGGCGTGGTCTATCATCATCGCGGCGCTTACCTGAACGCGGTCGACAATATTCTGCGCTGGAGCATGCCGCTGAAGCCCACTTACCTGTGGACTCTGCCGATGTTCCACTGCAACGGCTGGTGTTTCCCCTGGACCCTGGCGATCAATGCCGGCACCAGCGTCTGCATCCGCGCCGTCCGCCTGGAAACCATCATGGATCTGATCAAGACCGAGAAGGTCAGCCATTTCTGCGGCGCGCCGATCATCCTGAACATGATCGTGAATGCTCCCGACGAGATGAAGGCCGGCATCGATCATAAGGTCGAAGTGATGACCGCCGGCGCGGCTCCGCCTGCCGCCATCATCGAAGGCATGGAGCGCATGGGCGTCAATGTCACCCATGTCTACGGCCTGACCGAGGTCTATGGCCCCACCATCTTCTGCGCCTGGCACGAGAAGTGGGATGATCTGTCCATCGAGGACAAGGCCCGCGTCAAGGCCCGCCAAGGCGTGCGCGGCCCGATCATGGAAGGCGCCATGGTCGCCGATCCCATCGACATGACGCCGATGCCCAAGGACGGCGAATCCATGGGCGAAATCTTCATGCGCGGCAACAACGTCATGAAGGGCTATCTGAAGAACCCCAAGGCCACCGAGGAAAGTTTCAAGGGCGGCTGGTTCCATACCGGCGATTTGGCGGTCTGGCATGAAGACGGCTATATCGAGATCAAGGACCGCTCGAAGGACATCATCATCTCGGGCGGCGAGAATATCTCGAGCCTTGAGGTCGAAGACGTTCTCTATCGCCATCCCGCCGTTCTCGAAGCCGCGGTGGTGGCCCGTCCCGATCCCAAATGGGGCGAAACTCCTTGCGCCTTCCTGACCCTGAAGCCCGGAGCCAAGGTCACCAAGGACGACATCACCGCCTGGTGCCGCGAGCATCTGGCTCATTACAAGGTGCCGCGCAGCATCGTCTTCGGCGCTCTGCCCAAGACTTCGACCGGCAAGATTCAGAAGTTCGAACTGCGCAAGCAGGCCAAGGACCTCTGATTTCCAAGCCTTACGGGCCGCTCGTCCGCAAGTGGCATTTTATGTCACCGACGACGAGCGGTCCGGTCATTGCTGCATGCAGCGGCCAAGGGTAGCCTTCCGCGCCGCTGATTTCCTCGATCTGAAGGAGCATCCCCACCATGACCGCCTATCTTCCCCCCATCCGCGACATGGAATTCGTGCTGCGCGATCTGGCCGGCCTCGCCGACCTCGCCGCCCTGCCCGGTTACGAGGAAGCCTCGGACGAGCTGGTCTCCAGCGTGCTTGAAGAAGCCGGCCGCATCGCCGAGGAAGTTCTGGCCCCCCTCAACCAGCCCGGCGACCGTCAGGGCGCCAAGCTGGTGGACGGCAAAGTGCAGACCGCCGATGGCTGGCAGGCCGCGCTCGACACTCTGATCGAAGGCAATTGGCTGGGTCTGCCCTATGACACCGAATGGGGCGGCATGGGTCTGCCCGGACTGGTGAACGTCGCCGTCAGCGAGATGTGGCAGTCGGCCAACATGGCCTTCGCGCTGTGTCCGATGCTGACCCAAGGCGCGGTGAATGCCATCCAGGACTGCGGCTCGGACGAACAGAAGGCCACCTATCTTCCCAATCTGGTCACCGGCAAATGGGCCGGCACCATGAACCTGACCGAATCCTCGGCCGGTTCCGACCTGGGCGCCATCCGCACCAAGGCGGTGAAGAACGGCGACCATTATCTGATCAGTGGCCAGAAGATCTTCATCACCTATGGCGATCACGAACTGGTCGAGAACATCATCCATCTGGTGCTGGCCCGCACCCCCGACGCCCCTCCCGGCGTCAAGGGCATCTCGCTGTTCATCGTGCCGAAGTTCCTGATCAATGAAGACGGCTCGCTGGGTGCGCGCAACGACGCCCATGCAGTGTCGCTGGAACATAAGATGGGCATCCATGCCAGCCCCACCGCCGTGATGTCCTTTGGCGATGCCGGCGGCGCCGTCGGCTATCTGGTCGGCGAAGAGAATCGCGGCCTGGAATATATGTTCGTGATGATGAATCATGCCCGCCTGAATGTCGGCATCCAGGGTCTGTCCATCGCCGAACGCGCCTACCAGCAGGCCCGCACCTATGCCAAGGAGCGTGTGCAGGGCAAGGCCATCGGCACCTCGGAAAAGGGCGGCATCGTCGATCATCCCGACGTGCGCCGCATGCTGATGACCATGAAATCGCAGATCGAGGCGATGCGCGCCCTGGCCTATGTCGCCGCCGCCGCTCTGGATGTGGCACACAAGGCCCCGGACGCCGAAGAGCGCGCCAAGGCCCTGAAGTTCCACGAATTCCTGAACCCGATCGTCAAGGGCTGGTGCACCGAAGTCGGCAATGACGTCGCCTATCTGGGCGTGCAGGTTCATGGCGGCATGGGCTTCATCGAGGAAACCGGCGCCTGCCAGCATCAGCGCGACGCCCGCATCACCACCATCTATGAAGGCACCACCGCCATTCAGGCCAATGATCTGGTCAATCGCAAGCTGCTGCGCGACCAGGGAGCCACCGCCCGCGCCGCTCTGGCCGAGGTGGTGGAACTGGCGACCGAACTGTCGGGCAAAACCGACGAATTCCTGAAGGGCATCGGCGCCGAGCTGGCTTCCGCCGCCGACGCCGCTCTTTCGTCGGTGGAATGGCTGCTGGGTGCGGCGGTGCGCGACCCGCGTCTGCCGGCGGCGGCGGCGGTGCCGTTGCTGCGTCTGCTGGGCACCGTCTTCGGCGGCTATCAGCTGGCCCGCTCGGCCAAGATTGCCCGCGCTCGCCTGGACGCCAACGAAGGCGATCAGGGCTTCTATCTGTCGAAGCTGGCGACCGCCTGGTTCTATGCCGAAAGCGTTCTGCCCCAGGTCCACGGCCTGCAAATCTCGATCACCAAGGGCTCGCGCACGGTGATGAGCGTGGTGCCGGATCAGCTGTAGAGGGGAATTGCGGAGAGGGGAAAGACCGCTCTCATAAGATATCCGAAGCGTCAAAAATGACGCTTCGGATATTCCCTGCAATAAGATGCGACCTACAGCAAGGAATACCTTTAGTTCTAACGAACAGCTTCGCAGGGATGCATCACAGCTTGGGAACAAACCCACTCAAAAATAGCGGGTATAAAGTTAGTTCTAGCTCTCTTTACTTCCTTTGCGTCCTTATGATGACTTTTCAATGATCGAAGCTTTTTTCCCCAAGTTCGATCAGCAAGAAGAGAGAGATATGCATAATCAATGCATGCACCCAAAGCTAGCTCACCATAATGCAAGCCGAAATCACCCTTGAATTTGCGCGCAAGTTCGGTGGCATTTGTTTTATTTTCCGCCTTTTTCGCTATAGCAGAAAAATGGCGTAATGCTTTTTGATTAAATGCATTATCAGCCAAAAAGTTTACAGCCACAACCAATTGGCGCGGCGCATCCTCATCGCAGCTCAACTTGTGCGCAATGACTGCCAGAGAATGGCGATATTCTTTACCAGCTTCGAAATTTGCAATCGCTTCTTCCAAACGATACAAACCATAGATAATTAAACCAGTTACCACACAAAGGGGTAACAAAGCGTATTCACCCATCACACCCTCCTAGCTGTGTAGTTTATTCTCCAGCCGCCTGAGATTGAACCTGTTCCCGTGAAGGCGTTTTTCGCACGGGCCCTTTCCGTCGGGTTTCCTCGAAGTCTCCCTTTTCCTTCAATCTCAATTCAAGGTAGCGGAAAAATCTCCATATTAACAATGGTCCAAGGGTTGTAGCCAAAACGGTTAGCAAAATCGCGATAAGGGTATCAAAAGGACGCTCATTCGACGCTCGCTCCGCAGCGTTTTTGATGATATCCCACCAGCCTTTATCAATCGTTACCGTCGGAAGGGCGTCACCCATTCTAACCATCCAGCCTAATCAGGACGGCATAGATAATCAACTTAAGCTGCGCGATCAATAGAGAAATTTCAACCAAGCAGCCACATGCAGATGGGCTTTCCTGACATTGCTCCTCCGATCTTGACAACAAAATTCGAACGCCGACCTCCTTGTCACCCACAGGCTTTCACCTGCTCCCTCAGTTGGGCATAGTCCTCGACCACCTTAGCGGCGGCGCTATCCTCGCCCAACTGGTGCAGTTCCGATGCCAGCCGTGTCTTAAAGGGCGGATCGTAATCCTCGAGCGGCGGGCAGCTGTTGCGGGGCGTGTCAGAGCAGGCTGACAGCAGTGTTGATATCGCCAGGACGGCTGCAGGCAAGCTGCGCATCTTTCACCTTCAGATCATGTTCGAGTTGCGAAAGCCGGGCCTGCCTGCTGCCGGCGTAATCCGCCAGCAGCAGGGGCAGCAGCCCGGTCAGGGTCTGGAGCAATTGCCCCAACAGAGCCGCCAGCTCCATCAGGCCGCCTGGCCCAACTGCTGCGGAGCCGGAGCGGGCGTAGCGGCGCTCGGCAAGGCAACGCTGCCGGGCAGCACCAGGCTCGGGTCCAGCTTGGCCATTTTGGCCAGCAGAAGGTCAGCCACATGCTGTTCCGACAGCCCCAGGCTGTTGAGGATGCCCGGAGCCTGCGAGGCGACGAAGGACAAGCCGATCTGCAAGGCGGCATTGCGGGTCTCGACCTTGGCGAAATCGGCATGGCCCAGCAGGGTCATCAGATGGCCCTGGGCGAAGCTGACCGCTTCGGACAGCAGACCGTCCAGCTGATGCGACAGATCGCTGTCGGCGGCGATATTGGCCCGCTTCTTCACCCAGGCGGCGGCCCAGGTGGCGGCGGCGGCCAGGATGGCGATCAGTAACTGGGCCACCAGGGTGGCCAGCGGCGTCAGGTCGGCGATCGTGGAGTGATCCATGGAAAAGTCTCCTTCAGACAAAGAAAAAGCCGCCAAGCCAAACGGCCGGGCGGCTCTTCGGATGAAACGCGGCGGATGGATAAGAGTCAGGACGGGAAAGCCGCCTTCCAGCGGGCCAGATAGCCCTCGACGGTGGCGGCTCCCAGCGCGGTATTGTACCAACGCTTATAAAAAGCCGCCTGGGTCGGGATATCGCCCGCCGCCGGCAAGGGCTCCGGGCAGCGGTAATAGAGCAGCCGAGCCATAGCGGCGGCATAGAGCAGATTGCCCGCCATCTGATCCAGCTTGCTCATGCCCGGCATCAGCAAGGCCAGGACCTTGGCCGACAGATCGGGACGCCGGGCCAGAAAGGTCGCCCAAATATCGTCATGGGTTCGCGGTTCCATTTGGAAAATACCAACCGCAGGCCCCTGCCCCAGTTGATGCAGATAAGTGCCGCCGCCGCTTTCCTGCAGGGCGGTGCCCATCAGCAGTTCCTCGGCGGCCTCGCCCCCCAGGCCGATGGCGGCCAAAGCAGGGGCGATGACCAGCTGACGCAATTGGCCGGGATGAATGCCGGTGTTCATCATGATGCCTTTCCTGTGCAAGGGGCGGCGATGGCGTCGAGCTTGTCCTCGATGCGCCCCAACCGCCCGTCCAGGCGCTCCTCCAGCGAACGCAGATCGTCGGTCTTGACGAAGCGGCGTTCGCAATCGACTTGCAGGCCCTGAATCTTGTTCCTGAGTTCATGGATGGCCTCCCACACATTGTCGTGATGGGTGGCGTCGGTTTCCTGATGCTTGTCCTGGCGGCTCCATAAAAGAAAAAAGCCGCCGCCCAGAAGAGGCAGCAGCACCACCGAGATCACCGACCAGATCGAAATGCTGTCGGCCTGCATCATAAAGCCGCCTGCCCGCGCGCAGCGCGGCGGTTGTTGATCTTGGCGAGCAAAACCGAGGGCAGATCGGTCTTGGCAATGGTGCCTTTGCCCATCAGCAGACTGATCAGATCTTCCAGCCCGCGGCTCATCGAGGCGTCGGAGCCAGTGGAACCCAGGGAGTCGATGCTGGCTTGAAGCTCAGCATTTTTCTGGACCAGAAGCTGTTCCTCTGTCGGAGGCGGCGGCCAGTTGCCGGTGATTTCGGTCCAACCGACAGTGAGTTGGTTCATCAAGGAGACATCACCAGCCTGACCGTCGTCGAAGCCGTGAACCTGATCCTGGAAGTCCCTGAAATAACGCATCGTCATGATTGAGGCTCCTTATCGCAATTCACACCAGGGGCTGATGGTCGCCGATCCCACATTGATAACAATCTGGTAGGATGCGCCTGGCGGAACGATGAACGACACAACAGGACTCACACTCCCCAGAGTGGAATACAAATAAGCCGCCATATTCCCATTCACATACGCATAAAAACACGCATAACCACTGCTAAAACCACTTCCAGCCACAACAAGAATAGGCCTAGATGTCGTATTATAATAGACAGTACCCGCCGAACGACTAGATGTTACATTCTGATACCCCTGGCAAAACCCGAGTAAATTTGGCAGAGCCACACCATTTTTGCCACTTTGCATGAAGCTATATATGGTAATGCCGATTACGGCGGCGGCCGCAGTGATCGCCTCGCCCAGATAGAGCTTATTCACGCTGGCAAACGTGGGATTACTGCCAGAGGCCGAACTTGCGACGCTGGGCGATTTCATGACCATGTTGACGCTATCGAACCAGTCCGAGGCATAGCCAGCGGCGGAGATCGAGGGAAGAGTTGTGGGGATGGTGTAAGCCGTACCAGCAGGGCGGCGGCAATAGGGCAGAATTTCCAGACCGGAAATAGCGCCAAAATACCATACCACACCGGATGTCCCGTTCCACTGAGTGCCCACTGAGAATGCAACCCCAGCAACTACCTTGGTAGCGGAAGCGATTGTTTGATCCAGAGCACCGTTGATATAAACGTAGTATTTACCTGCCACGGGATCATAGACGAACTCGATGAAATAAGTTGTTCCTGCGACAATTGTTATGCTCCCGAGTGTCCCGCTAGCTATGTCCTGAGTGGTTCCATTGGACGATAAATAGACGGCGACCTTACCACTCTGTATCTGCACGTTCAGACCATATCCCGCGCTGTTGACCAGAGAGAAAAGCTGACCTGACGACACCGAGCCAGGCTTGAACTGCGCCGCGATAGAGAACCCGCCATTTCCGGAACCTTGAAGGCTCTTAATTGCGGAACAATAGGCATACTGTGTCGAACCGTTGAACGAGCAATAATTGTTGCTGCCTAGGCCGATAGTGCCCGAAGTCGAGGTCAGCGATCCAACCAATGTCCATGCATTGCCAAAGTCATCGGTGAACGCGCCGCCGGACTGGTTGAAGGTCAGGCTCGACTGCGCCGCCTGATTATAGACCGCCCCGATCTGCGGCGGCGCCAAGGTCGCACCGCCGGTGACATTGCCCGCCGACACCCGGTTGGCATAAAGATAAGACTGGCTGTTCGCCGCTAAGGCCGGGAAGAAACTGGCGCTGTCCGCCGTCAGCCGCTCCACGTAATCGATGGCGCCCGAGGTTCCATAACCAGCGGCAAACGTCATCAGCAGCGGTGTGGCCGTGGCCGACAGACCTGGCGTCAGACTGCTGCCGGTGGTGATGAAATTCGCCTGACCGCTGCTGTTGGCGACACCCACCAAGGCGGTCTGGCGCACCGAAGGGGCCGAGCCGGAAGCCCCCGCCACCGGCTGGCCGTTGGCCTTCTGATAGTCGATGCAGATCCAGTTGCCCGAGCCCAACGACAGGAACTGGGCGCAGTCATTGGCCGCCGTGATGATGTTGGCAGCCCCCGGCAGGATCAGCGACGCGGCATTGTAGGTCAGGGTCAGCGTGGCGGCGAACTGCACCGTATAAACCACACCCGCTGGAGCCGAGGAACCCAGCCCGGTAATGGTGGTGGTACCAGAGATGGAAACCACCTGGCTGGACGCCGTCCCCAGATCGGTCGTAGCCGCCGAGGCCAGGGTGGCGATCCCCAGGCTGGCCGGGATCACCAGGGCATAATAATTGCCGGCGGCGTCACAGGTCAGCTCGGCGAAATAGCCCTTGGGAATGATCAGGCTGGCATTGACGCCGCCGTTCAAGGCATCGGCATTGTTTGCCAGAGCCAAAGTCACCGGACCGCCCTTGGCGAAGACCGAGACGCTCCAGCTCGTCGTCAGTCCGGAAGAGGCCGGCAAGGTCAGGGTGATGGCGGAAGAAGCCAGCAGGAACTGCCCGGCATTGCTTAAAGCCAGCGTTGCCGATGCCGAAGCAAGGCTATAAGTCTGAGCCGCCGCCGGAACGAAGATGCCGCTGGTTTCGTTTACCGTCCCCAAGCTGATCCAGGCGCTGTCCGCCTGATTGCGCAGCTTGAGCTGATTGGCGGCGGTGTCGTGCCACAGCACGCCGGCCAGCGAGGCCAATCCCAACGACGAAGCGGTGGGAGCCGTGCCGCCCGAACTCAGGCTGGCCATGCCGGCCAGGGCATTGTTGACATCCGTCACCAAGGCCATGCCCGACAACGGCGCCGCCGTCGGGATCTGCAGAACATTCTGGGTCATGGGGTCAGTATCCTTGCGCAATGATGTTGACGGTGCGGGCGACGGCGTTTCCGCCGTTCCGGACCTGGATGAAGAAACCGGAATTGGTCAGATTGGTGACCACTGGGGTGTCGGCGGAACTGCCGCCGATAACGGTGACCAACACGTTGGGAACCGCCTGGCCATAAGAGCCGCCATTGAATGGAGCCGCCGGATTCCCCGACAAACCGTCAGAGAAATTGAGTTGATAACCCGCCGCCGGAATCGACAGACCGCTGAAGCTGTCCAGCCGGTCAGGCACGTCCACCAGATAGGAAAAGCCTTCGACCACCGGCATGACGGAAGCGTCCGAGGTTGAGAGCAACAGGCGGAAATCAAAAACCCGGCCGCTATAGCTGCCGGGTAGCCAGTTCTGCCAGTTCCCCCAAGTCACTCCGTCCGCAGAAATTCTAAGCTGCGGCGTCGCCGAGACCAGCGGCCCCAGATTGGCAGCGCAGAGATCGGCCTGGCTCAAGACATCGGCGAAACTACGGATATCCTGCTGGCAAGGCTGAGCAATGGCATGCACCGTCATCACCACCGGACAGGTGGCGACACGGCCCACATCGATCCGGCGCGAATCGGGAATAGTGTAGCAGCCCAAGGCCACCGCTCCCTCGTCATAGAGGATGTTATCCGAGCCCTTCAGATCATCCAGCAGCCTGATATCGTCGCCGGCATCCATTTGCAGATAACCGCCAACAGGAATCATCGAGGATAGGGTTCCGCTCCATCCCGCCGCCGCTTCGTCATGGCTGGCGACCACATTGTTGACGAGCTGCGAGCCCGAAATGGTCACCGAAGCCGGCGTCTTGGAATAAAGCTCATAGCCATCCGACACCGTGTAATGGGTGGCGACCCAATAGGTTCCATCACCCACCGAAGGCGTTTGCGGCACCGAGGTACGGCAGACGAAGATGCCGCTGCCCCAGGTCGGACCTTTGCGGATTTCGAAGTCCGGGTTGCGGCTGTCCGAGACGGCATCCCAAGACAGCTGGGCGATCCCCGAAACATAGGCGGTGGTCAGCCCCGTCACCTCGGGCAAGACGGCGGCCTGGGCGTTGCCGGTCACCGTCAGGCTATAGGCCTGCACCTGCGACAGATCCTGCTCCGACGAACCGAACAGATTGTAAGAGGTGAACTTCACCCATAAAGGTCGGCCGATCTGATTGGAAGCGAAGGCATATTTGAAGATGCCGTCATCCAACCGGGCGAACGGAGCCCCCGCCGCATGATCTCCCGCCTCGCTGCCGTAAAGCCCGCGATAGAGGGTGGTCAGGCCGTACTGATAACTACCGGTCAGGGTGGCCGTCTGATAGGCGAGATATTCGCCGTCAAGATAGCAAAGGGTGTTGTAATTGGCGGCGTCCAACGCCGTACCACTGCCCAGCTGCGAGCGGGACAGGCTCATATCGACGGCCAGACAGTTGACCACATCCAGCGCACTTCCCTCGGCCAGATCAGCGGTCAGCAGGCCTTGGCGCGACGGCACGGTAATGGCGCCGATGCGGGAGTAGCTGCTGCCGTCCTGGGACACCCAAATATTGGCGCCGCCCCAGTTGGTCCCGCCCGAAGCCGCGACCCACAGTTCCAGATCGCCGCCCGTCACCGCCGCAGGCGGCTCGAACAGGATCGGCACATTCACATCACCTGGATCGGCGCCATGGTCGGCGGCGTAGCCCAACGAGGGCTGCAAGGGCCGTTCCACCGTCACGGCAATGGCGCCGGGAACCGCCTCGGCCTTGACGCGAAAGACAGTGTCTTCCTCTTCCTCGATCTCCAGCACCCGCACCGAGGTGGCGGCCAACCCCTGATTGTCATCCGACAGGGCAATGATATCCATGGGCTCCAGCAGAGCCGCGATGCCGCCCATCCGCCATTCATAGGTGGTGACGATATTGGTGCTGCGGGCCAGCAACAGATCGCAGACCTTC
>Ga0306924_10003649_pt1 | contig 14840 bp, 14 predicted proteins | sample sta12Can44000111_FD_203756 | JGI IMG/M metagenome (GOLD analysis project Ga0306924, IMG submission 203756) | Lab enrichment of tropical soil microbial communities from Luquillo Experimental Forest, Puerto Rico - statanox.12C.anox.44.000.111 (v2)... | ecosystem: Environmental > Terrestrial >... | reverse complement strand
AAAAGTTACAATGCAAGCTATTTTCGGGATCACTGCGCTGCACCGGACCTGCTTCTCTCAGCGTGCCGTTATGGGGAGCTGAAGCCAGGGTCTCGGAAGCCAACCTGCCGAGAAGGGATCCAGATGCCGGCACGAGGGCGGGGATCTTTTCGCTCACTTCGCCATACACGTGCTAAGATTATGGGCAGCGACCCACGGTGCTGCCCCGTCGCCCTCTCCGCAACAAAAGAAGGATCGAAGGCGTATCTCTGCCATGCGCATCTTCCGGTTTTTCGAAAGCCTCCTAGAGCCGACCGCCGTCCCGACCGGGGCGGCCCCGCCGGCCGGGCTTGCCGCCTTTTACTGGCACTACGCCCGGCAGGCCCGGCACCTCGTTACCGCGCTCTTCGTTACCGGCTTTATCGTGGCGCTTCTCGACACGACGATCCCGGTATTTATCGGGCGGGTGGTGACCCTGGTTTCTGCCCACGCTCCGGGATCGCTGCTACAAGACAACTGGCCGCAACTCGTCGGCATGGCGCTCGTCCTGCTGGTGGCGCGGCCGTCTGCGCTCGCTTTGCAAAATCTGATCACCAACCAGGGGATCATCCCCAGCTTCTCCAATCTCATTCGCTGGCAGAGCCATTGGCATGTCGTGCGGCAGAGCTGGGCATTTTTTCAGAACGACTTCGCCGGCCGCATCGCGCAACGCGTCATGCAGACCGGCCCGTCCTTGCGCGAGAGCGTCGTCTCGGCAACCAACGCGGTCTGGTACATCCTCGTCTATGGCGGCGGCGCGATCACGCTGATGGCCTCGAACGATGTGCGGCTGGCGGTCCCGGTGTTGGCGTGGTTCGCCGGTTATGCGGCGCTCTTGCGGTATTTTGTGCCTCGCCTGCGCGTCCGCTCGCAGCGCATGTCCGAGACGCGCTCGGCGCTGTCTGGCCGGGTCGTCGACAGCTATACCAATATCCAGACCGTCAAGTTGTTCGCCCGGCCGCGCGACGAAGACGAATTCGTGCGCGCGGCGATGGACGACCTTACCGACGCCTTCCGCGCGCAGCTGCGCCTGACCACAACCCTCGGGCTGAGCCTTGCCATCTTGAATGCGAGCCTTGTGGTCGGCGCCGGGGTCGTTGCGATCTGGTTGTGGAATGACGGCCGTATCCCGGTCGGCACCGTCGCGATGGCGTTGCCATTGACCTGGCACATCGCGGCGATTGCCGGCTGGGTTGCGCAGAACGTGACGACGATCTTCGAAAATATCGGCGTCGTGCAGGAAGGTATGCGCTCGATCGCGGTGCCGCGGCAGATGCCGGATCGGCCCGATGCGGTCGCGTTGCAGGTCGAGCGCGGAACTGTGCGATTCGAAGACGTGCGTTTCGGATACGGCACCGCCAAGGGCGTCTTGCATGGGATAGACCTCACCGTGCAACCGGGTGAGCGCGTTGGGCTGGTCGGTCCGTCGGGCGCCGGCAAATCGACCCTTGTGAACCTCCTCCTGCGATTTTACGACCTCGAAAGAGGTCGGATCATGATCGACGGGCAAGACATCGCCACCGTCACGCAGGAGAGTCTGCGCGCGCAGATCGCGATGGTCACCCAAGACACCTCGTTGTTGCACCGGTCCATTCGCGACAACATCCGCTACGGTCGCCCGCAGGCGAGCGAATGGGAGGTCCGCCGTGCGGCCGCGCAGGCTCACGCTCTCGAATTCATCGAGAGCCTCGAAGACTGGTACGGGCGGCGCGGTTTCGACGCGCATGTCGGCGAGCGCGGCGTCAAATTGTCGGGTGGCCAGCGTCAGCGCATTGCGCTGGCGCGGGTGATCCTCAAGGACGCGCCGATCCTGGTGCTCGACGAAGCCACCTCGGCGCTCGATTCGGAGATCGAGGCGGCCATCCAGGAGCAGCTCGACGGGCTAATGAAAGGCCGCACCGTCATCGCGATCGCGCATCGCTTGTCGACGATCGCGCGGCTCGACCGGCTCGTCGTGCTCGACGAAGGCAACATCGTCGAGGAAGGCTCGCACGCCGAGCTGCTTGCCGCCAGCGGCACCTATGCCCGCCTGTGGCGGCGCCAATCGGGCGGCTTCCTCGACCCGGTTGCTTCGTCCGGTCTCGCCGCCGCCGAATAGCATTATATTTACGCGCGAACGTTAGAATTGGCCGAGCCGGCGATCAGGCGCATGACCCTCGATGAGTTTCTCCGTTGGGACGATGGAACCGATACCCGCTACGAGCTGATAGACGGCTTTCCGGTCGCAATGGCGCCGCCGGACGAGGCACATCGCATTCTCGCCTTGCGGCTCGGCGCCCAGATCGATGCGGCACTCGCCGGCCGGCGCCCGTGCAATGCCCAGATCGAGCCTGGAGTAGTGCGCCCCGATCGGGCAGATTCGTACTATGTGCCGGACATCGCCGTCACTTGCGAACCGAACGCTCCCGGTCGGCAGGCTATGGTAGATCCGATCCTGATCATCGAGATCTTGTCGCCGAGCACGGAACGAAATGACCGGCGCTTAAAAGTACCCGCCTATCAAAACTTACAGAGCGTGCGCGAAATCATGCTGATCGATGCTGATACTTACCACGCCGAAGTTTATCGGCGAGAGAACGACCACTGGGGCATCGAGCTCGTTCGCGGCGCCGAAGCGTCTTTTTCCCTGGTCTCGGTCGACCTTCGGATATTGATGTCCGAGTTCTACGAGGGAATTGCTTTGCCAGCTGCGTCTGCTAGTTCCTGACCCAGAGCTATGCTCAACTATCTTTATTCCCGCACTCTCGCCCTTGCCGGCAGCCGGCACGCGATGCTGGCGATGGCGGCGATCTCGTTTGCCGAAAGCTCGTTTCTGCCCCTGCCGCCTGACTTCTTGCTCGTGCCGATGACCCTGGCGCAGCCGCGGCGCGCCTGGTTGATCGCGTCAGTCTGCACGATCGCCTCGGTGCTCGGTGGCTTTGTCGGGTACGCGATCGGTTATTTCCTGTTCGACGCAGTCGGCCGGCCGGTGCTCGAATTTTATCACGCCATGGACAAATACGAGGCGCTGAAGACGGGTTTCGCGCGATGGGGCGTCTGGATCATCATCCTCAAAGGGTTGACGCCGATCCCGTTCAAGCTCGTGACGATCGCCAGCGGGGTGGCGGAATTCAACCTCCTCGCCTTCACTTTGGCCTCGCTCGTCTCTCGCAGCCTCAGGTTTTTCCTCTTGGCCGCTCTGTTGTGGCGTTTTGGCGAGCCGGTCCGCGACTTCATCGAGCGACGCTTGATGCTGGTGACGAGCGCGGTCGCCGCGGCCCTCGTTGGCGGATTCCTGGTGCTGCGCTATCTATGAAGGCATGAGGCAACCCGCTTCCGTGTTTGCCGGGTTTGTGCTGGTGGCGAGCGCCGCCGTGCTCGGCGGGGCGCTTGCCTCGCAATATTGGGGTGGGCTCGCGCCTTGCGAGCTCTGCCTTTTGCAACGCTGGCCGTGGGGCGCGGCGATCGTGATCTCGTTCGTCGCCATAATGGTGGGCAGCCGGCCGGCATTCCCCCGGGTGGCGCTGCTGCTCGTCGCGGTCTTTGTCGTGAGCAGCGGGCTCGCCTTCTATCATGTCGGTGTCGAACGGCACTGGTTTGCCGGCCCGAACGCGTGCAGCGGCGCCGCTACCGCCGCCGATACGCTCGAAGCCTTGAAGGCGCAGATCCTCCACCAGCAGCCGGTGCGCTGCGACGAGCCGGCATGGTCGCTGTGGGGCATCTCGCTCGCCGGTTGGAACTTCCTCGCTTCCTTGGTCATGACGGGATGCTGTCTCGCGGCCTTTCTGCAGTCGGCAAAGCCCCGGGAACGGGCGGCATTCCGCCGTGGCGCGGCGTGAACGACGCCCCGCGCCACCGATTGCCGGGCGACCGATCCTCCGAACAGGAGATTGCGAGCGTGCTGCGCGTCGACCACGCCGGCGAATACGGGGCGACGCGCATCTATCAAGGGCAGCTCGACGTGCTCGGCCGCAGCCGGGGAGCCGGGGCGATCCGGCTCATGGCTGAGGCCGAGAAGCGGCACCTCGCCCGGTTCGAGACATTGCTGCGCCACAGGCGGGTGCGGCCGACCTTGCTTCACCCGCTGTGGTCGGTCGCGGGCTACGCGCTTGGCGCTGCGACTGCGCTGATGGGAGAGCGCGCCGCGATGGCCTGCACGGTCGCCGTCGAGGAAGTCATCGACGAGCATTACCGCGATCAGGCCGAACGGCTCGGCGACGAAGACGCGGCGCTGCGCGAGACGATCCTGTCGTTTCGCGACGATGAGATCGCGCACCGCGATCTCGCCATCGCTGAGGGGGCCGAAGAGAGCCCGGGGTATGACCTGATCAGCGCCGTCGTCAAAGCCGGCTCACGCCTAGCGATCTGGCTGTCTACCCGCCTTTAAATAAAGCTCGCCCTACTGCTTTTTCGCCTCCAACCCGGCATCGGCTGCCGGCACCGCGGCGTGTTCTGCGGGTGGACCCTTGTAGGAGATGCGCCAGATCGTGCCGCCGGTGTCGTCGGCGACGAGTAAGGAGCCGTCCTTGGCGACCGCGAGCGCCGCCGGGCGGCCCCAGACCTCGGCGCGCTCCTCGCCGGAGGCCCAGAAACCGGTCGCGAAATTCTCGTAATAGCCCTCCGGCCGGCCGTCCTTGAACGGCACCCGAACCACCTTGTAGCCGGTCGGCACCGAGCGGTTCCACGAGCCCTTCAGCGCGACAAACAAGCTGCCCTTGTATTCCGCCGGGAACTGGTCGGCCTCGTAAAACACAAGGTCGAGCAGCGAGGAATGCGCCTGGAACAGCAGGTCGGGCGTGATCGTCGCCTCGACCTTGTCGGGTGCGAGGTTCGCAAACCCCGGCTGCGGGTGCTTGCCGATATACGCATAGGGCCACCCGTAGAACCCGCCTTGCTGGACGCGGATCAGGAAATCGGAAGGCAGGTTGTCGCCGAGCCCGTCGCGCTCCTGCACCACGGCCCAGAGCTCGCCGGTTTGCGGATGGAAGGCGAGCGCGGTCGGATTGCGCGTGCCCGAGGCGACCGTCGTCTGGTTCGAGCCGTCGGCGTCAAAGCGCTGGATCGTCGCCTTGGGCTCGGGCTCGACACCGACATTCCCCGACGAGCCGACGCCGACATAGAGGCCGCCGGTTTTCGGGTCGATCGCCAGATGCCGGTTCTGGTGGCCAACCGGGATGCCGAAGACACCCTTCTTGGTCAGCAGCTCCGCGCCATAGGCGCCCGGTACCGGCTTCCGTTGATCGGGCGGTATATCGGCGGCTTTCTGCGGCGGTACTGGGCGGCCGGCACGCAATGCCCCGACGATGTGCGGCACGCGCCAGATCGCATCCTGGTCAGCAACGAGGATCTCGTCACCGCGCAAAGCGAGGCCATAGGGCCGATTCAGGTCTTCGACATGGCGGTCGATCCATTTGGCGTGGCCCTCGCCGTCGTCGCGAAGCAGAGTCAGGTAGCCGGCGCTCTGCTCGGCCACCAATACGTCGCCGTTCGGCAGCACGAGCAGGCGCCGCGGGTTGGCGAGCCCAGTGGCGAAAGGCGCAGCGGTGAAACCCGGCGGCACCTGCAACGCCTGCCCGTTGAAGGGCAGGACGAGCGACCGGTCGGTGACGATCGCCCCGGTTTTTGGCGGCGGCAGATCGACCGGGTCGACATGGAAGCGCCGCCCGATCTCATGCTCCGCAAGGAAATTTTGGGCCAACTCGTTCTTGGCATCGGAGGCCTGGCCCGGAGCCGCGTTTTGCTGTGCTACAGCGGATGACAGCGCCAGCACCGCGGTCGCGCAAGCAGCGAGCACGGTCGACGAGATGCCGAAGTTCTTCGTCATGATCCCTCTCCCAGCGGGTACCGCGCGATAGCGTAGCTCATCGGCAAGCGAGCCGTCCGCCAAATTATGCGCGCGATCGAGAGCCGTTAGGAGCGGCATGGCCGGGAGCCCAGGGGTGACGTGAACGGCTGCTGCCCGGGCGACGAGCTCGAGCCCCTTATCGGGGGCTTAAAACAAAGCCAGCTGGTCGCCCTTCTGCGGTGGCCGCCGGAAGAGCGCTGTGTCGAGGGATTGCGTCGTGCGTTGGTTGAAGCCGAGCTTGCGGCAGGTCCGATCGAAGCGCAACCGAAGCATGTCTGCATATGGACCGGTGCCGGTCATCCGCTTGGACCAGGTCGAGTCGTAAAGGCGGCCGCCATGGCTCTGTGCTACCAGCGAAAGCACATGGGCGGCCTTTCCGGGGAAATTTTCTTCCAGCCATTCCTTGAACAACGCCTTCAGTTCGAGCGGCAACCGCAACAAAGTATACCCGGCGGAGGTGGCGCCGGCGACGCGAGCCCGGTCGAGGATCGCTTCCATCTCGCTGTCGTTGAGCGCCGGGATCATCGGCGCGCTAAGAACACCGGTTGGGATTCCGGCCTGCGCGAGCGCGGTGATTGTTTCCAACCGGCGTTCGGGTGTCGAGGCGCGGGGTTCCATCCGGCGCGCCAAGCTGCGGTCGAGCGTCGTCACCGAAACCGTTACGCTCGCAAGGCGGTCTTTTGCCATATCGGCGAGGATGTCGAGGTCCCGTTGGATCGCGGCCGACTTGGTGACGATTGTCACCGGATGGCGGAAATCGCGCAGCACCTGAAGTATCCCCCGGGTGATGCCGAGCCGCCGCTCGACAGGCTGGTAGGGGTCAGTATTGCTGCCCAGCGCGATCGGGCGGCAGCTGTACGCGGTTTTACTGAGTTCGCCCGCAAGCAGCGCCGCCGCCTCGGGTTTGAAGAACAAGCGGCTCTCGAAATCGAGCCCGGGCGACAGGCCGAGATAGGCATGGCTCGGCCGAGCGTAGCAATACACACAGCCGTGCTCGCAGCCGCGGTAGGGATTGATCGAGCGGTCGAAGCCGATATCGGGGGAGTCATTGCGGGCGATGATCGTGCGCGTCGAATCCACGGTCAGCGTCGTGGTAAGCGGCGCCGGCTCCTCATCGGCGATGCCCCAACCATCGTCGAAGGCGACGCGCTTCTCCCCTTCGAAGCGGCCGCTGTCATTGCTCGCGGCTCCACGTCCCTTGCGGGCCCTGTTTGTGACCGGCATATCCATCGAGTCGACAATAGGGTAACGCTTGGAACATTTCAAGAACATCCTTCAGATTCGAGGTGAGGAGCTGGATTCTTCCGCGCCCCGCTTGCCGGGAGCGGATCGGGGTGGGGCGCAGCTTTCGGTAATTATTCCAACATTGAATGCCGCCGACACGTTGGCAGGGCTTATCGATCAGCTCCGCGCCTCGGCGGTTGTAAGCGAGATCATCATCGCGGATGGCGGCTCGTCGGACGAAACAGTCGCCATTGCGGCGGCGACAGGCGCGCAAATCGTCGCGACCATGCGCGGGCGCGGCAATCAACTCGCCGCCGGCGCGGACGCCGTAGCGGGCGATTGGTTTTTGTTTCTTCACGCCGATTGCCGCCTTGCGCCGGATTGGGAAGCGTCGGTTGCCGCCTTCCTCTCGGCCCCTGAAGCGGCCAGCCGCGCCGGCTATTTTGATTTCGCGCTGGAGGATGACGTGCCTGCGGCGCGGCGGCTGGAGCGGATCGTCGCCTGGCGCTGCCGCGCTCTGGCGCTGCCCTATGGCGATCAGGGTCTGTTGATCAGCCGCAGCCTCTATCATGCGGTCGGCGGGTTTGCGGCGCTGCCGCTGATGGAAGACGTCGACCTGGCGCGCCGGCTCGGACGCCGGCGCCTCGCCCGGATCGGCGCACGCTGCACTTCGTCACCGCGCCGCTACCGACGGGAGGGGTATTGGCGGCGCCCGCTGCGCAACCTCGCCTGCCTCTCTCTCTACTTCATCGGCGTCCCACCGCGCCGGATCGTGCGGCTTTACGGCTGATGCGGCGCACCCTCGTTCTGTTCGTGCGGGTGCCGCTGCTCGGCAGCGGCAAGCGCCGCCTCGCGCGCGAGATCGGCGACATCGCGGCGCTGCGTTTCGAGAAACTCATGATCGCGCTTTTGCTGCGCCGTCTCGCAAAGGACGGGCGCTGGCGGTTGCGGATCGCAGTGACGCCGGATAAAGCCCGCCGCAGCGCCCGTCATTGGTGCGGCGGGGTCGAGGCGGTTGGACAGGGCGCGGGCGATCTCGGCAGGCGCATGGTTCGAATGCTCGAAACGTCTCCTTCCGGCGCAACGGTGATCATCGGCGGCGACATCCCGGCGGTCACGGCCCGTCACGTCGCCGCTGCCTTCCGTCTGTTGGGCAGCCACGACCTGGTTTTTGGCCCTGCCGAAGATGGCGGGTTCTGGCTCGTGGGCGCCCGACACCCGCGGCACTTGCCGCCCATATTTGAGCGGGTGCGGTGGTCCAGCCCGCACGCCCTTGCCGACGCGCTCGCCAGCCTCCCCAGACCGATCAAGGTGGGCTATGCCGAAAGGCTGGAGGATGTCGACAACGCGGAGGCCTACCGTCGGCTCAACCCCGGCCGTGGCTTTTGAACCGGCAGTGCTTCGCCGCTTCGGCGGACCACCTTGCCCGCCCCATGTTTCTTTGAAATGGCGACCCGAGTCGCTTCGCTCTCGCCGCCGGTCGATACCCGTGCACCCTGGCGGCATCGATGTCGGCGTCGGTGAGGTTCGCCGGACCGCGTCCGGTGCGGCGCAGGTTGCGCCTGCGCATCGACATGTCGCGCGATAGGCTCCTTTCCTATTGAGTTACCGTCTTGCGGCCGCTCCGGACGGCCTCGACGACGCGGCCGATAGCGTCGATGACAACGTCTGGCCGTTCGACCGAGACGTTGTGCGACGTCTCGACGACCGTCAGCGGTACGTGGGCAATCGAGGCCGCCAGTTGCTGTTGCGCTCTGCGCCACGCGGCATCGAGCCTTTCGCCAAACCCTGCCGGCACGCCGGCGAACACCGCTAGATCGAAGGGTTTGTCTTTCGTGAGTACCACGATGGGAATTGCGGGCATCGTCGTCCGGGCCAGCGCCCGCTGTACCTGATCTAGGCTCGCGCTAAAATTCATCCTCTCCAACTCTTTATAGTGGAGCCCTGGAAGCGGCTGCGCGCCCAGTTCGGAGTAAGTTTTCCAGAGCGAAGGCGTCATTTGGTTGCGCAGCTCGGGCGGGAGCGCGTCGACGAGCACGATCCCGGCGACGCTGCGCGGGTAGTTCAGCGCGTAGAGTAAGCTATTAAGCCCGCCGAACGAGTGGCCGACGAGCACGTACGGCCCCGGGACCTTCGCCGCGATAAGCAACTTGTGGAGATCAGTCACCGCGGCCGCCGCATTTCGCGGCATCGGCACGGGATCGCTCCGACTGAAATCCTTTGGTGCCGATCCTATCACCGTGCCGGGACGGTCGTACGTGCACACGCGGGTGAATTGCTGCACGCCGGCGAGCACCGGCGTTGCGTTCGGCGACGCGGGATCCGAGACGTTCCAGGAATCACCGCGCCCGAAAAGCCCCGCGTCGAGGACCACCGTCGGGCTTCCGCTGCCGTGACACTCGAGATACAGATGACGATCGCCCCCGATCGCGATGCGACCCGAGAGCGGTGCAGCACCGAGCGTGCAAGCGATTAGAAGCACCGCCGTGACCGTACGTGCGAGCATCGTGTTGCATCCTTTCCATGAGGCGTTTCTGACTCAAGGTTTTCGCAATCCGAAGCCGCCCCCTGGTTCGGCAGCCCGTGGGGCAGGGAGACCCGTCGTCCGTCGTCAGCCCCACCTTTCCGCTTTGCCGTTCTCGGCCGCTCACTCGCACGACGACACCGTTCCGGCCCGCGCGGCGCAGACAACCTGTCGAATTGTGTCAATTACCGCCTGCGGCTGCTCCAGCTCGATGTTGTGGCCGCTGTTAGGCACGACGACGCGCACGCCCTGCTCCGACTGCGCGGCGACGCTGTCCAGCAGCTCCGTCCGGACCTGAAACCAGGCGCTCTGTAAATCATCGGCGCTCTGTAGATCGAAAGGTGATAGCACATCGCCTAGGTCGCCAGCCTGCAAGACGACCACGAGTAGCGCCCCTAGGGGTCGCCTGCCGCCGCCGAGGTCGCGCCGCGCGGCCCAGACCGCTGCGTGCAGGTCGGCGACAATCGCCGACGAGGTGCGCGGCAACGGGCCAGGATCGCTCCAGCCCTCACCGGCCCGGTCGTAGGAGCACACGCGCGTCAGCCCGGCAACGGCCGGCTGGACAACGGCCGAGTTCCATGCGCTGCCGGCGAACCAAGCGTCCATTACGACGGTGGGCGATCCGGATCCGGTGCAATAGAGATTGGGTCGCCGGCCGCGGGCGATCTGGACGAGCTGCTGCGGGTCCGTGTAGGGCTCCAACCGTTCGGGTGATGGGGGTGGGGATGTGTCTTGTGCACGCGTCGGAGCCGCCGCGACTGACAGCGCCAGCAGCACAGACGCCGCAGTGGTCATCAGGCAGGGTAGGGGGCGGCGCGTGCACGTCGTCGGCTCAACCCCGGTCGCGGCTTCTGAACCGGCCTTGCTTGGCCACTTCGCGGACCACCCTGCCCGCCCCATGTTTCTTTAAGACGGCGACCTGAGTCGCGTCGCTCCGGCTGCGGGTCGATATCTGTGCATACCCCGTAAATCATGAGTTTATTCCGCACCCAGAATTCTGCGCAAAAAGTGCAAACGTTTCAGCGTCTAATTTTGGTGAGAAATTCTTGGATTGTGTTGAAAAAGTCGGTGGCCGCTCAATAGCGACCCAATTCGGGTATTATTATTGTACCAATCTAATCAGGTTTAACTCTTTTATTTCTGATGCCAGGTCTCTGACGACTCAATATTTCGTTCTCTATTCCACTAAGAAGTTTTTCAACACAATCCTTGATTTATGGCACGCTACTCCGGCGCCGACGCGCGCCTCTGGCCGCCGCGGGATTGCCGCACCAGTGCCGTCCTGCGACAATATCGGACAGTTTACCAGCCTTTCCTTTCACAGCGGTTGGAGATCGCCGAGCAAGGTCGGCAGTAGTTCCGAAACGGTTGGATGGATTGGCATCGTTCGCTGCAACAAGGTGTAGGGGGCTTTGGCATACATCACGTCCAGAATCCCGTGGACGACCTCGTCACCCCCCGTCCCGAGAATGGCGGCACCCAAGATTTCCCGGTTCTCCGCATCCACCAGCACCTTCATGAGGCCCTGAGTTTCGCCCTTTTCGACAGCGCGGCCGACGCGGGTCATCGGGCGCGTGCCGATCAGCGCACGCTGCCCGCTTCGTCGTACCTGATCCTCCGTTAGACCGGCTCTGCCAAGCGGCGGATCGGTGTAAAGTGCGTAGGCGGTGATGCGGTCGCTGAGCCGGCGGGGGTCGTTGTCGAGCAAATTTGCCGCGACGATCTCGAAATCGTTATAGGCGGTGTGAGTGAACCCGCCTCTGCCGTTGCAGTCGCCGAGCGCCCAGACCCCCGGCACATTGGTGCGCAGCTGATCATCGACGACGATGTAGCCGTGATCGTCTTGGCCTATGCCGGCCCGATCCAGGCCGAGGTCGTCGGTGTTGGGGCGTCGACCCACCGCAAGCAACAGGTGTGACCCGTGTATCTCGGGTGCGCCGTCGGTGCAATCGACGCCGACGATGACGTCCTCGCCGCTTTTTGAGACCCGGATGCAGGTTGCGTTGACCCGTAGACTGACGCCTTCACGCTCCAGGATCTCCCTGATCGCAGCGGAGACATCCGGATCCTCGCGCTGGATCAGTCGCGGCCCCATCTCGACGACCGTCACTTCGCTGCCAAAGCGCCGGTACATCTGCGCGAATTCGAGCCCGACATAGCTACCTCCGACGATCACCAAATGGCGCGGCAGAAAATCGACCGCCATTATCGAGCTGTTCGTCAGGTAAGCGACCTGATCGAGCCCGGGCCAACTCGGCACCACTGCCCGACCGCCGACATTGATAAAGATCCGTTTCGCGGTCAGCAAAGCCTCGCCGACCTGCACCTCGAGCGGGGAGACGAACCGGCCGTGGCCTCGGTAGATCGTGCAATTCACCAGCGACTTCAGGCTCTCTTCGACACCGGCCCGCGACTGCCCAGAGATCGCGTCTTTTCGGGCTTTTACCGCGGCCATGTCGGCCCGCACGGGTCCGTCGATCACGACGCCGAAATCGGCTGCACGGCGCGCCATGTGGATCGCATAGGCACTGGCGATCAGCGTTTTTGTCGGAATACAGCCGGTATTGACGCACGTGCCGCCGAACAAGGCGCGTTCGACGACGGCGACCGTCATGCCCGCGGTCGCGAGCCTTCGGGCTAACGCAGGGCCCGCCTGCCCGGTGCCAATGATAATGGCGTCATAGACGCTCGGCCGAAGCTCAGTTTTGGCCATTGACTGCCTCCGCCCGGTGTTCACGCCCGGGAGCATGCAATAGGATGTGAATTTCAATGAGATAGAAAATCGATCGCCCCAAGCAAGCGCCATCAGTGGAAGCCATGTTACCTGAATCAACGCCGCAGATGTTCTTGCAGGCGCGGCATGAGCTCGACGAAATTGCATGGGCGAAAGCGGTTGTCGAGCTGGTGGATGAGGACGCCGCGCCCAGGCGACGTATGCAGCTCGGTGGGATCTTTCGGCGGCAAAACGCCAGCGAGTTCCGCAAAGCCGGTGCCATTTCCGCCGCTCCGACAGGAACCGTTGTATCCATCTCGGGATAAGCTCGACCGAGCAGCACATACACGGAAATCCCGCACGGTGAGCTCTGCCATTTCCGCCCGGGCTGCGCCTTCGCTAGCAACCGTTGCCGCTATATGCGCCGCCGAAATCCTCGGCTTGGCCGGATTCTCAATTGTTCCGGCACTGCTGCCACAGTTCATCGAGGCCTGGTCGCTGACCAACACGCAAGCCGGCTGGCTCGCGGGGATCCCCTCCGCCGGCTATATGCTCGCCGTCATTCCTCTGGTCGGCCTGACCGACCGGCGGCCCGCGCGGCAACTCTATCTCGCCTCGAGCGTCCTCAGCGCGCTGTCCTGCTTCGGCATGACGTTGTGCGACAGTCTGCTGCCCGCGCTGGGATTCCGAGCTTTGGCGGGAATTGCCATGGCCGGCATGTATATGCCCGGTCTGCGGGCACTCACGCACGGAGCCGAAGGGGCGATCCGTGCCCGCATTGCGGCGTGGTATACCAGCTCGTTCACTATCGGTGCGTCGCTGTCGTTCCTGTTCGGTCGCGTCGGAACCCTTCTCGGCTGGCGCAGCGCTTTTGTCCTCGCCGGCATGCTCGGCGCCGCTGGCGTCTTGATTGCGTGGATGGCGTTGCCCCGCGAGGATTCCGGAAGTGAAAGACATCCACAGCCCCTGCTCAACCTTGGCCCGGTTCTTGCCAACAGGGCCGTCCTCGCCCTGGTCGTGGGCTACGCCGCGGCCATCTGGGGCTGCGTCGGATTGCGGCAGTGGATTGTCGTTTTCCTGACCTTCCGTGCCGGCGATCAGGCCGCTGATCCCGCGCAAGCCTGGACCATTCTGGCGGTCGGAGCGGTGATCAACTTTCTCGGCGTGCCCGCCGGCCTTATCGGCAACGAGCTCTCGATCCGCTATGGGCTGCGGACCATCGCCACTCTGGTCTTCGTGCTCTCGGCCTTTGCCGGCGGTTTGTTCGGCTTTACCGCGATGCTGCCCTACATCGCCGTGCTGGGACTTTCCGTGGTGGCCGGCTTCATCGTGCAGGGCAACTTTTCGAATCTCACTTCCGGCGTGCTCGCCGTCGCCGCCCCGCGTTATTTGGGAGCAACGATCGGGCTCTACTCCTGCATCGGCTTTGGCGCCAGCTTTCTCGGCACGCTCCTGTTCGGCGTCACACTCGACCAGTTCGGCGGGACATCGCAGCTCGCCGCCTGGACGCTCAGTTTCGGCACCTGCGGGCTCGCCTGCCTTGCCGGGGCCGCCGCCACCATCTTCCTGCCCCGGAACATCTGGCAGCGCTGATCTCGCCGAGCTAAGCCGGAGCAGGAGCAGCCGTCGATCTTGCCCGCAGCATCAGCAGCGCGAATAGCGCGCTCAGGCTGAGTCCGGCCGAGATCGCCAGCACGCCGATGCCCATATAATCCATCAAGAGGCCGAAGAGCAGCGGCGATGCCGCCTGCGTCGCACGCGCCGGCGCGCCGAGGATGCCGCTGCGCAGCCCGTAACCGACCGGTCCGAAGATCGCCAACGGCACCGTCCCCTTGGCGATCGTCAGAAGACCGTTGCCGGCGCCGTGGAGCACCGAGAATGCGGTGATTGCGCCGGAACCTACAACCGCAAGGATGACCGCGCCGATTGGATGCAGCAGGGCGGCGAGACGCGCCGAGACCAGCGGATGCACCATGCGCAGCGCCCCGAACTCGACGAGACGGGCCGCGACCTGCGCCGGTCCGACCAGGGCGGCGGCGGCAATCGCCGCCGTCGAGCTGGCGCCGGCGATTTCTAGGAGGCGCGGCAAATGCGCGGCCATGGCGCCCGTAACAAACCAGGTCGCTGCGAAGACGAAGGCGAGAATCGCCATTGCGCCACGCGGGGCCGGCGACAGTTCTCCTTCCGCCTCTGAGGCGCGGACCGGCGGCGGCGCGCGTGGGATGAGCAACCGGTTCAAAGGCAGCCCGATCACGATGTGCAGCGCCGCCCAGATGAGGCACGCCGAACGCCAGCCGAATTGCGCGTTGAGAAAGGCCGAAAGAGGCCATCCGACCGTGCTGGCAAAGCCGGCGATCAAAGTGATGCCGGTGATGGGTCCGCGCGCCGTGCGGCCGTAGAGCTCGGTGAGGGTGGCAAAGGCGGGATCATAGAGGCCCATTAGCCATGCCGACGCCGAGGACCGACCAGGCCAGAGCCAGAATGAAAACTCCTTGCGCGACACCGAGCAGGACGAGCCCGGCCGCCAGAACCAGATT
>Ga0306924_10003647_pt1 | contig 14843 bp, 10 predicted proteins | sample sta12Can44000111_FD_203756 | JGI IMG/M metagenome (GOLD analysis project Ga0306924, IMG submission 203756) | Lab enrichment of tropical soil microbial communities from Luquillo Experimental Forest, Puerto Rico - statanox.12C.anox.44.000.111 (v2)... | ecosystem: Environmental > Terrestrial >... | reverse complement strand
GTTCCCGCCCGCGGCGGCGCGAGCGCACGAGAGACCGGGACAGGTGGTGAAGCTGCACAGCACCGCCGGCGAGGCCTACTTCGCGCTCGCCAGCGCGCCGGATCCCGCCGGCGTGGTCGACCTCCTCGTCAAGCGCGGCGGCCGCGTCGCCGACGCCGCCATCGCGTCGGCGCTCCCCGGCGAGGGGATGGCGGTGACCGCGCCGTTCGGGAAGGGGTTCCCGGTCCAGGAGGGGCATGGCCGCCACGTGCTGCTCTTCGCCGCCGGCTCGGGGATCGCTCCCATCCGCGCCCTCGTCCAGCACGTCCTCGCGCACCGGGACGAGTTCGACCGCGTCACGCTCTTCTACGGACAGCGCCGCGGCGAGGACTTCGCCTACCGGCGCGAGCACCTCACCTGGGAACGCGGCGGGGTGCGGGTCGTGCTGTGCCCGTCCCAGGACGAGGCGTGGCAGGGCGTGCGCGGCCGCGTCCAGGAGGTGGCTCGCTCCCTCGCCTTCGGCGGCTCGCCCCCGGAGAGCTCGGTCGCCTTCGTCTGCGGCATGACGGCGATGGTGGACGACGTGAAGGCCACCCTCGCCCGCGCCGGCATCTCCCCGGAGCGGGTGCACCTCAACTTCTGATCGTCGGCGCGCCGATGGTCGAGCGCGCTGACGTGGGCCGGGCGGTCATCCTAGAGTGATGACGCCGCGACGGCGGTGCGCTCTTGCAGGTCCTCACCGCGCTCCGAACGGGGTAAAAGGTAAGTAACGCCATGATCCCGGCCCGCACCGCTCACGCCGTCCTCGTGATCCTGGCGCTCCTGGCGCTCGCGCTGCTCGTCGAGATCCTCGTGCCGTTCTGGAGGCCGCTCTTCGTGGCGGCGGTCCTGGCGGGCGCGCTCTTCCCGGCCATGACCCGGCTCTCGGCCGCGCTCCGCGGGCGCCGCAAGCTCGCGGGCGCTTTGCTCACGGTGGGGGTGCTGGTGGCCGTGGTCGCGCCGCTCTCCGCGCTCGGCGCCGTGCTCGTCCCACAGGTCGAGGCGGGCGTCGGCTGGCTGCGCCGCGCGCTCGCGGACAACACGCTGCAGCGTCTCGTCGAGTACGTCCCCGCCGCCCTCCGGCCCTATGCGGAACGTCTGGCGCAGGCGGTGCCGTCGAGCCTGGGGCGGCTGCAGGAGATGGCGGCGTCGCAGGGCGCGCGCGCGGCGACGGTGCTCGGCAACGTCGTCTCCACCACTGGCAGCCTGCTCTTCCAGGGCATCCTCACGTTCGTCGCGCTCTTCTTCCTCCTCGTCGACGGGCCGGCGCTGGTGGACTGGCTCAACGAGGCCATCCCGCTCAAGCGCGGGCAAGTCTCGGAGCTGCTGCGCGAGTTCCGGCGGGTCACGGTGATCGTGCTCGTCTCGACCATCGCCACCGGCGGCGTCCAGTCGCTCGTCGCCACCCTCGGCTACGTCATCGCCGCGGTACCGAACCCCCTCTTCTTCGGCGTCACCACCTTCGCCGTCGCGCTGGTGCCCTTCCTCGGCGCGACGGTGATGGTGATCGCGCTGGCGGCCGTGAAGCTCGCCACCGGCCACGCCGGCGCGGCGCTGTTCCTCTTCGCGTGGGCGGTGGGGGTGGTCGGGATGATCGACAACGTCGTCAAGCCGCTCTTCATCCGCGGCGGCGTGCCCATCCACGGCGCAGTCATCTTCTTCGCGCTGTTCGGCGGCATCGCCGCCTTCGGCCCCATCGGCTTCCTCGTCGGCCCGCTCGCCGTCACGTTCATCGTGGCGGTCGTGCGGATGTACCGCCGGGACTTCGGGAGCTAGTCGTCCGGCGGAGCCATCAGGCTTCGGCGCCGAAGGCCCGGAAGGCGAGCAGCGTCTCGGTCTCGCGGATGCCGGGGATCTTCTGGACGTGGTGGGGGATGACGTCGCTGAACGCGTCGTAGTCCGGCGCGTAGAGCTTCGCGAGCAGGTCCCAGGGGCCCGTGATGGAGTGGACCTCGGAGACACCGTCGATCTCGATGAGGGCGTTCGCGACCTGCTCGATCTTGCCCAGCTCGCACCGGACGAGGACGAAGGCGGCTTTCATGCGCCGGTTCTAGCACCTGCGCGCGCCGAGCGCCGCACCTCTCCCACCGTTCCCCCGGTGCGGGGGAGGGAGACGGGGCCTACGCCCAGGACAGCGGGTACTTCCCGGCCGACAGCGTGGCGGCGACGATGGTCTCCCGCAGGCCGGTCAGGTCGGCCGGATCCTCGTCGAGGAGCCGCCGCAGCCGGCTCAGGTGCTCGCGGCAGGCGGTGACGTCGGAGACGGTGGCGCGCAGCGCCCGCTTCGCCTGCGCGTGGGCGCGCTCGTGCGCCTCGAGCGCGTACAGCTTCACGCACGCCTCGGCGACGGGCTCCACCCGCCCGTCCTGCGCCGACTGGAGGGCGCGGGCCACCGCGCTGTCGACGGCGAACGCCTCGATCGCGATGTCGGCCAGCGCCGCCAGGACCTCCTGCCGCTCCGACAGCGCCGGGCCGAGGGTCTCCACCGCCACCCGCATCGCGTACGCCATCAGGTACTTGTTCAGCTCGGCGATGCGCCGCTCTCGCGCCAGCGGCCCGGAGGCGGGCCGCGGCAGCTCGCCCCGCCCCATCGCCTCGTCGACCGTCCTCGCGAGCTCGAGCAGCGGGAACTGCCCCTTCATCGCCCGCTTCAGCATCGTGCCGGGGATGAGCATCCGGTTGATCTCGTTCGTCCCCTCGAAGATCCGGTTCACCCGGTTGTCCCGGTACACGCGCTCGATGGCGTACTCTTCGACGAACCCATACCCGCCGTGAATCTGGAGCGCCTCGTCGGCGGCCTGCCACAGGGCCTCCGAGCCCCACACCTTCAGGATCGAGGCCTCGATGTTGTACTCCTCGACCGCGGCGATGAGCGCCCGGTCGAACTCGGGAGTCCCGTGCGCCGCGCGGGCGCGTCCCACGCGCTCGTCGATGAGGCCGGTGGTGCGGTAGCTCATGGCCTCGCCCACGTAGACGAGCGCCGCCATCCGGGCCAGCTTCTCGCGGATGAGCCCGAACTCGGTGATGGGCTGGCCGAAGGCCTTGCGCTCGCTACCGTACTCGACGGCGAGCTGCAGCACGCCGCGGCAGCCCGCGACGCACCCGACCCCGAGCTTGAGGCGCCCGAGGTTGAGGATGTTGAAGGCGATGCGGTGGCCCTTGCCCGGCTCGCCGAGCAGGTTCTCGACCGGGACGCGCGCGTCTTCGAACACGAGCGGGCACGTCGAGCTGCCCCGGATGCCCATCTTGTGCTCCTCGGCGCCGAGCGAGAACCCGGGCGTCCCCCTCTCGACGATGAAGGCGCTGAAGTGCTCGCCGTCGATCTTGGCGAACACGATGAAGACGTCGGCGAAGCCGGCGTTCGAGATCCACTGCTTGGCACCGTTCAGGACGAAGTGCGAGCGGTCGTGCGACAGCACCGCCTTCGTCGTCGCGCCGAGCGCGTCGGAGCCCGACGAGGACTCGGACAGCGCGTACGCCGCGACCCACTCGCCCGAGACGAGCTTCGGGAGGTACTTCCGCTTCTGCGCCTCGGTCCCGAAGTAGACGATGGGCAGCGAGCCGATGCCGACCTGCGCGCCGAACGTCACGGACCACGAGCCGAGCTTCGCCATCGCCTCCGTGACCAGCATCGACGAGGTCAGGTCCTGCGCCAGGCCGCCGTACGCCTCCGGCACGTCGAGGCCGAGCAGGCCCAGCTCGCCCGCCTCGCAGAGGAGCTGGCGCACGAGCGCGTAGTCCTTCTTCTCGATGAGCGCGGCGTGGGCGAGGATCCGCTCCTGCGCGAACTTCTCGGCCGTCCGGAAGAAGGCGCGCTGGTCCTCGGTGAAGTCCTGGGGCGTGCGGATGCGCTCCTGCCCGACGGGCGAGAGCAAGAACCCGCCGCCGGGCGGGAGCGGAGAAACATCCATGGTGTGCGCCGGCTTGGCCATCGAATGGCTCCGTTGATTCTCGGGTCAACAAACCTGCACTCGGAGCATGGCGAGGCCGCTGCGCCGCGTCAACTCAACCACCCGGCGCCGCCCCGGGGCCCTGCTCTCGATCGCGTCCGGCCCCACGGCGAGCCACCGAGCGCGAGATTCAGGGCCAGGTCGGAGCGGAGCCGTGCCAGTCGGCGGTGACCTCGAGCCACATGGCGAGGCCGGCGAAGCGCCCGTAAGGAGCGTCCCAGGCGCGGATGGCGCGATCGGTCGGGATGCGCCGCCGCCCGCGCAGGCGCGCCAGCTTTCCGCGGGTCCAGGAGTCGAGCGCGAGGTGGTCGTGCCGGCCCAGGAGCCGCAGCAGGTGCTCGGTGGCGTACGGACCGAAGCCGGACAGCTCGGCGATCTGCTCCGCCAGCGCGTCGGTCCCGAGGGGCGAGGTGCGCCACGCCTCCACGTCGAGCTCGCCCGAGGCGACCCGGCGCGCGAGCTCGCGCAGCGCCCCGGCGCGGTAGCCGGCGCGGATGGCGTCCCGATAGAAGCGCTCCGGCTGCGCCGCCATCGCCTGCGGCGTGGGGAACGTCCGCGCGCCGCCCGGTCCAGGCTCGCCGAGCCGCTCCACGAGCTGCGTCGTCATGATGCGCGTGAGCGCCCAGCTGCAGTTCGTGGTGCAGAGCGTCTTGACCGCGTCCTCGAACACCGTCGGCGAGCGGAGCAGCCGGCCGGCGCCGCGCGCCGCAGCCCAGGCGAGCGGCGGCAGCATCTGCCGCGGTCGTCGCGGGGCGGAGGCGTGTCCCCCGCCGCCCCGTACTGCGGCCCCACCTCCCCGTAGGGCGGAGGCGCGTTTCCCACCGCCCTGTAGGGCGGGGGCTTGTCCCCCGCCAGCGTCCAGCTCGTGGATCTTCGCGTAGAAAGGCGCGAGGTCCTCGTCGAGCCCGAGGCAGGCGCGGAGCTGCCGGCGCGCTTCCGCCGACTCGGCCGCCGACAGCCGCCCTCGCGCGGTCAGGCGCACCGCGAGGCCGCCGCCGACGCCGGCACCCGGCGCTACCTCCGTGTCCACCACCCGGTCCTCGGCCAGGCGCAGCGGCCGCCCGAGCACGCGCCGCTCGGGGTCGTACCGCCACGGCGCCAGATCGTAGAAGCCGTGGCTCCGGACGGTGAGGTCGAGGTCGAAGGGGGTCGGGGTATCCACGGTGCCGCCCCCTCTCCCTGCCTCTCCCCCGGTGGGGGAGAGGGTCGATCACGCGCAGTGCGTATCGCCTGGAGAGGGGCTGGTCCCTTCTACGCGGTCGCTTCCGTCGCCCCGTGGCACTTCTTGTACTTCTTGCCCGAGCCGCAGGGGCACGGGTCATTGCGGCCGATCTTGGGCTGCGTCCGCACCACCGTCTCCTGCTTCACCGGCTTGCGCCCCTCGCCACCGTCGGCCTCGGCGCCGTGGCTCTCCGTGACCCGCTGCCGGCGCGCGAGGGCGAGGCGCTTCGCCTCGATCTCCTGGGCCGTCTCCTGCCGGACGAGCTGCAGGCGGAGGATGTTGCCGATGACGGCGCTCTTCACGCGCCAGGTCATCTGGACGAACATCTCGTAGCCTTCCTTCTTGTACTCCTGCTTCGGGTCCTTCTGGCCGTAGCCGCGCAGCCCGATGCCCTGCCGCAGGTGGTCCATCGCGAGCAGGTGGTCCTTCCACAGCTGGTCGATCGACTGCAGGTAGATGTACTGCTCCCAGCGGCGCAGCACCGGTACGCCGTCCTGGTCGTAGCCGAGCTGATCCTCCTTCGCCCGGTAGGCCTTCTCGACCACGTTGTAGACCTGCTCCTCGACCGCGGCGCGCGCGTCGCCGGCCCGGCCCGAGGGCGGGCCGGCGAACTTCACGTCGAGCCCGAACTGATCCTTCACCAGCGTGGAGAGCGCGTCGAGATCCCACTTGGCCGGCGAGGCGCCCTCGGGGCAGGTGTTCGCCACCATGTCGACGACGAGGTCCTCGATGAGATCGAGCACGTGCTCGCGCTCGTCCTCCCAGCTCCAGACCTTCTCGCGGCGCGTCTTCTTGCGAGTCTTCGGCTCCTCGTCGAACTCGACCACCGGCAGGCCCGCGCCGAACCCGAGCACCATGCGGCGCAGCCGGTAGACCGACTTGCGCTGCTGGTTCATCACGTCGTCGTACTCGAGCAGGTTCTTGCGGATGTCGAAGTTGTGGGCCTCGACCTTCTTCTGGGCGTTCTCGATGGCCTTGGTGAGCCACCGGTGCTCGATCTGCTCGCCCTCCTTCATCCCCAGCGTCTCCATCATCCGGGAGATGCGGTCCGACCCGAAGATGCGCATCAGGTCGTCCTCGAGGGACAGGTAGAAGATCGACGAGCCGGGGTCGCCCTGGCGGCCGCCGCGGCCGCGCAGCTGGTTGTCGATGCGGCGCGACTCGTGGCGCTCGGTGCCGAGGATGTGGAGGCCGCCCAGCGCGGTCACCTCGTCGTGCTCCGCCGCCGTCTGCTGCTTGAGGCGCACCGTCAGCTCGGCGAGGCGCTTCTCCCAGTCCGCGCGGCGCTCGTCGAAGGCGGCCTGCTCCTCGCCCTCCATCGGCGCGTCGGGGGCGGGGCCCAGCTCGTGCTTCGCCATCATCTCGGGGTTGCCGCCGAGCAGGATGTCGGTGCCGCGGCCGGCCATGTTGGTCGAGATGGTGACCGCGCTCTTGCGGCCGGCCTGGGCCACGATCTCCGCCTCGCGCTGGTGGTGCTTGGCGTTGAGGACGTTGTGCGGGACGCCGCGCTTCTTGAGGAGCGAGCTCACCACCTCGCTCTTCGCCACCGAGACGGTGCCGACCAGGATCGGCTGCCCCTTCTTGCTCCGCTCCTCGATCTCGGTACAGAGCGCGTTGAACTTCTCGCGCTCGGTCTTGTAGACGACGTCCTCGGAGTCCTTGCGGATGTTCTTGCGGTTGGTCGGGATGACCACCACGTCGAGCTTGTAGATGTCGGCGAACTCCGCCGCCTCGGTGTCGGCCGTACCGGTCATGCCGGACAGCTTCGAGTACATGCGGAAGTAGTTCTGGAACGAGATGGTGGCGAGGGTCTGGTTCTCGTTCTCGATCTTGACGCCTTCCTTGGCCTCGATCGCCTGGTGGAGGCCGTCCGACCAGCGCCGGCCCGGCATGATGCGGCCGGTGAACTCGTCGACGATGACGACCTCCCCGTCCTTCACGACGTAGTCCACCTCGTGGCGGTAGAGGTGGTGCGCCCGGAGCGCCTGCTCGACGTGGTGCAGCAGCTCGATCTGGTCCGGGTCGTACAGGTTCCCGACCCCGAGCTTCTTCTCCATCTTGCCGATGCCGGAGTCGGTCATCACCACCGTGCGCGTCTTCTCGTCGACGGTGAAGTCCTGGTCCTTGATCATCGACGGGATGACCTGGTTCACGACGTAGTACTTGTCGGTCGCCTCGTCGGAGGGGCCGCTGATGATGAGCGGCGTGCGCGCCTCGTCGATGAGGATCGAGTCGACCTCGTCGACGATGGCGTAGTGGAGCTCCCGCTGCACGTAGTCCTGCAGCCGGAACTTCATGTTGTCGCGCAGGTAATCGAAGCCGAACTCGTTGTTCTGGCCGTAGGTGATGTCGCAGCCGTACTCGTGCTGCCGCTGCTGATCGGTGAGCCCGTGCACGATGACGCCGGTCGAGAGCCCGAGGAAGCGGTAGAGCCGTCCCATCCACTCGGCGTCGCGGCGGGCCAGGTAGTCGTTCACGGTCACGACGTGGACGCCGCGCCCGGCGAGCGCGTTCAGCGCGCAGGGGAGCGTCGCGACGAGGGTCTTCCCCTCGCCGGTCTTCATCTCGGCGATCTTGCCCTGGTGCAGCACGGCGCCGCCGATGAGCTGCACGTCGAAGTGCCGCATGCCGAGCGCCCGCACGCCCGCCTCGCGGACCGCGGCGAACACCTCCGGCATGAGCTCCTCGAGCGGGCGCCCCTTCTGCTGGACCTCCTCCTTCCAGCGGGCCGTCAGGCGCGGAAACTCGTCGTCGGGGAGCGCCTTCATCTTGGCTTCGAGCTCGCCCACCCGCGCGACCAGGGGGACGATTCGACGCAGCTCGCGCTCGTTCTTCGTGCCGACGATCTTCTTGAGGACGTAGTTCAGCATCCGGCGATCCTTAATGGACGTACTGCCTCGAAACGCGCCGAGCGTCCGCGCCATTTCTGGCACGGACGCCCGCGACGGTGGCCGCATCCGGCTGGCTGCCCAGCCCCCGGGCGACCGCGGGGGCCGAAGCTACCCTCTTAGGTAACGCAGGGCCAGACGAAAGCAAAGCGGGGCCGAGCTCAGCCTCGCCAGCACGCCGGCTGGGGCGGGTGCGCCTACTCCAGGATGAACTTGCGGGGGTTCTCGGGGATGCCGTTCACGCGCACCTCGTAGTGGAGGTGCGGGCCGGTCGAGCGGCCCGTGTTCCCGACCGAGGCGACACGGGAGCCGCGCTTCACGTGCTCGCCCAGCTTGGCGAAGATCTCGGACAGGTGCCCGTAGCGGGTCTTCACGCCGTAGCCGTGATCGATGACGAGCACCTTGCCGTACCCGCTGTCGGTCCCCGTGAACACGACGGTCCCGTCGGACGGAGCGTAGACCGGCGCCCCGACCGCCGTCGCGATGTCGAGGCCGCGGTGCATCATCCGCTCGGCGGTGTAGGGGTCGAGCCGCACGCCGAAATCGGACGTCACCCAGCCTCGCGCCGGCCAGAGCGACGGCGTCGAGGCGAGCAGGGACTTCTGGTCGTCGAAGTACTCCTGCAGCTCGCGGAGCGACGACTCCTGGTGCGCCGCCTCCGACTCGAGCGAGGCGAGCCGGGCCGGGAGCGCCGACACGTTCTCCCGCGCGGCGGGGGCGGCGCCGGCGAGCGGCGCCTCGGCGCTCTTGCCGACGGGACCGATGGCGAGGTTTCGCTCCGGGTCCTGCAGCTGCGTGACGGCGGTCCTCAGCTTCGCGTCGAACCGCTCCACCCGGTCGAGCGTGGCCGAGATGTGGGCCACCTTCTCCTGGACGAGCAGGACCTGCGATCGGAGCTGCGCGTTCTCCTCGCGCAGGAGGCGGTTCTCGGTACCGGTGCCGAGCAGGCTGACGTAGTGCCCGAGCGAGAGCAGGCCGACGAGGGCAATGCCGCCCGCCGCGTAGGCGCCGCTGCGCAGCCAGCGGCCGGGTACCCGGAACTTGCGGACCGCCTGCGAGTGGTCGCTGACGACGATCAGGGTGTACTGCTGAGCCTTCGGAGGCGCGGGCATCCCCTCACCGTCTCGGGCCACGTCACGCACTCGCCGAAACTAAGCGCGAGGGTGCGGGCCGGGAAGCGCGGTATGTCCATCCACCGCGTCACGACTGATTTTTCGACCGGTAGCATCCGCCCACCGAGGAGTCAACCAAGCAAGGTGCGAGCGCGGGCGGGGCGCTGGCACTGCCGCACACATTACCCCACGTGAACGACGATCACGGTGATGTTGTCGTCGCCGCCCCGCTCGTTGGCGAGGTCGACGAGCCTCTCCGGCGCGGTCTCCAGGGGCGCGGCGCTCACCACGTCCAAGATCTCCTGGTCGTCGACCAGGTTCGACAACCCATCACAGCAGATGACCAGCCGATCGCCCGACTCGACCTCGAGGCCCATCATGTCGACCGCCACGTCGGCCTCGAAGCCGACCGATCGAGTGATGATGTTCTTGAACCGGCTGTGACGCGCCTCGTCGAGCGTGATCGCGCCCGCCTTGAGCTGCTCGTTGACGAGCGAGTGATCCTCGGACACCTGGTAGATGCGGCCGCGCCGCACCACGTAGCACCGGCTGTCCCCCACGTGAGCGATGAAGGCGTTCTGGCCCGCGACCACGGCGGCCGTGACGGTGGTGCCCATCCCGGCCAGCGCGGGGTCGCCCTGCGCCGCCTGGTAGATGCTCTGGCAGGCGCCCTCCACCGCCTCGCGCAGCACCTCGCGGAGCGGGCTCTCCTCCAGCGGCGCCGGGGTGGTGAACAGCTCGGGCTCGGCCTCGCGCGCCACGCGCATCCGCGCCTGGATGGTCTCGACGGCGAGCCGCGAGGCAGTACCGCCACCGGCGTGACCGCCCATCCCGTCCGCCACGATGAAGAGCCCCAGGTCCTCGTCGACGAGGTAGGAGTCCTCGTTGTGGTCGCGCTTCCGACCGACATCGGTCTGGCCGCGGGCGGCGATCGTCATGGGGTCTCGGATGGGCGGCTCGCAGACGGATCGTACCAACGCGGGACGCAACCGGTCAACGCGCGCGGAGCACCCGGCCGCTTTACTGGGCGCGAAGGCGCACCTTTCCGGCACGCCGCGCTGCGGTGCGTATGACCCGGGCACGTCGGCCCGACGCGGCGGCAGGAGCCGCGCGGGCCGCCGCCAGCAGCGCCCGCGCGTGCTCGAGGGCGGACGGGGTCAGGGTCGCACCCGCCACCATCCGCGCCACCTCGTCGCGACGCTCGTCGGCCGTGGCGAGCGAGACGACGCCCGTGGCGGTCCGCCCCCCCTGGACCCGCTTCTCGACGCGCAGGTGCCGGTCGGCGAACGCGGCCACCTGCGGGAGGTGCGTCACGCACACGACCTGGCGCTCCTGCGAGACCTCGGCGAGCAGCCGCCCCACCGCGTCGGCCACCGCGCCCCCGATCCCTGCGTCCACCTCGTCGAACACGTAGGTGTCGACCGGATCGGTGCGGGCGAGTGCCCGCTTCAGGGCGAGCAGCAGCCTCGACAGCTCGCCTCCGGACGCGACGCGCGCCAGCGGGCGCGGCGGCTCGCCCGGGTTGGGCGCGATGAGGATGCGCGCGCGCTCCGCCCCGTCCTTCCCGAGCGCCGCGCCGGCGTGCTCGAGCGCCGTCTCCGGCGCGAAGAACTCCACCTCGACGCGGCATCGCGCCATCGCGAGCGCGGCGAGCTCGCGCCGCACCGCGCGGACGAGCGCGTCCGCCGCCGCGCGGCGCGCCTCGGACAGGGCGGCGGCGAGCGCGCGCGCCTCCGCACCCGCGTCTCGCGCGATGCACTCGAGCCGCTGCAGCTCGCCGGCGTCGTTCTCGACCTCCGCCAGCTCGGCGCGCATGCCCTCCGCCCGCGCCAGCGCGGCGTCGAGCGTCCCGCCATGCTTCCGCGCCAGCGCCCGCAGCACCTCGAGCCGCTCCGTCACCTCCGAGAGCCGCTCGGGGTCTCCCGCCGCGGCCTCGGCGTAACGCGCCAGGGAACGTCCCGCCTCGTCGAGCTCGGCGGCGGCGGAGCGCAGGAGCGTGAGCGGTGCATCGAGGCGGGGATCGAGCTGAACCGCCTCGGCCAGGGATCTCGCGGCCCGCCCCACCCGCTCCGTGGCGCTCCCTTCCTCGGCGTAAACGGCTGCCTCCGCCTCGCGCGCGGCCGCGCGCAGCCGCTCGGCGGAAGCGAGCACCTGCCGCTCGCGGTCGAGGTCGAGCTCCTCACCGGGCCGCGGCCGCGCCGCGTCGATCTCGCGGAGCTGGTAGGCGAGCCAGTCGGCGCGCCGCGCGCGCTCCTCGCGCGCGGCCACGAGCTCGGCGCGACGCCGCTCGGCGGCCGCGAGCGCCTGGTGAGCGGCGCGGTAGCGGGCGAGGAGGCCACCCTCTCCGTCCACACCCGCGGAGGCGTCGAGGATCGAAAGGTGGGTCGCCTCGTCGAGGAGCGCCACGTGCTCGTGCTGTCCGGTGAGATCGACGAGCCCGCGCAGCGCCGACTCGAGCATCCCGACGGTGCAGAGCGCCCCGTTCACGAACGCCCGCCCGCGCCCGCTCCGCGTCGCGACGCGCCGGACGAGCACCTCTCCACCCCCGGCGGGAACGGGCAGCCCGGCCTCGCGGAGCCGCTCCAGCGCCGGATGGCTGGGGGACAGCTCGAAGAGCGCCTCGACCACCGCTTCCTCCGCGCCCTCACGGAGCGCGTCGGCGCTCATCCGTCCGCCCAGGACGAGGTGGAGCGCCTGCAGCAGGATGGACTTCCCGGCGCCGGTCTCACCGGTGAGGACGTTGAGGCCCGGCCCGAGGTCAACCTCGACCTGATCGACCACGGCGAGCCCGGAGATGCGCAGGGTCGTGAGCATGCGCGGGAGTATGAGGCGCAGGTCCGACACTGCGCAAATTTTCAGTGGTGGACCCGTTCAGGTTACGTCTGCGACCCCCGAGGTCGAGGTCGGGGTCGGGTCGGGGTCGGGTGGTCGGCGCACTTGACCTCGCCTGCGCCGTCGGCGCGCTCGCCCCGGAGCCCGCACGGCGGGCCCAGGTGCTCGCGGTCCGCGTGAAGCGGATGCTCCGCGCGCTCTCGCGCTGAGCTTCACCTCACGAGAGGAGTGAGCAGCGCAACCACGCGAGACGCGAGCCGCGCCACCTCGGAGGCGCTGCCTGCGCTCGCATCGCCCGCGAGCGCCGCGATCTCGACCGCCGCCGCGGCCTCCACGGCCTCGGCGCGGGCAACGGCGAAGGCGCGCGCCTTGTCGCCGCGCGTGACGCGCCCCGCGCCCTCTGCGCAGTTGAGGCACGCGCTCTTGGCGGACCTGAGCGCCTCGTCGCGGAGCTTGGCGTCGCGGACGGACGCTTTGCGCACCGCAAGCAGGAGCTCCACGGCCGCCCCATAAGCGACGAGCCGGTGATGCGGGAGGACCACGGAAGTAACTGGAAGCAGCGTGTCGTTCATGGCGTCGGCCCCTTTCACCCGCTGACAAGGGGCCGACGCCTTGAACGCGTCGCGGACCTCGTGCGAGGGCGACGCCCCGGTGCAGGCGCAGTGACGCCGCAGGCGGCACGAGCCTGCTGGATACGGAGGGGAGCCCGAGCCCGCGGTCCCCATCCCCTCTCCCCAGCCCTCTCCCCGCTTCGCGGGGCGAGGGGGACGATAACCGACGACCCCGCCCAGACCCCCAACCCCGACCCCGACCCCGACCCCGACCCCGACCCCGACCCCGACCCCGACCCCGACCCCGACCCCGACCCCCGACCCCGACCCCGACCCCGACCCCGACCGCGACCCCGACCCCGACCCCGACCGCGACCGAACCGATGCTACCTCTCCCCCCACCTGAGCTTCGTCCGCAGGATCCCGAAGTAGTCGATGCGCGGGTTCCGCACGAGCAGCACGCGGTTCCGGGACTGCTTGATCTGGACCCGGTCCTGGGCCTCGAGCTGCATGCCGGTCTGCCCGTCGAGCGTGATGTAGACCTCGCTCTCCGAGGTGAGGCGGATGTTGAGGGTGCGGTCGTCGGGCAGCACGATGGGCCGCTGCGTCAGCATGTGCGGGCAGATCGGATTGAGGATGACGCCGCGCATGGACGGGAAGAGGATGGGCCCATTCGCTGCGAGTGAATAGGCCGTCGAGCCGGTCGGGGTGGCGACGATGATGCCGTCCGCCTTGTAGGTCGTGACGAGGTCGTGGGAGCAGGTGACCTCGAACTCCGCCATCCGGGAGAGCGTCCCCTTCGCCATGACCACGTCATTCAGCACCTCGGTGTCGATGAGCTTGAGCTCGCCGCCGTCGGGCGCCGGGCGGTGGACGTGCACCCGCAGCTTCATCCGCTCCGACAGCTGGGCCTCACCGGACAGGACGTAGTCGAGGGCCTGGTAGAGCTCCGGCTGAGGCACCTCGGTGAGGAAGCCGAGGCTCCCCATGTTGATGCCGAGGATGGGCGCCGGCCGGTCTCCCAGGATTCGCGCCGCGTGGATGAGGGTACCGTCGCCGCCGAGCACGAGCACGAGATCGGCCCGCCGCGCCGACTCCTCCTCGTCGACGAGCACCTCCACGCTGCGCGCCGCGAGCCAGGCCGCCGCCTCCTGGGCGCAGGCCGCCGCCTGGCGCGAGGTCTGCTTGTGCACGATGCCGACGCAGCGGGGGATGGGGCAGGTCGTGGGCGACATCCCTCCATTATATAAGGAGGTCCGGAATGGACCTGTTCGACCACGCGGCGGAGAAGGACGAGAGCGGGCGGCCCCTCGCGGAACGGCTGCGGCCGCGGCGGCTGGAGGACTTCGTCGGCCAGGAGCACGTGCTCGGCGAAGGGCGCGCGCTCCGGCGCGCCATCGAGGCCGACCAGGTTCCGTCGCTCGTGCTGTGGGGGCCGCCCGGGACCGGCAAGACCACCCTCGCCCGCATCGTGGCGGAGCGCACCGGGTCGGTCTTCGTGCCCTTCAGCGCGGTGATGGGCGGGGTGAAGGAGATCCGCGAGATCGTGCAGGCGGCGCGCGATCGCCGGCGGATGCAGCGGCAGCGCACCATCCTCTTCGTCGACGAGATCCACCGCTTCTCCAAAGCGCAGCAGGACGCGTTCCTCCCGCACGTCGAGGCGGGCGTCGTGACGCTCATCGGCGCCACGACCGAGAACCCGTCCTTCGAGATCAACGCCGCCCTCCTCTCCCGGTGCCGCGTCGTGACGCTCCGCCCGCTGACCGAGGAGGAGGTCGGCACGCTCCTCGACCGGGCGGTCACCTCGCCGCAGGGGCTCGGCGGCGACGTGGCGCTCTCGCCCGGCGCGCGCGAGCTGTTCGCCCGCTACGCCTACGGCGACGCGCGCCGGGCGCTCAACGCGCTCGAGGTCGCCGCGGCGGCGGCGCGCCTGGCGGGGCGGAAGGAGATCCTGCCCGCCGACGCCGAGGAGGCGCTGCAGCACAAGGCGCTCCTCTACGACAAGGCGGGCGAGGAGCACTACAACGTCGTCTCCGCGTTCATCAAGTCGCTGCGCGGGAGCGACCCCGACGCCGCCGTCTACTACATGGTCCGGATGCTCGAGGCGGGCGAGGACCCGCGCTTCGTGTTGCGCCGGATGGTGATCTTCGCGAGCGAGGACGTCGGCAATGCCGACCCGCGCGCCCTGGCGGTGGCGGTGGACGCGCTGCAGGCGGTGGAGCTGGTCGGGCTGCCCGAGGGCGTCCTCCCCATGTCGCAGGCCGCGATCT
>Ga0306924_10003645_pt1 | contig 14845 bp, 9 predicted proteins | sample sta12Can44000111_FD_203756 | JGI IMG/M metagenome (GOLD analysis project Ga0306924, IMG submission 203756) | Lab enrichment of tropical soil microbial communities from Luquillo Experimental Forest, Puerto Rico - statanox.12C.anox.44.000.111 (v2)... | ecosystem: Environmental > Terrestrial > Soil... | reverse complement strand
CGCATTGGTGCCCAGTTGATCCGGATTTTCGGTGAGAGCCTGGTCCCAATCTTTGGTATAGCTCAGCCCGCCGATTGACAGCATCACCCGAATTTTCCGGCGAGTAAAATACTCCACAATCTCCGCGTTTTCCCCTTGGGGATGCCGTCCGTGGTGCCGGCATCGTTCGCCAGGTTCAGCAGTTTGACGGGATTAACGAAACTGAGGACAACCAAATTCACCGACGGTGAGCCGTCGCCTCGGTCGATAATCCAGTGATTCTTGCCGTCGAAATCGGCCATATCGCGGATCGTCGCCCAGGCACAAAAGTCACACCCGCAATGCCAGAGGCCGTAGACTTGGATCGGAGAGGCTAAAATCCGAGCGGGTTCCAGCCATGCAATGGCGGCGAGCGCGGCCAACAGTGGTAGCGTTTTCATTCCAGATAGCCTCCTTAAACCTTCTGGACGCCTGAATGCCCGGATGGCTAGCCAGGATGCCGGCTGATGGAACACTGCTGATCAGCTGGACTCAATCATCAGTCGATCACTTCTCACATCCTGCGAACCAATCCTGCCTGGCTAAGCCCGGCTCGCGCCAGAGGGGCTGGCGGGTTAAGCAAGGCTTAACCGCTGTCGGTGCGGCAAAACTAGTCAGTTCGTGCGCCAGCCTTTGGATTGCCCTGCTCGCGGCTTTTGCCAATCGTCGAGATGCGATTGTGGCTTCCCGGTGGCCCCGCGCTTGCTGTCGCAGAGGTTTCGCTCGTTACGAGTGGCAGGGAAAGAAACCGAGGGCCGTCGCTGATTCCCTAGCGATCGCCAGCGCGCGACCGCGAGTTAAGCATAACGGAATAGCGCTTTGAAGCCGAAATCCATGTGCTGCTGAATGTGACAGTGAAAGAACGAAAGGCCCGGCTGGTTCGCTATCAGGTCGACGGAAACGCGGCCGTAGAGCGGAACGATGACAGTATCCTTCATGATGCCCGCGGTGGGCCTGCCGTTCACATCGATCAGTTCGAACAGATGGCGATGCAGATGGACTGGATGCGAATCGTCCGTGCGATTGAGGAAAACCAGGCGGTAGCGTGCGCCCTCCTGCAGAACGAATTCGCGATCATGAGGATAGGGTTTACCATTGACACTCCATAGATTGAATTGACCTGCGCCGCTAGGGATTTTCTCAAAGACCATATCGATCGTATGGTCCGGAGCGGGCGATCTAGCAGCGCTCGCGCCGCCAAAAACCGTGTAGTCCCAAATCGGTTTGGAAGGCGCTATCCACTGCGGCTCACGATGCGCATTCTCGTATTCCACGATGACGCCCAATCCCGCATTGCGCGTCATGTCGTCTGTTGAGCCTAGGATCCACACGCCGGGCTGGTTCATCTCAACGAAAGCATCGATGCGCTCGCCCGGACCAATCATGAGCGTTTCGACCAATTGCGGCGAAGGGACTTTGTTGCCGTCCATCGCGATGACTTGAAATTTGTGTCTTGGCAGCGCAATCGTCCGATTCTCGATCGCGCTCGCGTTAACGATGTGAAAAAGTGCGCGCTGGCCGGCCCTCACGCGAATCGGTTCGCCCGCGCCGAGCGCTTTGTCGTTGATCGAAAACAACTGCGAAGTCACCTCCAACCCATTCGGGCGCGTATCGAGGGTTGCGGGCTTTTCCGGCTGTGGTCCGAGTCCTCCGCCTTCGGCCGCTTCATTTTCCATTTGGTCGGTGAAGAACGGCTCCCAGTCGCGTATGGCGAGAAAAATCTCCTGATCGTAGTGGCCCGGATCGTCACCTGAATCGATCAGCACGAAACCGTACTGCCCAGTGTAGGTGCCCCGATGAAGATCGGCTCCTGCCATCGCGTGTGAGTGATACCAGCGCGTGCCCGCGGGGCGCGGCGTGAATTGATAACGCCGGCGCCCGCCGGGAGGAATGTACGGTGTGCCTTCTTCGTCCGACCCGTCCACTTCCGGTGGAATGAAGAAGCCGTGCCAATGAACCAATTCTGCGGCATCCGTGTCATTGATTACATCAATGGCGACCGGCTTGCCTTCGCGCATGCGAAGAACCGGACCCGGCGATGTGCCGTTGTAGCCGATCGTGCTGATGAATCGGCTGGGAGCAAGTTCTAGTGCGATCGGCGCAATGCGCAGCGTGAAGTCGGCTCGAGTGCCCTGTTGCGATTGGGCGGCGGAATCTTGCGGCGTTGTTTGCGTGGGCATCGACATGGACGACTGTGTTTGCCGGCCAGCTAGATGCTGGCCGGCAGCTGCCCAAAGCAGCCCCGCTCCACCCAATTGAAGGATCTCCCTGCGCCTCAAGGAGTCCTCCCCAGGAACCCGGGGAGGGCGCAGGGCCAGCGTGCGCGCACGTGGTTCACGCGACCATGGTAATGAATGGACACTGCATTGCAAGTAGGAAGGTTTTGCCAACCTGGCGAGAACGGCGGCGGCGGGTGCTTGATAGTAGGGAACCGACGTGGTTCGCTCGGGAATCAGGCGGCGCTACGCTCAAACCTCTTTGTTGTGCTGGGAATTGAGGCCCAGGCGCACCCCACTGTCGGGTAATCCGCCGTTGGCAATCGCCGGTACGACGCTTCCTGCTTCAGGGTGTACCGAGACGCAGACCAATGGCGGCCGATCCGCATCGTATTGAAGGCAAGGAATCCAATCTGTTAGGCTTTCGACTCTGGGACCAATGAGATCTGTGCGACGGGCTTCCGCGTTGGTTTTGCCCTTGGCTTTGGCCAGCGGAGTGGTTGCATTCCAAGGGGGACCGGGATGGTATCAACGATTTCAACAACAGGTACCCTCCGATCCTTCTTACCCCTCCTATTCCGATGATTACGGGCCCTCCCCGAACAATCAAAAAGCGGAGTTCTATTGGTCGAGATTGCGGTACACGTCCAGAACTGACCTGTACGGCGGTGGATACGGCTACGGATATGGCCAGTTCGGCTACAGCTGGGAGCGCGATTATCCCAAAGCGGACCGGCAATTTCTTATGGCGCTCAAACGGCTCACGCGGATCGAAGCCCGTTCGACCGAACAAGTCGTTGACCTCGATCACAACGATGATGTCATGGCCACTCGCTTTCCGGGGCAAAGCATCGACAACTATCCTTGGGTCTACGCCGTCCAAGTGGCCAATTGGACGTTCACCGACACACAGGCCAAACGGTTACGAGACTATCTTCTCAAGGGCGGTTTCTTAATGGTGGACGATTTCCATGGCGCTGCGGACTGGGAGCGTTTCATGGCTGGGATGCGGATGGTTTTTCCAGACCGGCCGATCGAAGATCTCAATGACCACGACGAGATTTTTCACGTGCTGTATGACATTGGTCAACGTTTTCAGATACCCGGTGAGCAGTACGTTGTGACAGGCAGAACCTATGAGAAGGATGGTTACGTGCCGAAGTGGCGGGCGATTCGCGACGACCAGGGACGCATCATGGTAGCTATTTGCCACAACATGCACCTGGGCGACGCGTGGGAATGGGCTGACATGCCTCAGTATCCAGAGCGGTTTGCTTCGATGGCTTTCCGCATAGGACTTGACTACATCATGTATGGCATGACGCACTAACGAGCGGGCTTGGGAACCGCGATGGGGGGTCCCACCCCAGTGCGCAAAATCGGCATGCTGGGAGACCCGGAAGGCTCGCGGTTTGTGCGAAAGATGTTTGAACTTCTCTTCAAATATCCGGTTGGGGTTTTCTCCAAGGGCAGATTCGTTCTGCTGGGGAGCTGGCCCAAGTGGGTGCTGTGCGTCTTGATTCTGGCGGCACTCGCGGGTCTGGGCTGGCGAATCTATTCGCGGCTAGAGCGCAGTTCTCATTCGCTCAAGAACTGGCAAGCCGGCGTCATCTGGGTCCTTGAATCGCTCCTCGTTGGTTTGCTTCTGCTGCTGCTTTGGCAACCCGCCATTGTAGTCGCCGAACTAAAGCCCCAGCAGAACATTGTGGCCATCCTCATCGATGAGTCGCGCAGTATGGGGATCCGCGATGGATCGAGTAGCCGCGAGGAACAAGCTGCGGCAGCGCTTCGAAATGGCCTGCTGGCCGAGGTGCAGGAAAAATTTCAGACGCGCCTGTACCGGCTTGGCACACGTCTGACACCGATCACGACGTTGCAAGAGCTTGGCGAGCCGACCGCGCCGGCCACTCACCTTGGGGATAGCCTGAAGCAGCTGGCGACGGACACAAGCGACTTGCCGATTGGGGCGGTTGTCCTGCTGAGCGACGGTTCAGACAATGCCGGCGGGATCGACCTGGACACGATTTCCGCTCTGCGCAACAGGCACCTTCCCGTACACACCGTCGGCTTCGGGGAGGAGACGATTTCACCGGACGTGGAAGTCAACGATGCCGTGCTTGCGCCGCGCGCCCTGGCCGATTCCCGTTTGTCCGCGACGGTGACCTTTCACCAGAACGGATACGCAGGACAGAAAGGCAAGTTAACCGTGCGGGAGGGCGACAAAATCCTGGCATCTCATGAGATCACATTCGCCAGCGGCGGCAAAACGCAAAGCGAAAATCTACTGTTCAATGCAGGCGCGGCGGGCGCAAAAGCGATTCAGTTCACGATCGAGCCGATGCCCGACGAAAAGAACAAGCTGAACAACAGCGTGACACGTCTCATCAATGCGGACGCGAACAAGCGACGCGTGCTGTACGTGGAGGGGGAACCTCGCTGGGAGTACAAGTTCATTCGGCGTGCGGAAGACGATGACAAGCTTGTTCAAATTGTCTCTATGCTGCGCACGACGGAGAACAAGATTTATCGTCAGGGCATCAGCGGGCCCGATGAACTGGCTGACGGCTTTCCAAATCGTGGGGAAGATCTTTTTGGATATGCAGCCATCCTGATTGGGTCTGTGGAGGCGGGGTATTTCACCCCGGCTCAGCAGGACTTAATTCGAGAGTTTGTCGATCGGCGGGGCGGCGGGCTCCTGTTTCTGGGCGGGCATTCTTCGCTGGCCGATGGGGTCTGGGGCGGATCGAGCGTGGCGGACTTGCTTCCGGTAGTCCTGCCAAACAAGAAGAATACGTTCCATCGCGCTCCGGCGACTGCCGAGCTGACTGCCATCGGCGCCGATAGCATTATCTGCCGTCTGGTGGATGACCGACAGGCCAACCTGGAGCGCTGGAAGAGGTTTCCCTACCTGATGGATTATCAGGAAGTGGGCACGCCAAAGCCGGGTGCGGCAGTGCTCGCAGAAATGAACGCCGGCGGACATAAGCTGCCGATGCTGATCACGGAAAATTACGGGCGCGGACGGACGGCGATCTTGGCGACATCGGGCACCTGGCGATGGAAGATGAGCCAGCCGCTAGGAGATACGACGCACGACATGTTCTGGCAGCAAGTGCTTCGGTGGCTGGTTTCCGATACGCCCGGGCGCGTGGTTGCCTCGGCCACGAGCCAGTTGCTGCTCGACGATGGGCATATTCGGTTGCTTGCCGACGTGCGCGATGAGAGCTACAACCCCGCGGCCGGCGCGCAGGTCGAAGCTCACGTTATGGGCCCGGACGGCATCACAGCGATGGTTGACATGACGCCGGTGCCGGACAAGCCCGGCTCGTTTCAGGCGGATTGGACGGCAGAGAAGCCGGGATCCTACGTTGCACAGGTGACCGGAGCGCAGAATGGAAAGGAACTCGGTGAGGACGTCGTGAATTTTCAGCGCATGGATGGGGTGGCTGAGAATTTCCACGCGGAGCAGAATCGCGATTTGCTGGAACGCCTCTCGGCGCAAACAGGCGGGCGTTACTGGCGGCCACAGGAACTTTCGAAGTTGGCCGATCAGATTCCCTACTCCGAAGCGGGAATCACCATGAGCGAGACGAAGGAGTTGTGGAACCTGCCGATCGTGTTTTTGGCAATTGTGGGATTGCGCGCCGCGGAATGGCTGCTTCGCCGGCGATGGGGGATCGTGTGACAACGCCGCGAGGGCTGCTATCGGTCGGGGGCGGCGTGTGTCTTCTGTTTTGCTGCATGGGAGCGCGGGCGGCGACGTACTGCGTAACGATTGCGGGGCTGGGCGGAGAACCTGATTACGAGCAGCGCTTTACGGCGACGGCCAACGCTCTTGATCGAATCCTCAAGACTTCCGGCGGTGACATTCACGTTTTTACGCTGACGGGTGCTGAGGCCACGCGCGCCCACGTCGAGGAGACACTCGCCACCGTCGCTCGCCAGAGCAAGCCCGAGGATGACTTCGTGCTTGTTCTGATCGGGCATGGATCCTATGACGGATCAGAATACAAATTCAACCTGCCCGGCCCGGACATTTCCGCGAAAGAAATGGCCGACCTGTTGAATCGCATCCCGGCGAAACGCCAACTTATTGTGAATACGACGAGCGCGAGCGGCGGGTCGATTGGGGCACTCGATAAGCCGGGCCGTGCGGTGATCGCCGCGACAAAAACCGGCACGGAGAAGAATGCGACCGTTTTTGCACGCTACTGGGTCGAGGCGCTACGCGATCCCACGGCAGATACAAACAAAAATGACACGATCAGCGCGCTGGAGGCGTTCGAGTACGCCAGCAACAAGACCGCTGCCTTTTATGATTCGCAAAAACGGCTCGCCACCGAGCACGCCGTCTTCGAAGATACCGGCAAGAACGATGCGGTCCGCTCGCCATCTACGGATACGGGAGAAGGACTCTTCCTCTCGAATTTCTCGCTGGTCCGCTTCGGCGATGCGCAGAAGGCGTTCTCCGATCCCGCCAAGCGGGAGCTGTTGGCCAAAAAGGAGGAGCTCGAGCAAAAGATCGATTCCTTGAAATACCAAAAGGCGGCGATGGCCGAGGATGATTACAAGCAGCAGCTCACCTCTGCGCTCGTTGAGCTAGCGCACGTTCAACTGGAGCTCGACAAATGACGTGCGGAGGGCAGGCACGGGTCGTCTGCGCGATGATCGCTCTATCGGTGCCGCTCGGTCGCGCCAGCAGCACGCCCAGCGAATGCCAAATCCTGCGTACGCACGGACGCAATGCCGAGGCCCACAACTGCTATCAATCGCTCACGCGCGAGCGCGACCCTTATTGGCGCGCCGAGGGATTCTGGGGACTGAAGAGGTATGAGGAGGCGAACAATGAATTCCGCCTGGCGGTTGCGCAAAACGAGGGCAACGCCCTTTATCGCGTGCGCTGGGGACGGCTGCTGCATGAGCGGTTCAACAATGGCGACGCCGAAGGCCTCTTCAAGGAAGCCCTCTCGCACGATCCAAAAAACGCTCAGGCCTATCTGGGACTAGCGCTGGTTAGCGCCGATGGTTTTGACAGCAAAGCAATCCAATGGTGCGCCAGGGCGATTGAGCTCGATCCCAAGCTGGCCGAAGCGCACGAGCTGATGGCAAATCTCGCGCTGGAAGATTCGGTTAGGGACGAAGCACTGCGCCAGGCGGACGCAGCCATTCAGATCTCTCCGGAGGCCCTGAACGCCTACGCCATTCACGCGGCCATCGAGATTCTCGCAGACCGTTCGCCCGATGCCTGGTGGGCCAAAATTCGTGCGATCAATCCTTCCTATGGCCAGGGCTATGCGCTGGTGGCGCATCACCTGGTGCTCAATCGCCGCTACCAAGAAGCAGTCGCCTATTATCGTCAAGCGATTGAGCTCGATCCCGAGCTTTGGTCCGCCCGCTCGCAACTCGGCATCAATCTGATGCGTCTAGGACAGGAGGACGAGCCGCGACGGCAGTTGGAAATGTGTTACGAAAATGGCTACCGGGATGCGGCAACAGTCAACAGCCTTCGTCTGCTCGGTAGCTACAAGAATTTCGCCGTCATCAAGACAGACAAGATGGTTCTCAAGCTTCCCAAGAAGGAAGCGGACCTACTGGCGCCGTATTTCGAAGAGCAGATCAACCGCGCAGTTGCGACCTACGAAAAGAAATACCAAATGAGGCTACCCGGACCCGTGCAAGTCGAGGTCTATGAGAATCACGAGGATTTCGCGGTGCGAACCATGGGCATGCCGGGACTGGGCGCGCTCGGCGTGACGTTTGGGCAAGTTTTGGCGATGGACAGTCCGGCCGGACGAAAGCCAGGCGACTTCAATTGGGCCAGTACATTGTGGCACGAGATGAGCCACGTTTTCATCCTGACCGCGACGAACCATCGCGTGCCGCGCTGGTTCACAGAGGGTCTCGCCGTGCACGAGGAAACTCAAGCCTCACCGGAATGGGGCGACCGGACCACCCCAGAAATCCTGCTGGCAATTCGCGACAAGAAATTGCTTCCGGTGGGCGAACTCGATCGCGGGTTTGTGCGGCCCGAATACGAGTCGCAGGTGATCGTCTCGTATTATCAAGCGGGGAAAATCTGCGACTACATTCAGGAACGCTGGGGAGCAGACAAGCTGCTGGAGATCGTGCATTCGTTTGCAAGAATTCGGCCCACGGCTGAAGTGATTCAGGAGGCTCTGGGGGTGAGGGCCGAGGATTTCGACCGACAATTCCTTGACTGGCTGAATGAGGGTGCCGGGAAGGAAGCTGCCAGCTTCGAGCAGTGGCGCAATGGCCTGAAAGAGGTTGCGCAGCTCGCCAAGGAAAAGCAATACGACCAAGTCATTCAGAAGGGCGAGGAAGTGCGTCGGCTCTATCCGGACTACATATATGATGCGAACGTGTACGAATTTATGGCCGAGGCTTATCTTGCGAAGGGGGATACAGAGGCGGCCGCGTCGATACTCAGGGACTATGAAAAAATCGGAGGCCACAATCCGGCTACGCTCAAGCAGCTCGCATCCGTCGAGGAGCAAGCGGGACGGTTGAAGGACGCGGCCGCAACGCTCGAACGGCTCAACTATATTTATCCCGAAGATGAGCAGCTGCACCGCCACCTAGGGGACTTATGGTTTGCGCAAGGAAATAACGGCGCGGCCATACGCGAATATTCAGCGGTGGTTGCGATGCAACCCAGTGACAAGGCCTCAGCCAAATTTAATCTGGCCCGCGCCTACTTTGCCGCTGGGCAAAAAGACCAGGCGCAAGACAACGTGCTACAGGCACTCGAAGCAGCCCCTGATTACCGCCCGGCGCAGAAGCTGCTTCTCGAATTACAGGACACTGCGAAAGGAAATGATAAATAGACATGGCCACTCCGACCGAAGTCAAACTCGAGTCCGATGAACTGCAGAAGAGCATCTTGCGGTTCCAATCAGTTCGCGACGGCATTCTTTCGCAAGTTCGTCAGGTCATCGTCGGGCAGGACGAAGTTCTGGATCAGATTCTGATCGGTCTATTTGTAGGAGGCCACTGCCTGATCACCGGACTCCCTGGCACGGCGAAGACCTTGATGGTGCGCACGATTTCGCAGACACTGGGCCTGGAGTTTCGCCGAATCCAGTTCACCCCCGACCTGATGCCTTCCGACATCACCGGCACAGACATCATCGAGGAAGATCCCGAAACAGGACGACGTCTGTGGACGTTCGTGGCCGGTCCGATCTTCGGCAATGTTTTGCTCGCCGACGAAATCAATCGGACCCCGCCCAAGACCCAATCCGCGCTGCTCGAGGCCATGCAGGAACAATCGTGCACAGTGCGAGGCAACCATTACAAGCTGCCTCTGCCGTTCTTCGTTCTGGCCACGCAGAATCCGATCGAACTCGAAGGAACCTATCCTCTGCCGGAAGCACAGCTTGACCGCTTTCTGTTCAATGCCGTACTGGACTATTTGAGTGCGGAAGAGGAAGCGAAGGTAGTCGACCTCACTACAACGGTCCGTGTGGCCGACGTGCAAGCGGTCACGAATGCCGAGGAAATTCTCGGTTTTCAAAAACTGGTGCGATTGGTGCCGATCGCCGAAACGATCGCCAAATATACGGTGAGCTTGGTTCGGGCCACGCGCCCGAAAAACGCAGAGGCGCCGGATTTCGTCAAGAAATACGTGAACTACGGAGCGAGCGTGCGAGCGGCCCAATTCATCGTTCTGTCTGCCAAGGCTCGCGCGCTTTCACGGCACCGCTACCACGTGGCCTACGAAGACATCACTGCGATGGCAACTCCCGTTCTGCGCCACCGCATTCTGCTGAATTTCCACGCAGAATCCGACCGCATCGATTCGGATGAGATTCTGCGCCGACTGCTCGAGCATATGCCTCCTCCGAAAGGGGCCTGATGGTGCAGCGTTTTCTCGATCCAGTAGTTCTGGCTGAAATTGCGAGCCTCGATCTGATCGCCCGGACGGTTGTAGATGGCTTCGTCGCCGGACTGCACCGGTCCCCGGATTTTGGTTTCAGCCAGGAATTTGCCGAGTATCGCGCGTACTCACCCGGAGACGATCTGCGGCATGTCGATTGGAATGTTTTCGCGCGTACCGAGCGAGCCTATCTGAAAAGATATCGCGGCGAAACCAACAGTTTGCTTACCGTGCTTCTTGATGCCAGCAATTCGATGAACTATGCCTCGGGGAAAATCTCCAAAATGGACTACGCGCGTTTCGCTGCAGCCTCGCTCTTCTATCTGGCAATCCACAACCAACGCGACGCCGCAGGCCTGATCGTGTTTGATGACGAAGTCCGGAATTACATTCGGCCTTCCACCCGTCAGGGGCAAATCAACCGGCTTCTTCATGGATTGGAACTGGCCGAGCCTCGCGCCCGAACAGACTTTGCGAAACCCCTCGATCATTTCCAGCAATTCCTGCGCCGGCGGGGGCTGGTTTTAGTTATTTCGGACTTTTATGAAACGCCAGAAAAAATCATACGAACCATCGAACCGCTGAGATTTCACGGAAATGAAATTGTCCTGTTTCATGTTCTGGATCCCAAGGAAATTCGGCCTGAGCTTTCCGGGCCGGCCATCCTCTTTGACCTGGAGACCGATCGTCACCTCGAAGTGACTCCTGAATATACAAGCGACGAATACCCGCAAAAAATTCAGGCGCACATCACTTCGCTGCGCGACCGGGCGCGCGCCGCGCAGATGGATTACTGCCTGCTCATCACCGATCAGCCGCTCGATGCCGCTTTGCGCCAATATCTGACCATTCGACAAGGGAGAAACTGATGGGCTTTCTTTCTCCCTTCTTCCTGGTTGGCACGGCTGCCGTGGCCTTGCCTCTGTACCTTCATCTGTTGAGGCGGCACACGACGACACCGCATCCCTTCAGCTCTTTGATGTTTTTCGAGCAGCGAACACAAAGCTCGATTCGGCACCGCAGGCTTCGCTACCTGCTGCTGCTAGCCTTTCGACTTGCCGTGCTGGTTCTGTTGGCTCTGGCGTTCGCCAATCCGTACATCAAGCGCACCGTCGCGAGCGCCGCAGGCGACAAGCTCATGCTGCTGGTCATCGACAATTCCTTCAGCATGCGCGCGGGTACGCGTTTGGCCGACGCGAAACGGGAAGCGATCTCGATCTTAGCCTCGCGGAATGGGTCAGATCGCGCGCAAGTCGCCTTGCTAGGCTCGCAACTGCACGTGATGACGCAACCGATCCGGGATCCGGCCGTCTTGCGCGCAGCTGTCGAAAGCATCGTGCCCGGCGATTCCCGCAATAACTTCGGCGAGCTGACCCGTGCGGCTCGTTCGATCCAGGAGAGCACGCACTCGCCGATCGAGCTGCATTTATTCAGCGACATGCAAAAGACCGATATGCCGGCGAGCTTTCAGGAAATGGCGCTCCCAGCCAATGTTTCGCTGGTCATTCATTCCCTCGCAAAGGATACCCAACCCAACTGGGCGGTCGAGAGCGTCCATGCCCCGAGCCGGGTCTGGGACCCGAAAAAGGCGCACGTGGAAGCGGTGGTTGCCGGCTATCACACACCGAGCGCGTCGAGAACAGCCGCATTGGTCGTGAACGGGAAAGTTATCGATAGCCGCAAAGTGGATGTTCCTGCAGGCGGGCGGGCGACGGTCGATTTTCAGAATCTCAATGTGCCGTATGGCTTGAGCCGCTGTGAAGTGAGGATCGATTCGGACGATTCCCTTCCGGCCGATGACTCCTACCTATTCGCGGTAGAGCGTTCCGATCCACAACCTGCCCTCTTTGTTCATGAATCGGCGGATGCACGGTCGCCGCTGTTTTTTGGGGGCGCGCTGGCCTCGGCGGAAGAGGCTTCCTTCGCGCTGGACAGCGTCGCCCTGGAACGGCTTTCCGGTGTCACGCTCTCGAAATACGCTTTCGTCGTGCTGTCCGACCTCGGTTCCCTGCCGCAGCAATTCGAAAACGACCTGGCGCGATATGTTCGGGGGGGTGGGAGCGTGTTGATTGCAGCGGGAACCTCGGCAGCGCATCGGGGGCGCATTCCCCTATGGGATGCCCCCATCATCGAAGCGCGCGATTACTCGCGGGACGGCGAGCGCTTCCTCAGCGTAGCGGAGAGTGACTCCTCTCATCCGTCCATGCAGGGCAGTCAGGGCTGGGCTGAGATCAGGTTCTATTATGCAGTCGCCGTGGACCCTTCTGGTGGGCGAGTCATCGCCCGGCTTAGCGACCAGACGCCCGTGCTTGTGGACAAGAAAATGGGCGAGGGGCATGTGTTGTTGTTCGCCTCTGGCTTGGACAATCTGACCAACGATTTCCCCGTCGAGCCCGTGTTTGTTCCATTCGTCAAGCAAGTCGCCCGATATCTTTCAGGAAGCGAGGAGCGAAACGGCTCGCGCCTGGTCGACTCGTTCTTGGAGCTGCGGACAGCCAAAGATCAGGCGGTCAGCGTCGAAATAATAGATCCAGCGGGACATCGGCCGCTTTCGCTCAAGGAGGCGGCCTCGGCCGAGTCCTATCAACTGACGAGCGCCGGTTTTTATACTGTTCGGCTGGCCAACGGCACGCAGGATCTGCTGGGCGTGAATGCCGATCGGAGGGAATCGAACCTGGAGCCGATGCCGAATGACGTTCTCGCGCTCTGGAGCGGACAAAACAGCGCTGATTTTAAGCGGCTGGCCGCTGCGAGAGCGGAAAATGAGCGCGAGAACCGAGAGAGCCTTTGGTGGTACGCTATTCTTTTGGTGCTGGCGGCGGCCGTCGGAGAATCGCTCTTGGCCAGCCGGTACCTGGTAACCCAGGCGGAGAAATCATGACCGCACGCGAGCAGCTGGATGCCTACATCGACGAGCTGAGGGGGCGCCTGCGGATGCGCGCGCTCCTGCTCGGCGCCGCGATCGTGGCGTCGTCCGCCCTGGTAACAACCCTGGTCCTAGTCCTGGTCACGAATGCCTTTGCGTTTTCGAGCAGCAGTCTGTGGGGGGCAAGGACCGTACTTTTGCTGATCCTCGCTTGCGGCGTGGCGCTGGGTTGCGTCGTTCCTTTGCTTCGGCTGAATCGACGCCGTGCCGCCTCGGAAACGGAAAGGGTCTTTCCGCAATTTCAGGAGCGCTTGATCACCTTAGCTGAACGAGATTCCGCGAAGAGTGAACCATTCGCCGAACTGCTGGCCGCCGATACACTGGCCATGACGCGCGAGGCCCAGCCGATCGTTGTCGTGCCGAAGAATAAGCTGCTTGTTTCTCTCGGTGTGGTGCTGGGGGCCCTGGGAGTATTGCTGTGGATGATCCTGGCCGGGCCGGGTTATCTGGGCTACGGCGCTGCGCTTTTGTGGACGGGCGATATCGGCGCGGCTCCGCTCTACGATATTCACGTCCTTCCCGGCGACGCCACTGTGCGCCGCAATGCGGACCAGCTCGTTACGGTTCAACCGCGCGGAATCCAGGTGAATGGCGCTCGTATCCACGCGCGTTATGCAAGCACCACCAAATGGGAACAGCTGGCGATGCAGTCGCAGCCAGGCGCCTCAGGCTTCCAGTTTCTCTTCGCAGGGATCCCCGAAGATGTCGAGTACTACGTCGAAGCGGGTCCCCTGCATTCCAGGCACTTCAAAATTCGAGTCACCGATGTGCCGACGATCAAGCAGATTCGCGTCACCTATCACTACCCGCCGTGGACCGGGATGCGCCCAGTTACCGAAGAGCGCGGCGGCGACCTGCGCGCGATTGAGGGCACCGAAGCGCAACTCGAAATCACCACGGATCGCCCGATGAATAACGGCGCTCTCGTCCTCGATGACAATCGCCAGATTTCGCTCGCTCGCGGCACGGGAAACACGTATGAAGCGGCGCTTAGGATCGATAAGGACGGCAGCTACCACCTCGCCACTCTAGATCGCGATCAGTCGATTCGTCTGTCAGAAGATTTCTTTATCGAGGCAAGCAAAGCGGATCCACCCGACCTGGTAATCTCCAAACCAGCTGGCGATTACCGGGCGAGCCCGATTGAGGAGGTAACGGTTTCGGTAAAGGCAGATGATCCGTTCGGGCTCAATGAGCTGGGCGTGCACTACTCGGTCAACGGCGCCCCCGAGCAAACGGTCAACCTTCTCAGGCAAAAAGGCGACAAAACCGCTGATGCGGCTACGGTACTTTCGCTTGAGAATTTCAAATTGGTTCCCGGCGATGTTGTGAGCGTGTACGCGACCGCCAAAGACGCTCACGCCGAATCTCGCACCGATATGTTTTTTATTCAGGCGGACCCCTTTGAACGCGAGTTCTCGCAGTCGCAGCAAATGGGAGGCGGGGGCGGTCGAGGCAATGCACCCGATGAGATTTCTCAGCGCCAGAAAGAAATTATCGGCGCGACCTGGAAACAGCTGGGCGACAAATCCAGCAGTGCCCAGCGCGCTGCGGAAAACGCGAAATTCCTTTCCGGTGTGCAATCGAAGCTGCGCGACCAAGCCATCTCACTGGCGGGCCGCCTGGAGAGCCGCGCTCTGGTCCAGCAGAACGATGAATTCACCGGCTTTCAGGCGGACATGAATACCGCCGCCAAGGCGATGGGCCCCGCCTCGCAGAAGTTGCAGCAACAAAAGTGGAAGGACGCATTGCCCGATGAGCAAAAAGCTCTCGAGTACTTGCTGCGGG
>Ga0306924_10003643_pt1 | contig 14846 bp, 16 predicted proteins | sample sta12Can44000111_FD_203756 | JGI IMG/M metagenome (GOLD analysis project Ga0306924, IMG submission 203756) | Lab enrichment of tropical soil microbial communities from Luquillo Experimental Forest, Puerto Rico - statanox.12C.anox.44.000.111 (v2)... | ecosystem: Environmental > Terrestrial >... | reverse complement strand
GAGCTTCATCGTTTCGATTATCCTACCACCGGCAAAGCCCCTCAAAGCCGGAATGCAGGTATTGCTGCGCGGATGCAAGCCCGCCGGCGGCGGCTTTCGTCAGCCACTCTCGCGCGGCATCGCAGTCCTTGGCAACGCCGTCGCCCTTTGCATAGAGTTCGCCGATGTTGCCCATTGCGTAGATGTTGCCCTTCTCCGCGGCTTGGCGGAACCAGCCCATCGCGGTCGCGGCGTCTGCCTCCACGCCCTGGCCCATGGCGTACATGATGCCAACCTTGTTCATCGCGTCGCTGTGTCCCTCCTCGGCCGCCTGCCGGAACGAGCGCAAGGCGTCGGAGAGCTTCATTGCGGCGAAGGCCGCCTCGCCGCGCCTGAAGAGCTCCTGCGCGCCTGTACTCTCCTGTCGCGGAGGAGCAGGCGGCGTAGGCGGCACAGCGGGTGCAGGCGAAGCCTGCGACGGCGAGGTCGCGCCCGCACTCACGGCATTGGAGCGGTGGCATCTGATATGCGCGGTAAACGGCCGCGCCATGTCGCCTATGTCGGCGGCCGCCATCTCCTGGTCGGATTTTGCCGCGCGATAGGAGATGCCTTTGCTGTCGAGGAAGGCGCGGACGACCTCCGCCTTGATGGCGAAGTTCACGTTCTGCGGGATGTCGCCGGTCATGCGGGCGACCTGGGCAGCGTTGAGCTTGGCGGTCACGATGCCGACGAGGTGCCCGCTTGCGTCGAGCAGCGGCCCGCCGCTGCTGCCGGGCTGCACCGGGGCGCTGATCTGAAAAAAGCGCTGATCATCGCTAAGCCCTGCCAGCGCGCTGACATTGCCGACGGAGAGATTGACGGAGCTGGCGAGTAGGCCCGACAGAGGGTAGCCCAAGGCAACGACGGCATCGCCGGGGCGAATGGGCCGTCCCTCGCGAAAGGCGGCGATCGCAGGGGGAGAGCTATTGATGCGAATGACAGCCAGGTCGTTGCCTTGATCGCGGGCGACCAGCGCGGCTGCTTCCGATATTCCCGGCGAGAGGTGCACTGAAATTTTTGCGCAGCGCTCGACGACGTGCGCGTTCGTGAGAATCTCGCCATGCGTGCCGATCACGATGCCCGATCCCACCGCATCGGCGGCGGCGGGATGCGCGAGGCCCGCGATGAGCGTAGCCAGCGCCATGCGAAGGATGCCACCGGCGATTTGCATGCTCACTTGCCTCACTTCCTGCGCGTGCGTCCAAGTCCCCTCGATAGTGCCTGCGAATTTGGTCGGCAGTGCGACTAGACGTATGCGATGATCGCATTTGCGGCCGTATCAATCACGAGGTGTTAATCCATGCAAAGCTTCGATCTGTGCAAGGAGCAGGAGTGGAGCCCCGCGCGCCACGTGGAGAAGATCCTCGGGACGATCGGCGGCGGCGACGTCACCGTGGCCTGCTGGGAGCCCGGCCAGATCAGCCCCAATCACTGCCACCCGCATGCGACCGAGATTTATTTCTGCTTCGAAGGTGGCGGTCGCATGCGCACGCTTGGCGCGACCCTCGATATTGCGCCGGGCATGTTCGTCGTGCATCCGCCGGGCGAGCTGCACGAGTACATCAATGGGCCCGCGCGCACGCTCCTCTTTCGCGTGCGTTACGGCAGCGACATGTCAAGCCGCCATTTCGAATGGCGCGGCAACCCGCACTGGCGACAGAGCGAGCGCGACGCCGACTATTTCCGCGCCCACCCGCCGCGGTGAGGGGCCTCGGCTTGCTCGGCCTTTCCCTTCTGGCGCATGATGCCGGCAGCGACGTTTTGGAGCAGCACGATCATGCCGAATACCGCGCCGACAATTGCGATTCAAAATCCCGACAGCATGGGTAAGCCGCTGGGGCAATATTCGCAGATCAGCCGCGTGCGCGCGTCCGAGCTATTGTTCATTGCCGGACAGGTGGCGACCGAAGGAAGCGGCAAGCCTGTCGCTGCAAACGATTTCGAAGGCCAATGCCGGCAAGTCTTCGCCAACATCGAAGCGGGGCTCAAGTCGCAAGGCGCAAGCTTCGCCAATGTGGTCGAGTTCACGACCTATCTCGTGCACTCGCAGGACATCGCCCGCTTCATGGCGTTCCGCCAGCGCGAGTTTCCGCGCATGTTCGCGAGCGGGCTTTACCCGCCCAACACGCTCCTCATCGTCGATCGCCTTGTGCAGGAATCCTTCTTGATCGAGGTGGCGACGGTCGCGGCCTTGTGATCGCCGGCGCGCGTTCTTCCGAGTCATGGCCGGACTTGTTCCGGCCATCCACGACTTGTTTTCACAGGAAGAAAGACGTGGATGGCCGTGACAAGCACGGCCATGACGATTCCGATTTCCGGTAGGGCGCCGAGGGCGTTCAGTCGCTGGCGAGCTTGACCGTCTCGACCACCGTATTGGCCTGCGGATCGACAAGAACGATCTGTCCGCCGGCGACAAAGAATTTGTGCGCCTTGACCTGCGGCACCTTTTCCGCAACCGCGCTGGGCATTGCCTGCAATTTGACATCAGGCGGGACATGGTCGCCGACGGCGAGGTGAAGGTCGCCGGGCGCCGGCTCGATCTTCATGTCCTTGATGTTCTCTCTGATGACGTAGCGCTGCTCCATGCTGAGGTTGAGCTTGGGGGAGGCCTCCGGCACGCGCGGCGGGGTCACCTGCGCATGCAGGCTTGCGCCGATGCAGGCGAGCAAAAGCGCGAGAACGGCGGCGAGGGATGCGGTTTTCGCCATGGTCTTCACCGTTAGCGATTTTCGCCGCTCGGCGCCGGCGCGGACGGCGCGCCGCCGGCCGCCTCGGTCCAGGCCTTGAAATCGGCCTCCGAGACGCTCGGCAGCTTCTTGACGAATGCGACGATGGACCAGATTTCGCGATCGCCCACTTCGACCGCGCCGAAGCTCGGCATCGCCGTCATGTTGATGCCGTGCTTGATGACCCAGAAGAGCTGCTGCGGGGTTGCTTCATTGGCGACGTCCTTGAGGTCGGGAGGGTCCGGGTGCATTCCTTCGGAGAACTTCGCCCATTCCGCGCCGGGGCCGCCATGACAAGTCACGCAGCCGCGCTGGGAATAGGCGCGCGCGCCGGCCTGCACGCTCGCCGGGTCATTGAGCGAAGGCGGCGGCGTATCGGTGGCGTGCCGCGCGATGGACGCTTCGCGGATGTGGGCCAGGGCCCAGCCGACCACATCCGACTCGGCGGCGGTGCCGGCAACGTTGTAGTAGCCGCCGAAGAAGAACACCGCAGCGGCAATGACGCAGAGAATGCCGAGCACGCCGATCAAGGCCAGCAACGTCCTCATGGTCATCTCCTCTTTTTCGCTCTCGGCACTTTACTCTAAATTTACTACCCCGCATCACGCCCTGACAACGCGGTCGGATACATTCGGGTTCGGTGGAGGAAATGTGAGCCATGCCGGGGAACGTCAAGCGCGTGTTCTATGTGCGCTACCTCGCGCATCCCTGCTATCTCGATATCATCGCGCAGCGGGGGGAGATCCGCATCGACAAGATCGAGCACGACGCGGCCGAGCAGGCGGCGCTGCCGGTCATGGCGGCGGCGCATGCCTACCAGATCGGCTCCGCGCGCGACGAGTTGCCGGCGCAGTTTCACCTGCGCCCCGGCCTGCTCGCGCGCATGCCGAGCCTCTTGATCGTCTCCACCAACGGCGCCGGCTTCGATACCGTCGACGTCGAGGCCTGCACGCAGGCGGGTGTCCTCGTCGTCAATCAGTCTGGTGGCAACGCGGAGGCGGTGGCGACCCATGTGCTCGCCATGCTGCTTTGCCTGGCCAAGCAGGTTACCCGGGCCGACCATGCGTTGCGGCGCGGCAGCTTGCGCCATCGCTCGGACTTCATGGGCAACGACGTCAAGGGCTGCACCATCGGCATCATCGGGCTCGGCAATGTGGGCACGCGGCTCGCTGCGCTCTGTCGCGGGCTCTCGATGCAGGTGCTTGCCTGCGATCCTTATCTCGATGCGGCGACGATCGCCGCGCGCGGCGCCGCCAAGGTGACGCTCGAGGAGCTTTTGCAGCGCGCCGATTTCGTTTCCGTCAACTGCCCGCTGACCGCGGAGACGCGCGGCATGATCGCGGCGCGCGAGTTCGCGCTGATGGCGCCGCATGCCTATTTCATCAATACCGCGCGCGGTTTCATCCACGATGAGCGCGCGCTCGCGGCGGCCCTGCTGGCGGGCAGGATTGCGGGTGCCGGGATCGACGTCTGGGACAAGGAGCCGCCCGCCGCCGCCCATCCGCTGCTGCAATTCGACAACGTCATTGCCACCCCGCATACCGCCGGCCTGACGGCAGAGGCGCGCGAGAGCATGGGGCGCATCGCCGCCGAGCAGCTGATCATGGCGCTCGACGGCAAGCGCCCGCCGCGCATTGTCAATCCGCAGGCGTGGCCGGCCTATGCGCGGCGCTTCGAGCAGGCCTTCGGCATTCGCCCGCAGGAATCGTAGAGGGCGGGTCAAGGTGCCCGACGAGCCGTCGCAATGCCGCGCCTGTAAACAACAGGTGATTTACAGGTGAGGCCTGCGCGGCTTCTTGAACCGGCGCCGGGCGGCGGCGATGGCGCGCTCGTCGCGCCGGGTGCGAAACTCGATTGCGCCGCCGACGATGCGAAAGTCCAGGCGGTGGATCAGCCCGCAGTCGCAGCACTGATCGCGGAAATTGCGCTTGCGCGGGCGCGTCCATGCGCCGTAGGCGATGACCTCGTGTTTGCTGTGCTTGGGCATGTCAGGCATCATGGTATCAGGTATCAGGCATCAGGCATCAGGCATCAGTTATCAGGTGTCAGGCGTCAGCTATCCTGATTCCGGCATGATGTCTGCTCCTGTTTGTTTGTTGAAAAGCGTAGGGGCGTCCCTCGTGGTCGCCCGCGGTCCGTAGCCCGGATTGGAGCGCGCGCCAAAACGCGCGCGCAAATCCGGGGACAGCCTCGCCGCATGCAAGCTCCCGGATTTCGCGCGCCAGCAGCGCATGTGCCGCGTGCGCGACCGCGAAGCGCGCTCAATCCGGGCTACGGCTACTTCAGGGGGAGGTATGCGGCGGTTGTTTCAGCGATACCGGTCGGGCTGGTCGAGGAATGATTTGACGTAAGTTGCGACCGCCTCTTCGAGCGGGGTGAAGCCGGCGTTGTAGCCGGCGCCGCGCAGGCGCTCGACCGAAGCTTGCGTGAAATACTGATACTGGCCGCGGATCGAAAGCGGCATGTCGACATAGTCGATGCGCGGCGCCATCCCCAGGCTCGCGAACATCGCGCTGATGAGGTCGCGGAAGCTTCGCGCCTCTCCGGTGCCGACGTTGAAGATGCCCGACACCGCCGGTGTCTTGATGAGCCAGTCGATGACGGCAACGGCGTCGTCCACATAGATGAAATCGCGCTTCTGCTCGCCGTCGCCGATGCCGGCGCGGTGCGATTTGAACAGGCGCACGGGCTTTCCTGCCTTGGCCTCGTCGAAGCGCTTGGCGATGAGGCTCATCATCTCGCCCTTGTGATATTCGTTGGGGCCGAAGACGTTGAAGAATTTGAGCCCCGCCCATTGCGTCGGCAGCCTTGCGCCGGCGGCGAGGCGGTCGGCCAGCGCCTGATCGAAGAGATGCTTGCTCAGCCCGTAGAGGTTGAGCGGGCGCAGGCGCGCGAGCGCTTCCGGCGTCCAGTCGTCATCGAAGCTCGGCCCGTTGCCGTAGGTCGCCGCCGATGAGGCGTAGATGAGGCGCGTGCCGCTTCCCGTGCACCAGTCGAGGAGCGCGAGCGGGAGGTGGAAATTGGTTTCCAGCACGAGGTCGGCGTCGCGCGCCGTGGTGTCCGAGATGGCGCCGAGGTGGAGGATCGCCTCGAGCTTGCGCCCGGCGAGCCAGGACAGGAGCTCGCGCGGCGCGATGAGGTCGGCGATGCGCCGCTTGGCGAGGTTGCGCCATTTCTCGTCCGTGCCCAGCGCGTCGCAGACGGTGATGTCGGTGTGGCCGCCGTCGTTGAGGTGCGCGACGAGGTTCGATCCGATGAAGCCGCCGCCGCCGGTCACCAACAACATATCTCCCCCGCGCTTGCGATGGCGTCTGAAAGTGAGCGGCGAAACTACAGGAAAACAACCGCGGCGCGTAGCTGTGTTGTGACTTTCATGTCTTTCGTCGCGTTATGGCTGTGCTACAAGTGACTAATCGGATGGTCGGGAGCCGTCAGGCGGAGCGTAAATCTTGCCAACGCCAAGGCGCGTCTGAGCGAGCTGGTCGAACGGGCTGCCGCTGGCGAGACCGTGCGCATCATGCGCCGGGGCAAGCCGGTGGCTCAGATTACCGCGGTCAGAGCCCGGCGCAAGCGGATCGACCTCTCAGCTCTTCGCGCGCTTACCGATGCAATGCCCTTGCAAAAAATATCCGCGCGCGAGTTTGTACGCCAATTGCGGGACCAGGGCCGCTATTGACCTTGCGCCTGCGCAATCGCGCGCTCATCCGGCCTGCGCGCTACCGTCCGTTAACCTTCTCTGCGGCCCGCTCGCGACTGTGGCTTATCTTCACTAGTCAAATACGCAACGTCATGCGGCCGCCTTGAAGCGCAACGTTTCTTTCAACTGTGCCTTTCCTGCACTAGTCACGCAGCGCGAAGTTGTGGCTATTAGGCGCGGGGAAAACCGCATGCGGCGGTAAATCAGGGGGACTAAATGCGCAACATCAAACGTGCCGCGCTGGCGGCGGCTGGCTTGTTCGGGCTCGCGACCTATGCCTCGGCGGCGGACATTGCGGCGCCGCTGCCGGTCGTCAAAGGCCCGGTGGCATACTCCGCGTACGAGTGGAGCGGCGTCTACATCGGCGGCCACATTGGCGGCGGGTGGGAGAAGACGACTTTCTCCGATCCGAGCGCGGCCCACATTTACACGATGGATGCGTTCGGGAGTGGGTCCGCCGCCGGCGACATCGCCAATGGCGCCAGCGCAAGCGATGCACGTCCGAGCTCGTTCCTTGGCGGCTTGCAGGCAGGTTGGATGTACCAGATCGGAAGGCTCGTGGTCGGTGGCGACTTCGACTTCTCGTGGACGCGTCTCAACGGCAGTGGCCTCGGCGTTCACGGTGTGGAGGTGGTTCCGCCGGATTTCGTGAACGAGGCTTACAGCGTCAATACGAAGTGGACAGGAACAGCCACGACGACGATCGGCGTCGCCAGGGACCGTGTGCTGTTCTACGGGAAGGCCGGGGTGGCATGGGCGCGCCACGACTACACTCTCGCCAGCAATGGCTTTTCTGTATTTCAGGGCGCCGCTGGCGCTCCCTTCGCGTATGGTCCAGCGACCGCCAGCGACACGCTGGTCGGCTGGACGGTCGGGACCGGCGTGAAATGGGCCTTCGCCGGCAATTGGTTCCTCAACCTCGAGTACGACTATATGGATTTCGGCTCCAAGGCGCAGGACTTCATCTCGCTGTGCGTAAGCGGAGGGACCCCGTGCGCAACCGTTCCAGCTGCTGCCGTGCCGGCCACCTTCAACCCGACCTTCTATCATCAGATCTCCGAGGTGAAGGTGGGCCTGAACTACAAGTTCCCGGCGGGCACCTTCCTCTTCTGGTAAGCCGTCTCAGCCATCGGCATGGGAAGGCCCCGGTCTTCCGGGCCTTTTTTGTTCCGATTCGTAGGATGGGTTGAGCGTAGCGATGCGTTGCGCGCAGCGAAACCCATCGACGAGCGCATGCGGTTATTGCTGCGTTCGGTCTTTGGTTGCGAAGGGAGCTTCTGCTAGTCGGTTGAGCCGCTCGAGTGCGCGCCTGAGCCGCACGCGCCAAAAGTCGACTATGTTGCGGCCGATTTGGGCGCGAGACCAGCGCTGGCACGCCAAGTCCACGTCGCTGCGCGCGATGCAAATCACTGGCAGAATAATGATCTCAGCCGCGGTCGTTGCCGAGGCTGAGGGGAGATCGCAATTCGCGCTTCCCCGCGGCGTGCCGTTGCTTGTCATCGTTGTCGCCAACGGCGGCCGCACACAATTCCGGCGGGGCCGCGCTTGCTCGCTCCAAGACGTTCCCGCGCGAATGCTCAGATCCGCCATGATCTACAGTTTCGCATAGCGCGGCTGTTTGCCGGCGCGTGAGTTGCAAAAATGTGCTGTCCACAGAAAAGCAGTCGCACGGTGGGTTGAGCGCCAGCGATGCGTCGATCGCGGCGAACGGGATCGCAGCGAAACCCATCAAGAACGAGGAGGGCGGCTGCTGGTCAGGGATGATATCGACCTCGCCGGGATCACTGGCACCTACGGCAGCGAGCGGGGCCAGCCGCCGTTCGATCCCACCACGATGACGGCTCTGCTGCTGTACTCGTATTGTTGCTGCATCTACTCCTCGCGTCGGATCGCCAAGGCCTGTGGCGAGCGGATGGATTTCATGAGCATCGTGGGGCTCGATACGCCGGATTTTCGCACCGTCTCGGATTTCCGCAAGCGGCACTTAAAGGCGCTTGGCCGGCTGTTTAGGCAGATTCTGCAACTGTGCGAGCAGGCCGGGCTGGTGAAGCTCGGCCTGTCGCGCTTGATGGCACCAAGATCAAAGCCAACGCATCGAAGCATAAGGCGATGAGCTACGAGCGAATGGAAAAGCGCGCCGCGGAACTGGAAGCAGAGGTCGCCAAGTGGCTCAGCGCGGCCGAGGCGGCGGATGCCGAGGAGGACAAGCTGTACGGCGGCGACAAGACTGGCGAGGAGATGCCCGATTGGGTCGCCGACAAGAAGCAGCGTGCCGAGAGGATTTGTAAGGCCAAGGCGGAACTGGAGGCGGAAGCGAAGGCGGCGGCCGGAGCCAAGCTCAAGGCAATAGCCGCGGCGGCAGAGAAGCGAGAAGCCGAGGGGCGCAAGAAACCAGGACCGAAAGCCGCTTCGCCTTCTGCCGAACCTGACGCAAAAGCCCAGAAGAACTTTACCGATCCTGATAGCCGCATCATGGTGAACAAGGACGGCTTCGTGCAGGCCTACAACGCCCAGGCCGCCGTCGATGGAGAAGCGCAGATTATTGTGGCCCACGACGTGACGCGCAGAGCGCGGTCGATAGCGGGCAGCTGGTTCCAATGACTGATGCGATCGAGACCAATCTCGGCCGCAAGCCCGAGCAGCTGTCGGCGGACGCCGGCTACTGCTCGGAGGCCAATCTCGAAGCGTTGGAGAACCGCAACATCGATGCCTATGTGGCGACCGGCCGGGCCAGGGACGCCGTCGCCGGGACGGTCAAAGGCGAGATCATTGCCACGACCCCGTCACCCGAGCCGAACCGCGCACCGACACGCGTCGAGGCCATGTGCGCGAAGATCAAGGCCGGCGGCCACGAAAGCCCTTACCGGCTGCGTAAGCAACTCCCCGAGCCTGTGTTCGGGCAGATTAAACAAGGCCGCGGCTTCCGCCAATTCCTGCTGCCCGGCTTCGAGAAGGTGCGCGCCGAGTGGGCGATTGTCTGCACCGCCCACAATCTTCTGAAGCCCGCCCATAGGCGGAGTCTGCCTGCAGCGTTGCTGACGCCCGCTTGAGCGAGATAAGCGGGCGTCACAGAGCCAGGTTACGCCCCGCCAATCAAACTCCGGACTCGGCTACATCTTCCGCCCACGATAATCTGGACGGGCTCCTAGTTCATCGATTTCGAAATTCGAATCATATCAGGCAGCACGGTCGAGTTTATAGGACGACGGGATGGCGATTGAATTCCTCCATGGCAGCCATGATGCGGTCCTTGAGTTCCTGTTTGTATGCAACGCGGATGTGGCGCAGCACTGAGCGTGTGAGCTTGGAGAAGAACCCCTCAATGAGATTGAGCCAGGAGTCGTGCGTGGGCGTGAAGGTGAATTCGAAGCGGCCGGCAGGTTGATCGGCAAGCCAAGCCTTGGTCTCCTTGGAGATGTGCGCGGAATGATTGTCGAGGATCAGCTTGATCGCCGTATGGGTCGGATAGGCGGCGTCGAGAAGCTTGAGAAATTCGATGAATTCGCGACTGCGGTGGCGGTCCTTGACGAGGGCGTGGACACGACCAGTCAGCAGATCGATGCCGGCCAGCAAACTGACGGTGCCGTGGCGCTTGTATTCATGATCGCGTGCAAAGGTCGCATGCACGCCGGGCTCAGGCGGCAGGTCCGGGGCGGTAGTTGCGATCGCCTGGATGCCAGGCTTCTCGTCATAGGAAACGATCGCCACTGCATCGTTCGGTCGCTGTCTCGCGGAGGCAGCCTTCTCCTTGATCAGCTTCACCTGCCGATAGACGCACAGAACCTCTGCCATCTTCTGCTTAAACCGGGTCGCGGCGCTCCAGGTAATAGCGGACCTTGTGTGGCTTGATCTCCTGCTCATTGAAGATGTTGCACAAGGTGCCCTGCGCCAGCTTGGCAAGGCAGCAGTGCCCCGCGGCGGACGCATGCTCGCGCACATGGCGAGCGAGAAGGCGCGTCGTCCACAGTTCGTGCGGATAGCCAAGTTCCTTGGCCTTGCGACAGGCGAGGTTCACCACCCATGCCTTGGCCTCGGCTGTGATCGTTGGCTCCTTGCCGGGTCGCGGCAGATCGTCGAGCGCCGCCATTGGACCATGGGCCAGCGCCCGTTCGGCGCAGCGCTTAACAGTCTGATGGTGCACACCCATAGTCTGCCCTACCGCAAAAAACGATGCATCTTCCCGGTAGGCCAGCAGCATTCGTGCCCGCTCGACCCGGCTCGCCGGCTCCCTCCGCGAGCGCGAAATCGCAGCCAACGCGGCTATATCCTCATCGCTCAGTCCCAATTCGATCGCCTGCCACCATCCCGCCATGACCTCAATCCTCGTGTCCGAATCAAAAAGCGAGGCTACAGGCCATATCAGCAAAATTGAATCCTCTCCATACGATTGGTTCTATGGAATCGATGAACTAGAATGGTCAGCGGCAAATCCATTCTCGATATGCGGCACTGGCGGCATTACCGGTGCCGTATCGATCGGACCATTCCATAACCAGCCTTGAGCCTGGATGCAGCAACAGATGGCCGTATCACCATCCATCACGGGCGCTACACGCGGGCAGCGCCTGCGAGCAGCGCGGAAATCGCGATTTCGGTCGGCTCGCGCGGCGGCTGTAGCCCTGGCGGTGCCGGTTTCCACATACGGCGCACACGAGCGCGCGCAGTTGCCTGGAGGGCGCGATTATGGCCCGGAAGAGGCCGAGCGGTACGGAAGAATCTTTGGAGTCACGCCGGAATGGCTTCTCATGGGTCATCGTCAAGTGGACGATAGAAGGATGGCCCCTGGGCGCCCAACCAACTTATCTCCAACCAAGTTGCGAGTTGTCGGTTATCTGGGATCCGGTGCGCAAGTTCATTTGTACGCGGTGGCGCCTGAGGACCTTGAGGAGATCGAGGCTTCGACTCTTGCAGGTGAATCAACAGTGGCAATTGCGATTCGTGGAAATAGTTTGGGATCCCATTTTAATCACTGGTTCCTTGTGTATGATGACCTCCGCCAGCGTGCGACGCCGAAACTCATTGGTCAGCTTTCTGTAGTTGCTCTTAGGGATAATCGGATTCTAGTTAGAAAGTTGCAGCCGGGACAAGCTACCGATCACTTCCATTTGGTGGGCCAGACAAACCCCGCAATTCGCAATGTCAAAATCTTATGGGCGGTGGCCGTGAAGGCTCTGATCCCGCGGGTCATGGTGGGCGTTTGATGAGCGTGGCGGTAGTCCGTACCGCCCGGAATGTGGTTGTAATTTCTCGGCGCGATCTTCAGTGACGTGAGGCTATCTGATTGTCGATTGGCATAAGGAGAACATGGCAGCGGTGTCTGCCGATGGCAGCACGGTCTGCGTCTTGATCCGGCGCTTGAACTGGAGCGCTGGACCGGAACACCGCCCCACACCGCAGCGATCGCATTCTCGATCCCCGGCGCACCATCAACGATGAGGCATTGGGGCCGCCGCAGGTCGCGCCGGATGAGATCGTCCAGCACCGCTCGCCAGGCTTCTGTACTCTCGCCGCCCATGTTCTTGATTGCCAAAAATACCTTTTGATCGTCGGCACGTACCCAAGCACGACCAGCAGGGAGATCGAGGTCGCTTGTCGGTGGCGGTGACCGGTAATGCCTGGCGGTCCCTCCGACTCACCGGTCGACCGCTTGGCCCGGCGGGCATAGCGCGAGCGGTGTAGTCGTTGCCGCCGAGATGACATCTGGAGGTGGCAGCAGCATGGGTCCGCGAAATTGTTTGCTGCGAACGGGCCGAGTCTCACGATGGCTTGACCAATGGGATGCCTTTGAGATCGTGAAACAACAAGAACCGCAGCCCGGTCATGATGCGGTTGCGGTTACAGATGCTCATGCCGGTATCGGCCAGGTGCAGCTGGAAGCCGCGGATGTCCTCGCATGTAGCCGTGTCAGGTGACCGGTTCAGGAACGCGGCGAACCGCTTGCAGCTGGAGATATGGCTCCGCTGCGTGTGCGGGCCGAGCTTGCGCGCGGTCATGTCTTCGATCATACGCTGGCGCAGCGGGGTGATAGCTTCGGTTCTCATGGGTAACTCCTGTCTTGAGTGAGGCTTGAGAACGCCTCGATCCTCAAGACAGGCCGCTTCCCCCGCTACTGACCCTCTCTCCCCTGTGGATATCGCTCAGGGCGCGCCACACCCCGCAACTATCGCGAAGCGATTTAGTGCTTTGACACTAGGCTGCCAAGGGAGGATGTCCGTGTTCACGGAGAGTCTTGAGGGGTAAGCAGACCCCAGGCGGACGTGGCTCAGATGCCCGAGGCTGACACCAAACGGTCATGGCTCATCTGATCCAGCGTCGTCTGCGCACATTAAGATCGATAATATTTTAGCTCCGATGGATTGAGCCGTTTTCGAACCAAGATGGCATTGTAAATTTGCTCCGCGTCAGGCTGCACGAGTAGCTTCTATGACACCATTTACCGAGAATACTTGCTGAATTCTGGCTCTAAGCAGCTTGCGCCGCTCGATCGAAAATTTTCGTACTCCTCCATAGGCCATAGCAACCTCAGGTGGGATTAAATCTCAAAAAAGCCGCCAGAAGGCGAGCACCATCGCCGCGTAGAGCACGACCAGCAGCGCGGTTCCGGCGAGATCAACCCGCCGCATATTTTTTGCGGCGGGCTGCAGCCACCAAACCAAGCGGTTGCTGACCCACGGCACCAAATAATTCAGCAGGACGACACTCACCACGTTCCCGATGAATAGCGCGACCGCGAAGGGTAGGGTAGCGCGGCCACTCAGCAGTGGGTTTTGCACGAAGTACCCGAACAAGAAGACCACCGGATAGAGCATGAGCAGAACGAGCATGTTCTGTTTCCAAGCAGGTACCGGCGGCAGTCCGGCGGCCGGGACTTGGAACCATTGATCGAAGCCCGTGCGCACGATCCGGGCATGAAACTCCTCGGTGAACGGTGCTGCCTCGCGCAACAGCTTCTGACGTTCAGGGGAATTGAGCCACGCTTGCAGGTTTGCTTCCGTGTTGAAGCGCAGGATGGCAAGCCAGTGATCTTGCACGCCGGGAATCGGCGGCTCGAAGCGATAGCCCTGAAAGCCCGGCGCGCGAGCCTGTGCAGCCGCGACCCGCTGCTCCCACGCGCGATACGCGGTTTCCTGGCCCGGCTTGACCCGGGTTGAAATCACCGCCGAAACCGGCGAGGGCACGACGCCGGTTGCGCCGTCGTGGACGATGTTGATGTCATCGGCACCGACGAGCATGGCAGCAATACCTTCGACACGCTTGAGCCGCTGCTCGGAATTGAGCCAGGCCATCGCAGCGGCCGTATTGACAAAGCGCTGGAGAATGACCCAGTCGACTTGCGCCGGCGGGCTCGGCGGCAGGACCGTCTGCCTGACGAAGCCGGGAAACCTCGCGACGACGGTGCTGGTCTCCTCTTGCCAGTGGGCGAAGGCATCGGCGCTTTCCGGTCGCACACGCGTTTGCGTCACGATGGTGACCGCACCGCCGGCGAGGCCTTCTGCGGCGCTCGCGCCTTGCACGCCGTTCATGGCTGATCGGAGAGCTTGCTGAAGATGCGATCGGGCGTGAACGGCAGATGTGCAAAGCGCACGCCCGTCGCATCTGCCAGCGCGTTCGCGATGGCGGGGGCGACGGGATTGATTGCACATTCGCCTTGGGATTTTGCGCCGAGCGGACCAATCTTGTCGTAAGTGTCCGCAAAGAACACCTCGCTCGGCGGCACGTCGGCGAAAGCGGGAATGCGATAATTGCGAAGCGTCGGATTCACCATGGTGCCGCCGTCGTAGACCATGTTTTCGGTGAGCGCCCAGCCCAATCCCATTGCAATCGCGCCGTCGACCTGGCCCCGGCATTGCATCGGATTGATGAGGCGACCGATATCGGCGGCATGCACGCTATGCAGAATTCGAATTTCGCCAGTCACGCGGTGGACCGCCAGGCGAATGCCGTGGACATTGAATGCGATCGAGCGCGGCGAGAGATACGCCTTACGCTTGGCCTCGAACCGATGTCGGGCCTGGGTGCCGGCGGCATGCAGGTCCGCCAATGAAATTCGGTTTTGATTCCCGCAGATGACCATTGCGCCCTCGAGGCGGCAGGCGGCGGGCGCCTCGCCGGTGTGGCGGCTCGCGAAATCCACGATGTTGTCGCGTAGAGCCGCCGCGGTAAGCGCGACCGCCTGTCCGGCAATGACCGTGCCGGTGCTGGCGAAGGTTCCCGTATCGTAAGGTGCGAGATCCGTGTCGGCGTTGATGATGGCGATGCTGTCCGCGCGCGTGCCCAGCACCGCTGCCGCGATCTGCCGGTGCGAGGTCACCGATCCGTTGCCCATCTCGGTCGAGCCGACCGCAAGATGGTAGCTGCCGTCCGCCAACAGGGCCATTTGCGCCCCTGAGCGGTGCTCGGTCGGC
>Ga0306924_10003641_pt1 | contig 14847 bp, 9 predicted proteins | sample sta12Can44000111_FD_203756 | JGI IMG/M metagenome (GOLD analysis project Ga0306924, IMG submission 203756) | Lab enrichment of tropical soil microbial communities from Luquillo Experimental Forest, Puerto Rico - statanox.12C.anox.44.000.111 (v2)... | ecosystem: Environmental > Terrestrial > Soil... | reverse complement strand
ACGCCCTGGACCGGCAACGCCACGTTGAAGCCGCCGCCTCGACGCGCGGAGAACGAATAGGTAGGGAAGCTCGCGTTGGGCGCGAGTGTCCAGGAGGCGGGCTTGCCGGGTTCCAGCCAGTGCCTCGTCAACGGATGCTGCGCGTCTCCTGCCTCGAAGGACTTCCGGTAGAACTCCTCGTACCCCCGCGGACCTGGCTCGCACGGATGACCGTGGACCAGTCGCGCGCCACACGCTGCAGCTCCCGATCACTCACGGCCCTCGCGCACTCAGAAGCAGACAGCAGCACTAGGAGGATCCAGACCATCCACGCATCGATCAGGTACCCCTCACGCGAACGTTCACGCGCTCGGTGTGTACGCTCATAGCCCCTGCGTCACTCGCTCGCGCAGCACTTTGACCATGTCGCCGTCGAAGGTCTCGCGCACCTCCAGTCGTTCGCGCTCCTGGAACATGCGAAGCGCAGAGCGTGTGAATCGCCCCACCACGCCGTCCACGGGACCCGGGTTGTAGTCGAGATAGGTGAGATAGGCCTGGATCGACCGGACCTGGAGATCAGGCAGCGCCCCCATCGCGTACTTCTGATGCGTCGCGCGGAGACGCTCGTCGTAGGAATTCCGCGCGTAGTCCGGGCCATTGTACGCGGCGGCGAAGGCAGGCCAGTTGTGCGTACGCAGGTTTCTGTCTGCGCCGATCGAGACGATGAAACGCGCCATGCCCAGGAGTTGCGCGTTCTCGGATTCCACGAAGGCCGCCACCATGGTCTCGACATCCGGGAAACCCGCCGCCGTGAAGTTCTCCCCCATCACCTGGCCGATCCCCCACGAGGCGCTTCGGAGCGCAGCGCCGCGGTCGAGCTTGATCGCTCGGGCCAAGCGGTCGTACTCGCGCGCACCGCCGCTGTAGCCCCCCCATTGCTTGTTGCTGATGTCCGGGGCCTCCGCGTCGAACTTGCCCTTGGTCAAACGGCTGAAGTAGTGGCGCTCGAAGAGGATGAGCGGTCGTCGGTCGGGCAGGAAGCCGCAGCCGCGGGTCTCTACAATGAGGACGGCCCAAAGTTCTGCGGCCGGGACGCGTAGCGTGTCACAGGCCGTCACGACTCCTTCAGCATCGAGCACGAGACCTTCGCTCTGGAAGTCTGCCATGGGGTTACCTCTCGGCGCGCAAGCACGCGTCCTCGGCCGCAAGGCGACCGACGAGGCGTTGCGCCTGCGCTTCGGCTTCGCGTGTACCGCCACAACCGGCCACTGCGCGGGCTTTCCGAATCCAGCACGACTTGGGGCCCATCATCGAATCAGCGACGTAAGTTCAGGGGCCAGCAATGCATTCGTCAAGAGACAGGACTGCTGAGTCCATGGATGAGGCTGCTTTCGCCCGTGCCAGCAATCGCACACAGATAGGTTATGACCGCAAGCATCGTACCAGCCGACCATCGCTGAGAAGTCGAGGACTTCCGTCAACGGAGACAACGTCAGTCGGCGTGAGCCGCTCAACGCTTGAGCAGCAATTTGATCAGGAGCGCGAACAGCTCTCGATGCAGGACGCACGGCACCTTAGGTGGCCGGGCCCGCTCTACCCGGTGAGCAGGACGGTCTCGGAGCGTGCAGCGATCTGGTCGACGATGGTCGTCATCCGCACGAACGTGGAACTGGTGCCGATGAGTGCGTGTCGTGAATCCGACAGTTCCGCGCGCAAGGGTCGCAGGTTCGACTCCTGCCAGGCGTGCCAGCAGAGTCTCGAGGAACGACCTGCTGCTATGCTGTGACGATGAGCGGCGGGTCACTCGCGTCGGGAGCCACACGTACGGCCGGCGCGGTGTCGTCAAGGGCAGTCACACCCGCCGTCGCTACGACCTTCGCGGTCATCCTGTCGCTGAGCTTCTGCCACGTGCTCAACGACATGATGCAATCGCTGATGCCCGCGCTGTACCCGATTCTCAAGAGCTCCTACGGACTGAGCTTCAGCCAGATCGGACTGATCACCCTAGCATCCCAGTTCACGGCCTCCATGCTGCAACCGGTGGTCGGTCTCTATACCGACCGGCACCCACGACCGTACTCCCTCACGGTTGGCGTCGGCTTCACCCTCGTCGGTCTCCTCCTGGTGTCCCGGGCCTCGGTGTATCCCGTGATCTTGCTGGCGGCCATGTTGCTCGGGATGGGCTCAGCGATCTTCCATCCCGAGGCCTCCCGCGTGGCGCGCATGGCCGCCGGCGGACGCTATGGGCTCGCCCAATCCCTGTTCCAGGTCGGCGGGAACGTCGGCTCCGCCTCCGGTCCATTGCTCGCCGCCTTCGTCGTCGTACCCCACGGACAGTCGAGCATCGCGTGGTTCTCGGGCGCGGCGCTGATCGCGCTCTTCGTGCTGCTGCAGGTCGGAAGCTGGTACGCGCGCCACCTCCCGTCCGCGCGGTCCGGGCCGCGCACGCCGGTCGCCGCCGTGGTACCCGCCACGGCGCCGAGCCGGAGCACGCTGCCACGCCGGAAGGTCATCCAGGCGGTGGCCATCCTCGTGGCCCTGCTCTTCTCGAAGAACGTGTACAGCGCCAGCCTGAGCTCGTACTACACGTTCTATCTGATCGACACGTTCCACCTGTCGGTGCAGAGGGCGCAGTTCTACCTGGTCGCCTTCCTCGTCGGGATCGTGATCGGCACCATTGCCGGGGGAGCGGTCGGTGATCGCGTGGGCCGCAAGCCCGTCATGTGGTTCTCGATCCTGGGGGCGTTGCCCTTCGCGCTGCTCCTGCCGCACGCCAACCTGTTCTGGACCGGCGTTCTTGCCGTGCTCATCGCCATGATCATGGCCTCGGCCTTCTCGGCCATCCTGGTCTACGCGCAAGAGCTCCTGCCGGGCCGGGTGGGTCTGGCCGCGGGGATGTTCTACGGCTTCTCGTTCGGTCTGGGGGGGCTGGGCGCGGCCGCCCTCGGCAAACTGGCCGACCTCACCAGCATCGCGACCGTCTATCGCCTGTGCCCCTATCTCCTTCTCATGGGGCTCTTGACCGCCTTCTTGCCTCGGCGGCCCGGCGCGCCCTCGATGAAATCGACGTAACGAAAAAGGCGGAGGCTGCTCGCCGTCACGGCGATCGGCGGCGCTACGGCTGGATCCGGGAACGTCTGAGAACGAGCGCGGTGAGCGGGATGCCGTCACTTCCGAGCTGCGACGGCTTGCTTCTTCGACTCCTCTTGGGCCCTGGTAGCAGCGTGAACGTGTGCCAGCGCAGTCTTCGTGTGATCGCTAAGTAGCCTCTGCGCTTCCGCGTGCTTGACCTGGGCCGCCTGCAGTTGTCGTTGATAGAAGCCGACCTCCCATGCGGCAGCGTGACTCACCGCTCGTTGGGACCCTGCGAGCTCGTTCGCCGCCAGACGCACCTGCTTCCAATCGCTCGCGGCAGCGTACAGGGCGGCGCAGGCGTCCGAGATTGGTGCACCGAGCGCCTTGTGGTCCCCACGACTGAGAGGGACGCGGTATTTCGAACGGATCGACGAGAGCCGTTTGTTTATTCTGCCGATGTCGCGCATGAAGTCGTCGTAGCTCGACTGAGCGCTGAGCACGGCGGACGCTGACTGCACGTCTGCCAGCAGGAGGAGCAGCTCCTGCCGGAGTCGCTCGCTCTGTGAATTGGGCTGCGCCTGGCTCGGCGCCGGTTGTTGCGCCATTGCGAATGACGGCGCGAGGGACATCAGAAGCACCAAGGCAAGGGTCGTCTTCGCCCTCATGTTTTAGTTCTCCCTGAGCCTGGAGACGTCTTTGGCGCCCCCGGGTTCGGCATCGACGCGCCCAACCGCCGCGTGCATCGACGGAATCCTCGCGTTTCGACCAGGCTGCATAACCAGTGCCGTGACGACAAGTGCGCGAGAAGTCCACCTACCAGGCGCACCAACCCAGAGGTCACCGTTCCGCGCGTGTCACCTTGACAGCCAACCGCCGGTCGCCGTGCGAGCTAAACCATTTGATTCCAGTGCTTCCGTGATGTGGTCTCCATGATGCAATGGTTTGTCGGAAAGAGGGCAGACGGGAGATGGAGAGCGGCCGCTATTCGCAATTCCGCTCCGGCGCCGAGGGCCGGGCATTCCTGGCAACGCTGCCAGCCGAACGGCCGGATCGCCGGCTCGCCTCCGGCGTCGTGTTGATCTCCGCGGCGGTCTTCCTCGCGGTCGCGCCGTTCGCGAAGGTGCCGGTCGGCGAGATCGGGCCGTTCATCCCGCTCTACCAGTCGGCACTCGTGATCAACGACGTGATCACGGCGGTCCTGCTGCTTGGTCAGTACAGCTACCTGAGGTCGCGCGGCGTGCTCGTGCTGGCGGCGGGCTATCTCTTCACCGCCCTCATGGCCGTCTCTCACATGCTGACGTTTCCCGGTGTGTTCGCGCCGACCGGATTGCTCGGCGCGGGGCCGCAGAGCACGGCGTGGATGTTCATGTTCTGGCATGGCGGGTTCCCGCTGTGCGTGATCGCGTACGCGCTGCTCAAGCGAGAGGGAGGCGAGCCGGGCCGAACACCCGGCCATGCCGGTTTCCCCATCTTCGCAAGCTTCGTGACGACCGTCGTCGCCGTGTGTGCGTTCACGCTCCTCGCCTTGGCCGGCCAGAACGTGCTCCCTCCGATCATGCGAGGCAACCACTTCACCTCCACGCAGGTCGTCGCCATCTGGACCGTCTGGGGTCTGAGCCTGCTCGCATTGACCGTTCTCTGGCGATGCCGCCCGCACTCCGTGCTCGACCTGTGGCTCATGGTCGTCATGTGCGCGTGGCTCTTCGATATCGCGCTCGCCGGGATGCTGAATGCCGCCCGCTTCGATTTCGGGTTCTACGCCGGACGAGCCTACGGGCTCCTGGCGGCGACCTTCGTGCTGATCGTGCTCTTGATCGAAAACGGCAAGCTCTACTTCGAGCTCGACCGCCAGAACCGCTCGCTGGAGGCCATCGTGCGCGAACGTACGGAGCAGCTCCTTCAGAGCGAGAAGATCGCGACGATGGGATCGCTGCTGGCAGGGGTCGCTCACGAGCTGAACAATCCGCTCGCGGTCGTGCTCGGGCAGACCCACCTCCTCCGCGAGGCGACCCGGGAGCCGGGAATCGCTGCGAGTGTAGAGAAGATCATGATTGGTGCCGACCGCTGCGTGCGTATCGTGCGGAACTTCCTGGCCCTGGCCCGCCAGCAAACACCCGAGCGAATCCCGGTCGGCCTGAACAGTCTGGCGGAGGACTCAGTGGAGCTCTTGGCCTACGAGCTCCGCAACGACAACGTCGAGGTGGTCCTCCGCCTCGCGGCCGACTTGCCGATTCTCTGGGCCGACGGCCACCAGCTGCAACAGGTCCTGGTGAACATGATCACGAACGCGCATCATGCGGTTCGCCAGCGCCCGGCCGACGCGCGGACGATCACGATCACCACCTGGTCGGACGACGCGCGTCGGCAGGCGCACATCGAGATCGCGGATACCGGCCCGGGGATCCCCGCCGAGATTCGCTCCCGGATCTTCGAGCCGTTTTTCACCACGAAACCTGTCGGTCAGGGCACTGGGCTCGGGCTCTCGCTCTGCCGGGGAATCATCGAGGACCATGGCGGGACCATCACCGTGGAGAGCGAGCCGGGGATCGGCACGAGGTTCGAAATCGCGCTACCAGTGACCGTGCGGCCGGCCAGCGCCGAGATGCCCAGCGCGACCGACGCCGCCCCACCGGTCGGCACCAAGACGATCCTGGTCGTCGACGACGAGCGCGATCTCGCCGAGATCCTGGGCGAAGCGCTCGGGCGCGAGGGCCACCGGGTCGAGATCGCCGAGGATGGCGCTGACGCCCTGCGCCGACTCGAGCAGCAGGCCTACGACCTGGTCCTGTCGGACACGAAGATGCCCGTCATGGACGGCGTGGAGCTCTTCCGTGAGATCGAGCGACGTTTTCCGCTGCTCAGCAAGCGGGTCATCTTCCTCACCGGGGATGTGCTGGATGCCGAGAAGCGCCGGTTCCTGGAGTCGAGCGGTGCGCCGTTCCTGATAAAGCCATTCGACCTGGGCGAAGTCCGCCGCGTGGTTCGCCGCGCGCTCGCCTAGCGCGGGCTCTTGCCCGGGGCGGACGACGCCAGCCGCTCGCGCACGCGTTCCTTGAAGCTCGCGGATTTGACGGGATCGTTGATCTCCCGGGCGAGCAGCTCGATGAAATCGGTCAGGTTGCTCGCCGCCTGAAGATGCTCGTCCACCACGAGACGCGCCATCGGCCCGAGATATTCGACCAATTCCGCTTCGATGGCCGCGCGGCCTCGCGCCAGGGTTTCGTCGAGGGGGCCAGGGCCGGGATCCGCCTCCTCCGGATGATCGGTTGCGGCGCTCTGCAGGAGCGCGAGCAGCTCCTGGGTCGGCGGCAAGCCGGCCTGCGGCTTCGGGTTGGGGAGCCCGTTCGAGAAGCTCAGCGAGCCCTTGAGGACCCGCTGGATCGAGGCGAGAGCCTCCAGGCCGGTCTGGTTGCGAAAAATCATCGCGACGATCGCCCCATTCTGGAGGGCAAAGCGCACGCTGTGATTGTCCGACGTCGTGATGAACACCCACCCGGTCTGGCGCTGCACGCAAAGCCGCTTGACCTCTGCGATCAGCTGGCGATACGTCAGGACGGGATCGCTATCACCCATGGGTCAAGGATGCGTCCGCGGGGCGGGGCTCACGTGCGGGTCACCGAGTGGTAGCGGGGAGGGTCCGCCGCCCTTGCGCGCCGATCGTCGCCCAATCGCTTCATCGCGACCGCGACGCTGGCCTTCAGACGGTCGATGGCTTTCGCCAGCCCGCCGATTTCGTCCGAGCGGTGAACCTCGACGATCTCCGCGCCCAGCTCTCCATGACTGATGTGGTCGGCGATGTCCGTCAGATTGCGGATCGGCCGCGTCAGGCGCGTCCCGAGCGCGCTCGCGACGATGACCACGAATAGAATGCTGGCCGCCAGCAAGATCAGGGCGTTGCGGTTGGCTTCACCCAAGGGCGCGTAGGCCTCATCGTAGTTCTGCTGGGCCACGAGCGTCCAGCCTTCCTCGGTTCGGCGCGCGTAGGCAATGATCGTGTGGTCACCTTCGGTGAAGACGGTTCGGCTGCTCGCGCCGGGCTCGGAGCTGGTTGCCGCGACGGCCGGATGCGTGCGAAGGTTCTGGCGGGCGCTCGGATGCGCGACGACGTTGCCGGAATCGTCCACGAGAAACGCGTAGCCCGTCTGGCCGAAGCGTACCGCGGTCACCTTGCGGGTCAGGTCCTCGATATCCATCGCGATGCCCAGGACGCCGACCACCACGCCGTCCTTCGAGATCGGAACGGAAATGACGAATGACGGCTTGCCGGTGGTCTTGCTGATGACGAACTGTCGTCCCATCGGGGCTCCGGCGAAGACGCGCTGCACGTACTCGCGGTCCCCATAATCCTTCGGCGCTTCCGTGTCGCTCCGCGCGGCGTTCATGCCGTCGGGGCGCACGGTATGGGCCAGGAAGATGTAGCGATACTCGCGGGCGATCGATCGGAGAACTGGCGCCTGTTTGGCGGGATCCATACTGACGATGTCTTGCAGCCGCGCGTTCTGACGCAGCATCCGGAGATTGGCGTCCATCCAGACGTTGACGTAGCTGACCGCAGCGTCCGCCTGGCCGCTGAGCCGCTCCTCGATGTCGCGCGAGAGATGGTCGACCGAGGCGCGATAGTCGAGGAACCAGATCGTTGCCAGCGGCAGGAACATCACGACGGCCATCGTCAGGCAGAGCTTCGGAAGGATCCCGATCCGCAAGCGCCGCATCCCGAGCTTCAAGAGGGCCTCCTCCGGATTTCTGCAAATCCGCCGGCGACGACCGAGCCGTGGAGATTCGCCGTCGGCAAAGCCGAGTCTGCAAAAGTCACACCAGGGTCGATTTACGGGAAAGTCTCGTATACATCTCGCGCATCTGCCAGAGCGCTCGCCGCCGAAGCGCATTCTGTCCAGCGATATGTCAGTCATGACATTACTGACGGGATTTACCCAATGCGTGCGTTGCAATGAAGCCGCACCGAGGATCGGTTCTCGCCTGTCAGTTCTCAAAACTGCCACGCCAGCAGAGCAAACTTGCGATTGTCAGCACATCCGCCGGCTCAGGCGGGTTTCGGCCAGCCTGTCGACGCCGGCCCCGAGAGGGGTCATCCTTCGGCGCGAAGCTGCGCGAAGCGAATCGTCGACGTCGCGAGGAGGCGCTCATGGACTTCTCTCGTCGTGATCTCCTGGCCCTGAGTGGACTGACCCTGGCCGGTACGGCGCTGACGCCGTCGGCGCGCTCCACGCCCAGACGCCCAAGCGCGGCGGAACGCTGACCCTGCGCGTGTGGTCGTCGCCTTCAAGACGCAGGTCGTCTACAGGTTCACGCACAGCCGGCTCCTTAAGCACAAGGCCGGCCCGTCGGGACAGCCCGGCAGCTTCATCCTGGAAGGCGACCTGCTACCTGGCGAAGATGGTCTATCGCGCCGAAGCCTACTCCACCGTGCTGCCCGCGGTCTGGGATGCGGCCCTCAAGAACTACGCGCCGAATGTCGGCTACGACTACGGCGGCCGTCTGATGGCGGCCTGGCTCGACCGGGTCGCCTAGTAGCTGCTGAACGCCATCACTTGCCCCGCTGTTCCGACCCCGCCGACGCAGCCGGGACCACTTTACTCTCCAGGGTCGTCAGAATTCGCTCGCTGAATCCCAGCAGCATCGTGATGGCTATCAAGAAGAGCCCGGCTCCCGGCGTGCAGGTCTTGGGGACACCTTCGGCCGGTAGCGCGGTCGAAGGACCCGCGGGCGCCGACATCACCGGGGAGCTTTGAGTGACGGCGGCCGGCGGTGTCGCCGACGAATTCTCGCTCTGAGGCGGCTGAGACGTCCCTTGAGGAGTCGACGGCACATTGGCCCGTGAGCCGAGGCATACGGCGAACAGATATTCGGTCTTTTCCCAGGGCTTGGGCAAGGTCACCGAGATGAGGCCGGAGCTCAGGAGACCGATTCCCACGAGGCTCCCGACGATGCCCGTAGCGACCCGGGCCTGAAACGCCCGGAGATTGACCATCCATTCGCCGTAGCGTGTGAGTCCGGGAAGCCTCGAGATGACGCTGGCCATCGCGCCTGTCGCCGCGGCCAGGAACACCCCCATCAACCCCCACGACCAGCCCAGCATGGAAATGAGCGTGACCGCCGTCGACGCGCCGATGGCACAGACCAGTGCGGCGGACCACCATCCGGTGTTGCGGTTGTACGTGTCCAGGTAGCTGGACCAGGCGTCGTACTCTTCGTAGACGACGTGCAATGCGCCGCGCGCCTGGTCGGAATCGGTCGGCTCCAGCGCAGGCTTGGCGGCCTCTTTCAGCGCGTCGACGACCGGGCTCGGTACTCCCCAATCCGTGAGCGTCAACAGACAGGACTTCGCTTCCGTCGGGATTTCCTTTGTCGGGCAAATATAGGCCCGGAGCGCAGCCAGCGCTTCCGCTTCATCCAGGAGCTGTTGTAGCTCCTCGTCGTTCTTCGTCTGCTTCGCGATCTGGCCCAACTCTGTGAAGCGCGCCTGGATGCGCTGGACGTCGTGAGGTGACCCGCAGGTGGTGGATTGAGTCGTGGGAGCTGTGGACGTCCCGGTCGATCCGCCCTGGGGCGTCTGAGGGGCGGCAGCAGGGCGCGCCATCTCGCTGCGCAGCACCATGTCGTCGAAGGCGACGCGATTACGCTCGATCTCGGCCAGGACTTCGTTTCGAAGTCGATCCTGCTGGTTAGTTCGCTTTCGCCAGAGCGACATGTCTCCCTCCGCGTTGGTGTCGGGCGTGTCGCCGGCACCGGATCTCGTGGCACTTGCCCCCGAGCTAGCCCTGGGGCGCATCCTCGAAGCCGTGTGGCTGTGATGGGCCGTATCGCCCTTGCATGTCGCGAAAATCTTGTTCATTTGCTTTGCGTACGGAGAGCTCCTGGCGAACGGACAGGTGAACCGCTTGCCGTGCTTTGTGAAGTACGGGCACTGGTCCCGGGCGACGAATGCGTGAAGGTCGTACGCCACCACTGGCACTCGGCCGTCGTCGACCAGTGCCTTGATCGCCTTGGCGGTGAGCAAGGCTGGGTCACGATCCAGACCCTGCTCCGTGGCGTGGCTTTGCTCGTTCGACAGGGACAGAAACGTCTGGAAGCAGCCGTCGGCAATCGACGTACGGACTCGATTCCGGTCGAGACCGGTCGACCGGCAGAAGGCGAACGTGCCGTTCAAGTGGTCGGCTGAAGTCGGAAAGACCGGAAGCACGGCGGCATTGACGATGCCGTCGGCGAGCCGAGCCTCCGGGCTGCCCGGCAAAAGCTGCTGCGCATCGAGTCGGCGAAGCTGGCTATAGATGCGCTGCGAGGCGAGCTCGAACGCGCGGATCTTGCTGTTGTGCTGCAGCGACGACGCGCGGCTCTGGATGGCCGCGAGCGAGCCAAACGAGCTGTGCGCGGCCGCATCGAACTCGGCGACGAAGTCCAGGGCGCCGGCGATGATGAGGTCGGGTCGGTTGATGCGCTGGTGAAGCAGCTCTTGGCTCGTGCGGCTCTGGCCGGCCGTCGTCCGGTATCCGCGCTGCGCGTGGGACAGGATCTCGATGGCCGGTTGGAAAGGAAGGTTGTCGAACATCCCGCCATCGGCCAGAAAGACGTCCGCGCGCCCCTTTCCAGGGAAGACCGTGCACTCCGGACGCGGAGCGAAGACGGCGGGAAACGCGCTCGAGGCGAGCGAGGCTTCGACGAAGTCGTAGGGCGCGTCCGGGTGGAGATCGTAGCCCCCCAACACGACCGATCGCTGCGTGACGAGGTCTGTCGTCGTGCCGTAGAAGGCAATCTTGGCCTGCTGGAAAGGCTGCCGCTGCAACCGGTTAGCCGAGGTTCCGTCGGTGAGGATCCGAAATACCAGATCCTCGAGCAGCGACGTTCCGATCAAGGCTCGCTCGATGTTCAGACGCGGGATCGTCTGTTCTCGGAGCTGCGCGACGAGGCCCTTCAGGGCGCCGGTGACTCGACCGGCGATGAAGTTGGCGGCGATCGCACCGGTCTCCCGGTGCGGAATCATCAAGAGATCGGACAGGGCATCGATCAATGCAGCCGGTGCGCCGGTGGTGGCGAAGCTCGCGTCCGATCGCGCGCCTCGCCTGAGGAGGCGACGCACCTGGCAGGGAGACCGATGGATAGCCCGCCCGCGAATCCCGAGCTCGCGAACGGCCCGTTTGAGCGTGGCCGTCAGAGCCACAGTGTCGTCGACGCGGAGGGACGCGTCCACGAGCTTGCCCAGCACGTCGTCCTGATGGACGAACATGGAGGCGAGCGCACCGCCCATCAACGTGCCGATCGACGCGCCGACGACCAGGTCCGGCTTGACGTTGGACGAGTGGAGAGCGGCCAGCATGCCGATGTGGAAGGAGCCGCGGAACACGCCGCCGCTGGCGACGAAGACGATCCGTGGGCGTTCACCGGTCAGCTGGGGGTGTTTCTCGCTGAGCGTGATCGAGTCTCCGAGCGTTGCTTCGACCGACACCGTGGAAGTCTCTTTGCCTTTCCGGTTAGGGAGATACAGCCGTCCGGTGCATCGCTCGCATAGTTCGGGTAGTCCGGGCCCAGGCCCCCCGTTCGCCGGCGTCGGTCGGCCGATCGACGACAGGAACGTCGAGCACGCCACCGCCCCGTTGCTTGGCGTCAGTTTCGTTGCTGCCAGGTCCGCGCGGTAAAGGGTTTCGAGAGACCGCCGGCACCCCATCGCGACTCCCTCGAGAACCTCTTTGTGTGACGGGTTCAGCTTGTCGTCGACTACGAGGTCGCGCCGGGGCGCGATCTCATCCGCAAAGATCGCGCGCGTGAGCCGCTCATTGAGCGGCTCGGGCGTCGAGATGACCGACTCGAGGCCGGAGATGACGTTCGATTGGGCGACCTCGACCTGGGTGTCCCGCCTCTGGGAAAGGCGCAGGCTGACGAGTCCGACGTCGACGATCGTGTTTTGGAAGCCGTGTGTCCCGTTGTCGCGAGCCCCGTTGTTGCTCACCGGATGGGCCAGCCCTTCGACCGGCACGCCATAAACGACGTGGATCGCCGGGTGGCTCGAGTCGTTGTTCCTGGCCATGTCGCCGGCTCCGGAATAGTCGCGCAGGAAGCTATACAGAGCGGGCAGCGGATTCTGGCGTACGACCGAGCCGTCCACGAGATCGATCCCGCTCTCGAACTGGTCCTGGTTCTTCCGATCTTTCAGGACGGAGTCCTTCAGCCACCACCCTAGCTTGGACTGGGTAATCCGCACTGGGCTGAAGATCGGCGTGCACGCCAGGGCCGCGCGCAGAGCGTGAATGAGCGGCGTGCCGGGCTTGGCCCGGAGCTGATACGCGAGCTTCGGCTGACCCTTTTCGAACAACGTCTGCAGCGATGCCGCGACGATCACCACGGGCATGGGATCGTCGCTGACGAGCTCCTCAGACGGATCGGATTTGCTCTTGTTCTCCGACCATTCCCCGTCAAAGAGGCGCCAGAGTTTGATCCGAAGATACAGATCGTGGATGAGGCTCGTCTGGAGGCCGACCTTCTCGAGCAGCCACGTCATCAGCCAACGGCGAAGGAAGGGTTGATTCAGGACCGTGAACATCGCCAGCCACGTCAGCGTCAACGTGTATGCGGTCAGACAGAAGAGCCGCCAGAGAGCCGGGTGCGCCTCCTGCGGCGAGCGGCCGGGGTTGAACAACCCGACGAAAGCGTTCAGGCGCGACTCGCAGACCCAGATACCGACCGCGATCAGCGCAAGCGAAATGGCGACCGAGAGCGCGCCGGCGAACAGCCTGCGCCATCCCGTTCTCGCGCTCGCGAACCCTGTCAGGTGGCGCCAGAAGATGACCGGCAGGATGGCCAGGATCCAGGGGAACGCCGGAATCGAGAACAGCCGCCACGATCCGAGGGCGAACGATGTCACCTTGTGGAGCACATCGCGCTCGACCTCGACGACTTGCCAGAGCATGTAGCCGCCGAGTGTCAGATACGCGACGAGCCCGGCTAGATGGATCCACAGGAACACGAACGGGATCCAGCCGAGCAGGGGCCTGGGCAGCTCCCGCAAAAATCTGCGATCCAAGAGCCATCGCCGCGTCTCCGGGATCACCGCCGGCTGCAGCAGCAGCAGGATGAGCGCCACGTCGAGGGCCGCGGCGACGCCGGCGGCAAGAAGCCAGACCGCGTTGACCTGGTGGCTCGCGTGGAGATAGAGCGCGCGGGCCAGACTGACTAGCACGAAGCAGCAGAGGACGAAATTCGCAGCCGAAGAGGCGTAGGCGACGATGACCGGGAAGACGCTTGCGCCCGCCTTCTGCACGATTGCAAATCTGGCGATCCGCTTTCGCAGCCGCGCCGTCGCGATCATGAGGAGGACGCCGAGCGCGACGGCGACCGCGACCGGAACCCGGATCGAGTCCCATAGCCCCAGAGGATTGAAGAGATAGATCAGCAGGACGACGATCGGGATGAGTGTCAGGGTGAACGTGACGCTAAAGAGATTGAACCAGCCGAACAGCGGAATCCTGCACCGGTAGCGGACCGCCGCTCGAGCCTCGCCGGCCACCTGATCGCGGAACTTGTGCTCGGGGAAGAACTGGGAGGACAGGCAGACGTAGAGAACGAGGCGCGTCAACAGGTTGAACACGTGACCGACGATCGCGAGCAGGCTGATGGCCTTCTGTGCGCGTGGATAGCGTTCGCAGAGCCGGACGTAGTTGACGAGGAGCCCGACCACGAGGCTGACGCTCACCGGAAGCTTCGCCAGCCACCGCCCTAGCTTCACGAGCAGGTACTGTTGTCGCCGCGCAGCCGCCTCTTCCTTCTGGAGGTGTTGAGGGACCGACGTGTCGCGGATCGGAATCATGTCCGCGAAGAAGTCCGACTGATTCGGAAGCGCGTCCCAGAGGACGCTCCACGGATGATTCGAGAGCGTATCGACGTAGTGGCGGAACCAGGCCCAGCGCGCCGCTTCCTGCTCCTCCAACGGCTTGCCGGCGCTGCGACCGAGGTCTCGGTACGCGCGCTGCATCGCGGCCGCGTTGAGGGCGCCGAGCGAGATGCCCGCCGCCACCTTGGGGCATCGCCGCCGCGCCGCGAGATAGGCGTGGATCGTCCCGACCCCCACGACCGCAGCCTGTGGCCCGGCGGTGAAACACACGGCGTCATGGCCGTCGACAGTGGCAGTCGATACTCGAGCAGCGCTCGGCTGAGTCGACGTGGAGATGCCTGCCGGAGCGCCGGCCTGCTCGGCGTCTAGGACGCCCCCGCTGAATTGTTCAGGTCCACTCATGGCGACCTCCGTCTAGCGCGAGACATTCCCCTGGATGCCGAGCTTGACGCGCAATAGGTGTGCCACGCCGAAAACCAAGGTAAACAGACCCTTAGTTCCCTTCGGAACGCGCCCGCGGCCTTTGACCGTTCAACACTTGATCAGCGAATTGCGCAGTGCCCGGTCCTCGCGCGCCTTCCCACGAACGGCCCGGCGCTCGGGCTCACCGTCAGTCGAGGTTTCGGACCGTAGCCGGACGCACGAGACAGGGCAATAGCCCCGACTGCGGATTCCATGGACGCGACTGCGATCGACCGGGATCTGCCGGTTGTCCGGACCCGTTGACGCCGGCGCCGAGAGGAGTCATCCTTCGGCGCGAAGCCGCGGAAATGAGCCGTCGACGCCGCGACGAGGCGCTCATGGACTTCTCTCGCCGTGATCTCCTAGCCCTGAGTGGACTGGCCCTGGCCGGCACAGCGCTGACGCCGTCGGCGCTCCAGGCGCAGACGCCCAAGCGCGGCGGAACGTTGACCTTGCGCGTGTGGGACGCGCCGCACTTCGACCCGTATCTG
>Ga0306924_10003634_pt1 | contig 14858 bp, 14 predicted proteins | sample sta12Can44000111_FD_203756 | JGI IMG/M metagenome (GOLD analysis project Ga0306924, IMG submission 203756) | Lab enrichment of tropical soil microbial communities from Luquillo Experimental Forest, Puerto Rico - statanox.12C.anox.44.000.111 (v2)... | ecosystem: Environmental > Terrestrial >... | reverse complement strand
TTTCTGCACGCTCACGCTCGACGCCGAACTCCTCGACACGCCGACGGCGCACGCGATCGCGGCTGCGTTGCCGATCGCCGCTTCGGCGCTGACCTGGGGCGAAGAGGTCTACTTCGAGGTGCCGGTCAAAGCCGCGCGGGAGAAGGATGCGCGCGCCGTGGTAACGCCCGGCGAGATCGCCTACTGGCCCGATGGGCACGCGATCGCGCTCGGCTTCGGCCGCACGCCGATCAGCCGCGGTAACGAGACGCGGCTTGCGAGCCCGTGCAACATCTTCGGCAAGGCGATCGGCGACGTGAAGACGCTGGCAAAGGTGAGGGCAGGGGCGAAGGTCAGCGTGACGCGGGTCGACTAAGGGCGCACATACCCGTGCTTTAATCCGTTCAAAAACTCGTCTGCGGCTGGCCGCCAGCGATCCGGGAAGCTCCGCAACCTGTGCCCATCTGTCGGAATCCCGCGATAGAACTCAAATCGCGCCAATCCACCCGCGGCTTCGAACGCCGCATGATTGGCCCGAACGTGAGCCTCGTCGTAGAAACTGTCGCGCTCGGCGTATAGCCACAGCTGTGGAACCCTTGCTCCTGCGCCTTTGCCGGCTTCGGCGAAGTAGGGCGTATTGAGCTGTTCCGATGCCTCAGCGCCCATCCAGCCGCCCACAAAGTTTACAACGCCCAGCACGTCTTCGGGTTTGCGTCCAGCATAGATCACGGAAAGAAAACCGCCGCGCGACTGACCAGCAAGCAGGATCGGTCCCTGCTGGACGAACGGCAGCGTGCGGCCAAACGAAATCGTGGCCTCCAGGTCTTCAATTGCTTCATTGATACTTTGCGAGACGTCGATAATTTCCCCCGTGTGGCTCGTGCCATATGTGTCCTCGCCATAGACTCCTTCCGAGAGACCACGCCCGCGTCGCATGGGAACGAGCACCGTGAAGCCCTTGTCGAGCAGCCATCGCGCTTCACCGAAATGCGAATAGCTTTCGAGTCGATTTCTGCCGATAGCCGAACCGTGATTGAAGATTGCCAGCGGCGCGGAACCGTTGCCTTTCGGGCGGTAAAGCCGGGCCTCAAGTTTGATCGGGCCCGTATCAATGGCTTTGTCGTGGGGAACGTACACGCGCTCGCCGGGAATCTCCCACGTGCTCAAGATGTATGGCGATGTGAGGCGCGATGCATCCAAACGTGTGAAAAGACCATGCGTGACTGACCCGTTGCTGCGCGTAAACGTCCCGACCACACGGTCCAGTCCGTCCATTTCATATGCGACGTCCGCATATCCCAATGATAGGCGCAGACGGCTGTCTGCAATTATGGCCTCAGTCCGCTCCCAACCTGCCCATACGGAGAATGCGGGCGAGTCGGCGTGCGCGAAGATGACTGCCGCCTTGCCATCCGGGGCGACGCTCTCGACCACCAGCACATGCCGCAGATCGTCGCCCCACGTGCCGACCCAAGCGCCGTGAAAATCTGCAATTGTCGACGGCACATTTGCCGGCGGCGGCTGCATTTCCAATTGCTTTGGCAGCGGGACTAAGCTCTCGGGATCGGCCCGAGCCGTGTTGACTTGCACCAAGGCCTGCGAGGACATCATTGGCATCGTCACGAAGGCAAACCGCGAGCGCAGCAATTCTTGGTGCCCAGCCGGATCACGCAGCTGACGATCGTGAACTGCTCGTGTTCGCGTAGCTCACCCCCGCCCGACGAACGGCATCAGGTTCGCCATGACCGTCATGAACAGCACATTGGTGTCGAGCGGAAGATTGGCGATGTAAACCACCGCTCGACCGACGTCGTCGGCGTTCATGCGCGGCTCCATCGCCATGCGGCCGTCAGCCTGCATCACGCCTTGCCCCTGCACCATGCGGTCGGTCAGCGGGGTCGCGGCATTGCCGATGTCGATCTGGCTGCAGGTGATGTTGTAGCCGCGGCAATCGAGCGACGTCGATCTGGTAAGCCCAGTCACTGCGTGCTTGGTCGCGGTATAGGCCACCGAGCGCGGGCGCGGGGCGTGCGCGGAGATCGAGCCGTTGTTGATGATGCGCCCGCCGCGCGGGTCCTGTGCCTTCATGATCTTGATCGCTTCCTGGGTGCACAGGAACATGCCGGTGAGGTTGATATCGACCACTTGCTTCCACGTTTCGTAAGGCAAGTCCTCGAGAGGCACTGCGGGGGCGCCGATGCCGGCATTGTTGAAGAGGACGTCGAGCCGGCCAAACGTGTCCTTGGTCTTGGCGAACAGCGCCTTGATCGCCGCCGGATCGCTCACGTCGGTCGGCACGACGAGGCTTTTCGCGCCGGTCGATTTGCCCTCGCCCGCGGTTTCCTCGAGTTTGTCTTTTCGTCGCCCCGCCAATACGGCAGCATAACCATCTTTCATGAGCGCCAGCGCGACCGCCTTGCCAAGGCCGGTGCCGGCGCCGGTGATGAGAGCAACCTTTTGCGCTTGAGCCATTGTCGAACCCTCCGCAGATCACGTCATTATCGTCATGACGCATGCGTGGAAGCAATGCGGCCGCACCGTCAGCGGACGTTCTTGTAGGGCGGACGCGGGATTCCGGCGTGCGCGGCCCGTAGCGCCGCTGACCAGCGCTCGCGCAGGTCGTGGAAATAGGGCTCTCCCGGCTCGATGCGATAATTGAGCTCGGCGTCGCAGACGTCGCGCCGCGCGATGAGGACGTCGATCGGCAAGCCGACGCTCAGATTCGAGCGCATGGTCGAATCGACCGAGACGAGGCCGACCTTGAGCGCATCGTAGAGGTCGATGTCGTAGGTGATGGCGCGGTCGAGCACGGGCTTGCCGTATTTGTGCTCTCCGATCTGCAAATAAGGCGTATCCTGCGTGCATTCGATGAAATTGCCGGCGGCGTAGAGCATGAACAGCCGCGGTCGTTCCCCCTTGATCTGGCCGCCCAACAGGAACGAGACGTCGAATTTCACGTCCGAAGCCTCGAGCGCCTTGCCCTCGATGTCGTGAAGCTGACGGACGACGTGGCCGACGCGCTGCGCCGCCTGAAACATCGTGGGGGCATTCATCAGCGTTTCGGTCTCGCCGGTTTGCGGATTCTCCCAGCCCTCGCGCAGGATGCTGACCGCCGATTGACTGATGGAGAGGTTGCCGGCGGAGGCGATCGCCATGATGCGCTGGCCCGGCCGGGCCAAGACGTGGAGCTTGCGGAAGGTCGCGATGTTATCGACGCCAGCATTGGTACGGGTATCGGCAAACATCACGAGGCCGTCGCGCACCAGGATGCCGCAGCAATAGGTCATGATATCCGCATCGCTCCTACGAATCTGTCTGGCTCTATATACCGATGTGGGTGGCGAACCGGCAATCTTCGTTAATTCTGGGTCTGCTGCGCCGCCTGATCGACACGGACCCTGATCCGATCACCTCACCGGTGCCGCCGTAGCGCGTACCTACATCAGATATTGCTCGCTGATCGCCACGCCCAGACGATTGTTGTCGTCGATGAATTGGCTGATGAATTCGTGCATGCCCTGCTGGAAAATTTCCTCCATGCGGCTGTTCTCGAGCCTGGCGCGCACCGCGCGCGCCTGGCGCTGGGATGGCCCCTGGCGGCCATAGGCGCGTGCAATATGGTCCAAGTAGACCACGAGATTCTCGTAGCAGCTTGCCAATGAACGGGGCATTTCATCGCGCAGGATCAAGAGGTCGGCAATCAGCCAAGGTTTCACGCTCTCGCGGTACACCCAATGGTAGGCGGTGAGCGCCGAGACCGAGCGCAGGATCGCCGACCACTGGAAATAGTCGAGCGGCCCGCCCACGCGTTCGTGCGCCGGCAGCAGCATGTGGTATTTCACGTCGAGAATGCGAGCGGTGTTGTCGGCCCGTTCCATGAAAACGCCGAGCCGGGAGAACCAATACGCGTCGTTGCGCAGCATGGTGCGGTAGGCGGAGCCGTCGAAGCGCAGCGAGCACTCCTGGACCCAGCGCAGAAAGCGCATGAATTCCTCGCGCGAGGTCGGGCCGTTGCCGAAGCGCTTGAGCTCGAGCCAGGTACCGTTGATGGCGTCCCACATTTCGACCGTGAGCGCCGTGCGCACGGCGCGCGCGTTGGTGCGGGCGATCTCGAAGCAGTTTCGGATGGAGGAGGGATTGGCGGTCGAGAAGCAGAGAAAATCCGTGACCGCTTCCTCGTTCGCCTCCGGATAGGTGGCGGCAAATGCATGCTCGCAGCCGGCAGTCGCGACCGCCGATTCCCATTCGTTGGACGAGCCGACATAGGCGAGCGGCAGCGTGGTAAGACGCTGGGTGACTTCGAGGATGCGGGCGAGATACTCCGCTCGCTCGACGTAACGGGCAAGCCAGTAAAGGTTATCGGCGGTCCGCGACAGCATCGGTCTATCCGTGAGGCGAGGCAGCTCGCAGATGCAGCGGAGCGCGTCGCCGGCAACGCATCAGGATGAATCCTAGGTTGTGCCTCACCGATCCAGCACCCAGGTGTCCTTTGTCCCGCCGCCCTGGCTCGAATTCACCACGAGGGATCCTTTCTTCAGCGCCACGCGCGTGAGGCCGCCCGGCACGATGCGGATGCGGTCGCGCCCGGTCAGCACGAACGGGCGCAGATCGACGTGGCGCGGCGCGACTCCTTCCTCGACGCAGGTGGGGCAGGTCGACAACGCCAGCGTCGGCTGCGCAATGAATTCCTTCGGGTTGGATTTGAGCTTGGCGCGGAATGCCGCGAGCGTTCCCTTGTCGGCCATCGGCCCGATCAACATGCCGTAGCCGCCCGAGCCGTGCACTTCCTTGACCACCAGCTCCTCGAGATGGTCGAGCACATAGGCGAGATGCTCGGCTTCCCGGCAGCGCCAGGTCGGCACGTTTCTCAGAATCGGCTCCTCGCCGAGATAGAATTTCACGATCGCGGGCATGTAGCTGTAGACAGCCTTGTCGTCGGCGATTCCCGTTCCCACCGCATTTGCCAGCGTCACGTTGCCGGCTTGATAGACCGACATCAGTCCGGGCACCCCGAGCACGGAGTCCGGTCGAAAGGCCAGGGGATCGAGAAAATCGTCGTCGATCCGGCGGTAGATCACGTCGACACGTTTGGGCCCCTGGGTCGTGCGCATGAAGACGAGATCGTCCTTCACGAACAGGTCGCGGCCTTCGACCAACTCGACGCCGAGCTTGTCGGCAAGGAAGGAGTGCTCGTAGTAGGCGGAATTGTAGACCCCCGGCGTGAGCAGCACGACCGTCGGGTCGGCGCTCGAAGTCGCAGGCGCCACCGACTTCAAAGTCGCCAACAGCTCGTCGGGATAATTCTCGACCGGAGCGACGCGGTGGCGGGCGAACAGTTCCGGAAAAAGCCGCAGCATGATTTCGCGGTTCTCGAGCATGTAGGACACGCCCGAGGGCGTGCGCGCGTTGTCCTCGAGCACGTAGAATGACTCGGGCTCGACCCGCACAATGTCGATGCCGGCAATATGCACGTAGATGTCGTGCGGCACCTTCTGGCCGTTCATCTCCGGCCGGAACACGCGGTTCTGGAACACGAGATCGTCCGGCACCAAGCCGGCTCTGAGAATCTCGCGCCGCGAATAGATATCGCGGATGTAGTGATTGACCGCTTTGACGCGCTGCTCGAGGCCGGCGCGCAGGGTATCCCATTCGGCGGCGGCAAGGATGCGCGGCAGCACGTCGAAAGGGATGAGCCGCTCCTGCGCGTCCGCCTCGCCGTAGACCGCAAACGTGATGCCGATGCGGCGGAACAGAACCTCCGCCTCGCGCCGGCGGTAGTCCAACACATCCGACGGCACCTCGGAGAGCCAGCGAAACAGCTCGCCATAGGCGGGGCGCAGACTGCCGTCGGTGCCTTTCATCTCGTCGAACGCAACGATCATGGATTCGCCCGATTGCACGGCCGCGCCACTTGCGTCCGCCCTGATCCTAGCTGCAAGCGCCGCGCCAACCAAAGGGATATCCGCGCGGCGCGCGAACCGCTTGCCCATGTTTTGGGCGACGGCTGATGAAGGAGTGATGGGGTGGTCGAGTGTGCGACACGCTATGGAGCCAACAATCGCTTGCCGCGTTCGACCACGCTTCGTGGCGTCGCATAGAGCCGCGCAACTAGTTTTTGCACCTCCTCTCCCGTGGTCGGCGCAAGGTCCGCCTGAATCCGCGCCGCCTCGGCGCGGAATTGCGGGTCCTGCATGGTCGCATCAAAGGCACGTCGCAGCAGCGCCGGCTTGTTGGCGGGAAGGCCAGGTGGCGCGGCGAATGGCCGCCCCATGGCTGAAGGTCCGGTCATGAGTTCGAGCAGCTGGCGGTCCTCTTGCTTGGTGACGAGATCCACGACCGCCGGCACGCCCGGAAAGTCCGGATGTCGCTCGCGCGCGGTGAGCACGAGCACGTTGATCTTCTTGTCGCGCAGCCAGTCCGGCTTGGCGACCTTGAGCGCAGAGTAACTGAACACGCAGCGCCCATGCACCTCGCCGCGTTCGATTGCCAAGATCGTTTCCTGGCTGCCGACATAGCCGGTCACCAGTTTGAACGTGGTGCCGAGCACGTCGTTGAGAACGAGTGGCCAAGTGTCGGTTTCCGACCCAGCGCCCGTTCCGGCGACGACCATCTGCTGTTTCTTCGCGTCATCAATGGTCTTGAACGGCGTCGCTCCCCACGCGATGCAGAGACCGATATCCTTGGTAATGGCGCCGATCCAGGTGAAGCTGCTCATGTCATAGCCGGGATTGCGCGCACCGATTAGCGGCTCGAGGATCGGCCCGCCGGCGAAGGTCGTTATGGCCGTGCCGTCGCGCGGCGCTTGTTCGGCGAGATAGTTCGCCGCGCGAATGCCGCCGGCGCCGGGCATCACCTGCACGGTCACCGTCGGATTGCCGGCGATGTGGCGGCCGATGTGGCGGCCGACCAATCGCGCGTAGAGATCGATACCGCCTCCCGCCGTGCCGGCCACATAGATTGTCACCGGGCGGTCGATGATGTCCTGCGCCTTCCCCGCCTGCGTGCAGGCAAAGACGAGCACGGCGCAGATCAAGATCGGCCTGAGCAATGTCATGACACCGCGATGCGAAAGTGCTCTCTGCATGCCGGAAGAAGCAGGCAGCGCGAATGCCGCTCGTTGCTCCTCCCGCAGATTCCTCGAGGGCTCGTCACGCCGGTATCGGGACCTCGCCGACATCCTTCGGCACTTTGTAGCCCTTCTGCACCGCTGGCCGCTTGGCAATGGTCGTGTACCACCGCTTCACGTTTGGATACTTGTTCAGGTCGACCGTCTGCCATTCGTAGCGCGACACCCACGGCCAAATGGCGATATCGGCGATGGAATAGTCGTCGGCGACGAATTCGCGATCGGCGAGCCTGCGGTCGAGCACGCCGTAGAGCCGATGCGCCTCCTTGAGAAAGCGTTCCTCGGCATAGGGCGCCTTGCCCTTGTTGTATTTCACGAAATGATGGACCTGGCCGAACATGGGCCCGGGCCCTCCCATCTGCCACATCAGCCATTCGAGCGCGCGATAGCGGGGCTCGCCCGCTTTGGGCAACAGCTTTCCGGTCTTGTCGGCGAGATAGATCATGATCGCGGCCGACTCCATCAGGTTCACGCCGGTGTCGCGATCGACGATGGCGGGGATGCGGTTGTTCGGGCTGATCTTCAGGAACTCCGGCTTGAACTGCTCGTCCTTGCTGATGTCGACGGCATGCGCGGTGTAGGGCAGCGCCAGCTCCTCGAGCAGAATGGATGCTTTGCGGCCGTTGGGAGTGGTCCAGGTGTAAAGATCGATCACGGTTGTCCTTCCTGTTCTTCTTGGCGTCGCCGGCTTGAGGGATGTTCGCGCGAAGGCTTCGCCGACAGCGCGTGGTAACGCGAAACGAGGAGAGCGTCGATGCGAAAATTTGGTAGAGAGCGACGGGGGAGAGCGCGCCTCATCCCCGCCGCCCGATATCGGCCACCTCGACGTCGACCGGCATCTCGCGGCCGTCCCGTTGCACCGTCAGCGTCACCCGCTTTCCCACTCCGACGCGCTCGAGCTCTTGGATCAGATCGGCCAGCCCGCGTACCGGCTTGCCGTTCACACCAACGATGATATCCCCTGGCTTTCCCGTGCGCGTGTCCATGCCGCGCAACCCCGCGCGCTCGGCGGGCGAGCCCGGGGCGGTTCGGACAATGACGACGCCTTGCGCCCCTGCGCGCGTGGCCGCCGCTTCGCTGGCGGCAACAATGCCGATACCCGGCGTGGGCACCGAGCCGCGGCGAATGAGCTCGGGCACGACGCGATTGACGGAGTCGATCGGGATGGCAAAGCCGATTCCGGCGTTTGTCCCGGACGGCGAAAGAATGGCGGTGTTGACGCCGATCACGCGTCCTGCCGAGTCGAGCAGCGGCCCGCCGGAATTGCCGGGATTGATGGCGGCATCGGTCTGGATGACGTTGGTGATTTCGCGGCCGCCGCTGGTGGGCAGGCGGCGCTTGACCGCGCTGATGATGCCGGTGGTCAAGGATTGATCGAGGCCGAACGGATTGCCGATCGCAAACACCCATTGCCCCACCTTGAGATCATCGGACGAACCGATCGCGATCGGCGGCGGCAACGAACGCGGGTTGTCGACGCGGATCACCGCCAAGTCGTAATTGGGCGCGGTTCCGACGACTTGCGCGCGCAACACCTGGCCGGAGGCGAAGCGGACCGCGAGGCTGCTGGTCCCTTCCACCACGTGATCATTGGTGACGATATGGCCGGCGGCATCCCAGACGAAGCCTGATCCCGATTGCGCCGGACCGTTCTCGGACTCCGGTGACGGCTGTTCGAGTGTCCCGGCGCGCCCGACCACCTGCACCACCGAGGGAGAGTCGCGCTCGAAGATTTCGATCGTCGTGCGCTCGATATCGGCCAAGCTGCCGCGCGGCTCGACGGCGCGCGGCGTCGAAGCCGAAAACAGCCAACGGTCGACATAGGGCTGACCGACGTAGATGACGAGGACGACCAGCAGCGCACCAATGGCAATCTTCGTGAAGCGGTCGCCCATCGCAGCCCTCCTGAGTTTATCGAACAAGCATAGGCGTCATGAAATGGTTCCGAAGGAACGCACAACGCTCGAGCGCGGTTTTCTCCTGCGTCATGGAGCGGGTGAGATCACCAGTACTTCACCATCGGGCGCCGCCGCGAACAACCGCTCGACGTCGGCCTTGCGGCGTTCGAGCGCGAGCCGCTGATTGATGTAGCCTTTGTCGGTAATCTCATTGGCATCGATCGAGGGCGTATCGGGCAGCAGCAGCACGCGCGAGATCCTCTGCGATGAGCCGGGGTGGTCCGCATTCCAGCGGACGATCGCCTGGCGGACGTGCTCACGCAGCGTAGGATGGCGCGCAAGCTCGCAGAGCGGCGCATTGCAGCCGGTGAGCTTGTGACAGCCGGCGGCGCTGAGCCAGGCCAGCATGCCGATCGACGCGCGATTCTCGCCGGCAACGATGGCGTCTTGCAGCGCCGGGGAGGCGGCGGCGAGCGCGCCGACGCGCAGCACGCCGACTGCGACCCAAGTGCCGGTGGCGAGCTTGAAATCCTCGGCCAAACGCCCGTCGAAAACGATGCCCTTGCCCGGATCGGCGGGGTCGGCAAAGCGCACGGCGTCGCCCGGCTTGTAGAAGCCCTCTTCGTCGAACGCCGCACGCGTGAGGTCGCCCCGGTTCCAGTAGCCGGGCGTCACGTTTGGCCCTCGCACCCGCACCTCGAGCTTGTCGGCGGTGGGGACCAGCTTGAGTTCGACGCCGGGAACGGGCACGCCGATCGGTCCCGCGCGCTCGATCGCAAAATGCGCGGCCGTGGACAGCGGCGATGTCTCGGTGGTGCCCCACGATGAGGTCATCGGCACCCGCTCGCCGGTCGCGCGCTGCGATACCGCCTCGAGCCGCTCCCACAGGTCCTGCGGCAAGGCGGCACCGGCGTAGAAGATCAAGCGCAGCTTGGCGAAAAACGCGCGCGCCAATGCCTCGTCCCGCTCGAGAAACGGCAGCAGCGCCGCATAACCCGCCGGCACATTGAAATAGATCGTGGGCGAGACCTCGGCGAGATTGCGCACAGTCTCCTCGATGAGCCCCGGCACCGGCCTGCCGCTGTCGATGAACATCGTTCCGGCATGGCGCAGCACCAGATTGAAATTGTGGTTGGCGCCGAAAGTGTGGTTCCACGGCAGCCAGTCGAGCAGCACGAGCGGCGCGTCGTCCAGGAATGGCCAGATCTGCGCGAGCTGCTGCTGGTTCGCGGCCAGCATGCCGTGGGTGTTGATCACCCCCTTGGGCAGATCGGTAGAGCCGGAGGTGAACAGGAATTTGGCAATCGTGGCGGCCCCGATCGACGCGACGGCCTTTTCCAACGCCGGACCGGGGCGGCCTTGCGTCATCTGATCGAAGGTGGTGACGCCTTCGATATTCGCGCCGTTGCTGCTGGTCACGAGCTCCGCACCGGCGAGGTCGAGCGCGGCCAGCGCTTTGGCGAAGGGACCGGTGTCGGCGACGTAGACGAGCCCCGGGGTGAGCAAGGCGGCGATGTGCTTGAGCTTGGCGTGATCCTGGCTCTGCAGCGAATAGGCAACGGAGATCGGCGCTACCGGGACGCCGGCGGTATGCCCGGCGAGCGTAAGCAGCGCGTGATCGATCGCGTTGGCGGAGAGGATCACCACGGGCCGCTCGGCCGAAAGCCCGCGCTCGATGAGGGAGGCCGCCAGCGCATCGACGAGCGGTCGCGCCGCCGCATAGGTCAATTTGCTCCAGCCGCCGCCCGCGCGCTCAGCCAGGAATAAGCCTGCGGGATTGCGCTCGACCGCGGTGCGGAAAAGGCGCGCCAAGCTTACATCGTGCGGCGCCAGCGGCTCGGTCGAGCGGCAGCGCAACGCGCCATCGATGCCCCGCTCGCAGACGATGCGCGCCGGCGCGTAGGCGATCGGGCGCAGCGGCACCGATATGGGCATGGCGGGCGATCCTCCGCGTGTGTCGCCGCGAGGGTGAGATTGCGGCGAGCGACTTGAAGCATCATAACCCACAATGGCAAGGTAACATGCTTCGTCCGTCCGGCCGCCAGCCTTCGGGTCACTATGACATTCGCAGATTCACTTGCGCCCCAGAAAGCCGTCACCGCCGCGTTGCTGGTGATCGGAGATGAAATCCTGTCCGGTCGTACCAAGGACAAGAACATCGGCTATATCGCCGAATATCTGACCGCGCTCGGCATCGACTTGCGGGAGGTCCGCGTGGTCGGCGACGAGGAGGCGGCGATCGTCGAGGCGCTCAACGCGCTACGCCACGGCTATACCTATGTCTTCACGACCGGCGGTATCGGGCCGACCCACGACGATATCACCGCCGACTGCGTCGCCAAGGCGTTCGGAGTGCCGATCGACGTCGATCCGCGCGCGCTTGCCATCCTGGTGGAGCGCGTGCGCACAACCGGCGCGGAAATGAATGAAGCGCGGTTGCGGATGACGCGTATTCCCCAGGGCGCCGATCTCGTGGAAAACAAGGTTTCCGGCGCGCCCGGGTTCTGGCTCGGCAATGTCATCGTCATGGCTGGCGTGCCTACGATCATGCAGGCCATGCTCGACGAGGTTGCACCGAGGCTTAAAACCGGTGTCCGCATCCTGTCGCAAACGGTGCGGGCGGACGCGCGCGAGGGCGATATCGGTACCCAGCTCGGCGAGATCGCCAAGGCAAACCCCGAGGTCGCGATCGGCAGCTATCCGTTTTTCGATCCGCAGCATGGGCCCAATACCAACGTCGTCCTGCGCGCGCGCGACGCGCAAAAGCTCGCGCTCGCCACGCGAGCGGTGGAAGACATGCTGCGGCGGGTGAGGGGCGCGCAATCGAGCGGCTGAGCGTCGGCCCGGCCGTGGCGGCGCTGACGCGGTCGTGATCACCGCCAGTAGCCACAGCGGATAAGCTTGCAAAGGGGGCGGGACGCATGCGAGGAGGCCGCGATGTCCTTTCAGCCCACACGCCGCCGGCTGCTCGCCGCGAGCGCGCTCGCCGCGGCGGGGATCGTGCTCGACGATGCTCTCGCCGAGCCGCTGCCGCCGACGCCGCAATGCCATGATGGCGATGCGTCGACCCTGCGGCAGACCGAAGGACCATATTTCAAGCCCAGCTCACCCGAGCGCGCCGATCTCGTCGAGCCAAATAGCAAGGCGCGACTGGTGGAGCTCCGCGGGCAGGTTCTCACGCGCTCCTGTCGGCCGGTTCCGCGCGCGCTCATCGATCTCTGGCACGCCGACGAGCACGGCGCGTACGACAATGCCGGATTCCGCTATCGCGGGCACCTGTTCACCGATGCCGAGGGCCGCTACCGCTTCCGCACCATTCTGCCCGCGCTCTATACCGGCCGCACGCGTCACTATCACGTCAAGGTGCAGGCGCCGCAGCAGGGCGTGCTCACCACCCAGCTCTATTTTCCCGACGAGCCGATGAACCGGCGCGACGGCCTCTTCCGCCGCGATCTGGTGATGCGCATGGCCGAAGCCGGCGATGACCTCTCGGCGCGGTTCGATTTCGTGCTCGACATGCGCTAGAACGCTCCAGCCCTTTTCCGTTGGGGGGAGACGATGGCGCAACCGCGTCCGCAGCCGCAACCGCAACCGCAACCGCAGAAGGCGTTTCCGGTCTCCTGGGATCAATTCCACCGCGACGCGCGCGCCTTGGCGTGGCGGCTGTCCGCCGCCGGGCCGTTCCAGGCGATCGTCTGTGTGACCCGCGGCGGCCTCGTCGCCGCTGCCGTCGTTGCGCGCGAGCTCGGGATCCGGCTGATCGAAACGGTGTGCGTGGCGAGCTACAACCACATCACGCAAGGCGATCTCAATGTGCTCAAGGGCGTGGCGGAGAGCATCGTCGGGATTGGCGGCGGACGTGGCAAAGGCGTGCTGATCGTTGATGATCTCGTTGACACCGGCAAGACCGCCAAAGTGGTGCGCGAGCTGCTCCCCGAGGCACATTTTGCAACCGTCTACGCCAAACCCATGGGCCGGCCCATGGTCGACACGTTTATCACCGAGGTGTCGCAGGACACCTGGATCCATTTCCCTTGGGACACCGGACTTGCATTCCAGCCGCCGATCCGCGACGGCGAAATCTAGCGGCGCGACGGATCGCCTTCAGCTATGATCGCGGCAGGACCCGCACATCCGCTTGAGGAGGAAACGCCCATGGATGCCGTCACGCCGAAGGCGAGGAAATCAGCAGAGGGGCATTCCCACGTCGTTCGCCCCGCCAACATGGAATGGCAACAGACGCGATTCCCCGGCTGCGAGGTCAAGACGCTGTTGTTCGATCGCGCCAGCGGCCTCGTCACCGCGCTGATGCGCTGCGCACCCGGCGCTGTCCTTCCCGACCACGAACACGTAAAGATCGAACAAACCTACATGCTCGAGGGCAAGCTGGTCGACAAGGAAGGTCCTGTCGCCGGGCTCGAGGTCAAGGCGGGCGAGTTCGTCTGGCGCGAGAGCGGCAGCCGTCACGTCGCCTGGACGCCCGAGGGCGGGCTGATGCTGGCGATGTTCCAGATTCCGAATAAATTCTACGAGCGCGACGGCCGCGTGACCGATGTCAGCGGGCAGGACTGGGAAAGCGTCTGGGGACACGCGCTGAAGGACTAAGGCGCGAATAGCCATTGCCGCTCACCCAATCGGGAAAACGCGCGCCAGTCGGTGACCGCGACACGCCTGCGCAAGCGGTGCTACAACGCTTGCGCCTGGCCGCGTGGTGGAACGGTAGACACAGCAGACTTAAAATCTGCTTCTGGGAAACCGGAGTGCCGGTTCGAATCCGGCCGCGGCCACCAAATTATGTAATGATATCAAAACTTTACTGGCGTAAAACCATCAATCGCCGGACTGCAATGTAGCCACTGCGGAGCCAATGTCATCACTATGTCATCAGAAAGCGAACCGCTGGCTGTCGCTTCCGAAAACTCCGTCCATTTGGCTCGCGGTCAGCGGCGAATCAGAACATGATCGCTGCATGATTTCAATTGGCCTCCTGTTCGTCCGCCGACGATCAGGACGCGCACTGCCTACCTCTCGCGAGACGGCACCGGAGGGAGCTTGGTGAAGTGTTTCATGCAAGCTCCGTAGGACGCCTGCCACTTGCCTTGGAGTTCGGCGGGTATCTTGCGGCCGGTCTGAGCGCGGTACTGCTCCGATACGTCTTCGTCCGTCAGCGCGTCGGCCAGATACAGTGCCTTGCAGTTGCAGAAGTCGAGAACCTCCTGCTCGCTGCCGAGCTTCATCCAGTACTGGTCTTGCGTGCAGGCACGGATGCTCGTCTGCAAGTACCAGTCGCGCCTCGAGCCATCGTCCTTGTAGGGGAACTTGTCCTTGGCGACGGCCGCCGTGCAGGCGGCCATCAATGCGGCGACGATTATCAAGTTCTTCATACTATTTGCTCCCGTTCGACCTGATCGTCAGGCGGCGGAGGTCATCCCACCGCGACGGGCCTCGCGGCCCGTTTCACCGGGCCTATCGCCGAACCTCCCTGCACCGCTCGTTCGCGAGCGTGGCGAGGTACTGCTGCCGGGCCTGCAGGGCGGCGACCTCCTTCGACGCCGTTGCGCCCATGGTCTTCGCGGCAATCATCACAGCGGCGCGGCAAAGTTCTTGGCGGCACGCGGCTGTGGCGCGATCAGGGCAGGCGGGATGAGGCCCGCGATCTTCTTGCTCCGCTCTACGGCTGGTTCACCGAAGGCTTAAATACCCGTGACTTGAAGGAGGCCAAGGCCTTGCTCGATGAGCTGCACGCCTGACAACTAGTGTGGAGAATGACTTTCCCCAATATGAAAAGTGATAATCAGCTAAATTTTTGCTCAGCAACGTAAGCGGATTTGGCCGGGCCCTACAGGAGGGGGGTT
>Ga0306924_10003630_pt1 | contig 14865 bp, 13 predicted proteins | sample sta12Can44000111_FD_203756 | JGI IMG/M metagenome (GOLD analysis project Ga0306924, IMG submission 203756) | Lab enrichment of tropical soil microbial communities from Luquillo Experimental Forest, Puerto Rico - statanox.12C.anox.44.000.111 (v2)... | ecosystem: Environmental > Terrestrial >... | reverse complement strand
TGCATCACTGCGCCAGCGTCCTGCACTACTCTTCACCGGAGCCTTTCTCACCGCGATGGGTGTGGTCTTCAACCGCGTAAATGTGGTTCTTTTGGCAATGGACTTGAAAGGCCCGATGCCGCAGACCGCACCGGAGACCTACTCCCCCAGTGTTTTCGAATGGGGCATCTCGGTCGGCCTCATCGCCGCTACTATCTTCCTTTTTGGTCTTGGCGCACGACTCGTGCCTCTCCTCCCCAAGGAGGAAGTCGCCCAGGGGGATTAATCCCGTGACTCAGGATGCTTGGGTGACGACCCATCCTTACCTGCAATCCCTCTCGTCCCTTCACCTGCAAGTCGAGACCGCGGTAGCCGAAATGTCAACCTTCAGCCCTTCTGCCCCTAGCTGGAACAACTACATTGGTGATTTTCTCGCGGGCGTACCGCTCTTGCGGAGCTCGGCGGTGGCGATCGACTTCGCGCCGGTTGAGAGAATGGTCCGGTTGTTGGTCGAAAGATTAGCGTCAAGTCATCTGTCCGGCAACGTGGCCGATCAGGCTCGAATCCTGAAGGCCGAGCTCGGCCGTGACCTCGATGCACGGTGTTGTGTCGCAGCGTGGTTGCTCGACAATACTGTCTTCGCATCGACTTGTCCCGGATTGCTGCGATACCTCGGCTGGACCGTTCTGTCTCGGTGCCTGCGTCCATTGGTGAATGCGTTCGGACGCTGGCGCGAAGAAGAGAGCTGGCTCCGTAGCTACTGCCCGACCTGCGGATCACCACCTGCCATGGCGCAGCTGCTCGGCGCGGATCCGGGACGTCGGCGATTTCTTTCTTGCGGGTGTTGCGGAACACGCTGGCAGTACCGCCGAACCACATGCCCGTTCTGCGAAAACGGAGAAAACCACCGTCTCGCCGTCCTGACGGTTGAGGGAGAAGGAGGCCTGCGCATCGACTATTGTGAGTCCTGCAAAGGCTATCTCAAGACCTATGTTGGAGAAGGGAGTGAGACGGTATTATTGGCCGACTGGACCTCAATTCATCTCGATGTTATTGCCTGCGATCGTGGGCTAAGGCGTCTAGCCGTGTCGTTATACGAGCTGTAATCTGTGGTCTATGAGTATGTCGAGCCGTTTGACCTGGGTCGACACTCCGCGGGCAGCGGTAGTCGCGAAGGTACGCAGTTTGCGAATCCTAAGGTTCGAAGCGGTCCGGAGTGTTCCTCTTCCCTATTTGCGGCCTCCGAATAAGTCATGGATTAAAGGGCCATCGTGACGGCAACGTGCAAAACCGATTGTTTTCAGACGACCTGTTTGACTGCGGGCCGTTGCAATCACAATTCGCAATTAACCAACCCGAGGAAGTCGTGTAAGAAGTCACTATGGACCGGTATTACTCCTCTGACAGATTCCCTAACGCCACTGACTGGCGGCTTCTCGGCCGCTCGCACGGCACAGTTATTTTGCAGTACAGCCAGTGAAATTTTTCGTCCCCTGCATAATCTAAGGCCCCGATTCCTGGAGGACTTGACTCGGTTACAGCTCGAATCAGCGCTTGCGACCGCTGAGCAGGTTACATCTGTGGGGAACTCAGTGATCACAAGCAGGACCTCCCACCGAACGGCGTTATCTCTTGTTCACTGGTCGCACCAGGAATTGCTTTCCGACGGAAACCGGGCAGGAAGTCATTTTTGTTTTTGGTTCCAACAGGTAAATCCTCGGCTCAGCAACATCACTGGCAACACCTACTAGTCTTTGATCTGCAGTACCGGCAACAACCTCTTTTTGTTCAATCGTGACTACAAGCACACAGTCCACGGATCATCTCAAATAATTCTGTCATATGTTCCCGGCATGTCTCTCGGCTTCGGCAAGACTATGCCGCTATTCACCGCCAAGTACGGGTGTTCGTGCGATGCTATTGGATCCCAGCTCGCCCTCTGCCAAACCATTTCATGCTGCAAGGCGCTCATGGGGCTGTTATTTGTAGGTTGGTCGGAAGCAGGTCGAGTTCAACTCATATGGGGTGAACCCGCAAATGCACCTGATGTAGAGACGATTCTTTCATTCATGGGCAACGATGGAAATGCGAAACAGGTAAACCGATGAAGCCAGTCCCCGGCGGCACGAAATGCGCGCATACTACGGCCTAACCAGCCTATACCAAGAGGAAAAGCACCAGGACCGTGCTCTTCCTCGTCCAGGGGTTCATCAGGAAATCGAATTACAAGTAGTCGCATCACGACAATTAGTCGGGGATTGCGGCAAATGTAAAATTGCCTCGCTGATAGCTTACAGTGGGACTCACCCCAATTCACTCGACGCAGGTCGTAAGGAGCGTTTGCACACCCATGGTGTCTGTCCACCTCTCGACATAGTGCTCCTCCGACTTACATCTCTCAAATAAGAGTTTGTATAACGTCGAAAATCTCTAGACATAGAGAGCTGCTCAAAGTAGATTCAGAGCTCACGTGCACTCGTGTTCAGAAGTGAGGACCACGACTGCACAGGAGGTCAGTGATGTGTCGAACGACTCTCCTTCTCAGTGTGCTGGTGCTTGGCATAACTGCCAACCTGGCACGCGCCGAAACCACGGACTTTCTTCCCGCGGGAATGTTGCTGACGTGTACGATGGACGAACCGAACTTCTCGTCCAAGACGGCTGAAGTCGGCGATCCCGTGCTTTGCCATGTCAGTTCCACTGCCGCCTTCGGTCATCAGGTATTTCCCCGAGGCGCCTATCTCTCCGGACACTTGCAGGACGACAAAGATCCCGGTCACTTGTACGGAAAAGGTTGGCTGATGGTCAGCTTTGATCGTTTAGTACTGCCCGGTGAAGCTGTACTCCCATTAACCGCCAAGGTCGTGGGCGTTCCACATTACAAAGTCGAAAAAGATGGAAGGATTGACGGTAAAGGTCATGTAAAGCGCGACATCGTGGAGTGGTCCATCCCAGTGTTATGGCCAATGAAAGTGCTGACGCTTCCGGGCCGAGGACCCTACCCGGCACTCAAAGGCGAGGAGCGGATTACATTGCGCCTGATGGAAGATACGATTATTCCACTCCCAACTGCCACGACGCGCTACGTGCCTAAACCGCCGTGGGCGCAACCCAGTAATACACCCGCTTCCGACACCCCTTGGTATAACCGTAATTACCGGCTACTGAATGCCGATGCAACCTACTCGCGGCAGTCGCCAGCAGACTCCGCAATTCCCCTGATTCAATACGCGAAGACATCCACCAGCGACAGCCTGATCACCCGAATCAAGCTGTACAACCAAGGTACCGTCTTTGCGAAATCCTATAACGTATCGGGTGACAGTGTGTACTGTGTGCTGGAGGACGGACAGAGCAAAGTGATCCCCGTCTCGAGTGTCGATTTTGTCGAGACCATTCACGGCAACCAGCACACCGACACTCCTGTAGCTTTGGCATCAACAACCGCGGCCGACGTCATTCAATAATCGGCGTCGGATAGAGTGGGTAGGCTAACCAAAAGGCTCCATAGCTGTTCCGTGGAGCCTTTATTTACGCTATTGCCAATGAACGGTATGGTTCCAAGTGATAATTGCCCAAATACCATCATATCGCACCAGGACAATATAGAAGCTATCAGATTGACGGCTCCAGTCCTCCTTGCGTAAGCGGTAGCGTGTGGTTATTAGGTCAAGGCGGCTTATTGATGGGGCGGATCATAGCAGTGCTTTCCTACTAACAGTCCGAAGAACAGTCAATTTGGCTTGTGTCGGGGCGAAGTCGCGTCAGGAGGTCTTCGAGGTCACGAAAATAGCTCCTCGAACTGCCGTCGCAATCTCGTGGAGTGGCCTTAGAGTTGTCTTGATTGCCAGACAGCAGCATTTTGAAGTCAAGGGAACCGCACCAAAAAACGCGTCGTACCCTTGTGGCGCACGGGTGCCAGGGTGCGTACGTCGTTTCAGCTCGCCTCGGCAGTTTCCGTCGATTGAATTTGTATCTTGGCAGCCGTAGGCCCACAGCTGAAGCTGAGAATATGAACTTCCTTTGACAGCGTTAATTGCGTGCCTTCGATCATCCTGCCGTTAGCGTCTGCGCAAACTAAAATGAAATGGCGAGCCCCAGTATTCCCTGGAGCTCATATCGTTGTTGGAACCTGATTGGTCTGCGCCACTATATACGTAGCTTTGTCACAAAGGAAAGGTATTCGTGAGATGTGCTTGGCACAGGGCACAAGGCAGGAGAACAACCAAATACAGCGCGCCTGTAAGACAGGCGACTACACTCTTTCGTGTGCTCATTCGTCGCCCCTCGCGCAAAATCTCAATCCTCACACAAAAGCCTAAAGATTACATGGCCCTTATCAATGCCTCAAAGGGTATGTCCTTGGGGCACGCTGACCCGGTTCGTTGTTGCTAAATGCCTTCATCGCATGGCCAGTCTTTGCATAGATGAGCATCGAAAGCTGGCTGCGCAGCAGCAGCTGTACCATCCTTCTCCGCGCGAAAAACCCATGCGCAGAGGCGGCGAGTGTACATAATGACCGCAAAGGACGCCAGGATCGGACATAGTATCGGCACAGCTTGGTCATCTGGCATCACTGTGTGAGTTTACAAAGCGCTTCCACACCGTCCATTGGCCCGGCGTCGATTAGAAGAAGGAATCGGCCTCAAACCCGGGAGCCGAGAGTTAGAATTCTTGGTTGGTGAATCGACCGAAGCCACTGGCCGTTTCTCCACCGCTATCGGAGGTCGGAATGCGCAGAGCGTGCATCGCTTTCATTATCGTCTTGTTTCTGGCGGAGAGCCAAGGCCAGCAGGCTGACCACAGTACTATTACAGTGTCGGGATGCATGATGAATGTGAATGGATCATTCAAACTCCAGACTCCCGGACGAACTTATGTGCTCAAAGGTCATCACAACGCGCTGTTCAGTTACAACGGCATGTTGGTTGAGGTGACCGGAACCGTGGATGCCGCTCATAAATCGTCACCTGAGGGCATCCCTGTGGTCCTGCACGTTACCAAGATAAAAAAGCTGGCAGACTTTTGCCAATGATGTGGGAGTGCTGTCTCGACGGCGATAGCAGGTGTCGGTGGCCACCGCGTTACCAGTGCAGCAGATCGCAGTCTCGCAGAAATAGCTGTTTCGGATTGGTCCCGAGTTTTCGGTTGTCTTGCAGAGACCCAACCGTGCCCAAAGCATATGAAATACCGAGGTACGGATATCTCCTGTTACTATCCCTGTCTAACCTTAAGAGTCAAGCGCTGCTGGGTTGATCGTCACTGTGTGAGAATGGCACTACTACCGCTGATTTCACCGCACACAAATGCGATAAGCCCCTCATTGTACGTGACGAGTAGCCGTTCTTCGTCAGACAGCGCACGCTTCTGTTTAGCAGCCCAAAGTAGCTTGCTATCCACACACTTCTGCGAACATGTCTCAGTTAAGGGTAGGAGTTCAGTAAAAGCGTCCCATACTCCTCCCCCAGGCAAGACCCAGATGTAAAATGTCCGAAGTTTTCCTAGGCAAGAAGAAAAATCGGTTCGGAATCTTAGCTCAGCCTGCTTCGTCCGATGGCAAAGCTCTTTTCTCAATCTCGAAACCAATGAAGGAGTTTCCCATGATCGCGAAGAGAATCCTTTGGCTCGCCACGCTGACCATGATGGGAGTCGCCCCAGCTCTTGGCGCCGGTCTGCCATGCACGGCTGCGACCATGAAGGGCGCTTATGGTTTTTCCGGAAGCGGGTTGGATACAGTTCATAAATCGGGCAGCCCGTCGTCCGGCCCGGCCTTCGCTCCGGTCCTGTTCTTCGGAGCAGTTACTTTTGCCGGAGATGGAACGCTATCGGGTTGGTTCACAGCTAACGGCAACGGGCACAAGGAAAACGTAGCACCCTTCAAAGGTGCGTATGTCGTCAATGCCAACTGCACCGGATCACTCGCGGTGATCGAGAATGACGGTCACGAGTCCCACTTTTCCATGACGATCAGTCATGATGGGAGAGAAATCCTGGCGATGCAGACTGATCCCGGGGCGGAGCGTCCGTTCCTGATCAAAAGGCAGTAAGCATCGAACCCATATTGGGCGAGGTGTCTTCGGCTGCGCTCGCAATTGGTGGGTGGTTGGCGTATTGGCTTCGTGGCAGTGCGAGACCGCAGGGTGGCGTGTCGCAACTCAGCAAATTCGTACGGTTCACGGCGGAGCTTGCTACAATGCTCGCCTGACGGCTGCGCAGGCAAATTCGGCAACATACGGCCATCCTGCATCCTCTAAACCACTATGTCCCTCGAAGAATACAAACGCAAACGAGACTTTAACCAAACGCCTGAGCCGCCGCCCAAAGTCGCGTCGGGCAAGCGGCACCGCTTTGTCGTGCAGAAGCATCGTGCCTCACATCTGCACTATGACTTCCGCCTTGAAATGGATGGCGTGCTGAAATCATGGGCTATTCCCAAGGGGCCTTCGCTCGACCCAGCCGACAAGCGGCTGGCGATGCAGGTAGAGGACCATCCCGTATCCTACTTCGATTTCGAGGGAGTAATTCCCGAGGGCAACTACGGCGCCGGAACCGTAATGGTCTGGGACATGGGCACTTGGACGCCGGAGGGTGAGGCGCACCCGATGCTAAGCAAGGGCGACCTGAAGTTCAGCCTCGAGGGCAAGAAGCTGCACGGCGGCTTCGCGCTGGTGCGCATCCGGTCGCGCCAATCGGGAAACAAAGGCAATGAATGGCTGCTGATCAAGCACCGCGATGCCTATGTACAAGAAGGCTACGATATCGACCAGTATGACTACTCGGTCCTGACCGAGCGCACACTGGATGCGATTGCGCAGGACGCCGGCTCAGCCGAGTGGACAAGCAGTCGCAAGGTCACAGCTGGCGGGGTGAGCAAGAAGAATGAGTGGCTCGCCGAATCGATAGCCAAAGCCGACAGGCTAAGAGCCGCCAAGCAGCCCCCGACGAAGGCAGCCACCAAAACCGCGACTGATCGACGGGCCACACGAAGCGCGCTGGTCAAACCAGCCTCAGGCAAGACTGCTGCAACCACAGTCACGGCGTTAAAAAAAAAGTCCGCCCTGCGAAAGCGTCCAGCGGCCTAAGTCTCGACAGCGCAGTCATCGGGCACAAAGAGCCGATGCCTCACGTCGTTTATCCGATGCTGGCTACCCTGGTCGAGGAGCCATTCGACGATCCACAGTGGCTCTACGAGGTGAAATGGGATGGCTATCGCGCTATCACCTTCCTCGATGGAAGTTCGATCAAACTTGTCTCGCGTAATCAGAACGATCTGACCGGTGCCTATCCCGAGTTCCACTCGCTTGGCGATTTCGTAAAGGCACACAACGCGATTCTCGACGGCGAGGTTGTAGCGATTGACGACCAGGGCCGCTCCTCGTTCAGTCTCATGCAACAGCGTACAGGGGTCGGCGAAGGCGGGCGTCGGATTCGCCGGACCCGCGATGACATCCCGGTGATCTATTACGTCTTCGATGTGCTCTATCTTGATGGCTATGACTTGTCGCGCGTCGAGTTGGAGCAACGCAAAGAACTGCTGGCATCGATTCTGGTGCCTAACGACACGATCCGTTATTCCGACCACTACATCGGCCGGGGCAAGGACCTGTTTGCAGCCGCGGCGCAAAGGCAACTGGAGGGCATTATTGCCAAGCGTCGCCAAAGCTTTTATGTGCAGAAGCGAACCCGCGAATGGCTGAAAATCAAGATCGTTAAGCAGCAGGAGTGCGTGATTGGTGGCTATACCGCGCCGCGGGGCGCGCGCGAAAACTTCGGGTCCATTGTGCTGGGCCTGTATGACGACCAGGGGCGACTGATCCCTGTAGGCCAGGCGGGAAGCGGCTTCACCCAGCAATCCCATCAAGAGCTGTGGAAACGCTTGGAAAAGATCCGTACTGATCGCAACCCGTTTTTCGGCAAGATCGAAAGCGACAGACAAGTGTACTTCGTGGAGCCTGAACTCGTCGCTCAAATCAAGTTCACCGAATGGACGCACGAAGGCGAGAGTGGGACCATCAAGATGCGGGCCCCCGTTTTCCTAGACCTGCGCTTCGACAAGAATCCCGGGGACTGTAGGTTCGAGCGCCCAGCTAAAGTGGCTTCCAGGACCTGACATCACACTGTGCGCGGATTTCAAGACCGGAGGTAAATGGCGTAAAGTGGTTTCTACGATGCCAGCTCGGATCGCTGTGGCACGGACTGGCAGCAGTCCAGGATCTCCGCTTCGGTAAGCAGACGGTCGGAGCTCTTGGCGCGCTGGTAGATGCGTTCTACCAGTTCCTCGGTCGCCGGAATTTCTCGACGTTCAAGCCAGAACTGAACGTTCGACTTGCCGCTCATGGGGCCAATTTCGATGACTTGCTCCATGCCGAAGAAGTGCGCGGGCACACCGGAGTAGATGCTGTCGGCCAACAGACTGTCATTCTTGCGGTGGGCCTTGATCACTGCGGCGGCGTGAACCCCCGTGCCAGTGCGGAAGGCATCTTCGCCGACTACGGGATAGTTTTTCGGAATAGGAATTCCCGTGGCCTTCGACACGGCGCTACAGTAATCCTTCAAGCCGGTGAGATCCTGGCTGGCCCACGGCTCGATGCCCATCAGCTTCAAGTTCACCAGCATCTGATCCATCTGCGTATTGCCAACGCGCTCTCCTATGCCGCAAGCCGTCGCGTGCACCACTTCTGCCCCGGCGACATAGGCCGCAATGGAGTTCGCCACTGCCAGGCCTCGGTCGCAATGACCGTGCCATTCCACTCGCACCTCGGCGCCTATCGGCGTCACAACTTCATGGGTCACGAAATGCAGCAGGGCAACCACGCCCATGGGAGTGGCGTGGCCGGTGGTATCGCAGATGACGATGGCCTTCGCCCCGCAGCGGATTGCAGTGCTGTAGAGCCGCTGGATGGTTTCGGGGTCGCAGCGGGACGTGTCCTCGGTTACGTACATCACATCGAGGCCCAGAGCCATGGCAAAGTTCACGGCTTTCTCGGTGGTGCGCAGAAGGAAATCGTCCGACCAGTCCTCCGTATAGCGGCGAATGGGGCTTGAGCCGATGAAAGTTGCCACCTCGATCGGAACGCCGGTGCGCTGCACGATCTCGGCAATCGGGCGAATGTCGTTCTCGTGAGTGCGCGCGGCGCAGTTGGGCTTGATCTTCATGCGTGCACGCCCGATTTCCCGGGCCAGTGCTTCACAGTGTGCTACGGCACGCGGACCTGCCCCGGGCAGCCCGAGGTCCAGCATGTTGATGCCGAGAGCTTCCATCAAGTGGAGAATTTCAAGCTTCTCCTCGATGGTGGGATCGCGCACGGATGGGGACTGCAGGCCGTCGCGCAGTGATTCGTCATTGAGCAGGGTTCGGCCTGCCGGCTTCATGGAAGGAGTGAAAACTGCGTTCCAGTCGTAGATGAGATCGGAAATATTCGCGGGCACAGTACCATCCGGGGCAAGGCTGATTCCGGCTCGACCATCCTGGTTCGCAAGCGTCTCGCCGGACGCTCGCCGTGGTCAGTTCCCGGCGTCCACAACACCGGATTTTCCACCAGAGCCGCGGGACTTCTCCCTCGCTGCTAAACGATTATCGCGCAACCCGCAAGGAAAGACTACGGCTTCTCGTCGTCCGGTACCTTTGCCGGCGGTATCGGGGTTCTTGGAGGAAGAGTCAGTCCAAACTGTGACTTCTGCCCCAGGCCCGCCACATTTCTGCCGCGCGGCTCTTCGGGGCCCGGAAAATACAAGGTACGGCAATGCTCGCACCGGTAGATCTCAGCATTCGGCCCTAGAGTTTCGCGGACATCACCACACGCCTGTTCAATTACGTCGGCCATATAGAACCAACGTTTAAGATGGCCGGCACAGATCTTGCCCTTGCTGTCGGTTTCGTTACAGGCGCGCTGCAGGGGCTTCTTGTACTTGACTCTGTGCTTCGGAAGCTGCGGCAAGGAAGCGAGCGGGTTGTCGGCCATGGTCGCTGGTATCGTCTTGTTCTGTTCTTCCACCTTGGGCCGTCCCCTCGGGAAAAGCCCGACTGGCGAAATCAATATTGTATGTCATGGGACCTTGGTGTTAGGTAGTTGAACTCAGAGTTATACAGTTGCTAAAACTGTGAACCATGAACGTTAAGGGCGGATGCAACCGTGCAAACAACCTCACATCTAAAGTCATCATATGGCAAGCAATTCGGCCAGCAGTTTTGATAGGCTAGGGTCCCAGGTGATGTTTTGTCTTACCTGCCGGTTCGCCGAAGAAGATCGTAGGCAGAGCGAACAGCCTGCCGACGATGCTTTTACCGACAGCGATCCCGACCGTCCTGCATGGGTGCAGAGATATCTTGATCTTGCCGATCTCGCACTCAAACGCACCAAAGACGACGACGACGAAGAAGAAGGCCACTCGACTCCAAGCGTCGCGTGACTGCCGGTTAGATCCGATTTCCCCTCTGTAACAGCCCAAATGACCCAAGCATGCCCCGTATCTTTCGCCTCCAGTTGGTGGCAAACAACACATCAATAAAGCTGTTCATCTGGCGATGCAGATTCTGCCCATAACCGTACCACCATAACTTGGGGACCCTTGGTAGCAGATCGGTGTCGACGTATTTCAGTTGCACCATCTCCGACATGCCCATTTCCCCGTGCGTGCGGCCAATGCCGCTGAGTTTGAATCCGCCGTGCGGCGCTTCTGCAATGCCGAAGCAGGTGATAACGTCGTTAACCAGCACGGTCCCGGCGTTGATCTTTGCTGCCATCGCTTCTCCCCGACGTCTGTTACGCGTCCAAACGCTTGCCGCCAGGCCGAATTCACTGTCGTTGGCAAGGCGTATCGCATCCTCGTCGGTATCGAAAGCAGCGATGGGAAGCACCGGCCCGAACGTCTCCTCGCGCATGAGACGCATATCGTGGGTCACGTCAGCCAGCAAGGTCGGCGAGTAGAAGTTTTGCCCTAAAGACGTCAGGCGTTTTGCGCCGTAAAGCAAACGCGCGCCGCGTTGCAAGGCGTCATTTACCTGGTCTTCCACAATTCGTAGCTGACGTTCATGGATAAGTGGCCCGACCTCGACATCAGAGTCGGCACCGTTCCCCACACGGAGCTTGGCAGTCTTTGCCCGACAAGCCTCCAGGAACTCCTCGTAGACAGCCCGGTGGACATAGCAGCGCTCGATCGAAAGGCAGGTCTGACCGGCATTCATGAATGCTCCCCAGACCGCACCGCTCGAAGCCACTTCGATGTCAGCGTCGTCCAGCACAATCATGGGATCTTTGCCGCCGAGTTCCAACACGACGGGGAGTAACCGCTTGGCAGCGGCTTCGGCGACTCGACGGCCCGTGGAAACGCTTCCGGTAAAGATAAGCTTGTCGATAGGCGACTCGATAAGCGCGGCACCAACTGGGCCCTCGCCAACGACCACCTGCATGAGGTCGGCATGCAGACCAGCGTCCAGCAGCAATTTGCGCAGCTCGACCGCTACCAGGGAAGTGAACTCTGAGGGCTTCAACACAACTGCATTCCCTGTGACCAAAGCGGAAAGCGTTTCGGTACTCGCAATCGAGAACGGATAGTTCCAGGGAGAAATGATTCCAATCACGCCATAGGGTTCGCGTACGAGCTTGCCACGCTTCGTTTTCATAGCGGGATTGGCGTGCGGAAGGGCCCTGTCGCGGAGGAAGTGATGAGCCGTACGGATGCAGAACTCCGTGGAATCGAGGACGACAAGGACTTCTGTGATCAGGGCTTCCACCGCTGGTTTTCCAGCTTCGCGGCAGATGAGGTCGGCAACTTCATTGCGTCGCTTGGTCAGGATGTGCTGGAACCGTCGTAGCACGGCAATCCGCTCGGCCACCGGCGTTTGTTTCCAGCCAACCTGCACATTTTTAGCGCGCAAGACGGCGCTTCGTACATCCTCCGCCGTGGCGCATTGCAACTCACCTAGTACCCAGCCAGTCGCGGGATTCGTCGTGACAATAGCGCTGGGACGCTCAAGTCGGGTTTCCGGCAGCATGGCAGTCCTCAATACTCGACACTGACCAGGTACAGCCCGCATGCTGCTGCGGTTGGACCCGCAGCGGTGCGATCACGCGCCTGGAGAATCGCCGGGACGTCAGCAATCTTCAACGTACCTTTACCGACGAGCAGGAAGGTTCCGATTAGGTTGCGAACCATGTGGTGGAGAAAACCGTCTCCTCGAATCTCATAGATCAGCTCTTCGTTGGTTCGCATCCACTGCGAAGAATGGACAGTGCGGACATTTGACGGCACGGTGGTTTTCGCCGCCCCCGGCCCCTGCGTCTCAGCATCGGCAATGCGCGTGCTGCGGTCCGGATCCGAAGCTGCGAATGAGGTGAAATCGTGTCGTCCGACAATGTGTTCCGACGCCCGCATGACCGCTTCTTCATTCAGCGGGTAAGGATCGTGAAGGACATAGCGCGCCAGGAACGGCGGACAAATATCGCTGCGAAGAATGCGATAACGATAAGTCTTGGCTTTCGCTGAATGGCGGGCATGGAAGTTCGCGTCAACCGTCTTCGCCGACTTGACCCGCACTGCCGGCGGCAGCACGTCGTTCAATGCTATCGCCAAGTTGCTATCCGGGATGGGCGATTGTAGACAGAACGATACGACCTGGCCTATGGCGTGTACGCCGGCGTCGGTGCGCCCCGAGCCTTGCGGCAGGATATCTTCTCCCGTAACTCGAGCAATGCACTCGGCGAGCGTTCCCTGTACGGTTCGCAACTCCGGCTGGATCTGCCAGCCATGGAACTCGGAACCGTCATATGACAACGTAACTTTGAGATTGCGGCTCACTCGATCACAGTTTTCGCGGAATGCAGCTAGAACTCCGCTTTCTGTAACAGCGTGTAAAGCTGTGTAAATCTGTGTTAAGCGTCCGCGATGAGCGGCGCGACACAGATATACTATTTCATTTCCTGCGTATTACGAGGTGGAAATCGATTTCCGTCCCTCCCTGCACTTACGTCCAGAGATCGAATCTTGGCGAACTCCTCCAGTCTCAAAGACGGGCGACACAAGACAAGGACCCAGGTGAAACCAGATCGGACTTCAATTTTATTTCTTGGAGACGAAGGCATGTCTGCTTCAAAGTACTTTGATACGGCGATCAGGAAAGCTCCTTTTTGGCTGCTGGCAATTCTGCTGGCATCGGCGAGCTTCGCTCAAACTGCGGCGCCTCCGGCTCCCCAGGCTTCATCACCCAACATTGTGCCACTGACACCGTTGCCGCAAGCACCCGCGCCGCAGCACAAGGAAACGCTGCTCTACTCCGATCAGGACTACACCAAAGGCAAGAAACAGTTTCCGAATTTCTGGTCGGTGTGGACCGTGCGCGTTGTCCCTCCACCGAACGTGACAAATTCAGCCCATATCGACCAGCTGATCCAGGACGGCAAAATGCTCTTGGCGATCGACGATGCGGTGGCGATGGCGCTGGAGAATAATCTCGATATTGCGATTCAGCGCTACAACCTCAGCATCGCCGACACGGATTTGCTGCGCACCAGTTCTGGAGCGGTGGCTCTTGGCGTCAATGCTGGCCTGGTTCAGGGAACGCCGGGTGGGACTACCGGAACCACCAGCGCTGGGGGTACTGGCAGCTCGAGTACCGGCCCCACAGGCGGCGGAGTGGGCGGCACTACCATCGGCGTAGGAGGAGCCGGCGCCGGTGCTGCCGGCATTGTTGCATCGACGCAAGGCGAGGGGCCGCCCCTCGACGACTATGATCCCGTGATCACAGGTACGGTCAGCGTCGAGCGCGCCACCACCCCTGAGGCGAACACGGTGTTCACGGGAACCTCCACCCTGAAGCAAAATGCGACTACGGGAGATTTCCTCTACACCCAGGGCTTTTCGACGGGTACTCTGATGACGCTGGCATTCAATAATTCGCGGGTTTCTTCCAACTCGCTATTCAACACTCTGAGTCCGACGGTTACCCCTTCGTTCCGTTTCCAGCTTCGCCAGCATCTACTGCAGGGTTTTGGCTTCGATCCCAACTTGCGCTATATCCGGATTGCAAAGAATAACCGCGAAATCACAGATTTCACATTTCGCAACCAGATCATTACGACGGTTTCGCAAATTGAAAACATCTACTGGGACTTAGTCAACGCCTACGAGAACGTCAACGTACAGCAGCGGGCCCTGGAGCTTGCTGAGAGGACACTGTCCGATAATCAGAAACAGGTGCAAGCTGGTACCCTGGCGCCACTTACGGAGGTGCAATCGCAGAGCGCGGTGGCAACCGCGAAGCAGAACCTGATCGCGGCGCAGGTCAATTTACAGTTGGAGCAGCTGCTGATGAAAAACGCCATCACCCGCAACATGGCGGATCCCATCTTGGCGGTAGCGCCGGTAATTCCCACCGATACTCTGAACATCAACGAGCCATACGAGGTTCGCCCGGTAGAAGAACTGGTGCATGAGGCGCTGCAGCATCGTCCCGAGATCGCAACTGCCCGGCTGACGCTCACCAACAGTCTGATCACGCGCAAGTCGATCAAGAATCAGCTGTTGCCGGTCGTGGATGTCTACGCCTTCTACGGGGCCTCCGCGCTCTCGGGCGATCAGAATCCACTGTGCACGGATGTCAACCGTGGCTGCCCTCCCCCCGGAACGATCCCTCCCACCGGCTATAGCGATGCGTTCGCCAATTTGTTCAACAGCACCGCTCCCGACAAAGGAGTGGGCGTCAATATTTCCATACCCATCCGTAATCGTCAGACCCAGGCCGACAATGTGCGTTCGGAATTGGAATACAGGCAGGCGCAGCTTAGCTTGCTGCAAACGGAAAACACGATTGCGCTACAAGTGCGCCAGGCACAATTCGCCTTGCAGCAGAACTATGTTGCCCTCCAGGCCGCGGTTGCGGCGAGAGAT
>Ga0306924_10003629_pt1 | contig 14870 bp, 13 predicted proteins | sample sta12Can44000111_FD_203756 | JGI IMG/M metagenome (GOLD analysis project Ga0306924, IMG submission 203756) | Lab enrichment of tropical soil microbial communities from Luquillo Experimental Forest, Puerto Rico - statanox.12C.anox.44.000.111 (v2)... | ecosystem: Environmental > Terrestrial >... | reverse complement strand
GCGGCACGCCGTTCACGCCGGACGCGATCAACCGACTGGTCAAGATCATCGGCAAGCGGGCCGGCATTCCATTTCCCGTCCACTTCCACATGCTGCGCCATAGCTGCGGCTACAAGCTGGCCAACGACGGCATCGACACCCGCGCGATCCAGGACTGGCTCGGTCATGTGTCGATCACCCACACCACGCGCTACACGGCCTGGAGCCCGTCGCGGTTCAAGGATTTCTGGCGGGATTGATTTGAAGCCGTCGCCGTACCGTCACGGTCGCGTCAACCCCGCGGGCTAATGGACGGGCGGGGTACACGCTTATGGACGCCGCTGATACTTTGACCTATGTCCGCTCCGGACTGTCTCGGTCGAAGTAGGCAAAGGTCACGCTCGTCAAACTGCCCAGCATGGACCAGAAAACCAGGCTCGTTACCGTGACAGCCACCACAAACTGATGAGACAGCGATGTGGGCACGTTTGTCTCGACGTGGTCCAACTCCGGCGCTCCAATCAGATGCGGCAATATGAGAAGCAGCAGCCCCGCAATTGAGGCCGGCACTGCCCGCCGGAAAAAGATCAGCGCCAAACCCGCGGCCGTGGCCAGCGCTGCCACGCCCCACCAGATTTGTCGCGAGAGCAGCGGCGCGGTCGGCACGCCCGGCAATTCCGGAGGCAGGCCAAGTCCAGGGCCGATCGTGAACACGGCGAAACCAGCCAATCCCCACATCAAGCCTTCATGCCACGACACGTTCTCAGCGGTCGCGCTGCTCCGCACGGCGAAGAGCCCGGCGAGGATCAACGCAAAACCAATCGCCGTAAGCACGTTCGCAGCCGCCGTATAGGCATTGCGCTCAAGGCCGTCGCGCGGCTCCCATGCTTCCGCGCCATGTTGATGTCCGGAATGGTTATGGTCAGAGATTGCACCCGATGCCCCAGCGGGGTCGCTCTGATGAGTCTCGGCCGCCCTCTCGAAGACCTCCGCTTCTAAAATCAGGGGCACCGTGCTGAAATGTTGGATCACCGTAACGATCACGCCAACGATGAAGCCAGCAACGATCGACGAAAGCACGATCGAGCGAAAGGTGCCCATGCGAGGTGAATTAGTGGCAGGGGAACGCGTTCGAGTGGCGTACGTCGTGCGCTGCGTTGTGGACAACATCGATGTTGGAGAAGCCCACGAATCCCACGATGAATAGACCAAGCATCATCGCCATCAGCGATTGAGTAAGTCGTCCGACCTGGCCGGTAGCGGTCGCCGTTTGTGTAACCTGGGATTGGATCATCGCTGTTCTCCGCGTTCGACTTGCTGCAACTCTATCAATTCTCGGGCCACATCGCGACTCGTCAGATGGAGATTTGTGCCAGCCGGGATGCTGAGCTTCCTTCTTCAAGTCGAAACCGCGCGATTTCGACCGAACGGGTTAATCAGACGGACGAATTCGCAGGCGACCACAAGTCCGATCAGCCATGCGATGTTCAGCAGTCCGAGACGAACCACGATTGCCATGGCGAAAGCTGCAGCGCCGCCGAGGAAGGGTGTCGCGGCGAACAGTGCGAGTTCATAAGCGCCGTACGCGCAAACGAGGGTGAGGGCCAACACGAGCGGCGTACGGTTCGGCGGTAGGGCGCGGAGAACAGCAGCTGACATCGCGGTTGCCGTAAGCGCGGCGGCGCCAATCGTGAAACCCCACGCAATCGTGCTCGCATGGATTGGATAGTGGAGAGCGCCGAACCCGATGGATTGATTGACAAGCCAAGCGCCGGTGACGACCAGCAGCGCGGGGCGCAGCGGGAGCATTGCTGCGGCAATGACGGCGAACGCTGCAAAAGGCGTCGCGCAAGCGAGGGCAAAGCTGGCGAGCGCGCAGGAAATAGTCAAAAGCGTGAAACAGAAAATCGACGCATGACGTCCTTCGATCGGATGAAGGCGGAAGCGGTCCACGGAAGGTGGCAGGATGTCCAGAGCCATAAATGATCTCCTTCTCGAGGATTCTATTACATTTGTCGGGCCGTGACAGCCGGGAGTTAGTGAAGTGTCTCCATTGGGTCCTCGGCATCCAACGGATCGAGCCGGTCATACGCCGATAACCACTCGACGAGTGTCTGCGATAATGGTTCCACCGCTGACAACTGCCGAAGCGCTACCCGGACGGTGGCGCGTCCGAACCGGTCGCCCGGGACGGCCATCGTGTCGGGTCCTCGCCCGGCGATTGCGGCTTCGACGACCTGCCGTTTGAGCGTCATCAAATCTGGCACTCCATAGCGTTCGAGCAAGACCTGAAAGGCTGCATGGTGCCCTTGTCGAAACGCGCGCTTCCGGCCGAACTGATCGCGCAACGGATGCGCCGGATAGACGTGCGCGCAGGGAATCCAGCCTTCCGGCAACGGCTCCGTCGCCGCGTGGGTGCGACCATGCACCAGTAGTTTCGGCAGGACATGCGTGTGCGGGCCGTCAGGGCTTTTGCCACCGGGCGGCGGGATAGGCTGATAGACCTCGGCACGGCCGATCCGGCTGACGAAGACGCGGTTCGGATTGGCGGCCAGGATGATGCGCATCGCCTCGTTTCCCGGCGCGAACACCGACTTTCGGGTGTGGGCCCGGAGAGCGGCGACGACATCGGGGTCGCCAACGCGGATGCAGGCATCGATCTGCAAGGTGCCAAGACCGAGATCGAACAACACACCGTTGCGATCTTCAGCACGCAACGCGGCACCATCCGGACCGATTTCCGTGAGCGTCGAGCGCTGGCTCATAGCGCAGGATTCCTGCGGAAGGCATAGCGCCACGCGATGGCTCCAGCTCTCGGTGGTCGGTGATTCCGAAGCGATTAGGCGTAGTCCCGGGAGCGGGGCGATACTCAGCCCGCCCTTGTCCGTGACGACGCTGATCCCGTCGCTAGTCTGATGGAGATCCGCCGGCGCTCCGGCGTCGCGCGTAAACTCGGCGATGGCGCCGAACGTGCCGACACTCCAGCCAGCCTCGATGTCAGCAAGCTGGCCGGCAAGAAAGGTCATAACATGATCGGTCAACGTCATGGGATCTCTCACAACCTGGCGGTTAGTAAGGGGTCGGGGAGTTTCCCTTAGGCTCTTCCCTCTGGCCCCGCGAAACTCATCCGCGGCCTTCGCCACGCAAGCACCACGCCCGTAAGGCTGAAGGCGAAGCCGCACAGACAGAGTCCGACGACCAGTCTAAACCGCGGGTGCGACGTCAGCGGCGGGAAATCGAAGGTGTGCAGCTTGCGAAACAGGTCGACGACAACGATCACCCCGCCCGAGATGGCGAGGGCGAGCAGCAACGCCTCGATCATGGGGCGAGCTCCTTCGGTTCCATTTTGGATTTGGGAGGCGCCGGGTTAGGGCGCGGCCGCGCGCGAGTCAATTCTCATCTGCTCATGGGCTGCCGTCATCATGCGGCGTCGTATTCGTCGGCGAGGCGACGCTTCGCGCGCTCATGGCTCGTCAGGTAAACGAACGACCACGTGAGACCTTGTTGAAACCCCGGCAGAGAGATTTAACGCCTGTGTTGCGTCGACCAGTTGAGCCGGCAGGGCTAGACCGGACATGGCAGACGCCGGCCATCACTTCCGGTTTTGACCATTGCGGACATGGATCAGGCGTCCCGCGTCCCTGACGTAAAGCCGCGGGAGCGAACTGATGTCAGAACGTCGCCTTTATACCGGCGTAAGCGGCAAGTGGCATGCCAGGCACAAATGTGCGGGGGTCGTTGAATGTAAACAAGTTGGGTCCGCCGGGCGTCGAGTTGTTGAAGCCGGCAATGTTGAAGAATGTGCCTGCGGAATAATAGTGCTGGTTGAACAGGTTTTGCACGAGCCCGAAGATCTCCACGTTCTTCGTCAGCTTGTAGGACGTGTGCATGTTGACGACCCAATAGGCCGGCACTTTGGGATTGAGGTTGGAGTCGTCGTGGATGAGATATTGGCTGCCGATCACATTGAGATCGGCACCGAACTTCCAGGCGTCGGAGATTGAGTATTCGCCGCCTATCTTGAAGCGTTGCGCCGGGATCCCGGGAATATGGTCGCCGGGTATGACGTTGATGATGGCAGAACCGGTGGTGGGATCGATGGTCGCCATCGGATTGTTCACCCCGGGCAACGTTAGAAAGCTCTGATAGGTCGCATCAACGAAGGTGTAGTTGGCGTAAGCCGTCCAGCGATTCCAGGTAAGGTCGACCTTCGCCTCGACGCCCTGGCGCAGCGTGGTGCCGGCGTTCTGGAAAAAGCCGAAGTTCGGCACCGCTGCGCTTGCGACGCTGATAATGTCGTCAGTGTTCTCGGTGCGGAACAGGCCAAGGCCCCATCGCACACGCCAACCGTTCTCGGAACTATTGACCGGCGCCTTCCTGTTCAGAGGCTCTGTGACCGCTCCGCCACCCGAGAACTCACCACGCAGCCCACCCTCGATAGTGTGTGAAACCACTTGCTGCAGTGGAGGATCGGCGATCAGGAATTGGTCAATCTGGCAGGGATGGGCGGGATCAGAGCAGCCTAGCTCCAATGGCGTAGGCGCGCGGTTTGCTTCCGAGTAGCCCCCATAGGCGGTGATGTTGGGGGTGATCCGGAAGGTCAGCCCGACGACGGGATTGAAGCGCGTGTACTGGTTGCGACTGGTGAGCAGCGGATCGGTGCCCGTTTCGTCCTGCAGATTGATCTGGGCAAGATTGAAGCGGCCGCCAGTTGTCAGGGAGAGCTGGGAGGTGATGTCGAAGGTGTTCGTCGCGTATACCCCGAGATAGGTGTTGTTGGCGGCGAGGCTAACCGGGGTGTCGTCAGCGGCGGGTTGATCGATGAAGACGCCGGTGCCTGTCACGAAGAAAGTCTGGTCAACCGTGCCAAGCTCGGCCGTGGTCTGGAACTGCGTGTGTCCGCGATCGATGCTAGTGCCCACGACAAAATGGTTGTCATGGCCGAACAACTGGCTGGTGCTAGTTGCCTGCAGCGAGCCGCCAAAGCTATTCGAGTTCGTCCAATTGCGATCGATCTCGCCGAGCGCGGAGTTGGCGGGCAGCGTATTGGCAATCGCGACGTTCTGGTTCAGTGGCGTCACGCCATCGCCGATGCAAAGCTGGCCGTCCAGCGGACCTCCCGCGTCGCAAGCCTGGGCATCGGTCCCATTCCCATCAACATGGGCAGAACGGTAGCTGCGGAAATAGCTATTGGCCTGAACGGAGAACGTGTCGGTAGGCGTCCACGCAGCGTTCGCCTGGAGGAAGGCAAGTTGAAGATGGGTGGTCTGGGGCCAAGTGTAGACGCTCGACCAGCGCTGGTTCAATAATTCCACCGGGGTGGCGGCAACGGCGCCCAGCATGTTATCGGCGCCGGTGAACGAGACGTGGAACTCGGTCTTGTCACCACGCGCGCCGACATCGGCATAAATCCGACGGATCTGAGAGGATGAGGAGAAGTCGCGCCAGCCTTGATCGTAGATGGTGTCGGCAGCAACATAGGCAGAGAGGTTGCCGTTCTGGTAGCCGGACTGCGCGCCCGCGCCCACCCTCCCGAAAGCACCGCCGCGAATTTCGGCCTCGGTCCCATGATAAATGAACCCATTCTTCATATCGATCGACAGCGCACCGCCAATCGCATTGAGTCCGAATAGGGGATTGTTCGGCATCAGCGTCATGCGGGCGATCGCCATTTCCGGGATGAAATCCCAATTCACAACGTCGCCGAAGGCTTCGTTGATGCGCGTGCCGTTCTGATAGACGGCCAGGCCCTGCACAGTCCCCGGGACCGGCGAGGCAGTGAAGCCTCGATAGTCGAGACCGCGCTGAAATTGGTTGCCGGACTGGTCGCTCAACGAGACTCCGGGAAGGAACTGAAACATCCCGTTAAGCAGCGATTCCGACTTCGCATGGTCAAAAGCCGACGAATCGAGCGTCTGAACGTTGGATGGCACTTTTTCGCGATTGATTTCCGCGCCGGCGACAGGCGCGACGTTGACCTCGGACGTGGGCTCTGCCGGGGCTGGAGCTCCGGCTATCTCGACCTTGGGCGGCTTTTTTTTCTTAACGGGTGGCGCCGGCGCCTGCACCCTCAAGGTCGGCAACACATGTCCGTCCTTCGGCTGCGCGGGTTGTGCCTCCTTCTGGTCCGCGTCCTTGTTTGTATCCTTGCTCGTATCTTTGGGCTCGTCCTGGGCGAAGCCAGTCTCGGCGCCAAAGACGAGCCCCAAAGCAATCAACGCGATCGGCAGGCCCCGAAAACCCATCCACTCCATCCCCTCCCCACGCAACCTGTCCCCTTCGACTGGCCGACGCGGATCGGGAGATAATAGCGAGCACGCTTGAGCGCGCCATGGGCAAACGATCGGCTCCTGTCGTGAAGGTTTTCCTGACCGCGCCGGGAATTATTCCCGATTGAGTGCGCGGCTTCGGGAATCATGGCCTCCCTTGCCGGAATGGTGATGGCTCGTTGTTGATGGCTGCACCTTATTTGCAACACCGGCACGGAATCTAAAGATAAGCTAGGCGGTTGCGGGACTTTCGATTGATCCGACTGGCGTGTAGGATCACATTGGCTGGTGGCCGAACGGCTGGGCTTTACGCCAAATGCATTGGTTTCGTGATCATATTAGGCAGGGGTCCTTGCTCGCGTTGATCGCGCTGGCGCTGAACCTTGCGCTGTCGTTTGGACACAGCCACGCAATCGGCGGCGGTCAGCACAACGGGCTCGTCGCGGCGGTCGCACCTTCTGATAGCGGCCGGACCGACCATCATGACCAGGGCCTCGCCGACGATCGCTGTCCGATCTGCATGGCGGCGAGCGCAATAGCCAATGCACTGGCTTCGGCGCCGCCGGCGCTCGCTCATCCGTGTGCCTATACCCTGTACGACGGCACCGCCGCGCCGGCTGTTGCTTTCCTTGAATCCTCGCGGGCAGCATTCCAGTCGCGCGCTCCGCCGGTTTCCTGACGTCGCAAGTTCCCTCCCGCTCGAGCACTGCGTGCTGGGCCACGCTGCGAACAGCGGGCGGATCTTCGTCGATCACGTATTCGCGTCGCTTCGGATACCGGGTCAGGCTTTCGTCATGTACCGTCTCCCATCGTTCCACCTCAGACGCGCGCTGCTATTGCCGGCGTCGTCGCTCGTTCTGCTTGCAGCATCCGGAGCACCGGTGCTGGCGCAGCAAACTGACACCGCACCGCCTCCTTCCGGTGCGAATACGCCGCAACCATCCGCTTCGCCGACGGCAGAGCCTTCGCCGACGCCGCGGGGCGGCGCCACACCCGCGCCCGCACCAGCCGCAGCGCCGAGCAGGGAGCAGCAGGGCGCCGGCAACGTGCTCCCCACCACGCGCGTCGTCGCGCCGGCGCAGAAGCCCAGGCCGCCGAAGCCGCCGACGACTCCGGTCGTGACCAACCCGTCGCCGGCGCCGACGGAGCAGCAGGTCGTGGCGCAGCAGAACGAAAAACTCGACGCGGCACGACAGAACATCTTCCCGTCGATCGGCGCCGGGTCCTATGAGGTGAGCCACCAGGCGATCGAGGCGCTGCCGCAGGGCAACAATGCGTCACTCGACAAGGCGCTGCTGCAGTTCCCGGGGGTGACGCAGGATTCGGCGGCGAGCGGCGAACTGCATGTTCGCAACGAGCACGCCAATCTGCAGTACCGCATCAACGGCGTCATGCTTCCCGACGGCGTCGGCGCTTTCGGGCAAATCCTCGACACCGGCATCGTCGGCACCATGGCGCTGCTGACCGGCGCGCTGCCTGCGCAATACGGCCTGCGCACCGCCGGTGTGCTCGACATCCAGACCAAAGCGGATGCGTTCGACAATTCCGGCAAGATCAGCGTCTATGGCGGCAGCCACCAGAACATCACGCCGTTCGGCGAATACGGCGGCACCGTGGGGCAAACGCAATATTACGTGTCGGGCCGCTATTTCTACAGCAATCTCGGCATCGAGAATCCGACGCCCGCCAACGAGGCCATCCACGACCGCACGCAACAGGAAAAGGGCTTCCTTTATCTCTCGACCGTGCTCGATCCGCAGAGCCGCCTGACCCTGATCAGCGGCCAGTCGAACGCGCTGTTTCAGATCCCCAACAATCCGGGGCAGCCGACGAACTTCATGACCGCGACGCAGTCGACCTTCAATTCTGCGCTCCTCAACGAGCGGCAGCAGGAGATCAACAGTTTCAACGTGCTCGCCTACCAGCATTCGGCCGAAGGGGTCGACACCCAGCTCTCCTTTTTCAACCGCTACAGCCAGCTACACTTCCTGCCCGATCCGATCGGCGACCTGCTGATCAACGGCGTTGCGTCGAACGTCTATCGCCAGAGCGCCGTCAACGGCATCCAGGAAGACACCGCCTGGCGCGTCGCGGATGCGCACACGCTGCGGTTCGGATTTTCCGTGAGCGCCGAGCGCTCGCTGGTGACCAGCATCAACACCACGTTTCCGGGCGATCCAACCAATGGTCAGGGGACGGATCCGGCCGGCGTTCCGCTGCCGCCCGTCACCCTTTTTGACTCCAGCTCCAAGCTTGGCTGGCTGTTCGGCAGCTATGTGCAGGACGAGTGGAAGATCACCAACAATCTCACCCTGAACGCCGGCCTGCGCTTCGACCAGATGTGGCAATATGTCGACGCCAACCAGTTCAGCCCGCGCATCAGCCTGACATGGGTGCCGCAAGACGGCACCACCGTCCACGCCGGTTATGCGCGAACCTTCACGCCGCCGCAGCAGGTGATTGCCGCGCCGACCAACATTGCGCTTTATCAGGGCACGGTGATCGCGCCCGAGGTGACGCTGAACGATCCGGTGCTGCCGGAACGCGCCCACATCTTCGACGCGGGCGTGGTTCAGAAGGTCTGGCCGATCAGTGGTCTGGAAGTCGGCCTCGACGGTTACCTCAAGCTTGCACGCGATCTTCTGGACGACGGACAATTCGGCCAGGCCTACGTGCTCAACGGCTTCAACTATGACAAGGCCAACAATATCGGCCTCGAATTCAAGGCGCTCTACACGATGGGCAATTTGCGGCTGTACGGCAACGTCGCCTGGGCGCGGCAGATCGGCACCGATATCGTCTCGAACCAGTTCCTGTTCGCTGCAGACGAGCTGGCCTATATTGCCACCCATTACATCTACACCGATCACAGCCAGGTCTTGACCGCATCGGCCGGGGCTTCGTATCTGTGGAACGACACGCGCTTTTCCGCCTCGATGATCTATGGCAGCGGGCTTCGTTCGGGCTTTGCCAACACCGATCACCTGCCGTCCTACAACCAGGTCAATATGGGCGTGTCGCACGATTTCTACATCGTGGCGCCAAACAAGCCGACCACGCTGCGCTTCGATGTCGTGAACGTGTTCGACAAGATCTATGAGATCAGGGACGGCTCCGGTATCGGTGTGTTCGCCCCGCAATTCGGGCCACGCCGGGCCTTCTATTTCGGCATTTCGCAGAAAATATGAGCGTGGAAGCAATGATGGGCCAAACAGAAGAAAAGATGCGGCACTGCGGAAAGACAGGCGGCGACCGGCTTTGGCGCGCGCCGATAAGGCGGATCGCGGGGATCGCGGGCCTTGCGTTCGCGGCTGCCATGCTCGCGCATCCCGCTCTGGCGCAGGCGCCAAATCCCCTGCTTCCGCGCAACCTCTCGCCATGGGGCATGTTCCTCAACGCCGACATCGTGGTGAAGGTGGTCATGGTCGGGCTGGCCTTTGCCTCGCTCGTGACCTGGACGGTCTGGCTCGCCAAGACAATCGAACTCAGGGTCGCGACCAGGCTGGCGCGGCGGCGGATGAAAATGCTGGAGGAGGGCGGCAGCCTTTCGGCGGCGGTGCGCGCCTGCGGCGACGAGCGCGATGCGATTGCGCAGCTCATCCTGTCCACCGCGCGGGAGGCGGAACTCTCCGACGGCATCGTCGATGAGGGCTTCAAAGAGCGCGTGGCCTTGCGGCTCGAGCGCGTGGAGGCGGCGATGACGCGGCAGGTCTCGCGCGGCGTCGGCATTCTGGCCACCATCGGCGCCACGGCGCCGTTCGTCGGCCTGTTCGGCACGGTGTGGGGGATCATGAACTCCTTCATCGGCATTTCGGAAGCCCACACCACCAATCTCGCGGTGGTGGCGCCGGGCATCGCGGAAGCGCTGCTTGCGACCGCGCTTGGCCTGGTCGCCGCCATTCCGGCGGTCGTGATCTACAACCATCTTGCCCGCGTCATCGCCGGCTACCGCACGCTGCTCGGTGACGCCTCGGCACAGTTGCTGCTGTTGATCAGCCGCGGGCATCGCGGTCGCGCCGCGACGCTGCCCCGCGCGGCGGAGTAACCGACATGGCGCTCCGTCTCGGTTCACGCTCGCCCGATGATCTCGAGATCCAGCACGAGATCAACGTCACGCCGTTCATCGACGTGATACTGGTGCTGCTCATCATCTTCATGGTCGCCGCGCCGCTCGCGACCGTCGATATCGGCGTCAATCTTCCCGCCTCGACCGCGCCCGAACAGCCGCGGCCGGACAAGCCGATCTTCGTCACCATCAAGCCGGATCTTTCGATCGCAATCGGCGAGACCATGGTTTCGCGCGAAGGACTCCCGGAGGCGCTCGATCTGGCCACCAACAGCCACAAGGATGAGACGATCTTCATTCGCGCCGACAAGGCGCTGAGCTATGGCGAACTGATGGAGGTGATGAACACCTTGCGCGATGCCGGATATCTCAAGCTTGCCCTGGTCGGGCTCGAAACGCCGGCCGAGAAGAAATGAACGCCCTCGCGCTGCATCTGCCGGAAGAGCGCTCGCTGTCGCGCTGGATGCTCGCGGGCCTGGCGATTCTTCTCGCCCATGCTGCGATCGTGGCAGCGGTTGTGCTGTGGTATGCAAGACAGCCCGTCCAGCCGAACATCATTCCCGCGATTGCCGTGAGTCTGGCGCCGGTCGAAGCCAGTTCGCCAGAGATTCAAAATCAGGACATCGCGATTGGACCGGCCATGCAACAGGCCGAGGAAGTACCGAAGGAGCAGCCGAAAGAAGAGAAGCCGACGGAAAAGCTGCAGGAGCCGCCACCGCCCCAGCCGCAAGCCGAGGTCACGCTGCCGCGGGAAGAACCGAAGCAGGTGGAGAAGCCGAAGGCCGCGGTTCAGCCGCCTGCGCCGGAGACGCGTGCGCCGCCGAAGACCGAGCATGTCGGGCAGTTCACCGTTGCCGCCGCCAACGCCTATAACGCGCTCGTGTTCGGCCATCTGCAGCGCTTCAAGCGCTATCCGCTGGCCGCGAAGGGGGCATCGGGCACGGTGGTGCTGCGGTTCGACTTGAGTCGCGCGGGTGAGGTGATCAACAGCACGGTCACGAAATCTTCCGGCAACGCGCTGCTGGATGAGGCGGCGCTCGACCTGCTCCGGCGCGCCAGTCCGTTCCCGCCGTTTCCTGCCTTGAAGCCCGGCAGCCGGGACAGCTACATCGCGCCCGTGAATTTCTCGCGGTAGCGCATGATCCGGAAAGGCGCGCAGCGGCGCGCACCGTGAGATCAATCACTCAGGACAAGATCCGGACAACGCGATCGCATCCTCGGACAAGAATGCGATCGCGCAGAACATCACGCGCCGTTATTTCTCAAACGGAATGTATTTCTGGTATTCCTTCGGCACCTGGCTGCGATAGCGCGACGGCACCGTTCCGCTCTGGATCGAATGGTCGATCTCCTGTTGCCGGCTCGTCGACTTGCCCGACTTTTTCTTCTTCGTTCCCGTCTCCTTCTCGGTCGTGGTGGTTGGCTTTTCGGTTGCCGGCTTGTCGGTGGTCGTGGTGGTCGTCTGGGGCGCCGTCGTGGTCGGGGCTGCTGCTGCGGGCGGCGGAGCCGGTGCGGGCGCTGCGGCCGGAGGCGGAGGAGCCGGCGGGGGCGGAGGGGGTGGTGGAGGCGGCGGAGGCGTCGCGCCGGTATCCTGCGTCGATTGGGCCAGCACGGCCGGCGTCGGCAGGGCCATGAACAGAGCTGCGGCTATCGCAATAAGAGAAAGTCTCTTCATCGGAAAACTCCGGGTGTTGATCCCGCTGGCGGAACAATACAGTAGCGCAAGCATACACCAATTTTGACCGGGGTCTGCCCGCCGTCGGTCGGAGCCCGCTTCGAGGCGGGAGGGGGTCAATGCGCCCGGCCCTTCGCGGCTTCGGGCGGTGAACGGGTCAAAACATCTCGAAATATTCGCGGTGTTCCCAGTCCGACACTTCGGCCTGGAAGCGTTCGATCTCGGCATTCTTGATGTGCACGTAATAGTCCACAAACTCCGCGCCGAGTGCCTGCCGGAAGAAGGGATCGTCATTCAGCGCTGTGACCGCTTCGCGCAGCGATTTCGGCAAGAGGTCGGCCTTCGTCTCATAGGGCGTATCCGCCGAGGGGCCGGGGTCGCGCTTGCGGTCGATTCCATCGAGGCCCGAGACAATTTGCGAGGCCATGTAGAGATAGGGATTGGCGGCGGGCTCGCCGATCCGGTTCTCAAGCCGCGTTGCGCCGTCGCCCGCGCCGCCGAGCACGCGGATCATCACGCCGCGATTGTCCTTGCCCCAGATCGCGCGATCCGGCGCCAGCGAATAGGAGCGGTAGCGCTTGTAACCGTTGATGGTCGGCGTGGTGAACACGGTCGATGCACGGGCGTGTTCCAGCAGGCCTGCGAGATAGCAGCGGCCATGATCGGAAAGCGGCGTGGAGCCCTCCTTCGCCGCGAACACATTCTCGCCGGTGGCGCGCGACGCCAGCGACTGGTGCAGGTGCCATCCGCTTGCGAATGCATTCGGAAGTTTCGGCCGGCACATGAAGGTCGCGTGGTATCCATGCCGCCGCGCAATCTGTTTGACCGCGCTTCGGAACAGCACCATGTTGTCCGCGGGCTCGAGACCCCGGCGTGGCGCAAAGGTGAATTCGCACTGGCTCGGGCCGAACTCGACTTCGACCGAACGCAAGGGCAGGCCGAGTGCCGTGATGTCGCGCCTGATGATGTCGAGCGCGGGCTCCATCTGGTCGTAGCGCTGTTCGGTCAGATATTGGTAGCCGTGCGAGAGCAGGCTGACGGACGGCGGCTGGCCGGGTTGGCCCGCATCCTCCGGCGCCATTTTGGGATCGTCGAGCTTGAAGATATGGAATTCGACTTCAAGGCCGACGACGAAATCGTAGCCGCGTTCGGCAAGCTTGTTGAGGACCGAACGATAAAGTGCGCGCGTCGAGAAGGGTACCGGTCGGCCGTCGCCAAAATAAATGTCGCACAACACCCAGCCCGTGGCCGGCGACCAGGGCAGCACGCGGAAGGTCGTGGGATCGGGCACCATCAAGACGTCGGCAGCACCTTCCATCTCCTTCATGCCGAAACCGCCGCCGGCGGTGAATACCGGGAACACCGTGCGGTGCGCGGTGTCTTTGGCGAGCATCGTTGTGGTGATGGTGCATCCGCTTTCGAGCGAGGCAAGCGCCTCCGATGCCACCAGCGTCTTGCCGCGCAGAATGCCGTGCTGGTCGGCAAAGGACAGGCGGATGGTCTCGAGGTTTTTTTCTTCGGCAAGGCGGCGCAGCCGCCGCGCCGCTTCCTTCTGCTCCTCGGACCAAAGCGCGTGCCGCGCGACGAAACTCAACGCATGTCCCCCCGCAAGCCAATCATTCAGCCGCCGTCAGATGCGTCACTTTTCCGGCGATGTCCTGCGGCACTGGTGCCGCCCATGGCGCACCACGCCGCCGCCTCACGTCGACTTCCATCCAGTAGATCTCCCAGCCCTGGGTCGGCCCGATGCCGTCCATGGTGGCCGGGCCCTGGATACTGCGGGCGTTGTCCTGGTCCAGGCACAGGATCGGCTTCTCGCCGGAAGCGACCTTCTCGATCTGGTCGCGCAGCATGCGGCGGTATTGCACGATCGCCTTGTCGCTCTGGCCGAGATGTTCCTTGGTGCGATCCTGGATCGCGCCCATCGATTCCACCGCCCACTGGTCGTGCACGTTGATGTCCATGCCCATGCCGGTATAGGTCGCGGTTTCCTGCTCGTGCGGATCGAAGCCGTAATCGTTCGCTTTGTTGCGTCGCGACTTGTAGTCGGGCAGCTCGTACGTCGCCAGACGCTGGTCGCGCATCTTCTTCTTGTCGACCGGCGTCGAGTAGGAGGTGAAGATCGAGTACCAGTAGCAGTTCTCGTCGTCGATCGGCACGTGGTACTGCGTGATCGTCATCTCGGTGTTCATGGGGATGACAAAAGCGTGCGGGAAGAGCTGGTTGGTGACGCGCACATGAGTGCGCTCGGCGTCGATCTCGCGCAGCGTGATCAGCCGCATCCCGTATTCGGTGTGCTCGACATTGATGATGGGACGGTCGTATTCGCGCATCACCTTGGTCATCGGCATTTCGCTGCCGGCGGACGCGCCGCGGAACTGGCGGCCGTACGCGTTCGACGTATCCTCGTCCTCGAAGAAGCGATGCAGGTAGGACGCGTGCGAAGGATCGACGCCGACTTCGAGCGCCTGCAGCCAGTTGCAGGCCCAATGGCCCTTGAATGCGAAGACGTGGCTCTCGGGCGCAATGAAGCAGTCGATCTCCGGAAAGGCCGGCGGGTCGCCTTCGCCAAGATAAGCCCAGAGGATGCCGCTCTTCTCGATCACGGGATAAGCGCGCTGCTTGATGCCCTGACAGAGCTTCGAGCCCTTGGGCTCGGCCGGTGTGTCGAGGCACTGCCCGGTGGTGTCGTAAAGCCAGCCATGAAATGAGCAGCGCAGGCCGCCATGCTCCAGCCGACCAAAGGCGAGGTCGGCGCCGCGATGCGCGCAGTGGCGATCGATCAGGCCGTAACGGCCTTGCTCGTCGCGGAACAGCACCAGGTTCTCGCCGAGCAGTTTCACCGGTCGCACCGGACGCGGGCCCTGCAACTCGTCGACCA
>Ga0306924_10003628_pt1 | contig 14871 bp, 12 predicted proteins | sample sta12Can44000111_FD_203756 | JGI IMG/M metagenome (GOLD analysis project Ga0306924, IMG submission 203756) | Lab enrichment of tropical soil microbial communities from Luquillo Experimental Forest, Puerto Rico - statanox.12C.anox.44.000.111 (v2)... | ecosystem: Environmental > Terrestrial >... | reverse complement strand
CGTGCCCGCGGCGGAGGCCGAGACCCCGCTGGAACGGCGCCTGTCGCTGGCCATCATGCGCGGCGGCTCGCCGCCCGCGCCCGCGAAGGTCAAGGCCGGCACGACGATCATGGCCGAGGGGGAAGCAGCGGACGACATCGTGCTCGTGCTCGACGGCATGGTCGAGGTGGAGGCGGGGGGCACCGTCCTCGCGACGCTCGGCCCGGGCGCCGTCCTGGGCGAGCGGGCGTCGCTCGAGCAGGGGCGGCGCACCGCCACGGTCCGCGCCCTGACGGACGGCCGGATCGTGTCCTACCGCGCCGCCGATCTCCCGCCCGATGACCTGCGCGCGCTCGCCGCCGGCCATCACCGGGAAGACCGGCGGTAACCGCCGGCCACTAGACGGCCATGACCGAACGGCTGGCCGGGGCCGGCCGAATATCGCCGAACGACAGGTAGCTCTCGTCTTCCTGGGCGGTGTGCAGCCGGAGGATGGCGTGCAACCCGTAGAGCAGTGCGCGCAGGTCAGCGACGTCGGCATCGTCGGGCTGGCCCGGGCCGATGTCGTCGATGAGCTGCCCAAGCCGGCGGGTCTGGTGAGCGATCTCGGCGTGTGCCCGGCTCATGGTCGCGGTGGCGTGGCGGCTGCCCAGCAGACGGTCCATCGCCGGATAGAGCTCCTCCTGCTCGGCCTTTTCGTGCGGGCCGACGTCCTCCACCAGTAGCTGATAGGCCTGCTTGACGCGTGTCATCGCCTCGGCTGACGGCAGTTCTGCCAGGGCATCGGCCGCGGCCCGCAGCTGCTCGGTGTCGGCCCAGATCGCCACGTGCTCGCGGGTGAACCGCTGGGTCAGCGCGGTCTCGGCGGTGGCCAGGCGCGGGTGGGACGTGGCTGGCCGCAGCGCTCGCAGGGCGTTGAGGATGACCGCGACATCGATCGCCTCCTGCAGCAGCGCACCCCACACGGCGGGCAGCAGGCCCGCCGCCGCGGCCGCCATCGCCGCCAGCGACATCGCCATCCCGGCCAGGACGCTTTGCACGGCGATCCGCCGGGTCCGCTGCGCCAGCGTGCGAACCTCTCCAAGCCGGTCGAGGCGGTCCACGGTGAGCACCGCGTCGGCAGCCTCGGACGAGGCGCCCGAACCGCGGGCGCCCATGGCGACCCCGACATCGGCCAGGGCCAGCGCGGGGGCGTCGTTGACCCCGTCGCCGACCATGATGGTCGGCGCCCGGCCGCGTTCGGCCCGGACCGCGTCCAGCTTGTCGGCGGGGGTGCGCTCGGCCAGCACCTCATCCACGCCGATCACCGTGCCGACGGTGTCGGCGACCTCGGTGCGGTCACCGGTGACCATGACGATCCGGCTGATCCCGCCCTCCCGCAGGGCGCGGATCGTGCGGGCGGCGTCCGGCCGGACCGGGTCGTCCAGGACGAGTGCACCGGCTGGCACCCCGTCGACCGCGACAAAAACGGTCAGCGCCCCATCGAGCCGTGCCCGGCGGCGAGCCGCCTTCACCCACCCGGGCCGGCCGGCCACCCCCACCCAATCAGCCTTGCCGACGGCGACGCGGCGGCCGTCGACGAGCCCACGGATACCTTGCCCGGGCACCTCCTCCACCTGCTGCGGCAGGACCAGCTCGCAGCCACGCCGGGCCGCCGCGCCGACCACCGCACCGGCCAGCACGTGCCCCGACACCTGGTCGAGCGAGGCGGCCAGGCGGACGACCTCGGCGGATTCACAGGACCCGGACGCGATGACGGCCGACACCGACGGGCGCCCGCTGGTGAGCGTCCCGGTCTTGTCGAGCAGCAGCGTGGTGCACTGGGCCAGCCGTTCAAGCACCCCGCCGCTCTTGACCACCACGCCGCGCCGCGCCGCCACCGACAGCCCCGCCACCAATGCGACCGGGGCGGCCAGGATGAGCGGGCAGGGCGTGGCCACCACCAGGACCGCCACCGCCCGCTCCGCCCCGGCCACCGCCCACGCCGCTCCGGCCGCGGCCAGGCTCACCAGCAGGAACCACACCGCATAACGATCGGCCAGGCGGACAAACGGGGCCTGGGAGGCCTCCGCTTCCGAGACCAGCCGGACAATCCCCGCATAGGTGCTGTCCGCGGCGGCGGCCGTCGCCCGCAGGTCGAACGGGCCGCCGGTGTTCACCGCCCCGCTGCGCACCGGGTCATGCGCCGTCCGCTCCACCGGGCGCGCCTCACCCGTCAGCGCCGACTCATCCAGCACGGCCGCCGCACTGGCGACGGTGCCGTCCACCGGCACCAGCTCGCCGGGCGCCACCAGCAGCAGGTCGCCGGGGGCGACCGCATCCAGCGGCACCTCCTCCAGCGCCCGGCCCCGGTACCGGCGGGCGGACCGGGGGGCCCGCTCCAGCAGCGCGTGCAGGTCGCGGCGCGCCCGTCCGGCCGCCCACGCTTCCAGCGCCCGGCCGCTGGCCAGCATCACGCTGATCACCGCCGCGGCCAGCAACTCGCCCACCGCCAGCGCGCCGGCCAGCGCCAGCAACGCGATGACATCCACCCCGACCCGCCGGCGGGCCAGCGCCTCCCCCATCGCCCACAAGGCATAACCGGCGCCGCACACGCCCACCGCGGCCCAGGCGGCATCCCCGGCGCCGCCCATCCCCGCCAGGTGCAGGCCCAGGCCCGCGGCCAAGCCCGAAACCGTCAGCGCCAGCAGCACCACGGCCGAGCGCCGCGCCAGCCACGCGGCACCACGGCCAAGCCAGACAGGGCCACGGCCAAGCCAGACAACCATATTAATGATCATGGTCTGCGGCGCGGCGGCGGCCCAGAGTCCATGGCCGGCCGGCCGGGGGCCGTTCGCCCCTTACCTCCCGCCTGCCGTGGACTCCCGCCGGGCGGACGGCAGGGCGGCGAGCATCAGCACGCCGGTCAGGGCGAAGGCTGCCGGGTAGCCGGTGTGGGCAACGAACAGGCCGAACGTGGCGGGGCCCGCCCCGTACCCGGCGTCGTAGGCCAGGTTCCACAGGGCACTGGCCGTGCCGAGCCCGGACGCTGGCGCGCGGTCGATCATCAGCGTGAAGGTGGCGTTCTGGATGATCCCGAACCCGGTGCCGAACAGGCACATGCCTGCGATCACGGCGGCCGGGGACGCGAGCCAGATCATGGTGATCATCCCGAGGGAGGTGATCACCAGCGCCGGGATCAGCAGCCGCGCGTGGCCGTGCCGGTCGCCATGCCGGCCCGCCCACCAGCGGCTGACCGTGGCGGTCAGAGCCTGGGCGAGCAGGCCGACGGCGGCGACGTTGCCGGACACCCCGGCGGCGAGAGGAAGGAAAGAGACGACCACACCGGCCGCCACCGTGCTGGCCGCGAAGATCAGCGACAGCCGCAGCTGCCCGCCATGCCGGAGGCCGGCCCGTAGCCCGGCATCGGCCGCCGCCGTCTCGTGCCGGCCGGCCGCACCTGGCAGCCACGGGAACGCGGCCAGCGGAACGAGCGCGGTCGCCGCCGCCATGCCGACCACCACCGCGTAGCCGTAGTGCCCGGCCAGCCAGACACCCGACGGCAGCGCCACCACTCCCGGCACGCAGGCGACGACCCCGAACAGGCCGAGCCCTTCACCCCGCCGCGCAGGCGGCAGCAGCGCGGCCGTGAGGGCACCGGTGATGACGGTGGCGAGGCCGAAGCCGAACCCGCGGACGACGCTGACCGTCACGATGGTGGCCAGCGGGCCCGCGGGCAGCAGCGCCAGGGCCGGCAGCCCCAGCATGACCGCCCCGGCGGCCAGGGGCGTCCGGTACCCGAGCCGCCTCATCACGATGGGCGCGGCCAGCTCCGCCGCCACGGTGCCCAGCAGGAGCACACCGGTTACGAGCCCGGCTCCCGCGCTTCCGGCGCCGGCCGCGGTGGCAAACATCGGTGTCACCGAAAGCAGCAGGTAGAAGCCGGTGAGTGCGCAAAATTCCGACAGGAACACCAGCGCCAGCGGGCCGCTGATGATCCGTCCCACGGGCGGGGCGCTGCCCACGTCCCGGCTGGACTCTGCGTATGTCGATGTGCTCATGCTTGCGACCGTAGGGCCGAAGTGGAGCACTGATAAGGTCCAATTTTATGGCGATTCAGTGGTCCGGTTTGGGCTCAGCAACCCTCACGCGGCCAGGCTCTACCGGATGTCCCCGAGCCACTACGTCGGCTGCGCACACCGATTCCGCAGCCGTGTCACCGCGGGGCTGCCGGGGACGCTGGGGCGGCCGCGGCAGCGCTTCCACGTCCGCACGCCCCCAGGCGCGCGGCACGGTGGGCTGATCTCAGGGGTTCGGTGTCTGCGGATCGATGATGTCGGCCGCCTGCCGGAGCGCCTGGGCTATCCGGTCCCGCAGCCGCAGCTTCGAGAGTTCCTCCAGCAGCTCGGCGAGCAGCTCGCGCATCGGCGTCAGGTCGAGCACGCCCGGCTCGCCGTCCTCGGTCACCACCCGCCGGGCCTTCGCGGCGCTGGCCGTGCGGCGGGCCTGGTCGGACAGGTGGCCGGCGATGGCGCCGGTAATGCGTGCCCCATCGGGAACGCTGGCATCGCCGCCACGGTCAGCGGCGGCGGGTGTGTCGGGAGTGTCCCGTGGCGGCGGGTCCTCAGACACCGCAATCACCTCTTCCGGAAGGCGGGCGTGGCTGGGATACACCGGAATTCCATCGCTGCCCGGTGCGGTGTGCCTCACCCGTGCTGGGTGATGCCAATGATCCACTATGGGCGAATGCTAAGCCTGCGCTGACCACAGGCCAGCCGCTAGCCGTTGCCGGTGGCCTGCCGGCGCGAAGGAGGAGGAATGACAGTAGTAGCTGCTTCGTCCTATCCGCTCCTGAACGTTTTCTGGACGATACTCGAGCTGTTTCTGTGGATCATCTGGATCTGGATCCTGATCTGGATATTCATCGACATCTTCCGCAGTCGTGACCTGTCCGGCTGGGGCAAGGCGCTGTGGTTCCTGTTCGTGCTGTTCATCCCGCTTGTCGGCGTGCTGGTCTACCTGATCGTCCGCGGCGGCTCGATGCACGAGCGGGCCGTTCAGGACGCCCGGCAGCAAGACCAGCAGTTCCGCCAGTACGTCCAGCAGGCCGCGGCGAGCGCGCCGCCCAGCACGGCCGACCAGCTGACGAAGCTGGCCGACCTGCGTGACCGCGGCGTCATCTCGGCCCAGGAGTTCGAAAGCGAGAAGGCCAAGGTCTTGGGGAGCTGACCCGCCAGGTCCGGCCGCGCTCAGCGGCTGTCGCGTTTCGCCTGCCCGCGGGCACCGGCAGCACGGGTGCTGGCCCGGCGCTTCTGGCTGGCGGGCGAGCGAAGTGCGCGATCGCCGGTCGGCTCTCCGGTGACCGTGGGACGCTTGCGGTCCGCAGCGGCCGGCGCCTTCCGCGCAGTGGTGGGCGCCGCTTTCCGCGCCGTAGGCCCGTGACCCTGCTTCGCGGCCCTGGCTGCCTCGAGCCGTTCCGCGCGCAGATTCGCCGCCGACTGCCGGGCCAGGACCGAGACCCGGCGGCTCACCCGGGCCAGGGCCTCTTCGAACGCCTCGGCCTTCATGGCGGCCCGCTTGTTCTCCGGCCGTGCCTTGCCGCGGCCGCCTTCTTCGACCACACGGGCGCTCGCTCCCCGGCGGTATTGGCCGACGTACTTGTTGCGTCCGCGCCTGACGCGGGTTTCGAACTCGATGGCCGCGTCCTCGTCGAGCGCGGCGAGCTTGGCCGGCTCGGTCTGGGCGACCAGCAGCCGCTCGGCGTCGTTGAGCACCGCCAGCAGGGACGCGTTCATCTGCTTCCTCTCTTCAAGCCGCAGGGCCCTGGCGTGATCAGATCTTCCCGGACGGCGGCGCGATCGAACCTGCGGGCCACGGCGGGCGGTTCCGTATCGTGTGCACGTGCCAGCCGGGGCCGCCCGGGCGGCCCGCTGCCCGCCGCCCGGCTGACCTCGCCGGCCCGTCTCGTCCGGGCCGAAAATGGGGCACTCGTCGGCCAGTGACATGACAGCCAGCGTTCAGCCAGCGGACGCTGGAGCGTGCCGCCGGCTCTGACATGACATTGAATATGGAGCGGAGGGCTGGAGCCGTGGAGTCGCTGACCGACCTGCAGGTGCAGCGGGTGTTCGACTGCCGCCTGACGCCCGACCGGGCGCTGGGCACGCTCGACGAGGCGGAGGCGTTCCTGCAAGGCCGCGGGCTGCTGACCCGGACCGCGGACTGCGCGCTGCCGAGCCTGTACGAGGCCTGCCACGAGGAGCCGTACCAGCCGGGCGGCCACGGCTTCGCTTCCTGGCCGGCGACGAAGTGGCCGTGGTTCGGCGAGCTCGCCGAGCGCGGCTACCTGATCGCCGCCGTCCACCGCGGCAAGAACCTGATGGTGACCGGCGAGGTGGCGCGCCTGCTCGACCCGATCTGCCGCGCGGAGATCGAGCGCATGCGCACCGCCGACCGCGGCTGGGCCCGGCTGCTGGACCATCTGGCCGCCGCCGGGCCGTCCAGCGTCGATGACCTGCGCACCGAACTCGGGGTGAAGAGGCAGGAGCTGCGGTCGATGCGGGCGCCGCTGGAGCGGTGCGGCGCGATCGTCTCGCGGTCGCTGGAGGTGACCGCAGGCCAGGGACATCTCCATACCAGCGAGCTGGCGCGCTGGGACCAGGTCTGTCCCGCCACCGGCGAAGCGGGCACCGATCCGGCCCGCGCGCTAGCGGACCTGGTCGCCGCCGGCGTGCGGGCCGCGGTCGTCGCGCCCGAGCATGAGCTGCGGCGCTGGTTCTCGTGGCAGTGGTACTGGACGGACACGCTCGTCGACGGCCTCGTCCGCGACGGCCGGCTGCGGCGGGTGGGCAGCCACGTCACGGCAGCGGGCTGAGCGGGGGACGGTCAGCCCGCAGCGCCGCCGACCGGCGGGTGGATGATCCAGACGTTCGGCTCCCAGTACTCGCCGCGGTCGCGGTCACAGTCGATGTGCACCGTCGTGAGGCCAGCCGGGAACACGTAGTCGCCGGTCTCGGGGAACTGCATCCGCGTCCAGGATTCCCACTCCCCGACGGTGCCGGTGATGCGCATTGAGCGGGGGATCGCCGGGCCGATGCGGGCGCCCATGCCGGCGTGGACGCGGATCCAGGGGTCGAAGGGTGACCCGTTCGGGCGTGTCCAGCGGACGTAACGCTCGATGGGGATGGTCGGGTACCGCTCCTTGAGGCTGGGGCGCACCGGCGCGATCAGCCGGGTCAGTCCGGCGTCGCGGGCCAGCCCGGCCATGGCCTGCAGCAGCACGCCCGACAGGCGCCGGCCGCGGTGACGCGGTGGGATCTCGGCCGCCAGCGCGCAGACGGCGGTGGGCCGCCCGCGGGCCTCGCGCAGCGCGAAGCCCCCGGCGATGGCCGCGTCGATGCCGGGTCCCAGGCCGGGATCGGTGCCGTCCCAGGCGACCGGGATGGTGTGGCCCTCGGCCAGCACCGCCGCGTCGCCGGGGTCCCACAGGACGAACTGCCAGTCGGGGAAGACGTCGTAGAGCCCCGCCCAGTAGCGGTTGAGCTCGTCGCCGTGCTGGTTGTATTCGGGCCAGACCTCATCGGTCAGGCCGCGAATGCTCTCCCACAACTCCGGCCGCTCGCTGTAGCGCACAACCTCCGGGTCCACCACCTCAGTATCGCCACCGGGAAGCGGGCTGATGAACAGCCGGGCCGTTACACGTAGCTCATGCGCTGCAACTGGCGCAGGGAGAGCCAGCCGGGCAGCACTGGCAGCCAGTAGGTCGCGAGCCGGTAGAGGATCACCGCGGACACCGCCGCGCCGGACGAGACGCCGATGCCGGTCAGGCCGACTATCAGCGCCGTCTCGATGGCCCCTATCCCGCCCGGGGTGGGGGAGGCGGCGGCGACGAGGGCGGCGGCCAGGTAGACCGCGCCCACCGCGGCGACGCCCGCACCCGCCCCGAACGCCTCCACCGAGGCCTCCAGCCCCGCGATATAGGCCAGGGTCACCAGCGCGGAGCCGCCGAACAGCAGCGCCAGCTTCACCGGGCTCCGCGCCACCCGGCGCAGGCTGGCGAGCGACGACCGCACCCCCGGCAGCACCTTTCTGGCGGCAAAACGGCGGCCCTGCCTGGTCGCCATGACGATGCCGACGACGGCGGCCACGATCGTCAGGATCAGCAGTAGCTTGCTGCTCGACGGCAGGTGGAACGCCTTGCCCACGCCGCGGCCAGCCCAGGTGAAGAAGATCACCAGGAGCGCCCCGTGGACCAGGGCCCCGGCCAGGGCGTTGACCCCGACAGCGGCGACCCCGGCTGAGGGCTCGACGCCGGCCTTCTGCAGGAAACGGACGTTCAGCGCCATGCCGCCGACATTCGCTGGCGAGACCCGGTTGATGAACGACGAGGCGGCCTGGGTCAAGGTGGTGGCCCAGAGCGGCAGCCGGGTAGAGACGGTGCCGAGCATCCCGATGGCGCTGGCCAGGTAGGTCGCCGCCGAGCAGGCAATGACCACGGGCACCCATAGCCAGTTCACCGACTGCAGGGCGTGCCAGCTGCTTGGGACTTTCGCCAGATAGGGAAGCAAGATGTAGAACGCCGCGGACGCGGCGGCGATGGTCAGCAGGGTCCGGGGCTTGACGCGCTCCACGCGGGCCAATTCCTCTGCTGACTGGCCACTGGCGTCGGCTGCCTTGGACCGGGTCCGCGTCAGCAGGCCGCTGTGGGCCTTGACCGAGCTCCGGGTGGCGGCGGACAGGGCCAGCGGCTGCAGCAGCGGCACCGACGGCGCCACACCCTTGGGGCCGAGGACCTTCACAGCGGCGGTCACCGCCCGGTCCTCACCGGCCCGGGTGGCCAGCGACGCGAGCAGTTCCGCCACGTCCAGATCCATCTGCCGCTCGGTGGCGGCGAGCTCGGAGAAGCTGAAGTCGATGATCCGGGGCTGGCTGGTGCCGCTGATTATCACGTTCGCGTCCCGCAGGGAACGATGGGCGATGCCCGCCCTGTGCAGCTTGTCCACCTCGGCCCACAGCCGCACGAGCAGGTCGTCGCTCATCTCCTCCTCGGGGAGCAGCTCCAGTGTGATGCCGTCCACCCACTCCATGACCAGCAGCGCGGTGTCGCCGGCCCGGATGACCCGGTCGACGCTCGCCACGTCGACCCCGGCCCGCTCGGCCATGACAGCGACCAGGGCCTCGTGCTCGACCGCCTGGAAGAGCGAGGCGGCCGGGCGGGTGTCGCCGACATTGCGCAGCCGCACCGCCCGGTACGCCCTGTACAGCAGGTCCGCGTCGCGCTGGTCGGAACCCAGCGCCTTGATGAACAGCCGCCGTCCATCCCCGGCCGCCGCCGCGAACGGCCGCGCCCCCTTGGCCTGGCCGACCGGCCAGACCGACCCCACCGGCACGCCCGCCTGCCGCAGCGCCTCCGCGATCTCCGCTGGCCCCATCCGCCGGTCTGGCACCCCGAACGTCACCAGGACCGCCGCCCCCACGGTCACCCCGGCGGCGACCGCGATGACCAGTTCCATCGGCAGGACCGTGCCGGTGACAAGCCGCACCACGACCGCCGCGAGCAGCGCGAGCCACGCCGCCCGGCGCCATGGCCGGCTCAGCCAGGGCGAGGCGGCGACGATCACGGCCGCCGCCGCCGCGATCAGCGCCGGCCAGGGGAACGCGGCGCTGGCCAGCCACGAGCCGCGTGCCAGGTTACGGGCCAGGGCAGCCGGGTTTTGGCCGCCGAACTCGTAGAAGATCCCGGCCGCCGCCGCGGCGGCCACCACGGCGGCCACGGCGAGCCCGCCCAGCAGGCGGAACCGGCGGTGGCGGAGCGTAGCGACGACGACTAGGGCCGCCGCGGCCACGAACGCCACCTGGACGATGCCCGTGAGTACCCGGCTGACCGCGTTGGGCCCGATGCCACTCGGGGCGGGCGCGGCCGGGCCAAGGAGCCACCGGGACGCGGCGGGGAACCACTTGGACGCGACCGCCACGGCAATGACCGCGCCGGCGAGCACGGTGCCCCCGGCGATCAGACGGATCACGTCTCCCGGGTGACGGTAACGGGAGGCCGGCAGGAGCTGGGCCGCCGAGGCGGTGGCGGGACGCGCGGTCATCGCCGGTCCACCGGCTCGGTCGTGCCCGAGGCTGGCTGTCCGGCCGGCGGAGCCGGGCCGCCCGGCTGGCGCCTGCCCCTGCGACGCTGGAGCGCCCCGACCACCAGCGCGGCCAGCAGGGCGCACGACGTACCGAGCAGCACACCGGCGATCGCGTCGGACAGCCAGTGGGCGCCGAGGTACGCACGCGAGAGCGCCATCAGGACCGAGAAGGCCACCGCGCCCGCGCCCCACCAGGCGCGCCGCCGCCCCGGCGGGACCAGCGCGATCACCGCGGCGACGATGGTGACGGAGGCGGCGATGGAGTGCCCGGAGGGGAACGACGCGCCGCTGGTGGCCACCAGCGACCCGGGCGGCCGGGCCCGGTCGTAGATCCCTTTCAGGGTGCCGATCAGGACCTCCGACAGCACGATGGCCGCGACGAACGCGGCCAGGTGCCACCATGCGCGGCGCAGGGCGAGGAACCCGGCGATGGCGATCCGCACGGGCAGTGTGACGGAGACGAGGCCGAGCAGGTTGAAGACCTTGGCGATCGTCGTCACCGGCGTTGCGCGGTTGGCGACCATGAGCCGCAGCCACGAGTTGTCAACCCGCTGGATGTGGGCCAGCGCGCCATGCTCGGCGACCGCGATGAACACCACCGCCGTGAGCGTCAGAACCACGGCGGTGACCGCGATGTCCCGGCCCGGGCTGGCTATGAGTTCATGCTCCGGCCGCCCCTTGGCCGCCTGCCGGCTCAGCCAGGACATGGCGCGCCCCTCCCGCACAACGCCAGGCCCTCGGTGCTCCTGATGTGAGCCACGAGCGTGGCCCGTGGCATGAAGGCCACCGCGCTGCCTAGCGGGATGGCCAGCAGCGAAGAGGCGCCGCTGGCGAAGCTGAACCGGTACGTGACGCACCCCCCAGGGAAGGTGTAGAAGCGCAGCTCCGCAAACCGCGGACGCAGGCTCAGCGGGCGCTCATACCGGCGCGTTCCCGGCTGGTCGGACGGGATCTGCTGGGCGCCGGAGGTGTTGCAGGTCGCAGACAAGGTGACCGTCAACGCATGTGAGCCGGCCTGGTCGGAGTCCAGCCAGAACCGGGCGTGGCCGCTCGCGATGTCAGCGTCGCTGAATGTCCAGCCCGACGGGAGCGCGGCGATGCAGGGCACCAGCGCCGCCGACGGGACGGCCTGGGCCGCCAGGATCATCGTGTGGCCGGTGCCACACTGCGGTTCGAGAGACCCTATGTTCCCCGCCGGGGAGAACGCCTCGACGCCAACGATGATGGCTAGGGCGATGCCACCGAACATCGCAACGGCCAGGCCCACCCGCCGCAGGCTCCAGCGCTGCAGCGCGATCAGTTTCCTGGGCGGTGCGAGGGCACGGAAGGCGCCGAGCAGGTCGCGCGGGTCGCGTTTCATGAATGCGCGCAGCTGGGTGGGGCTGGCCATCCCCCGGGTGGCGGCGAACGCCTCGGCGAGCTCATCGGGCGTGAAGTAGCGGAGCGCCCGCCGGTAGACCCGGTCGGGGTCGGTGCGCACGGCGAGCACCAGCATCATGTTGCCCAGGTCGACCGCCTGCCGCCACGGTGTGGGCCGCACCTGGACGAAGCCCACGTCGATCAGCAGCAGCTCCCCATCGCGCACCATCAGATTGCCGGGCTTGATATCGCGGTGCGCGATCCCCGCGTCCCACAGCTTGCGGACCAGCAGCAGCCCCTGGTCGATCACCTCGTCGTCGACGACCGCGTCGCCGATCTCGACCGCGCCGGGGAAGAACTCGGTGACCAGCAGGTACTCACGTTCGGGGGTGATCTCCACGATCCCGTACGGCCGGGCGGTGCGGATCCCCGCATCGCGCAGGAGCCGCAGCATGTGGTCCTCGTACTCGGTCAGCCGCCGCACCGACTGGAAGGGTTTCTCGTCTTCCAGGGAGCCGTAGAGGATGTTCCGCCACAGCTTGTACCAGCGGTCGGCGCGCACGTGGCCCTTGGTGTACAGCTTCGCGAAAACGTACTCCTCGGGGCCTCCTTCGACGCGCAGCCGCAGCGGCGTCGAGGCGGCCGACGAGGCCAGGCCGACCGGCTTGATCTCGAGCACGGTCAGCCCTAGCTGGTCACGTACCGCGGTCCGGATCGCCTCACCACGCCGCCCGGTGACATCGACATGGGCGGTGCGGCCCCGTCGGTAGACGACCGGGAACACCTCGTTCGGCGTGAAGAAGCGGAACGCCGCGACCGGGATCGCCACCCCGAGGGCGACGCCGAGCAGCACGTCGTCGGGGTGATCGACGGCCAGGTACACGCGGGCCAGGCTGAACAGGGCGATAACCACGGCGGCGACGATCTGGGCGTAGGTGCGGGGGCGGCCCGCCACGACCAGGCAGTACACGGCACCTATGAGAACGAAGGTCAGCACGGCAACCGGGGGGGCCGGCGCCGAGTACCCGCCCCAGCTGCCGATGATGGTGATGCCATACGGACGTGGCCGCGACAGGCCGTAGTAGATCGATTCGAGGGCTATCCCCAGGACAAAAAAGCTGCCCACGAAGACCAGCAGATGCCGCCAGCGCCGGAAGATCATGGTCAGCACGATCACCGACAGCCCCAGCACCGTGACCCCCCATCCGGTACCCGCCGACTTGATCGCGGTGGCGATGTCGGTCAGCCACGGGGTCCGCACGTCCGCGAGCCTGCGCAGGAACCAGGTATTGGCCTGGTCGCCAAGCCGCAGCCAGGGGGTGTTCACCGAGATCAGGAACGCGCTGGCCAGGATGACGACCGCGAGCAGAAGCCACGCCGTAGTGCTGATGGTGATCGGATGCGGCAGCGGGGGCGGCGCACCGGTTGGGCGCCGCTTGAGGTGGGAGCGCTGGGCCGGGGCGCTCCCGGGCGGGCCGGGCAGGCCTGCTGGGCTGGACACCCGGGGCGGGCCGGATGGGGCGGGCGCCCCGGGTGCCCCGGCCACACCGGGCGGAGTGGTGCGCTCGGTTTTCTCGCTCACCGCGCACGCTGCTTTCCTGTGATCAATGCCTGCGCCCGCAGCCAGCTGTCCGCGACCCGGCGCGGTTTCAGCTCGCTGAGCTCCACCCGAGCGTCCAGGGAACGCAGTGTATCGGTCGTCAGGCGGGCCGAGACGGCATCGAGCACGGCGAGCAGCCGCGGGCCGTACCGGTCTATGGTGGCCCGACGGACCAGCGGGGTGATGTTTTCGGCCGGCTGCAGGGCGCGGCTGTCAGACAGGATGACTAGGTGCCGCGCCACGATGCCCGGGTCGGTGGTGAACAGCAGCCCGACACCGATCTGGCCTGCCACCAGCGCCTGCATGGTCAGCGGGCCGCCGGTGTCTGTCGCGGTGAAGGTCTTGAAGCGCAGCCCGTAGATTCGCTCCAGACCCAGCAGGCAATCGGCCCGCTCCTGGCATTCGGGCGGGCCACCGAAGACCAGGTCTGGCGCTTGCCGGGCGAGGTCGGCGATGGAGCGCAGGTGATAGCGGGCCGCGGTCGCCGCGGTGACCACGATCGCGTTCGCATCCTGCGCCGGGGCCGGCCGCGCCGCCACGAGGCCACGGCTCTCGGCCAGCCGGGCCAGGGACCGATAGGTTGCCGCCACATCGGAGGTGGCGGGGCGCCGCCCGAGGGTCATGAAGGCCAGCGCCGACCCCGAGTATTCCGGTACCAGCTGGATCAGGCCGGTCATGAGGGCTGGGTCCACGAGTTCGCGGGTGCCCAGGTCCGGCAGGACCCGGACGGGAAAGCCCTTCGCGGCGAGGGCGTCCGCATAGATGTAGGCGAGCAGGACGCTCTCGGGAAAGTCAAACGATCCCACCGTTATCGTGGCGCCCGGATGCCCGGCCGCTCGCGCCTGGCCGGGTGAGCCATGGCTGCCGGAATTCGTGCACGCACTGCACAGCACAACCAGCGCAAGGCAGGCTACCTGGAGAACATCTCGCCGCTGCGCCATCCTTCTCATGATGCGCTCGCCGCTGCGGGCAAGCCAGCGCTGGCTGGCACCCCCCTGATCAGCGCGCCGCACCTCAATCCGCACCCCCTCAATGCGCCAAACTTCATCATGCAACATCCATCAAGAGGCGCCCATCAGTAACCCACCAGATCCTTTCGTTGCGGCAAGCAAACGGTATGAAGTGGTTTCCCGCCGGAGGGATTGGCGTTACCGGCTTTGAATAAACGCCAGCCGTGGTGTGATGATGGATCTGTCTGCCGGGTCAGCTGTGCAAGCTGCGAGCACGATGGTCAGGGGTCGCCCGCACGACAAGCTGACCGCCACAGCACGAAAGGGAGACAGTCATGGGGGCAACCGAACCGCTGTATTCCGCGCAGCCTCGGCCTACCAGCCCGTCCCGGCCGCACAACGGCCTGGGGGTCGCGGCGCTCGTCATCGGGGTGGCGAGCCTGGTGGCGGGGCTCTCCTTCCTCTTGTTCCCGCTCGCGCTGCTGGGCGGGGTGGTGGGCCTCATCATCGGGATCGTCGCGCTCGCCGGTGGCCGGGCCCGGGGCGCGACGAACGGGGGCCAGGCCGCGGCGGGCCTGATCTGCAGCATCCTGGCGCTCGCCGTCGCGGTCTTCCTGAGCGTGCACATCGGGTCCTGGGCCGCCCACAACACCGGCACGTTCACCCGTTTCGACAAGTGCATCGTCAAGGCGCACCAGCGCGCGGCCGTCGCCACGTGCATTTCCAACTTCGCCAACGACGTCCGCCGCTAGGCCCGGGGCTGGGGCGGGCCTAGCCGGCTTCGACGGCCGCGGCGAGCGCCGCCATGGATGGGAACTCCCAGTCCGGCGTCACCGGCGCGGGTGGCTCCGGGGTGGCACCCCAGCCG
>Ga0306924_10003624_pt1 | contig 14877 bp, 11 predicted proteins | sample sta12Can44000111_FD_203756 | JGI IMG/M metagenome (GOLD analysis project Ga0306924, IMG submission 203756) | Lab enrichment of tropical soil microbial communities from Luquillo Experimental Forest, Puerto Rico - statanox.12C.anox.44.000.111 (v2)... | ecosystem: Environmental > Terrestrial >... | reverse complement strand
GAGGAGATCGTTATCGGCGATCTGCTCGTTCCCGCTCCGCGCGAGGAGCTGGTGAATTACGTGCCGCACGCTCCGGACCGCGCGGTCGAGGGACGAATCATCGACCTGGCTGGCGATGCGCACGAGGCCGGGCGGGGAGCGATCGTCACCGTGGACCGCGGGGCGGGAGATGGACTCGAAGTCGGGCACGTGCTTGCGGTCTATCACCCGCAGCCGGTGATGGTCGACCCCAGGCCTTATCAGGGAGGCGATGTCACCGCCAAGGGTCCCGAGCCAACCAAGATTCTTCTGCCGCCGACCCAATATCTCAATATTCCTCCCGAGCGCTCCGGTCTGCTCTTCGTGTTCAGAGTGTTCGACCGGGTCGCCTACGCGGTGGTCCTGAACACGACCGACCCGGTATTTCCCGGCGACGTCGTGCGCAAGCCTTAACGCATCGCCCCGGCCGAGATGGACGTCGACGCCCGCGTCGCGGCCTGGGCGTCGCTGCAGTTGCTGCCCAGCTTGGGCACGCGCACCCTCGTCACCCTGCTCAGACACTTCGGCGGCGCGGTGGAGTTACGCGCCGCCTCCCGGCAAAGTCTGGCGAAGGTCGCGTCCCCCGAGCATGCCGCCGCGATCGAGCGCGGCCCCGATCCCGCAGTGCTCGAGGCCACCCTCGCCTGGCTTCGAGCGCCCGATCATTCACTCGTCGCGTGGGACGACGCCGACTACCCTCGCACGCTGCTCGCGATCGGCGATCCTCCGCCTGCGTTTTACTTCGTGGGACGGCGCGAATTGCTCAATCGCCCGGCGCTCGCAATCGTCGGCAGCCGCAATGCAACGCCCCAAGGACTCGAGCAAGCGGAATCCTTCGGCGCGGCGTTGTCGGCCGCGGGGCTGACCATCGTCAGTGGTCTGGCGACCGGGATCGATGCGGGAGCCCATCGCGGCGGACTATCTGCAGATGGGCGCAGCGTGGCCGTCGTGGGCACGGGACTCGATCGCTACTATCCCACGGCGAATCGCTCATTGCAGCAAAGACTCGAGCGCGAAGGGGCGATCATCTCCGAGTTTCCACTCGGCACGCCGCCGCTGCCGGAGAACTTTCCGCGTCGCAACCGCCTGATCAGCGGCCTCTCGCGCGGCGTTCTGGTGGTCGAGGCCACGCTCAACAGCGGCTCGCTCATCACCGCGCGCTTCGCAGTGGAGCAGGGACGCGAGGTATTCGCGATCCCCGGCTCGATCCACTCTCCCTTTTCCAAGGGAGCTCACCGACTGATACGCGATGGCGCCAAGCTCGTCGAGACGGCGCAGGACGTGCTCGAGGAGCTGCAGCTTGACTCAGCTGCCTCACGCACCGCGCCTGCGCGCTCCGCACCACCGGCTGCTCCGAGCGAGCCGGCGGAGCGCGTGCTTTCCGCTCTTGGGCACGATCCGGCGGGCATAGACCAGCTCACCCGGCGCAGCGGGCTCGCCGCCGACGCGATTGCCGCGGCCCTCGTCGAGCTGGAAATCGCGGGTCGTGTGGCGGTGCTTCCGGGTGGACTCTATCAGCGCCGCAGCTAGCGTTTCGGCGAAGCCGTCACTCACTTCCGCGCCGAGGCCTGCGACATATCGAACCGCAACGCTCGGAAAGCTGCAGCTTGTGCCGATGGGCGGTCCCTGCTTATCATCACGGTCCTTTTTCGGGTCCGCTCCCGAATCACACAACAAGTTGCAATGGCGAAGCGCCTGATCATTGCCGAGAAGCCGTCGGTCGCCGCGGACATCGCCCGCGCGCTCGGCGGGCTCGCGCGCCACGACGACTACTTCGAGGGCGAGCGCTATCTCCTTTCCTCCGCCATCGGGCACCTGCTCGAGATCGGGATGCCCGAGGACGAGGAGGTCAAGCGCGGCAAGTGGACCTTCGGCCATCTGCCGGCGATTCCGTCCAAATTCGCGCTCAAGCCGATTGAAAAGACCGAGGCGAGGCTCAGGCTGCTGCTGAAGCTGATCAAGCGCAAGGACGTCGCCGAGCTGATCAACGCCTGCGACGCGGGCCGCGAAGGCGAGCTCATCTTCCGCTACATCGTTCAATTTGCGAAAACGCCGAAGCCGATCCGGCGGCTGTGGCTGCAATCGATGACGCCCGGCGCGATACGCGATGGCTTCGGCGCACTGCGCAGCGACGAGGCCATGCGTCCGCTCGCCGATGCCGCGGTGTGCCGCTCCGAGTCCGATTGGCTGGTAGGGATCAACGGAACGCGGGCCATGACCGCGTTCAATTCGAAGTCCGGCGGCTTCCAGCTCACGACCGTCGGACGCGTGCAGACGCCAACGCTCGCGATCCTGGTGGAGCGGGAAGAAAAGATCCGCGCCTTCAAACCGCGCGCTTACTGGGAGCTCCACGCCACCTTCGCGGCGAAAGGCGGAAGCTACGACGGCCGCTGGTTCGACGAAGCGTTTCGCAAGTCCGAAGAGGACCCCGACGCCAAGGCCGAGCGGGTCTGGGACGAAGCGCGCGCGCAAGCGATCGCCAGGGCTTGCGAGGGCAAGCCCGGGATCGCCACCGAGGAAACGAAGCCTTCCTCCCAAAGCTCCCCGCTGCTCTACGACCTCACCAGCCTGCAGCGCGACGCCAACGGCCGCTTCGGTTTTTCGGCGCGCACCACGCTCTCGCTCGCACAAGCGCTCTACGAGCGGCACAAGGTGCTCACCTATCCCCGGACGGATTCGCGCGCCTTGCCCGAGGATTACCTCGCCACGGTCAAGCAGACGCTCGAAGCGCTGAGCGCGGCGAAAGCCTACGCTCCGTTCGCCCAGCAAGTGCTGAACGCGAAATGGGTGAAGCCGAACAAGCGCATTTTCGACAATGCGAAGATCTCCGATCACTTCGCGATCATCCCGACGCTGCAGAAGCCGAAGGCTCTGACAGAAGCAGAAGCCAAGCTTTACGACCTGGTCGTCAAGCGTTTTCTCGCGGTCTTCTACCCGCCGGCCGAATATCTTCTGACGACGCGAATCACGCGCGTTGACGAGTACGCCTTCAAGACCGAAGGCAAGCTGCTGGTGAGTCCGGGCTGGCTCGCGGTTTACGGCAAGGACGTGCCCTCGGGCGAGGAGCCGATGCTCGCCAAGGTGCTTCCGAACGAACAAGTCGCGACCGAGGAAGTCCGCGTCGTGGCGAATCAGACCCGGCCGCCCGCGCGCTTCACCGAAGCCACGCTGCTCTCGGCGATGGAAGGGGCCGGCAAGCTCATCGAGGACGACGAGCTGCGCGAAGCGATGCGCGAAAAGGGCTTGGGGACGCCGGCCACGCGCGCCCAGATCATCGAAGGCCTCATCCAGGAGAAATACGTTCTGCGCGAGGGTCGCGAGCTTACTCCGACCGCGAAGGCGTTCTCGCTCGTGACGCTGCTGCACGGGCTCGGCGTTCCGGAGCTCTTTTCGCCGGAGCTCACCGCGGAGTGGGAGTTCAAGCTCGCGCAGATGGAGCACGGCAAATTGAAGCGCTCGGAGTTCATGCGCGAGATCGTGCGCATGACCAGACACATCGTGAGCCAGGCGAAGAACTACGAGAGCGACACCATTCCCGGAGACTTCGCGACGCTCTCGGCGCGTTGCCCGAAATGCGGCGGGGAGGTGCACGAGAAATACAAGAAGTTCCAGTGTCAGTCCTGCGACTTCGGGATGTGGAAGATCATCGCCGGCCGCCAGCTCGAGGTGCCCGAAGCGGAGACGCTCCTTCGCGAGCGCGGCGTGGGCCCGCTCGACGGTTTTCGCAGCAAGCTCGGCCGCCCGTTCGCGGCGCGCCTGAAGCTCAACGACGCGAATGAGGTCGAGTTCGACTTTGGCGACTCTGCCGACACCGATGAAGCTCCGGATTTCAGCGGCCAGGAGTCGCTCGGCGCTTGTCCGAAGTGCGGAGGAAGGGTCTTCGAGCTCCCCGCGGCCTATGTGTGCGAGCGCTCGGTCGGGCCCGACAAGACCTGCGACTTCCGCTCCGGCCGCATCATCCTGCAGCGGCCGATCGAGCGCGCTCAGATGCAGAAGCTTCTCGCCTCCGGCAAGACCGATCTCTTGCCTTTCGTCTCGGCGCGCACGCGCCGTCCGTTTTCGGCTTATCTCGTGCGGCAGCCCGATGGCAAGGTCGGCTTCGAGTTCCAGCCGAAGGCCGACTCGAAGTCGCGTGGTGCGCGGTCGGCGCGCGGGTCAGCGGCGCTTCGCGTGTTGGGTCCGCATCCGAAGGACAAGCAACCCGTCGAGCTGCACGCGGGTCGCTATGGTCCCTACGTGAAGCACGGCGGAATCAACGCGACCCTGCCCGACAAGGACAAGGTCGAGTCGGTAACGTTGCGCGAAGCGGTAGCGCTGCTCGCGGCCAAGGCCGGCCGCAGCACGGCCCGGCCCGGAAAGCCTGCGCAGGCGAGAAAGCCCCTCGCTCGCAACTCGACGCGCAAGCGCGCGGCGTAAGGCGCTTCAGCCGAGGTCGAAGCGGATGCCCTGCGCGAGCGGCAGCTCGCGGCTCCAATTGATGGTGCTCGTCTGGCGGCGCATGTAGGCCTGCCAGGCGTCAGAGCCGGCCTCGCGGCCTCCGCCGGTCTCCTTCTCGCCGCCGAACGCGCCGCCGATTTCCGCACCGGATGTTCCGATGTTCACGTTAGCGATCCCGCAATCGCTGCCGGCCGCCGAAAGAAAGGTTTCCGCCTTGCGCACGCTCTGCGTGAAGATCGATGACGAAAGCCCCTGCGGCACGGCATTTTGCATCGCGATCGCCTCGGAGAGCTCGCGGTAGCGCATCACATAGAGGATCGGTCCGAAGGTTTCGCGCTGGACAACCGGCCATTCGTTCTTCGCGGCCCGCACGATTGTGGGTTCGACGAAGAATCCAGGGCCTTCGCGAACGACGCCGCCACAAACGATCTCGCCTCCGGCCGAGCGAACCTCCTCGATCGCGCGGCGAAAGCTCGCGACTGCCATAGCGTCGATCAAGGGACCCATCAGCGTGTCCGCCGCGAGCGGATCGCCGATGCGCATCTGCGCGTAAGCCTTGTTCAGGCGACGCAGGACTTCGCCTTCGATCGATTCGTGCACGATCAAGCGTCGGGTCGACGTGCAGCGCTGTCCCGCGGTGCCCACCGCGCCGAACACGACCGAAGGCACGACAAGGTCGAGATCCGCGTCCTCCGCGACGATGGTCGCATTGTTGCCGGAGCATTCGAGCAAGCAGCGGCCAAATCGTCCCGCGACGCTCTGCGCGATCTGACGTCCTACTGCCGAGGAGCCTGTGAACGAAACGAGCGCGACACGCGGGTCGGTGGCGAGGTGCGTAGCCGCGTCTCGCCCGGCGTCGATCAGCAATGTGAAGATCGGCGGCAGCGAGAGCTCTTCGAGGATCCGGTTGCAGACTCTTTGCACGGCGATTGCGGCGAGCGGCGTCTTCGGCGAAGGTTTCCAGACCGTCGCGTTGCCGCAGACCGCGGCGAGGAGCGCGTTCCACGCCCACACCGCCACGGGAAAATTGAACGCGGTAATGACGCCCACGACGCCGAGCGGCTGCCATTGCTCGTACATGCGATGCGCCGGACGCTCCGAGTGCATGGTTTTGCCGTAGAGCATCCGCGCCTGTCCGACGGCAAAATCGGCGATGTCGATCATCTCCTGCACTTCGCCGTCGCCCTCAGCCTTGATCTTGCCGTTCTCAAGGGCGACGAGCGTGCCGAGCGCGTCTTTGTGCTCGCGCAGCAGAAGCCCTAGCCGTCGGACCGCTTCGCCGCGCTTCGGCGCGGGGACCTCGCGCCAGGCAAGTGCCGCCGCTGATGCCGCCGCGAGTACAGTTTCGATATCTGCGGCGGAAGCGGTCGCGATCGTTGCGAGCTCGGATTCGTCAGTGGGGCTGTGCGAGACGAGGCGCGTTCCGCTGCCACTCCAGGCGCCGGGTCCTGCGCAGGCGCCGGGGTTCTCGGCTCCGAGCCCGAGCCGCGCGAAAACGGCGCGGCGATCAATCGTCATGGCGCCAACGTGGGAGTGAATCTCTTGTTGCGGCTCGTCAGACGTCGAGGTTGCGCACGCCGAGCGCGTTGCTTTCGATGAACGCACGGCGCGGCTCCACCTCCTCGCCCATGAGCGTGGTGAAAATCTCGTCGGAGGAAATCCCGTCTTCGATCTGCACTTTGAGAAGCCTCCGCGCCGCCGGGTCCATCGTGGTTTCCCAGAGCTGCTCCGGATTCATCTCGCCCAGCCCTTTGTAGCGCTGAATCGTGACGGTAGCTTGCGCCTCCGCGAGAAGCCACTCCAGCGCCTCGCCGAAGGAACGCGCCGCAGCAACACGCTCGTCACGACGCACGCTCGCTCCCGTGTGGATGAGCCCGTGCAGCACGCCGGCCGCCGCCTTGATCGGGGCATAGTCGCTGCTCGCGAGAAATTCGGCATCGAGCGAGGTCGTGTGCGGAGTGCCGTGACGCGTGCGCACGACGAACAAGCGGTGCAGTTCCGTGTTCTGGTCGTAACGCGCCTCCACCCGCACTTCGGCGTCGGCGATTGCGCGCTCCATGGCGGAAGCGCTTGCGGCGGCCGATCCGGCGTTGGAAAGATCGACGCTCACTCCCGAGAGGAGCGCGCGCAGCGCCGCAGCGTCGATCACGCGCGAGAGGCGCTCGATGACCGCTTCGGCAAGCAGATACTGGCGTGCCAAGTTGGCGAGCGCCTGACCGGACAGCGCGGGAAGATCGGTACCCGGGACGAGCTCGGCGCCTTTGAGCGCGACCCTGAGCAGGTGCTGCTTGAGATCGTGATCGTCCTTGAGATAGACCTCGTTCTTGTTCTGCTTGACCTTGTAGAGCGGCGGCTGCGCAATGTAGATGTGACCGCGCTCGACGAGCTCAGGCATCTGCCGGTAGAAGAAGGTGAGGAGCAGCGTGCGGATGTGCGAGCCGTCGACATCGGCGTCGGTCATGATGATGATGCGGTGATAGCGAAGCTTCGCCACGTCGAAGGCGTCCTTGTCCTCCTTGTCGCCCTCGGACTTCCCGAAGCCGGTGCCAAGTGCGGTAATCAGGGTGACGATCTCCTGCGAGCTCACCAGCTTGTCGAAGCGCGCCCGCTCGACGTTGAGGATCTTGCCCCGCAGGGGAAGGATCGCCTGGAACTTGCGATCGCGTCCCTGCTTCGCCGAGCCGCCCGCGGAGTCGCCCTCGACCAGGTAGAGCTCGCATTGCGCCGGGTCGCGCTCCTGGCAGTCGGCGAGCTTGCCCGGCAACCCCATCCCGTCGAGCACGCCCTTGCGGCGCGTGAGCTCGCGCGCCTTGCGCGCCGCTTCGCGCGCACGCGCGGCCTCGATGATCTTGCCGCAGATGATGCGCGCATCGTTGGGGTTTTCGAGCAGGAACTCGCCCAGTTTGCCGCCGACGATCTCCTGCACGATTGGCTGAATCTCCGAGGAGACGAGCTTATCCTTGGTCTGCGACGAGAACTTCGGCTCGGGAGCCTTCACCGAGAGCACGCAGGTGAGCCCCTCGCGCATGTCGTCGCCGGTCGTCTCGACCTTGGCTTTCTTGGCGAGCTCTTCCTTCTCGATGTAGTTGTTGAGCGTGCGCGTCATAGCCTGTCGCAGTCCGGTCAGATGCGTGCCGCCATCGCGCTGCGGAATATTGTTCGTGAAGCACAGCACGTTCTCGACATAGGAATCGTTCCACTGCATCGCGACCTCGACCGTGACGCCGTCCTTCTCGCCGCTCGCGTAGAAGATCTTCGAGTGCAGCACCGTCTTGCTCCGATTCATGTACTCGACGAAACCCTTGATGCCTCCGGAGAAGGCGAAGTTCTCGTTCTTGCCGTCGCGCTGATCGAGGAGCTCGATCTTCACTCCGTTGTTGAGGAAGGAGAGCTCGCGAATGCGCCGGGCGAGGATCTCGTAATGAAACTCGACCTTGCCGAAGACGGCCTCGGAAGCCTTGAAATGCACCTCGGTCCCGCGCCGCTCCGTGGGTCCGATCAACTCGAGCGGCGCTACCGGCGCGCCGTCCCGAAACTCCATCTGATAGGCCTTGCCGTCGCGCCAGATCTTCAGCTTGAGCCATTCGGAGAGTCCGTTCACCACCGAGACGCCCACGCCGTGCAGGCCGCCGGCCACCTTGTACGAGTTCTGGTCGAACTTGCCGCCGGCGTGGAGCTCGGTCATCACGATCTCCGCAGCGGAGCGCTTCAGCTCGTCGTCCTCCTTGATGTCGGTGGGAATCCCGCGTCCGTTGTCGAGCACGGAAACCGAATTGTCCGCATGGACGACGACCTTGATTTCGTCGCAATAGCCCGCGAGCGCCTCGTCGATCGCGTTGTCCAGCACTTCGAACACCATGTGGTGCAGCCCGGTGCCATCGGAGGTGTCTCCGATGTACATCCCGGGGCGCTTGCGCACGGCCTCGAGGCCCTTGAGCACCTTGATGCTGCTGGAATCGTAGTCACTGCCGTTGTCGGCGGGTCTGGAATTGGCGTCAGTCATCGAAGCTTGGCGTGGTTTCTGGGATCGTCAAAAACGGCGACGCCGACTCTTCAAGTCGGCGCCGCAGACGGCTCGGACAGTCGAAAGCGCTCTCAAATTCGCATCGGCATGACGACATATTTGTAATCGCCGCGGTCGTGCATGGTGATGAGCGCGCTCGAGTTGGCGTCGCCCAGCGAGACGACCACCTTGTCGGTAGCGAGGTTTTGCAGCACGTCGAGTAGGTAGGTGATGTTGAAGCCGATGTCGAGTCCCTCGCCCTTGTAACCGACTTCCAGCTCCTCCTCCGCCTCCTCCTGCTCGCTGTTCGTGCAGATGATCTTGAGCTGATCGGGACCCAGAACGAGCCGCACGCCGCGGAACTTCTCGTTGGAGAGAATCGCCGCGCGCTGCAGCGCCTGGAGCAATTCGCCGCGGGAGAGTTCGAGCCGCTTCGAATGGCCGGTCGGGATGACGCGGTTGTAATCGGGAAACTTTCCATCGACGACCTTGCTCGTGAGCTCGATGTTGGAAAAGCGGAAGCGCACCTGGTTGGCGAGGATGTCGATGGCCACCATGGCGTCGCTGTCCTCGAGCAGCTTGCCAAGCTCAAGCACCGTCTTGCGCGGCAGGATCACTTCGTGTCGGGGATAATCACCCGGCACCGAGATGCTAGCGTAAGACAGGCGATGGCCATCGGTGGCGACCGCCTGCAGCGAGCCCTTGTCGATGACCAGCAACATTCCGTTGAGGTAATAACGGATGTCCTGCTGCGCCATCGCGAACTCCGCGAGCTTGAGCAAACCGCGAAATTGTTTCTGCGGCAGGTTGATCGTTTGTTGCTGTTCCTGTGCGAGGCCCATGCGCGGGTAGTCAGCTGCGGGCAATGTCTGCAGATTGAACCGTGAGCGAGCGGCTCGCACTGTCATCTTGCCGGACGTGGTTTCCACCGTCAGCGCCGCGTCCTCAGGCAGTGCTCGTAGCAAGTCTTGCAGCTTGCGTGCGCCAACAGTGACGGACTGATCCTCCTTTCCCGCGAGCTCGCTATGCGCCGTGATCTGCATCTCTAGATCGGTCGCAGTCACGAACAGGCGCCCGTTTTTCTGCTCGAGCAGGACATTGGCCAAGATCGGCAGCGTGTGCCGGCGCTCGACGATTCCGGATACAGCCTGCAGGGGCTTGAGCAGCGCGTCTCGGGGTATCTGCTTTAGTTGCATTGTTTAAACCTGATAATAACTAATAAGAGCGGGCAGAAATCCGGGACAAGACCTAAAAGCGCAGCGCAATCCTCGACTTGGCGGGTGGCATTCACCGCGCAAAAGGCCTGCGTTCTCTGTGTATCGATTGGGGACAAAAACGTCAGCGGCCGGATCGACCGCCTAATCCACAAATTATAAACTGCTTCGCGTGGTTTTCCTACCATTTCGACCCGAAAAACGCGCTAGTTCCGAAGCACCTGAAGCAGAAAATTCACGTCGTGGCTGATCTCGGGGACTGCGTCTCTTAGCTTCGCGATCTGACGGCAAGCGTGGAGCACGGTAGTGTGGTCCCGTCCACCAAAATTGCTGCCGATCTCCGGCAGCGATAGCTGGGTTAGCTCCTTCGCGAGCGCCATGGCGACTTGCCGCGGTCGCGCCACGGCGCGCGATCGCTTCTTCGAATGCATATCCGAGACGCGGATCTTGTAGTAGTCCGCGACCGTCTTCTGGATGTTCTCGATCGAGATCTGCCGGTTCTGCACGGCGAGCAGATCCCGCAGCGCATCCTTCGCGAGCGCAAGAGAAATCTCCTGGCCGTGGAAGCTCGAGTAGGCGAGCACGCGCTTGAGCGCTCCTTCGAGCTCGCGCACGTTGGAGCGAATGTGCTTGGCAATGAAGAACGCAACCTGCTCGTCGAGCCGGATGCCGGAAGCAGCAGCTTTGGAGAGCAGAATGGCCACGCGCATCTCCAGCTCCGGCGGCTCGAGCGCGACGGTGAGACCCCAGCCGAAGCGTGAGATGAGCCGCTCCTCGATACCGGAAATTTCCTTGGGATAGGTATCGCAAGTGATGACGACCTGCTTGTGTGCCTCGATCAGCGTATTGAAGAGGTAGAAGAACTCCTCTTGGGTTCGCGTCTTGCCGCTGATGAACTGGATGTCGTCGATCAGCAGCAGATCGAGCGAACGATAGTAGCGCTTGAAGTCGTCGAAAGCCTTGTGCTGATAGGCGCGCACTACATCCGAAACGTAGGTTTCGGCGTGGATATAGCGAATCTTCGCGCTGGCGTTGGCGTCGAGGATATGGTTGCCGATCGCCTGGATCAGGTGCGTCTTGCCGAGCCCGACTCCGCCGTAGACGAACAACGGATTGTAGGAAGTCGGATGCTCCGCGACCTGAAGGCCGGCCGCACGAGCGAGTTGATTGGCTTTCCCGGCTACGAAAGCGGCGAAGGAGAACGCAGGATTGAGACTTGCCTGTTCCGTGCGGCGACCCGCCGCCTGCACGTCGGTCGCGCTCGCGGGCGCAGCCACCGTCTGGGCTCGCTCCGGTGTGTCAGCAACGGCGAGCCCCAGCCGCAGAGGACGCCCGACGGCAGTGGCGGCCAGCTCCTCGATGCGCGCGGCAAAGCGCTCCTTGACCCATTGCAGGACGAAGCGATTGGGCGCGATCAGCATCAGGCCATCGCCCGAGAATTCCAGTCGGAGCGGCCGAATCCAGGTGTTGAACTGTTGCGGCGTCAGCTCTTGCTTGAAGGCATCGAGGCAATTCGCCCAGAACGACGGCGTCGACATGGTGCTTCAGGGTGTCCGCAGCGGATGAAAAAGGAGGGCGCCATCGCGGGCACCCGATACCGCTGCCATTGTACTCACAACCGTAGCAGGTTATCCACAGCAACAAAGACCGTTTCGCGACGGCCCTTGTTCTGCGATTACGGGAGCGCATTTACCTTGACAGCGGAAGCGATAGAACGCTCTAATACAAGGCTTTTTTGTGAGCAGAGCTTCCCATGAAACGCACCTACCAGCCTTCCGTTATCCGGCGCAAGCGTACCCATGGATTCCGCGCGCGGATGCGCTCCGTCGGCGGCCGCAAGGTCCTTCGCTCGCGCCGCGCCAAGGGCCGTACGCGGCTCGTCGTCTGAACGCTTTGCGCGAGCGCGCGGCGCCATCCGCCCGGCGCTTGCGCCTTTGCGGCGTGCCTTGTTCGACAGCCTATTTCGCGCCGGCCGACGGCTGGACTCGCCTAGGGTCCAGGTGATCGTCGCGCCCGCGTCTGACCCGCCCGGACGGATCGGTTACGTGATCGGCGCAAAGCAGATGCCGCGCGCGGTGGATCGCAACCGGCTGCGGCGCGTGCTGCGCGAGGCGATGCGCAGCCGCCGTGCCACCCTCGTCGGCCTCGACGTCGTGATCCGGTTGCGCCGCGCTTGCGCACGCTCTGAGGTCGAGGCCGTCGCAAGCGAAGCGGTTGCGCTGCTCGACAGGCTCGATCACGCCAACAGCCGATGAAAACCCTGCTCGTCTTTCTCGTGCGCGTTTACCAATACACGCTGCGACCGCTGCTCGGAGCGCATTGCCGCTTCTACCCGAGCTGCTCGGAATACACCTGTGGGGCGATTGAGCGGCATGGCGCGATGAGAGGCCTTTTCCTCAGCGCGCGCCGCGTCGCGCGTTGTCACCCGTATCATCCGGGAGGCTACGACCCGGTCCCTTGACTGGCTCTCCTCACGCCCGCTCGAGCTGGCGTTCGTTCATGGACACCCAACGTCTGATCCTCTTCGCGATCTTCTCGTTCTCGCTGCTCTTCCTCTGGGAGCGCTGGCAGGCGGAGCAGCGTCCGCCGGCGTCGCCCGCCGCGAAGGCCAGCACTGAAGCAGCCGCGCCTTCGGCGACCAAGTCTGCGGGCGTTGCCACCACGCCGACAGCCGCCGTGCCGAGCGGCGCCACCGTTGCCGCCTCGGGCGAGCGCATCGGGATCAAGACCGATCGTTACGTGGCCGTCGTCGATACGCTTGGCGGAGTCATCACGCAGCTCTCCCTCACCGATCACCGCGATACGGAAGACGCGGCGAAACCGTATCGCGTGCTGCAGCAGAACGAGAATCGGACCTTCATCGCCCAGGCGGGGTTGATCGGCGAGGGGCTGCCGACCCATCGCACACTGTGGCAGGCATTGCCCGGACCGCGCGAGCTGGCGCCGGGTGCGGACAAGCTCGAGCTCAGGCTTGCCGCGACCGCCGCCAGCGGCGACAAGGTCGTGCAGACGCTCGGCTTCGCCTTACGCGTACTTCCAACTCACGCGCGATACCAAGACGCCGGTGCAGCAAAGCTCATGGGCCCCCTCGTCGTACACCGGACCCGTTCTCTATAACGAGGCCGACAAGTACAAGAAGCTCGACTTCTCCGACATCGACAAGGGCAAGGCCAGATTCACCGAGAAGACCGACAACGGCTGGATCGGCATGGTCGAGCACTACTTCGTCGCCGCGTGGCTGCCGCCGGAGGCCAACAAGGCTACCCGCGAGTTCTATGTGAAGAAGCTCGACAACGGGCTCTACTCCGACGGCGTGATTCTGCCGATGGGCACGATCGCGCCGGGATCGACCGCGAGCGTCATGGTCCCGCTTTACGCCGGCCCGCAGGAGCAGGACATTCTAAAGGGCCTTGCACCGGGGCTCGACCGCGTCGTCGACTACGGCGTCTTCACCGTGATCGCCGAGCCGTTATTTCTGCTGCTCAAGTGGCTGCACTCGCTTATCGGCAACTGGGGTTGGGCGATCATCGCGATGACCATCATCATCAAGAGCGCGTTTTATCCGCTCAACCATGCGAGCGCGCGCTCGATGGCGAAGATGAAGGTCGTGGCGCCGAAGATGAAGGCGCTCCAGGAGCAGTACGCCAACGACAAGCAGCAGCTGCAGATAAAGATGATGGAGCTCTACAAGGCCGAGAAGATCAACCCGCTCGGCGGCTGCTTGCCGATCCTCGTCCAGATTCCGGTGTTCATCGCGCTCTACTGGGTCCTGCTCTCCGCCGTAGAGCTGCGCCACGCGCCATGGATAGGCTGGATACACGATCTCTCCGCGCCGGACCCGTACTGGGTGCTTCCGATCGTCTACGCGGTGACCGCGTACCTGCAGGTGAAGCTCTCGCCCACGCCGATCCAGGATCCGGTGCAGGCGAAGGTGATGCAGATCATGCCGATCGCCTTCTCGGTGATGTTCATCGTGTTTCCGTCGGGCCTCGTGCTGTACTGGCTCATCAATAACGCGATCCAGATCTTCCAGCAGTGGCACATGAACCGCGTGCTCACCCGCGAAGCAGCGGCTGCGGCTGCAAAGCGCCGCTAGCGTTTCGCGGCGACCATGCGCCCGGCCGCTGACACGATTGCGGCCGTCGCGACTCCCGCGGGACGCGGCGGCATCGGAGTGGTGCGCGTTTCGGGGAGCGAGCTCGGGCGATTGATCGCGGGAATTCTCGGGTCGACGCCGCCGGCGCGCAGCGCAACGCTCACGACGTTTCGTGGTGCGCACGGAGAGGCGCTCGACCAGGGGATAGCGTTGTACTTTCCCGCGCCGGCCTCCTATACGGGGGAGAGCGTGCTCGAGCTGCACGGCCACGGTGGCCCTGCGGTGCTGGCGCTCGTTCTCAGCCGCTGTCTCGATCTCGGTGCGCGCATTGCCGAGCCCGGCGAGTTCACGCGCCGCGCCTTTTTGAACGGGAAGCTCGACCTCGCGCAAGCCGAAGCGGTGGCCGATCTGATCGACGCCGCGACGACGACCGCGGCGCGCGCCGCGGCGCGAAGCCTCACTGGCGCTTTCTCCGAGGAAATCCACGTAGCGGTCGACGCCTTGGTCGAGCTTCGCAGTTTCACTGAAGCCTCGCTTGATTTCCCGGACGAGGATATCGAGTTCATGCGCGCGATCAACGCGGCCGGGAAGCTTGCCGCGCTGCGTGAGCGCATTGCTGGAATCGTCGGCCGCGCGCGCCAAGGGAACCTCCTGCGCGAAGGACTCGATGTTGTGCTGATCGGGCAGCCGAATGTCGGCAAGTCGAGCCTTCTCAATCAGCTGGTCGGCGAAGACGTGGCTATCGTCACGCCGGTCCCGGGCACCACGCGCGATGCGATTCGCGGCCGGATCGAGATTGGCGGCATACCCTTGCATGTCATCGACACGGCGGGATTGCACCCCGCCGCCGATGCGGTGGAAAGGATTGGTATCGAGCGAACCTGGAAGGCGATCGCGCGCGCCGATCTTGCGCTCGTGGTCACCGACGCGCGCGATCCGGAGCACGCGGAGGACGCCGCCATCGTCGCGCGGCTCGAACGCACGCTGCCGCGCATCGTCGTGCGCAACAAGATCGACCTTGCTCGGATCGGCCCTCGCTCGAGCCGCGACGACGGCGTGACCGAAGTATGGCTCTCGGCGAAGACGGGTGCGGGGCTCGATCTACTACG